>Ga0076929_100227_pt1 | contig 87897 bp, 78 predicted proteins | sample HotLakConUCCSL28_FD_87104 | JGI IMG/M metagenome (GOLD analysis project Ga0076929, IMG submission 87104) | Hypersaline microbial mat communities from Hot Lake, Washington, USA - Hot Lake Consortium UCC-SL28 (version 3) (version 3) | ecosystem: Environmental > Aquatic > Thermal springs > Hot...
ACTTTGCACGCTCGCTGCCGCCGAACGTCCACGCCGTCCTCGTGCTCGACCAGGCGGGGTGGCACCTCGCAAACGACCTCGAGATCCCGGACAACCTGACACTCGTCCACCTGCCGCCCTATTCGCCCGAGCTGAACCCGGTCGAGCGCGTCTGGCTCTACCTTCGAGAGCGCTGGCTCAGCCACCGCCTGTTCGCCGACACCACCGCCATCATCGAAGCCTGCTGCGAGGCCTGGAACTGCCTGTGCGCAGAACCTGGCCGCCTCGCCTCCCTCACCGACTACCCATACCTCAGGAAGGTCAAAATTTAGTGGGGCTGGTATGACGGGGCGGATCGGGATCGGCGGGACTTCTTGCCCGCACGGCCGGGTTGCGTCCGGACGGAACCATCCGTGCGCGTCGGGGCGCGCACGGGCTGCGCGGCCAGGACGTCGCCTCTCGGGCCGTGCAGCGTCCGACATTCCGCGCGGTCCCCTCTCGCCGTGCGGATCGGGCCGAATGCGCGGAGCGCGCGGCTCCACGCACGGCCGAAGGCGCGCGGCTCGATCCTCTCCGGTGAACTCCGGTTCACCGGGAAGGCTCCAACACTTCACGCGCACTTCGGGCCGCGAACCCCGAAGACCTCGCCTCAGAGCACCCTCGATGCTCAGCCGAGGGCGGGCGTCGGCGCGACTGCGAGGAGATCCGCGTACCGGGCGCGGAACTCAGACGCATCGCCCTCGGCATGGCGGTCGGCACGCAGCGGCGTGATGGTGATCCTGTTCTTCAGGAGCTGGCTGTAGTCGCACTCGGGGTCCTCCACCCCCTTGGCGGAGCGGCGGAACTGGAGCCAGTGGTAGGAGCCGCCGCGCACGTCCACCCGCTCCTCCACCCGCACGCCGTCGATGAAGCCGTGGCCTGCGTGGCAGATGGAGACGCCGGTCACCTCCTGCGGCGGGCAGGCGGGGAAGTTGATGTTGGGCGCCACCGGCCGCGGCCAGTCGATGCCGATCAGCTGCTCGATCAGCGGCTTCGCGTAGGCGCGCGCGCAATCCCAGTGGATGTCGACGCCCTGGAAGAACTGGCTGAGGGCGATGGAGCGCACGCCCACCATCAGCCCCGTCATCGCCGCGCCGACGGTGCCCGAGTAGGCGATGGAATCGGCCATGTTCCCGCCCCGGTTGACCCCCGAGAGGATGAGGTCCGGCTTGGTATCGAGGAGGTGGCCGACGCCGAGCACCACGCAGTCCGCCGGCGTCCCGCGCACGAAGAAGCGGCGCTCGTCGGCGCGGTGGACGCGCAGCGGCTCGTGAAGGCTGATGGCGTGGCTGACGCCGGACTGGTCGAACTCCGGCGCGACGATCCACACGTCGTCGGTGAGCGAGCGGGCGATCTCCTCGAGGAGGAGGATGCCGTCGGCGCGCGCGCCGTCGTCGTTGGTGATGAGAATGCGCATCGGGATGTGTCTCGTCCGGGGAGCTTCCCCGCCACCTAACCCGGCGGGGCGCCCCGGACAAGCGCGTCCGTCAGGCGCGGGCGGGCGCGAGGCCTGATGCGTCTGCCTTGGCGGGCCCAGACTGCGCCGGCTGCGGCGGCCGCCGCCAGGGCTGCGACTTGAACCAGGCGACCGTGTAGGCGACGCCGATGAGGACGGCGAAGCCGCCGAGGTTGACGAGCGCCACGGCCACCATTTCCCGCCCGGTGAGATCGAGGACGGCGCCGGCCGCCTGCGAGAGGACCATGCCGGTGAGGAAGATCGGCAGCGACTGCTGACCCACCTTGCGCACGACGGCGACCGCCGTCCCCCAAGCTCCGCCGCCGGCAAGGCGCCGCCCGCCCTCCCCGACGGCCGCATAGGAAAGATAGGCAAGCGCCAGGAAGTGCGTGAAGCGCACGATACCCTGGTCAGTCTTCTCGAACGCCGGCCAGATCATGTCACGCACGCCGAACACGAACTCGGAGTGCGGCCAGAAGAAGCGCGAGCCGAACACGAGGTTGAACACGACGACGACGAGCGCGAGCGCGATCAGCCACGCGTTGATGGGCGGGGCCTTGATCCAGCCGAACACGAACGCAAAGCCCGTGAAGAAGACGATCTGCCAGCCGAACGGATTGAAGAACCATTCCCGGTCGACGCCGGCCCGCACCTCCGCCCCGAACTCGACGAGCTCGAACTGCGCAAGCAGCCAGACGCCGATCACGAGGACGAAGGCGTACCAGCGGTTGATCATGCCGAGAAAGACGACGATCGGCATCATCACCAGGATGACGAGATACATCGGCAGGATGTCGAAGTAGTTGGGCACGTAGGTCAGCGTCATCAGGCCGATGAGGTGGGGCGCAGTGTCCTCGAAGAACGGGCGGGTGAAGAGACGCTCCGTGTAGAACGTGTCGCCGCGAAGCTGGTCGAAGACCGAGAGCATCGCGACCGTGACGAAAAAGAGCGCGATGTGCGCCCAGTAGACCTCCCACACGCGATAGGCCGTGCGGGCGGTGCCGAGCCAGAACGAGCGCTCGCGAAACACCGCGCCGAAGGCGATGGCCGAGGCCATGCCCGAGCAGAACACGAAGATCTCCGCCGCGTCCGAGGCGCCGAAGCGGGCGGGGATCCATTCGTTCCACGCATTGCCCGGCACATGCGCGACGAAGATGATGAACATGCAGACGCCGCGGAAGAAGTCGAGGCGGAGGTCGCGGGGGCGTGACCGCGCGGGCGCGCTCGTCATGGGCGTCTCCTCGATGTGCGGCGGGAACCCTCGGGCTCATACACCGCGCCGGCCGAAGTTGCGAGCGGCGGAAGGCGGCGGCCGTGGCGAGCGGCGCGGCGACGGGCTGTGGACCGCGGCGGGCGAGGCGCGCCGCGGCGAGGCGAGGCCGTCGCGTGCGCCCTCCCTCTGCGCGCGCTCCTTCACGAGGGCGCGCGCCGTTCGGCTCGATGGCGGGGGACTGGGGCCGTCATCCGCTCCGGCGCGCCGCGACATGCGCCGCGACGTGGGCTGCGACGTGGTCGCGGTAGAGCGCGGAGAGGCGCTCCGTCATCGGGCCGGGCGCCGCCTTCATCGCCCGCCCGTCGATGACCCCGACCGGGGTGAGGCCGCCGAACGAGCCCGTCATGAACGCCTCGTCGGCGCCGTATGTCTCCACCAGCGAATAATTCCGCTCGAACACGGGAATCCCGTTCTCGCGGCACAGCGCGATCACGTGGCCGCGGGTGATCCCGTTCATGCAGTAGTCGCCGGTCGAGGTCCAGACCTCGCCCTTGCGCACGATGAAGAAGTTGCAGGCGTTGGTGGTGTTCACGAAGCCGAAGGGGTCGAACATAAGCGCCTCGTCGGCACCGGCCTTCTCGGCGGCGATGCAGGCGAGGATGCAGTTCAGCTTCGAGTGGGAGTTGAGCTTCGCGTCCTGGGTGAGCGGCAGGCCGCGGTGGTGGGCGACGCTCGCAAGGCGGATCGGCCGCGGGACTGCGGGCCTCGAGTGCTCGACGATGATCGCGACGGTCGGCCCCGACCGGGAGAAGGCCGGATGCTGGAACGGCGCGGACTTCACCCCCCGCGTCACCATCAGCCGGGCGTGGGCGTCGCCCGTCATGCCGTTGGCTGCGGCGACGGCGTCGAGCGCGGCGGCGAGCTCCTCGCGCGTCATCCCGACGTCGAGGTCGAGGGCGAGCGCCCCCTCGAACAGGCGGTCGAGGTGCGCGTCGAGAAAGGCCCAGACGCCCTCGTGGAGGCGGATCCCCTCCCACACGCCGTCCCCGAGCATGAAGCCCGAATCGTAGATGGAGACCACCGCCTCCGCCTTCGGCACGATGCGCCCGTTCACGTAGAGCTTCAGCGTGTCGTTGCGCGGGTCGGCGGCGGCCGTGTGGGTGCTGACCCCCTTCTCCTCGCCAGCCTCGAGCATGGCATTCCTCCCGTCGTTTCCCGCCGACAGTGGCCCCCCGGCCGCCGCGCGACAAGCGCTTCCCGGATCGGCCCTGCCGCGACCCACGGGCATTTGACGGCGCTTCGCGGGCGCTGTCTGGTGCTTCCCATGAAAGACTTCGACGTGATGGTTCTCGGCGCGGGCATGGTGGGGATCGCCACCGCGCTCCACCTCCTCGAGCGCGGCCGGTCGGTGGCGCTCGTCGACAGGCGCGGCCCGGCGGAGGAGACCTCCTTCGGCAACGCCGGCCTCATCCAGGCGGAGGCCGTGGTGCCCTATGCCTTTCCCCTCAGCCTGCCCGTCGTGCTCGGCGTCATCGCGGGGCGGCGCGCCGAGGCGCGCCTCTCCTGGCCCGCGCTTCCCGCAGTCGCGCCGTGGCTCCTCGCCTACGCGCGGCACGGGACGCGGGCGATGATCGAGAGGACGGCACAGGCGAACCTTCCCCTCGTGCGCCGCGCCGTCGCCGAGCACGACCGCCTCGTGGAGCGGGCGGGCGCGGGCCACCTCGTCCGCCGCACGGGCTACGCCAGGCTCTACAGGAGCGAGGCGGCCATGGAGCGGGCCGTGAAGGCCGACGAGGCGGTGCGGGAGCGCTACGGCATCGCCTTCGAGCCGTGGAGCGCGGATCGGCTGAGGGCGGAGGAGCCTCACGTGTCGGACGCCGCGGTGGGCGCGATCCACGTTCCGGAGCCGCTCCACCTCGTGGACCCCTCCGACCTCGGCAAGGCCTATGCGGCGCTGTTCGCGCGGGAGGGGGGCGTCCTCGCCACCGCGGACGCCGCGACGCTGCGGCGCGAGGGCGCCGTCTGGCGGGTGGACGGTGCCGAGCCGGTGCGTGCGGCCGAGGCCGTCGTCGCCCTCGGCCCCTGGTCGGGGGACCTCCTGAGGCGGCTCGGGACGCGGGTGCCGCTCGGCATCAAGCGCGGCTACCACCAGCACTACGGCGCGGCCGGGAACGCGGTCCTCAACCGCCTCGTGGTGGACGAGGCCAACGGCATCGTCATCGGCCCGAACAGGCGGGGGATCCGCCTCAGCACGGGCGCCGAGTTCGCCCGGCGGGACGATCCGCCAACGCCCGTCCAGCTCGCCCGCGCCGAGCCCCTCGCGCGCGAGCTCTTCCCCCTCGGCGAGCCCCTCTCGCCGACGCCCTGGCTCGGCGCGCGGCCCTGCCTGCCCGATCTCGTGCCGATGATCGGCGCCGTCCCGGGCAGCCAGGGGCTCTGGGCGAACTTCGGCCACCAGCATCTCGGCCTCACCCTCGGCCCCGCGACAGGCCGCCTCCTCGCACAGATGATGACGAAAGAGACGCCCTTCACCGACCCGGCGCCCTACCGCGTCGACCGCTTCTGACCGAAAGCCTTGCGGCTCGGGACCGAGGGGCGGGCGCAAGTTATCACCGCAGCGCACGGCGGCCTTAGCCTTCTGCGGCAACCTCGACCCGACCGGAGCCGCAGCCGATGCCGCAGAACGATCCCTTCAGGAGCCACCAGCGGGGCACCTCCTCCCCCGCGCTCGACGCCTACGCCATCACCCCCGACGACGAGGCTGACCTTCCGACGGTCGCGCGGGGCATCTACGTGGGCGGCGGGGGAAACCTCGCCCTCGTCACACTCGCGGGGACGAGCGTCGTCTTCGAGGGGCTGGGCGCCGGGAGCGTCCTTCCCTGCTCGGCGACGCGCGTCCTCGCCACGGGCACCACGGCGGGCGCCCTCGTCGCCCTCGTCTGACGCCGCGTTCGCGACAGCCGGGACCGTCAGCCCCCCCGCCGGCGCAGGACGCGGAGGACGTCGGCGGGGCGGATCGGGAGCGACCGGGCGAAGCCCGGGACGCCGAGCGCCTCGTCGACGGCGCACGCGATCGCCGCCGGAACGCCGCCGACGGCCCCCTCCCCCGCCCCCCTCAGCCCGAAGGGATTCGCCTCTGCGGGCGCGTCCTCTGCGATCAGCACCTCCACCGCGGGCGCATCGCGCGCTGTGGGGAGCCCGCAGTCGGCGAGCGACACCCGCGTCGGGTCGCCGCCGTCCGAGACGTCGAGCGCCGTGAACAGCGCGCTGCCGACACCGTGGACCGCCCCGCCGACGACCTGCCCCTCCACCATCGCGGGATTGACGGCGTTGCCCACCTCCGCCGCCACGAAGACGCGCGGGACGCGCACGATCCCGGTCAGGGGGTCGATCTCCGCGAGCGCGACGGCGACCGCGTAGGGGAAGGCGAGTGCGCCGGAGTGAAAGCGCCCCTCCGCCACGAGGCCGCGGGTGCCGACGCCGTTGTCCCCGCTCTCGAGCGCGCGCGCCACGTCACCGAGCGCCACCGTCGGGCCGAAGTGCCGGTCGGCCTCGCGCACCCGGCCGGACTGGATGATGAGGCGCTCCTGCGGCAGGTCGAGGATGCGGGCGGCCATCTTCAGCGCCCGCTCCCTCAGGGTCTCGGCGGCAAATCCCGCAGCGGTCCCGACCGCCGCCGTCGAGCGGCAGAGCCACGTCCCGTCGCTCTTCTCGATGCGCTGCGTGTCGCCGGTGGTGACGCGCACCGCCTCGTAGTCGACGCCGAGGATGTCGGCCACGATCTGGGCGAGCGCGGTCGCGATCCCCTGCCCGAGGTCTGTGGCGCCCGTCGCGACCTCCACGAAGCCCATGGGGTCCACGGAGACGACGACGTGCTCACCCATGCCCGGCGCGCTGGCGTCGAGGTGGATGGCGGTGCCGAGACCAACGAGCTCGCCCGCGGCCCGCCGCTCCTCCGTCCGCCGGCGCAGGACGTCGAGGGAGAAGCGCCGCACCGCCTGATCGACGAGGCCCTGGAAGCGGGCGGCGTCGAATACGACCTCGCGGCCGAGCGCCGTCACCTGGCGGTGGAAGGGCATGTCCTCGTGGGCGGCGAGGTTGCGGCGGCGAAGCTCCAGCGGGGCGATCCCGGTCTCGGCGGCGATGGCGTCCATGAGGCGCTCGCGCACGAAGGTCGCCTCGGCGCGCCCCGCCCCGCGCAGGGTTCCGGCGGGCGTGCGGTTGGTGAGGAGGATCTGGCCCGACACGCGACAGGCCGAGAGGCGGTAGGGGCCCGGGAGGAGCGCCGCGACGAGGTCGGCCACCATCGTCCCCTCCGGCCTCAGGTAGGCGCCCTGGTCGATGCGGAAGGCGGCGTCGATGGCGTGGAGCGTCCCGTCGGCGCCGACGGCGGCGCGCACGGCCGCCTCCATCCCGCGCGCCTGCGCTGCGGCGGCGAGATGTTCGCGCCTGTCCTCCACCCACCGCACGGGCCGGCCGAGGACGACCGCGGCGTGGGCGACGAGGACGTCCTCCGCCGAGAGCTCGCCGCGCGTCCCGAACCCGCCGCCGACCTGGACGGGGTGCCAGGCGACGCCCGAGCGCGGCCGTGCGAGCATCCGGGCGAGGGCGTCGCGGGCGAACGCTGCGGACTTGGCGGCGCCCCACACCTCGAGAACGTCCCGCCCCGCGTCCCACCGCGCGGCCGTCGCCCGCGTCTCGAGCGGCAGGCCGCCGTCGCGCGCGAGGGAGAGCGTCGTCTTCACGATCCTGTCGGCACCGTCGAACGCGGCGTGGAGGTGGCCGAAGGACTTTCGCACGGTGAGCGCCTCGACCGGCTGCGGCTTCAGCGGGCCGCCGAGGAGGACTGGCTCCAGAAGGTCAACGTCGAGGGCGACGAGCTCCGCGGCGTCGTCGGCGGCGCCGGCGCTCTCGGCGAACACGGCGGCGACCGGCTCGCCGACGTAACGGACAGAAGCGTGGGCGAGGATGGGCGCCAGGTGCGGCTCCAGCGCCTCGCACGCGCCGACCCTGAGGCCGACCGGCGGCAGGCGCGCCACGTCCTTCGCCGTCCAAACGGCGACCACCCCCGGGACGGCGAGCGCGGCGGACACGTCCACACCGTCCAGCCGCCCGTAGGCGACGTGGGAGCGCACGACCCGCATGTGGAGCTGGTCCGGAAAGGCGACGTCGCCGGCGAAGCGGCCGCGGCCGGTGACGTGGACGCGGTCCTCCAGGCGGGGGAGCGAGCGGCCGAGGTGCCTCATTCGCCGCCGCCCTCGTTGTCCCGCAGGGCGTTGCGGGCCGAGCGGAGCGCGCGCACGATGGGCTGGTAGCCGGTGCAGCGGCAAAGGTTGGCGCTCGCGAGCGCCACGAGGGCGTCGTCGTCCATGGCGGGGTCGCGCTCGAGGGCGCCGGCGGCGAGCATCAGGAACCCTGCCGTGCAGTAGCCGCACTGGACGGCGTGCGCCTCCACGAAGGCGCGCTGGAGGACGCCGAGCGTCGCACCGTCGGCGAGCCCCTCGACGGTGCGCACCTCCGACCCGTGGGCCTGGACGGCGAACATGAGGCAGGCGCGCACCGGCTCGCCGTCGACGAGCACGGTGCAGGCGCCGCACACCCCCTCGTCGCACCCGGTGCGCGTTCCCGTGAGGTGGCACTCGTCGCGCAGCGCGTCGACGAGCGTCGCGCGGGGCTCGACGACGATGGTGCGTTGCGCGCCGTTGACCTCCATGGTCATCTGGATCTTGCGTGTCACGGGGCGCTCCGCGGGCTCGCGGGCCTCCTCCTTCCGGACGGGGGCGGTCACAGCGTCCGCTCGAGCGCGCGGAACACGGTCGCCCTCGTAAGCTCGCGCCGCCAGTCGGCATCGCCGTGGACGTCACCCACAGGATCGACGAGGCTCGCGGCGGCGTCCGCCACCTCGCGGAAGAGGCGGCGGGACGGCTCGCGGCGGTGGAGGAGCGCCTCAGCATCGCGCAGCCGGCGGGGCCTTGCCTCCACACCGCCGACGCCGATGCGCGCGTTCACGATGTCCTTCTCGTCGCGGTCGTAGACGACGAGGGAGAGCGCGAGTGCGTAGGACCCCGCGCGCTGGGATACCTCGGCGAAGCCCGTTCGGGCGGTGGCGGGCAGCAGCGGCACCTGCACCTCGACGAGCATCTCGTCGTCGGCGAGCGCGGTCGCCATGATGCTTTCGAAGAAGCGCTCGGCCGGGATCGTCCGCACGCCGCGGCGCGACGAGCGGGCGACGAGGTCGGCGCCAAGTACCACGGCGGCGAGGCACCACTCGGACGCGGGGTCGGCGTGGGCGACTGCGCCGCAGAAGGTGCCGCGCAGGCGCACCGGAAGGTGGGCGATGTGGCCGGAGAGCTCGGCGAGGAGCGGTCCGAGTGGACCCGCGACGTCGAGCACCTCGAAGTCGATGTGGCGCATCAGGGGCGGGATCCTGAGCCGCCCGGCCGACACTGTCGGCCGTTCCATGCGCGGGATGCGGTTGATGTCGACGAGGTGGGAGGGGCGGGCGAGACGCGAGGTCATGACGGGCACGAGGCTCTGCCCGCCGGCGATGATCCTCGCCTCGTCCCCGTGACGGGAGAGGATGGCGAGCGCCTCCTCGATGCTCGCCGGCGCATGATAGTCGAATGCAGCCGCCTTCACCCGCGACCCTCCCGCGTGGACCGGCCGGACTCTGCGCTCGGCGCCCGCGCGGGTGCAAGGCGTGGCCGGGCCGCACGCGCCGCGGTGGAAGGGTTATGCAGGATTTTCTCGTGCCTGCGCTGCGGCGCCGCGGGTGCGCGGGGCGCGCGATGGAGGCCTCGTCGCCTCGCGCGCCCGACGGCCCGTCGTCAGATCGTCGCCAGCGTCCAGGCGACGATGTCGGTGGAAAGGCTCTGGACCGCGGCGTTGAGGGCGGTTGCGGCGTCGTCGGGACCGTCTCCGGGCATGCCGACGACCGTGGTGAAGACCCTGTCGGCCACCACCCGGCCGTTCGAATCGTCGAGGATCTTCGCCGAGACCGAGACGCGCGCCCTGTCGGTCCCGAAGGTTTCCGCCTGGAAGGCGCGGATCTCCGTGACGACCTGGTAGTTGATGAGGAGGCTCTGCCCCGGAAGGCCGACGGCGCGCACGCGGCCGGTGTTCTGGAAGGTCTCGAGCAGGACGTGCTGCATGACCTTGGGCACGGTGTCCTGAAGGACGACGTCCGGATAGTAGACGAGGGTGATCGCCGAGGGGCTGACGGGGATCCTGTTGGTCCCGTAGGCCTCGAGCGCCCGCGGCTCGGGCACGAGGATCTGCGCCGACGTCCCTGCCGACACCGGCGGGGTCGCCGGTGCGGAGAGGACGTAGATCGCCTCGATCTCGTTGCCGCCGGCACACCCCCCGACGAGGGCGCACACGACGAGCGTGAGGATCCTCGAAATTCTCGTCATCGACGCTGTGGCTGATACGTCGGCGCGTCGGAACCGCCGAAGATCACCCGGCTCGGATTGCGATCGAAACTCGACACGGCACGCTCGATTGACGAGAGGGTACTGCGCCCTTGGTCGAGGAGAGCGCGCAGATCGTCAAGGCCGCCACGACTGAAGGTGGCGAGACCGCCGGCGATTTCATCCGCCCGTGTCGCGAATGCATCAGCCACGTCGCTGACCGAGACCGCCGCCTCCGTCACGTTGGTGACGAGGCGCTGGGCCGGGCCGTCGAGGATCGAGCCCGTGCGGTCGACGACGATGCCGACGCGCTCGGAGGCGGTCTCGAGGTTGGCGGCGATGCGGCGGGCGCGGTCGAGCACCTCCCTGATGGTGCCGTCCTCCCCGCCGACGCTGCCGAGACCGTCGGCGAGATCGCGCGCGGCGCCCGCCACGCTGTCGATGGCGGTGCCGATCTCGCCTGCGCGCGAGCCGACGGCCTCCGCCGCGGAGCGCGCGTTGGCGAGGATGGCGTTGACCGCCTCCACGTCGACGGCGCCGACCGCATCGGAGATGGTGGCGACCGCCCTTTCCGCTCCGGCCACGAGGTCGTCGACCTCGGGTGCCGCGGCGCCAAGGCGGGAGGCGAAGGCCGACACGTCGTCGATGGTGGCGGCGATGGTGTCGGTGCGCGCCGCCACGGCCTCGGCGATGGCGTCGATCCTGCGGGCTGCGCTGCCCGCCGTCGTCACCACGGCCTCGATGTCCCCGCGCGTCTCGGCGAGCGTCGCGGAGACCTCCCGGACGTTGGCAATGATGGCGCCGATGGCCTCCGCGTCGAGCGCCTGGAGCGTCTGCGAGGCATTCTCGACGCCGGGCCGCACGGTGTCGACGAGGCCGGGGAGCTCGGCCGCGAAGGCCCGCGCGTCGGCGAGCGCGGCGCGGGCATCGACGAGGGCCGCCGAGAGCGTGTCGAGCTCGCCGCGGACGCGCGCCGCGATCACCTGCGCGTCGGAGGACGCGGCGCCGACGGCGTCCACGATCGCCTCCACCTCGGGGCCCTGCGCCGCGAGCGTCGCGGCGAAGCCCGCGGCGTCGTCCACGATGGAGCGGAGCGCCTCGGGGTCGACCGCCTGGAGCACCGCGGAGACGCTCTCGATCCCCGGCCGGAGCGTCTCGGCGAAGGCCGGCAGCTCGGCCGTGAAGCCCTCCACGGCGCCCACGGCCGCCTCGACGCGGTCGAGGATCGCCTCCACCTGCGGAGCGCGGGCGGCGAGAACGTCGGCGATGGCGCGCGCGTCCTGCGTGGTCTCGGAGACGTTCGCGATCACCGTCTCGAGAGCGGGCCGCTGGGCGGACGCCCAGTCGGTGAGCCCCGAGACGTCGGCGACGATCCCCTCGACGGCGGCCGGATCGACCGCCGACAGGACGGCGGAGGCGTTCTCGATTCCGGGGGCGAGGGTGTCGGCGAATGCGGGCAGGCGCCCGGCGAAGGCCGACACCTCGGTGGCGGCCGCCTCGGCGCTGTCGATGACGGCGCCGATCTGCGGCGTTCGCTGCGCGATGGCGGAGCTCACAGCCTCGATCCGCGCTGCGGCGCCTGCGGCCGAATCGACGAGCCGCGCCACGTCGTCGCTCTCCGCCGCGAGCGTTCCGGCGAAGCGGCCGGCGTCGGCGACGAGGGCTGCGACCGCCTCCGCGTCGACTGCGGAGAGGACGGCCGAGGCGTTTTCGAGCCCGGGCCGGATGGTGTCGGCGAGGCCCGGCAGGGAGGCGGCGAAGGTCTCTGCGGAGGCGAGCGTCGCCTCGGCGCTCTCCACGATGCGGCCGATCTCCTCAGAGCGCGCGGCGAGCGTGGCGGCGACGGTGCGCGCCTCGCCGACGAGCCCTTCCGCCTCTGCGACGATGCGCGCGACGGGCTCGCCCTGTTCGGCGAGGGTCGCCGCGAGCGCACGCGCGTCGGTCACGATGCCGCTCACCGCCTCCGGGTCGACGGCGGAGAGGACGGCCGAGGCGTTTTCGAGGCCCGGCTGGAGGGTGTCGGCGAGCTCCGGCAGGCGGGCGGCGAAGGTCTCGGCGTTGCGGGCCGTCGCCTCGGCGCTCTCGATGATCGCGCCGATCTCTGGCGTACGCTCGGCGATGGCCGAGGCGATCGTCTCGATCCGCGTCGCCGCGCCTGAGGCCGCCTCGACGATCCCCGCGACGGCGTCCCCCTGCCCCGCGAGCGCATTCGCGAACGAGGATGCATCCGCGACGAGTGTGCGCACCGCCTCCGCGTCGACGGCGGAGAGGACGGCCGAGGCGTTCTCGAGGCCCGGCTGGAGCGTGTCGGCGAACTCCGGCAGGCGGGCGGCGAAGCTGCGGGCGGAGGCTGCCGTGGCGCCGGCATCGTCGATGGCGGCGGCGATGGTCTCGCGGCGGGCCGCCACGTCCTCGGCGAGGGCGCGGGCGGAGGCGGCGAGCGCCCCAGCGTCCGCCACAGCGGTCTCGACGCCGGTCACGATGGGCGCGATCCGCGGGGCCTCGTTGCCGAGGGCTTCCGCGAGGGTGCCGAGTTCGCCGAGGATCGCCTCGACGGCGGCGGGGTCGACGGCGGCGAGCGCGTCGGAGACCTGCTCGATCCCCGGGCGGAGGGTGTCGACGAGGCCCGGAAGTGCGGCGGCGAGGCGCTCCGCCTCCGCAGCGGTGGTCTCCGCGCTGTCGATGATGGCGCCGATCTGCGGCGTGCGCTGCGCGATGGCGGACGCGATGGCCTCGATCCGGCTCGCTGCACCCGCCGCGTCGTCGACGAGCGTCACGATGGTCTCGCGCTCGGCTGCGAGCGTCTCGACGAGGGCGGCCGCGTCGCGCTGGACCGCGCCGACCGCCTCCGGATCGAGCGCCTGAAGCGTCGCACCGGCGTTGACGATGCCGGGCTCGACGGAGGCGAGGATGTCGGGAAGCCGCACGGCGACCTCCCGCGCGCTCGTGGCGGTGGCGGCGACGTCCTCGGAGATGGCCTCCGCGCGGGCGATGATCGTCTCGACCCGCGGGGCTTGTCTCGCAAGCCCTGCGGCGATGATCTGCGCCTGCGTCAGGATGTCGTCGATGCGCTCCGGTTGCAGGACGCCGACGGCCTCGGAGGCCTGGCGGACGGCCGGCGCGATGTCGGTGATGAGCGTGCGGGCCTCTCGGGCGACGTCGGCGATGGCGGCGGCCGCCTCGTCCGCGTTGCCGGCAATGGCGCCGATGCGCGGCGCCTCCCCGGCGAGGGCTGCCGCGAGCGTGCGCGCATCGGCGAGGATCGTCGGCCCGTCGGTGGCGAGCGCGCCCGCGAACGAGGACGCACCGTCGACGAGCGAGCGCACCGCCTCCGCGTCGACGGCGGAGAGGACGGCCGAGGCGTTTTCCAGGCCCGGCTGGAGCGTGTCGGCGAGCTCCGGCAGGCGGGCCGCGAAGGTCTCCGCGTTGCGGGCCGTCGCCTCGGCGCTCTCGATGATCGCGCCGATCTCGGGCGTGCGCTCGGCGATGGCCGAGGCGATCGTCTCGATCCGCGTCGCCGCGCCGGAGGCCGCCTCGACGATCCCCGCGATGGCGTCCCCCTGCCCCGCGAGCGCATTCGCGAACGAGGATGCGTCCGCGACGAGTGTGCGCACCGCCTCCGCGTCGATGGCGGAGAGGACGGCCGAGGCGTTCTCGAGGCCCGGCTGGAGCGTGTCGGCGAATTCCGGCAGGCGGGCGGCGAAGGTGCGGGCGGAGGCTGCCGTCGACGCGGCATCGTCCACGAGGGCGGTGAGCTGCGGAAGGCGCTCCTCGAGCGCCGCGGCGATCTCGCCCGCACTTGCTGCCGTGCCCGCGATCGCCTCGACGGCGCTCCCGATGGCGTCCGAGCGCGCCGAGAGGGTGGATGCGACTGTGCCCGCGTCCCGCACCAGCGCGTTGACGGCCTCCACGTCCACGGCGCGGACAGCCGAGCCGGCGTCGCCCACGAGGCGGGCGGCCTCGTCCACCAGCGCCGGAGCGCCGTCCGAGGCGGTGCGAAGGTTCGCGAGCAGCGCCGCGCCGTCGTCGATGGCGCGGGCGATCGCCTCCTCGCGGTTGGCGGCGAGCCGCGCCACCTCCTCGATGGCCAGCGCGGCGCCCGTCGCCGACGAGACGAAGGTCGTGATGGCGTCTCCCTGTCCCGCCATCGTGTTCGTGAAGCTCTCGACGTCGGACACGATGGCGGCGACGCTCTCGGGCGAAACGGCATCGAGGGCGCGGGCGAAGCTGTCCACCGCGGGCGAGGCCGCGGCGACCACCTGCCGCGCCTCGGCGAGGAGCGCGCCCGCGTCGTCGACGGCGGTGCCGACGGTCCCCGCGCGGGCGGCGAGCGGCTCCGTCACGGCGCGCACGTCCGCGCTCGCGGCGGCGGCATTGTCGACGAGGGTGCCGATGGCGTCAGCGCGGGCGCCGACGGCCTCGGTCGCAGCCTCGACGTTCGAGACGATGGCGGCGACGGCGTCGCTGTCCACCGCACCCACCACGTCGCCCGCGGCCCTCAGCGCCTCGCCGAGGGTCGCGGCAGAATCGTCGAGCCGCGTCACGAGGCCGTTCACGTTCCCGGCGATGGCGGCCGCCTCCTCCCCGATGGCGGGAAGGCCGCCCGCAAAGGCGTCGACGTTCTCCACGATCGCGCCGACGCGCGCCGGATCGACGGCGGAAAGGATCGTGTTCGCCCGGTCGACGGCGCTCGCAACGTCCGGCGCGGCCGCCGCGACGGCACGGCCGGCACCCGCGACGTCCTCGACGAGGCTCGAGACCTGCGGCGCCACGCCGGCGAGCTGATCGGTCAGCGTGCGCACGTTCGCGACGACCTGGTCGACGTCCGGCCGGTTGGTGGAGAGGAGGGAGTTCACCTCATCGAGGGTGGTGTTGAGGCGCGCCAGGACGCTCTGGGCGCTGTCGACGACGTTGGTGAACGCCGAGACCCTCGCATCGATGGAGGGAATCTCGTCGGCGGAAGCGGTCTCGAACAGGGACTGCGCCGTCCGGCTGCCGCCCGTCAGCGAGATGTAGGCGACACCCGTCAGACCCTGGAAGGCGAGCGTCGCGCTCGTGTCCGTCTTGATGGGCGTTTCCGGGTTGACGCGCGTGATGGCGATGACCCTGTCGCCTCCCTCCGGCGGGAACTCGAGACGCACCACCTCGCCGACGCGGATGCCGTTGAAGAGCACCGACCCGCCCGTGGAGAGCCCCGTCACCGGCTCGGGGAAGACGATGCGAACGGTCGCCGTCGCGGCAGGTTCGGCCGAGCGGTAGAGCCAGTAGAGGGTCCCGAGCGCGCTCGCGAGCACCGCGACCACGAAGAGGCCGATGGCGACGTAGTTGGCGCGGGTTTCCATGGCTCTGCTCCACGAGGAGGTTTGACTGGAATGGCCGGCGAGGGCCGCTCACGACGGGGCGGGCGCGCCCGCGAAGAAACGATGGCCGCGGATGCCGCGGAAATATTGCCGCACCCAGGGATGGTCGAAGTCGACGAGCCGATCGACCCTGTCGGCCGCGATCACCTTCTTGTCGGCGAGCACGGCGACGCGGTCGCAGACGGAGTGCAGGCTGTCGAGATCGTGCGTCACCATGTAGACGGTGAGGCCGAGGATGTCGCGCAGGCCAGCGATGAGCTCGTCGAAGCTCGCCGCGCCGATAGGGTCGAGGCCCGATGTGGGCTCGTCGAGGAAGAGGAGCTCCGGATCGAGGGCGAGGGCGCGGGCGAGCCCGGCACGCTTGACCATGCCCCCGGAGAGCTCGGACGGCAGCCGCTCGGCGGCCGCGCGCGACAGCCCCACCATGTCGAGCTTCATGAGCGCCAGCTCGTCCATGAGCCGCTGGCTCATCCTGTGGTTCTCGCGCATCGGCACCTGGACGTTCTCCCGCACCGTGAGGGAGGAGAACAGGGCCCCCATCTGGAAGAGGACGCCATAGCGGCGATGGAGCGCGTCCTTCTGGCCCGCGCTCACCCTGTCGATGTCATGGCCGAAGAGGGTGATCGTGCCGGACCGCTTCGGCACAAGCTCGAGGATCGTGCGCATCAGGACGGACTTGCCCGCACCGGACGCCCCAACGAAGCCGAGGATCTCCCCCCGCCTCACGTCGAGGTCGAGGTTCCTGAAGACCGTGAAGCTGCCGAACCCCACCGTGACGTCGCGCACCTCGATGACGTTCTCCCCCTCGCCCTGCGGCCGCACTCCCGTCGCCACCGTCAGATCCCCACCGACGCGAAGAAGATCGCGAAGAGCCCGTCCACGACGATGACGAGGAAGATGGACTTCACGACCGCGATGGTGGTGTGGCGGCCGAGCGACTCGGCGCTGCCGCCCACCTTCAGCCCCTCGTTGCAGGCGACGAGGCCGATGATGAGCGCCATGAACGGCGCCTTGGCGAGGCCGACAAAGAACTCCGTCGGCGAGACGGCCTGGTCGAGCCGCTGGAAGAAGAGGTCCGGCGTGATGCCGATATAGGCCCAGGTGACGATCATCGCGCCCGCGATGGCCGCGATGTCGGACAGGAAGGTGAGGATGGGGAGCGCCAGGATCAGGGCCATTAGCCGCGGGACGACGAGCACCTCGACGGGGTCGAGGCCGATGACGTTGAGCGCGTCCACCTCCTCGCGCATGCGCATGGAGCCGATCTCGGCGGTGAAGGCCGATCCCGAGCGTCCCGCCACCAGGATCGCGGCGAGGAGGACGCCGATCTCGCGCAGGATGAGGACGCCGGCGAGGTCGACAACGAAGAGGTCCGCCCCGAACTGCTGCAGGTAAAAGCCGCCCTGCTGGGCGATGATGAGGCCGATGAGGAAGGCCATCAGCATGACGATGGGGACAGCGCCGCGGCACGTCCTGTCGAAGTTGGCGAGGACGGAGGTGCCGCGGAGACGCCTGAAGTGGGTGATGATGGTGGCGAGCCGCAGGCCGAACACGCCGAGGATCGACAGGATCGCGATTGCGTCCCGCCACACCACGGTCATGGTCCGGCCGATCTCGATGAGGGCGCGCACGACGAGGTAGGGCTCGCGCTCCCTCGTCATCGGCTCGGGAATGTGACGCTCGATCTCGTCGAGCAGGAACGCCATGCGCTCGGAGGCGCCGACGAGCTCCACCCGCCGTCCCGCGAACTCGGCGTGCGCGCGCTCGCGGTGGACGAGCCAGGCGCCCGCGGTGTCGATGTCGCTGACGGCGGACAGGTCCAGTGTCACCAGGTTGCGGGCGCCCTTCACCTCGACCGCCCCGATGGCGGCCTCGGCATCGCGCGCGTTCGCGACCGTCCACGCGCCGGACAGGGAGACGCGCATGTGGTCCCCCTCGCGGCTCACGCGTGCCTGTGGCGTGTCGGTGCGAACCTTCGCGTCCATCCTGTCGCAAAACTCCCCGGCTGTGATAGCTGTTAGCCGCTTCCGGCCGCCGCGTCACTCTCGGCCGCGCCGGAAGCGGCCCGATCGCGGCCTGATGCTGTACGAAAACTCGCAAGCGTGGACTTTTCGCCATGGAACTCGACCGGCCCTACCTCCTGTTTCTCGGCGACGTCCCCGACGCGCTGGCCGCGAAGACAGCGTACGGCATCGTCGACTGGCGGCGCGACTGGTGCGTCGGCCAGTGGCGACTGCCGGGATGCAAGGCCGATACCGGTCTGCCCGACATGAGCCTCGCCGACGCGGTGGACGCCGGCGCGAGGACCATGGTGATCGGCGTCGTCAACGCCGGGGGGAAGCTGCCGGAACACTGGGTCCAGTCGATCGTGGACGCCATCGAGGCGGGGCTCGACGTCGCGGCCGGCCTCCACCAGCGCCTCGCCGACGTTCCGGCCATCGCCGAGGCCGCGGCCCGCAAGGGCGCGAAGCTCGCCGACGTGCGCCGCTCCTCCGAGCGCTTCGAGACCGGCAAGGGCACGAAGCGGCCGGGCATGCGGCTCCTCACCGTCGGCACCGACTGCTCCGTCGGCAAGAAGTATACGGCGCTCGCCCTCGAAGTCGCCATGAAGGCACGCGGCTACGACGCGACCTTCTGCGCCACGGGACAGACTGGCGTCTTCATCTCCGGGCGGGGAGCCGCCATCGACGCCGTCGTCGCGGACTTCATCTCGGGTGCCGCCGAGTGGCTCTGCCCCGCGACGGCGCCCGACGCCTGGCAGGTGGTGGAGGGTCAGGGATCGCTCTTCCACCCCTCATTCGCGGGGGTGACGCTGGGGCTGCTCCACGGCGCGCAGCCGGACGCCTTCGTCGTGTGCCACGAGCCGACGCGGCGCAACATGCGGGGCGTCGCGACCCCGCTGCCCACGATCGGCCAGGTGATCGACATGACGGTCGCCCTCGGACGGCTGACGAACCCGGCGATCCGGCCGGTGGGGATCGCCGTCAACACGGCCGCCCTCGACGCCGAGGCGGCCCGCGCCGAGCTCGACAGGACGGCCGGCGAATACGGCCTGCCCGCCTGCGACCCCGTCCGCTTCGGCGTCGAACCCATCGTCGAACGCATCGCCGCGGAGTTTTCCCGATGACCCGCCTCACTGTCACTGCGGAGGCCTACCCCATCGCCGGATCGTTCCGCATCGCGCGCGAGACGCGGACGCGGTCGGAGGTGGTGGTCGCGACCCTCACCGACGGCGAGCACCGCGGGCGGGGCGAGTGCGTTCCCTACAAGCGCTACGGGGAGAGCGTCGCAGGCGTCGTCGCCGAGATCGAGGCGATGGCGCACCGCCTCGAGGAGGGGCTCGACCGGGAGGGTCTGCGCAAGGCCATGAAGGCCGGTGCGGCGAGGAACGCCATCGACTGCGCGCTCTGGGACCTCGAGGCGAAGCGGACGGGCACGACGGTCGCCGGGCGCCTCGACATCTCGCCGGTGCCGCTCGTGACGGCCTACACCCTCTCCCTCGGCGAGCCGGCCGAGATGGCCGAGGCCGCAGCCGCCGCCGTCGCCGCCGAGCGCCCGCTCCTCAAGGTGAAGCTCGGCGCGCCGACGGGGGACGCGGCACGCATCCGTGCGGTGAGGGAGGCAGCGCCCGACGCGAAGCTCGTGGTGGACGCCAACGAGGGCTGGAACGACACGAACCTTCTCCTGAACCTGTCCGCCTGTGCCGACTGGGGCGTCGCCCTGGTGGAGCAGCCCCTCCCCGCCTCCCGCGACGGCGTCCTCGCGACGATCTCCCACCCCGTGTCCGTGTGCGCCGACGAGAGCGCCCACGTGGCGGCCGACTGCGCGCGGCTCGCCAGCCGCTACGACGCAGTCAACGTGAAGCTCGACAAGGCGGGCGGGCTCACCGAGGCGCTCGCCATGCTCGCGGAGGCGCGCGCGAACGGGCTCTCCGTCATGGTGGGGTGCATGCTCGCGACCTCGCTCTCCATGGCGCCGGCCGTCCTCGCGGCGCAGGGGGCCGACTTCGTCGATCTCGACGGGCCGCTCCTCCTCGCCCACGACCGCGAGCCGGGCCTCCTCTACGAGGGCTCGCTCGTCCACCCGCCGACCCCGGCGCTCTGGGGCTGACCCTTCGGCGAAGCGCCGCGCCCGCGCCCGCGGGACGGTGCGTTGCGGCCGGGACTGTCCGACAGTCCTCGCGGGACGCTCGCGGATCGGCTAGGCATGGGTCCTGGACGAGACGCGAGCCCGCAAGGATCGGCCCCGACACGTGACACGAAGAGCCTTCATCACCGGAACCGCCGGGTTCGTCGGCTTCCACCTCGCCGAGCTCCTCCTTCAGGAGGGGTGGGAGGTCGCCGGCTACGACGGCATGACCGACTACTACGACGTGGCGCTGAAGCGACGGCGCCACGACATGCTCCACCAGCACCCGCGCTTCGTCGCCACCGAGGCGATGCTGGAGGACAGGCCGGCGCTCGACGGGGCGGTGGCGGCCTTCGCGCCGGACGTCGTCGTCCACCTCGCCGCACAGGCGGGCGTGCGCTACTCGCTCGAGAACCCGCACGCCTACGTGAGCTCCAACGTCGTCGGGACGATGAACGTCATGGAGGCGGCGCGGGTCGCGAAGGTGCGCCACCTCCTCATGGCCTCGACGAGCTCCGTCTACGGCGCCAACGAGGAGATGCCCTTCCGCGAGACCGACAAGGCCGACACGCAGCTCACCATCTACGCCGCCACCAAGAAGGCGACCGAATCCATGGGCCACTCCTGGGCCCACATCCACGGCATCCCCGTCACCATGTTCCGCTTCTTCACGGTCTACGGTCCGTGGGGCCGGCCGGACATGGCGCTCTTCAAGTTCACGAAGGGCATTCTGGAGGGAACGCCCATCGACATCTACAACCACGGCGACATGTGGCGCGACTTCACCTACATCGACGACCTTGTCCGCGGCATCAAGGGCCTGATCGACGCCGTGCCGGGGGGGCCGCAGACGGCGGTCGAGGGCGACAGCCTCAGCCCGGCCGCCCCCTTCCGCATCGTGAACATCGGCAATTCGGACAAGGTCCGGCTCCTCGACTTCGTGGACGCCATCGAGGCCGAGGTCGGACGCCCCGCCATCCGCAACTACATGGCCATGCAGACGGGCGACGTTCCCGCCACGTGGGCGGACGCATCGCTGCTCCAGAACCTCACGGGCCACCGCCCGCAGACAGGCTTCCGCGAGGGCGTCGCCCGCTTCGTGCGCTGGTACAGGGACTACTACGAGACGTGAGCGGACCGCCTCGGGCGCCGCGGTGATCGCATCCCGCCGCCGTCCCGGCGCTTCCGGCGCAGGCGACTGCCGATCCTCCCCTCGCAGCTGCGCACCTCGGCAGCGTCACTCTCCCGGCCCGGTCTCGCCCGAAGGGGGCGATGAACCGATAGGGCACGGAGAGGTTGCATTCGTGCGGCGATCGAGGCCAATGTGATCTGCGGTAGCGATCCGGAAGGCCCGCCAAGCGTTGAAGCACTTCGTTCACACCGCCGGCCAAGCAACGCCGTGCATCTTCGCCGACGGCGCGGTGGACGCGGCCTACCGGCGGGTGGCGAGGACATATGCGCTCGGCCTCCTCCTGCTGGCGCCGGTGGTTCTCGGCTTCTGGTCGGGGCAGAACGGCTCGGAAGGCATCGTCACGGCGCTCAACAGTCATCTGCCGTTCGTGCTGATCGCCGTCCTCGCCTTCGTCACGATGCGCACCGTCGCGGTCATGCCGGACGCGGTGTGGACCGGGTTCGTCTGGATCCCGCTCCAGTCGGCGCTGTTCTACGGCTTCGGTCCGCTCGTCATCAACTGGGGCAACGAGGCGACGCTGCTGCAGGGATCGGCGCACTTCTTCTGGCCCTCGCAGCACGATCTGGCGCGCGCCCAGCTCCTGTCGGCGCTCGGCATCTGGCTCGTGCTCCTCGGGATGTGGCTGACGATGGTCGCCGTCCCGCTCCCGTCCAGGGTGCGCCGGTCCGCCAAGGCGGGCGCACCGCTCCCGGCATCGACAGTCGCCCCGTTCGCGCTCGGTGCGATCGCCGTCGGCTGCGTCTTCACCCATGCCGTCCTGCGGCCGGTCCAGTGGGGTCTCGTCGAGCTCACGATCCCCGGTGTCCTCACCTCCTTCGCGCTCCTGACAGACCTCGGCTTCGCTCTCCTCGCCTACGCGACGACGCTGCGCGGAGGGCGGCGATGGCGCCTCCTCTTCGTGGCGCTCCTCGTTCCGCACCTCCTCCTGTCGCTCCTGCCGTTCGCCAAGACCGCCGCGGTCAGCGCGGTGCTCCTTCCCGTGCTCGGGCTCTATCTCGGCCGACGCAGGCTCGGCGACCTCGCGATCGGTGCCGTTCTGGTGCTCGCCGTCTTCATCGTGACGCAGCCGCTCGTCGCCCACGGCAGGGCGGCGCTCTCGGAGCGGAACGGCGACCACAATCTCGGCGGCTACGGCGAGCGGGTCGCGATCGTCGTCGGCTACTTCGCCGGCGCGTCGGCCGGTGGCGGGCTCAGCGCCGATCTCGACCCCTCCCGCGTGCAGGAGTGGTGGATGCGGCTCAGCTACTCGGGACCCCAGGCGGCGGCCATGGGCCTCTACGACGAGGGCCACCCCCACGACGACCTCTCGAACGCGTGGATGCGCTTCATTCCCCGCGCGGTCTGGCCGGAGAAGCCGGTCATGGTCGGTCCGGGAATGGCGTTCTACCAGACTGTGTCCGGGCGCCCCGATGCGAGCGTCCTCGTCGGGATCTCGATCTACGCGGACATGTACTGGCACTACGGCTGGGGCGGTGTCCTCGTGATCGCGCCGGCGGTGGGGCTCGTCTTCGGCCTCTTCAGCCGGCTCTTCCTCGCCTACGTGGTCGGGCGGCGGCTTCTCTACTTCCCGGTCGTGCTGGTGGCGATCCCGTGGTTCGCCCTCGGCCCGAACAAGTTCCTGACCAACGGTGTCATCGGGACGATCCCGATCCTTCTCGCCTATGTCTTCCTCTTCAAGGCGATCGAGGACAACCTCGCCAACACCGCGCGGCACGGGAGGCGCAAGGGCTGCAGGCAGGCGCCCTTCGCACACCTGACTGCGGGAGCGGACCCTTGCGGCATCCGGCCGGCCCGCGGAGGACGCCTCGGACCTGCGGCCCGCATGACGACGGCGGTGCCGCCCGACTGACCGGTGCGATGCGCGGGCCGGCAGGCGGGAGGGCGCTGCGGCCGCGGCGTGCGGTATGGCGACGGCGGCGGGCGGCAGGCCCTGCGCTGCGGGTCAGGCGCCCTTGCGCAGGACGAGGACGACGACGGCGTCCATCGGGTGCGGCGCGGCGTAGACGAAGCGGATGGTGAGCGATACGAGCCCACGAAGGGCCGAGCGCAAGAGCCGGACGGCCCGCCGCTTCACGCCGCCCTCCACGATGATCGCCTGGCCCCGGTAGCGCACCACCTGCCAGTCGCGCCGGGCGATGGCTGGCTCCAGCTTGCCGAGGGAGAGGACCGACAGGTGGGTCGGGTCACCGTGCTGCTTGGTCAGGCCGAAGGGGCTCTGGCCGTTGGGGAAGCGCAGGATCAGGTGGCCGCCAGGCCGCAGCATCGCGTGCGCGGCGTCGAGCCTCGCCGTGACGTCGTCGAAGGTGAAGTGCTCGAAGACGTCGAACGCGACGATGGTGTCGAACCGGCAGGCGAGCCTGTGCGCCACGGTCTCGAAGTCCGGCGCAAGGAGCGTCACGTCCCGCCGCCTCGCCTCCTCCACGAGTGAGGGGATGATCTCCGTCCCGCTGACGCGCGCGCCGAGGCTCGACGCCCAGGCGAGGAACGCGCCCGACCCGAAGCCGATTTCCAGAACGTCGGCGTCACGGATCGCGGCGCCCCTCGTCTCGACGCGGAAATAGCGCGCGTCGCCGGGCGTGAAGGTGAACGGCCCCGTCCACTGCTTCCAGTGCGCATAGCGCTCGTAGGCCGCATGCGTCTCGCCTCGCTCGATGAGGGGCGCGCCTGTCGCAACGTCGGTCAAGGGACCCTCCGGATGGCATGGCGGGACAGCTTCGCGGGCGTCTAAACCATAAGACGTAATTCTAGCGTGACGCAACCCCTGAGAAGGAAGGCGATGGCGAGTCGCCCCGGACCGGCGCCTGTCGCAGATCCCGCGGTGTCACCGGGCGCAGATGTCCTCGCGCCAGGATTGTCGCCTCGCGGCACGCGCGTCGGCGCAGGAGACGCCCCGCCCCGTCCGGCACCGCAGACGCGAAAGGTCCCGCTCCAACCGGGAAGCGAGCGTGTCGCTCGCCTCGAGCCGCCGTCGGAGCCGTGCCCCGACGGCCTGCCGGACGGGGGGCGCGTTCTCCTCGACGTCGTGCACGAGACTGCCCGTCGGGACGCGCGCTTATGAGGTCCGGCCCCGTGAGCGCGCGAGCTTGTCCCCGGTCCGTCAAGGGACGCTAGCCTCAGTCACTCGCACGATCGGCTGAAAGCGGGGGCGGACGATGCAAGGGAAAGACGAAGCCATGCGGGCAAGGCGTGACGGCGATCGGGAGGCGGCGCGATGAACCTCTCGCTCTCCGTCCCCGACCTTGCCCTCGCCCTCCGTCGCCAGTCCTCCGCCGGAAGGATCCATGTGGATTCGGTGAACGGCAGCGACCTTTTCACCGGCGCCTCCCCGCAAAGCGCGCTCGCAAGCCTCTCGGCGGCGGCGGCCGCGGCCAGTGACGGCGCGAGGATCGCCCTCGCCGCGGGCTCCGTCTGGCGCGACAGCCTCGACCTGTCCTCCGTCTCGGACGTGACCGTCGAGCCCTACGGCGACATCGCCACCGACGGGCTGCCCGTCATCCGCGGCGATGACGAGCTGGACGGGGTCTGGGAGACGTCCGCCGACAGGGGCGACGCCCACACCAATGTCTACTCGCAGGAGTTCACCTGGTCGGGCGAGGCCACCGACACCGACATGTGGATGGTGTTCTGGGAGCACCCCGAAGGCACCGACGACGTGCTCGGGACCGGCGTCACCAACCTCGCCTACGCCTCGAGCCTTTCCGCCTGCCAGTCGACGCCGGGATCGTTCTTCGTCGACAGCGCGGAGCTCGGCGCGAACCCGGCCGTCGAGTTCAACGTCAGCGGCGCCTCCCGCACCGTGACGGTCTACATCCACCCGACCGGCTCCACCGACCCGCGCTCCGACGGCAAGAGCTACCACGGCGCGGCGCGGCTGGTGTGCGTCTACGTGGGCGACAACTCCACCGTGCGGCAGATCCACGCCTACAGGGCGGGCAACCACGCGGGGTCCTTCCACGGGAAGGCCAACTGCCTGTTCGACCGCTGCCTCGCCTACGACAGCGTCTCCCACCAGATGCTCATGGGCTACGGCGAGTTCCGCGACTGCATCGCCTTCCACCGCTTCCTGGACGCGCGCCGCGGCGCCATCCTGATCGAGCACTACGGTGGCGCGGAGGCCCAGGACACCACGGCGATCTTCCGCCGCTGCATCGCCGTCTCGACGCCGCAGGTCAGGGACGCCCAGACGCCCGTCGGTCTCGGCGGCCACACCAGCGGAGGCCACCGCTACGAGCGATGGATCGCCGAGGACTGCGTCGCGCTCGAATGCACGATCCAGGGCAACTCCATGCGGTTCTACGACGTCGTCCGTTCCAGCGTGATCAACGGCTACATCGCCGCCGACGCGGACGAGCACGTCACCATCACCGACTGCCGCCTCGTCACGGACCGCACCATGGTCCCCGCGCAGAACCCCTACCTCTTCCGGCAGGGCTCCGTGTACGGGACGAGCGACCCCGTGCCCCACACGGTCACGGGTCTGCGGGCCTACACGCGCGAGATGGACGACATCCCTCCGATGCTCGACGTCGCCAACATGACGCTCGAGCGCAGCCTCATCGTGATCGAGGGCACGGGCACCATCGGCGGCAACACCTTCTGCCTCAGCACGAGGGTCACCGGCGTCGACCTCACGATGAACCGGAACGTGTTCATGTCGCGCGAGGGCTTCATCAGGGTCAGCGACGCGGCGGCGGTGCTGTCGGGCGACGACAACGTCTACGACGGCAACGCGCGCTGGATCACGGGTTCCAGCAGCCACTTCACGCTGGCGGACTGGCAGTCGGCGTCGGGCATCGACGCGACCGCCGTGGAGAACGATCCCGGCGTCCTCGTGGTCGCGGACCCCTACAACGACGACTGGACGCTGACGGGCAATCTCGGCGACACGGGCGCCGGCCTCGAGGACCCGACGATCACCTACACGCAGCCGGTCGAGACGATCACCGAGGCGCTGTCGCGTCTCTCGGCATAGCGACGCATCGGCTGGCACCGGCCGCATCGCGTCCTCACCGCGTCCGGCCGGCGGCCGCGATGCAGCCGTAGGCCTGAAGGACCGCCGCGGCGCGGTCGTCGACGGAATGGCCGGACCTTGAGACCCTCTCGTGGCCGTTCAGCGCGACGCGCCGCCTCTCGGCCGGATCGGCCAGATAGCGGTCCACCTTCTCGACGAGTTCCTCCGGCGAGGAGAAGAAGGCGCACTCCTCGCCCTCGGCGAACAGGGCGAGGGCCGCATCCGTCCGCTCGTGGAGCATGAAGCCGCCCGCCGCGGGAACCTCGAAGGTCCGCGCGGTGATGTCGTCGCCGCAAGGCGCGCCGGGGTCCCCCTCGTAGAGGAGCGAGAGGGCGATCCGCGCGCCGGCGAGCGCCTTCGCATACTCGAGCCCGGTCAGCTGCTCGCCGAAGGAGAGGTCCCGCGCGGCCGGGAGCCGCCAGCGCGTCCCGCCCCAGATCCTGTAGCGAAGGTGGGGCCGCGCGGCGACGAGATGGGCGAGCGTGCGCTCCTTCTTCGCCGTGCGGGCGCCGACGAAGGTGACGTCGCAGGCGTACTTCTCCACCTCGTCCTCGGCGAGCGCGACGGGGCGGTGCACCTCGGGGTCGAAGCCGTGGGGCAGGAACGAGGCGCGGCGCATGCCGTAGTTGCCGGCGAGATCGTCGACGCCGAAGGTCTTCGTCGTGAAGATCCAGTCGTATTCGGCCACAGCCTCGGCGAGATAGGCGCCGTGGTCCCTGAAGCCGGTGTCCGGATAGAAGTTGATGCTGACGATCCCGCTCCGGCGAAGGCGCCTCAACGTCCCTGCGGTGACCTCCCGCCCCTTGAAGGCGAAGAAGAGATGCGGGCGGAAGCTCCCGGCCCGCGCCAGGATCTCCTCGTTGAGGCGCCTCGCCATCCTGCCGTAGAGGGCGCGGCGCACGTAGCGCAGCGGGCCGGACGACCAGCCCGGCGGAACGTGCGACGCGGGATCCACCACCACCACCGAGTGTCCGGCCCGCCGGAACGCCCTCACGAAGGCGTAGTCGTTCGCGCCCTGCCACTGGCGCGAGACGGCGAGGATCCTGAGCCCCGCGGCGGCCGCGCCGCTCGCAGCCGCGGAGGGCCGACGGGGACGCAACTCCTCGACCCGCGCCCGCGCAGCGACGGGCTCGGCCTCGACGAGACCGCCAGCGCCGCCACCCGCCATCATGGCGAGCCCCCCTGAAGGCGGCGCCCGTCGAGGAAGCGCTCGGCGACGGCGACGTCGTCGGCGATGGCCTCCTGCATGAAGGCGCGGAACGCTGCGGAGACTCTCGTCGCGCGCTCACGCCCCGTCGCCGCGACGTTCACGCGGTTCAACGCCGTCATCACCCCGAAGGAGCGGCCTCGCCACCGCCGGACGGGGTCGAGGAGCGGCTCCATCGCCCCGTTCAGACGGATCGCCGTCTGGTGGAGGAAGACGCTCCGAAGGACGACCCGCGCGTTCGCCACGGCAAATTCCTCCCGCCCGTCGTCCCTGACCCCGATGTGGGAGAGGACGCGGGTGTAGACCCCGCGCATGTCCGCCTTCATCTCCGGCAGGAGCACGATGCTGATGGCGGCCGGCCCGAACGCCTCGTGCCAGCGGACGAGATGGCGGCCGACGCGGGCGAAGAAGGGATAGTTGACGGCGCCGTCGTGGAGCGGCCCGTCGGACAGCGGCCTGCCGGTGCGCCTGTCCACCGATCTCGCCCACGCCCTCTCGAAGTCCCTCTCCCGCTCGCGCGCCTCCCTCACCTTCTGCGCGTGATAGGAGAGCGCGAGGTCGACCGGGTCGCGCAGGGTGACGACGAGCCTTGCGTCCGGGCGATGGCGCGCGATCGCCGACAGGGCGTCGGCGGAGTAGAGGTAGCGCGGCGTCGCGTCTCCCGCGATCCTCCCCTCGGGGCAGCGCGCGTAGAGCCGGCCGTAGTCCTCGAGGCTCGCGATGTGCTGGCTCGACCGGGCGGTGGACTCGATGTCCTGGGACAGCGCGCCCGGTTCCTTGCGCGGGAAGTGGACGGCCTCGTGCGCGCTCAGCGCGGCGTAGAGCGTGGTCGTCCCGCACTTCGGCGCGCCGAGGATGAAGAAGTCCGGAAAGCGCACGCCCGGCGGTCGGCGCGTCCGCAAGGCGGCAACGCCGTGCGCACAGGCCTCCGGCGTGCGGGGGGATCGCGCGCACGAAGGCGCCGAGCGCCGGGCCGTGCCGTGCTCCGCCGTGGGACCCGTCCGCATCACGCGCCGCGCCCCCGGCCGGCGGCGAGCGGCAGCGCGGCGGCAAGGTGCGTCGACAGGCCGAGCCGCCGGCGCACGAGGACCATCATCGTGACCTGCGCGACGACGAGCGCGGCGAGGGTCGCCATCGCGGCGCCCGCAGCGCCGAACGCGAACACGAGGGGCAGGTTGAGCGTGACGTTGACCGCGAGCGACAGGGCCGTGGCGCGCAGCGTCAGCCGCTCCAGGCCGGCCATGTTGAGCGTGAGCGCCGTCGGCCCCATGGCGCTCGCGAACGCCTGCGCAGCCACGAGAACGATGAGTGCCGGGAACGCGGCGACGAACGCCTCGCCGAAGGCGAGCCCGAGGAGCGGCCGCCCCATCGCCGCGACGGCGAGGGCCGCCGCGATGCCGAGCCCTCCCGAGACGATGACGCCCCAGGAGACCACCCGCTGCGCGTCGGCCCCCGCCCCGGCGTCGAGGCTCCGCGCGAGGCGCGGGGCGAGCTGCGCGTTGACGACGCCCTGGCCGGTGAGCACCGCGGAGGCGACCTGCGTCGCCACCACGTAGAGCGCGACCTCCGACGCCCCGGCGATGAGGCCGACCATCACGACGTCGAGGCGGCCGTTGAGGACGGCGAGCCCGTTGCCGAGGGTCAGGGGACCGAGGCTCGCGAGAAAGGCGGAAGGCGTCCACGCCCGGTCCCGCCTGGTGGAGGCCAGGAGGGCGCGGCGGACCGGGCCGGCGAGCGCGAGCCACGTGAGGCTGGCGGCCACGGCCGCCGCCAGCACCTGAAGGGCCATCGCCGCCTCGGGAGAGCGGATCCCGGCCAGCGCCGCGAGGAGGACGAGGACGATCAGAAGCGCCGGCCGCACCACGGCGTCGGCAAGGGTGCCGAGGAGCGGCTGCCCCAGGCCGTTGAGCGCCGCGGCGCCGAGGGCGAGAAGGCCCGCCGGCAGCACCAGCACGGCCGCCGCCAGCGCGAGACCGCGCGCCTCGCCGGCCAAGCCACCCGCCGGCAGGAGAACTGCGCCCGCCACCGCCGCGAGGACACCGAGCGAGGAGAGCACGCACATCGTCGTCGCCCAGGCGAGGATCGCGACGAAGCGGCCGCGGTCGCCCCGTCCCTGCGCGCGGGCGGTCTCGCGCAGGACGAAGGTCGGCAGGCCCATCTGCGCGGGAAGGCCGAGAAGCATCGCGGCGGCGAGCGCGAATGCGTAAGCGCCGAAGCCGCTCACCCCCAGAAGGCGCGTCAGGACCACCGCGAGGGCGAGGCCGAGGAGCATGTTCACGACCCGCGCCGCCACCATGCCGACGCCGCTTCCCACGACCGGCAGCCGGGCGAGCGCTGCAAGCCCGGTCACGGCTTTCGCCCCCGCCTGGGCGCCGGGCGCGTCCTCGGGCAGCGCCAGGTCACCGCCGCGTCGCCTCGAGGGCCGCGAGGACGCCGTCGGCCGCGCGGTCGATCCCGTGGGCGTCGGACGTCGCGCGGATCGCCTCCCGCCCCGGCGGCCGCTCGAGGGTCGCCTCGAGGGCGGCGGCGAGCGCGGCGACGTTCCCGGTCGGAAAGACGCGGCCCGCGGCGTCCGCGCCCGCAAGGTCCGGCGCGCAACCCGCCGCGTCGGAGACGACGATGGGCGTCCCGCACGCGAGCGCCTCGTTGGCGACGAGGCCCCATGTCTCCCGGCCGGTGGACGGCAGGGCGAGAACGTCCGCCGCGGCATGGACCGCGGGCATCCCCGACTGGTTGACGAAGCCGAGCGGATGGAGCGGCACGCCGCGCGCCTCGGCGAGCGCCTCGAGGGCATCGCAGAGCTCGCCGGAACCGGCGACGAGGAGGTGGACGCGCCGGCCCCTCCCCCGCAGGAGCGCCGCGGCCTCCACCACGTCGAGCGGCCGCTTGAAGGGGACGAGCTTGCCGGCGAAGAGGACGACGTCGTCCGCCTCGCCGACGCCGAGCCTCTCCCTCAGGGCGAGCCGCGCGGCGCGGGTCGCGCGCGCCGCGAAGTAGGCGGTGTCCACCGCGTGGGGCGAGTGGAAGAGGCGGGCCTCGGGAAAGCCGTAGTGGCGATAGAAGGCGCGGTTGCGATGGCCGACGTAGAGCGCCGCGCGGAAGGCGCGCAGGAGGAGCGGATAGGCGACGCGCTTTGCGGCGCGTCTCGCCCGGCTCGGCTGAAGGCCGCGCTGGCTGTCGCCGCGGACGAGGACCGCCAGCCCCTGCCGCAACGCCGCCGCGATCCCCTGGAGCTGCGACTTCACGTGCCAGCCGAGCGCGAGGACGGCGTCGAAGCGCCCCTCGCCGAGCCGCTCGGCGATCTCCGGCGTGTCGCACCCGTCGAAGCGGCCGGTATGGGGGCGGGCCGACACGTTGGCGAGGAAGGCGTGCTCGTAGCCGTCCGTCAGGTCGACGTCCCATCGGAAGCTGGTGCCGAATCCCTCCGCCTGCTGGGCCGGCGAGGGATTCATAGCGTAGAAGACGACGAGATCGACCCGCCGCGCCAGCTCGCGAAGCAGCGGCGCGTAGTACTGGACCGGGTGGGTGGTGAGGATCGCGAGGCGCACCGCTGCAGACCGCCGCCGATCTAGCGACGCGTCGCGCCGGAGGGCACGTCGACCACGGCGGGCCGCTCACCGCCCTTCAGAAGCCACCTGTAGACGCGCATCATGTCCGCGGCGAAGGCGTCCCAGGAAAAGCTCGCCGCCATCCAGGCGCGGCCGCGTTCGCCCATGGCGCAGAGCTCGGCGGCGGGAAGCGCCATCGCCGCGCGCATGGTCGCGGCGAGCGGCTCCACGCCGTGGTCGATCCACCAGCCGCAGCGGTGCTCCCGCAGGCCCTGCCAGGGCGCGCCCTTCGTCGAGACGACGGGCGTTCCCGCCGCGAGGCTCTCCGCGACGGTCATCGCGAAGTTCTCCCCGAGCGTGGGCAGGACGAACAGCGAGGCCGCCCCGTAGAGCCGCGTCCTCGCCTCCCCGAAGAGGGGCCCCGACACCCTCACCCGCGAGAGCCCGAGGCGGCGCGCGAGGGCGGCGAGCTCCCCGGCGTGTCCGCACGAGTCGGGGCCGACGATGAGGAGATCCCAGTCCGGATGGTCGGCCTCGACGCGGCCCCACGCCGCGACGAGCCGGTCGAGACCCTTCTTCGGATGGATGCGGCCGAGGGAGAGGACCGTCCGCCGCGTCGGGTCCCCGGCCTCGGCGCGGGGGCGGGCGGCGGGAACGTCGATGCCGTTCGGCACCACCGCGACGGGGTTGGCCAGGCCGTAGGCCCTGATGTCCTCGAGCTCGGCCACGCTCGTCGCGTGGAGGAGGTGCGCGCGCTCGAGGACGCGGCGCTGGAGGAGCGCGTCGAACAGGCGCTTCCTGCCGCGGGAGAAGGAGAGCGCCGCGGGGTGGAGCATTCCGCGGGGCGCGATCACGTGGCGCGGTCCGCCCGGCCCGAGCCAGCCGCCGTAAAGGTTCAGGAAGGTCCACAGCTGGTGGGTGTGGACGACGTCGATGCCGCCCGCCCCGAGCGCTCGGCGCAGTGCGGCGGAGGCCTGGAGGCGGCCGAGGACGGGAAGCCCCGCGAAGTCGGCCCGAAAGCCTTCGCACCTGAGGCCGTCCCCCCGGGGCGGCGGATCCGCGTCGAGGCTCATGATTCGCACGCTCGCCCCCTGCCGCACCTGGGCAAGCCCCATGGCGGGGACGGAGTAGGTGGGTCCGGCGGCCTCGTCGGCGAGGCTGCCGATGGTGTGGACCACGCGCGGCCCGCGAGCGGCCGGGCGGCCCGCGCCACGAGCCGCGTCCCGCCCTTCCGTCCGCGCCGGCCACGCGGTGGGAGGACCATCCGCGCGGGCAAGGATCGCGCCCGTCATCATCGCCTCCCGTCATCGCGCGGGTCCCGCCGGCTCGACGCCGGCCGCCGCCGAGGCGACCTCTCGGGCCACATCGGCCACCGCCTCACCTCAGATTGCAATCTAGCGCCATTCCCGCATTGACTTCAACGAAAAATTGAAGCCATCATCGGTCGACGGGCCGGTTGAGGCCTCGGACGGCGATGCGGCGGGCCATCCTCGGCCGATGCCGGCGAACGCGAACGGCGGAGCGCTCATGTGGACCTTTTCCCGTCAGGGAAGCACGCTTGTGGCGGCGAGCCGCAGCGCGGCGGGTGCCGGCGGCATCGCTCGGGTCGTGCGCCTCACCGCGCTCTCGCTCGCGGCCTCGGGTAACAGCGTGCGCGTCCTGTCCGCCCTCGAGGCGCGCGGGGACACGATCCCCGGAATTCCCGGCCGCGCCGCCGGCGGAAGGCGTGAGCGCTTCGTCGCGCGTCTCGCGCTCGAGAGCCTCGGCGCCTCGCGCGTCATCTACGATCATGCGGGCCTTGCGAGGGCGCACATGCCGCTCCCCGGCCGCCCGTTCGCCGTCTGGATGCACGGCGTCGAGGTCTGGGGAAAGGGCCTCACCCCCGGGCGGGCCGAGGCGCTGAAGCGGGCCGACCTCGTCCTCGTGAACTCGCCCTACACGCTGCGCCGCTTCGAGGCCGAGCACTGGCCGCTGCCGCAGGCCCGCGTGTGCCTTCTCGGGACGGAGGCGCGGGGAGAGGACCCCGTCCCGCGGAGGGATCCCGCATCGCCCGAGGCGCCGGTCGCCCTCGTCGTCGGGCGGATCGACAGGGACGAGATGCGCAAGGGACACCTCGAGGCCGTCGCCGCCTGGCCCGCCGTGGTGGACAGGGTGCCGGGCGCGCGGCTCGTCGTCGTCGGTAGCGGCGACGGGTTCGGGATCTTCCGGCAGATCGTCGACGCCTCACCCGCCCGGCGGTCGATCGACATCCTCGGCCACGTGCCGGAGGAGGACATGCCGCGGCTCTGGGCGCGAGCCAATGTCTACGTCCAGCCGAGCCGGAAGGAGGGCTTCGGCATCGCCTATGCGGAGGCGATGCGCCACGGTGTCCCCGTGATCGCGTCTGTCCACGACGCCGGGGCGCACGTCAACGTCGACGGCGAGACGGGCCTCAACGTCGACCTCGCGGAGGGGGAGGACCGGCTCGCCGAGGCCATCGTCGCCATCCTGTCGGACCCGGCGCGGGCGGCCGCCATGGGCGCGGCCGGGCGCGCGCGCTGGCGGCGGCACTTCACCTTCGAGAGCTTCTCGCGCCGCCTCCTCGCGACGCTCGCCGACCACGGGCGAGCCGGCGGGGACAGTGCGGCCACCCCCGCGCGGGAGCGCATGCCGGAGAGCGTCGGCTGAAGCGGCACCCGTGTCGATTACGCGCCGGCGCCTCAGGCCCGTTGCCGGGTGGCGCGCTGCCCGTTCGGGGCGATCATGCCGGATCGGGACGCGCGCCGATGGATGCGCCCCTCACGCGCTGTCCCCGAGGAGGCGGGCTCCGGCCGGCAGGCGCGCCGGTGAGACGTCGAAGCCCGTCCGGTCGCGGATCGCCTCCGTCAGCGGGACGCCGTGCGCCTCCGCATGGGCGGTGATCTCGGCGACCTTCGCGTCGACCAGCGCGCGGTACCAGAACGCCTGGAAGAGGTGAAAGAAGAAGCCCGGCCGCCCGTCGAGGACGCCGAGGAGAACGACGTAGCGCCACAGGAAATAGAGCGATGCGCGCAGTCCGCCCGGCAGCCGCGCGTAAAAGTCCTTCTTGATGAAGCGCTTGAGCGCGGCGCCGGGGCTCGTGGCACAGGCCGCGGCCCCGCCTGCGCGAGGAAAGAGACCGTGGCGCATGTCGAGAAGATCGATGGCCTCCCGCGAGGCGTAGCTGTTGTGCTTCTCGGTCCACCAGGTGACGGACTTGAGATTGACGTCGGAGATGGAGAAGGGCGAACGCACGACTGCGCCGTCGACGATGATGTGCTCGTCCATCCAGCGCTCCTCGCAGCGCCCCCGCCCGGCGCGGAAGATCCTGAGCTGCCAGGACGGCTCGATACCGCCCCACCGGATGCGCCGCCCCATGAACTCGATCCGTCGCCGGACCGCGACCCCGGCCACCTCCACCGGCAGCCGCGCGAGAAACTCCGGCAGACCGTCGACCAGTTCCGGCTCCAGCACCTCGTCAGCGTCGATCCGGAACAGCCAGCCGCCGAGGTTCTGCGCCGCATCGATGGCGAAGTTCATCTGGGTGGCGTAGTTGACCCAGGTGCGCACGAGGACGCGCGCGCCGAGCGCGCGGGCGATCTCCACGGTGCGGTCGGTCGACCCGCAGTCCACCACCGTCACCGACGTGACGACCCGCGCGAGGCTCCCGATGCAGCGGGCAATGTGCCGCTCCTCGTCGAGGGTGAGGATGAGCGCGTGGACCGGCGTGTCGCCCTGCGGGGACCAACCATCGACGACCGTCGCGCTGGCGGGGCCGTCCGCGGTCGCGGATCCCCGGCCGCTGCCGGCGGCGCGCTCGGGACGGGCAGCGCGCCCTCTGGCAGCGCCCCGTCCGGGGAGCCATCCCTCCCCGGCCGCAGGATCGTCACGAAGGCGCGGCCAGTGCTCCGCGTCCGCCTGCCCCGGGCGCGCCTGGAGCGCGCTACCGCCGGCGGTGAGAAGCTTCGAAGTGGTCGGCATGGCCATCCCCAGAGCTTTTCGCGTGGCCCGTCATGGCCACTCCTCCATCTTAGATTATCTATACCTATCAAACAACCTTTGATTTTTATTGCGTGACGGCGATCGCCTGGGGAGCGCCATCACCGGGGGCGGCGGAATTCGGAGAGTCTCGCGTTCGCCGACTTCGGCGAGCGACTTCCCGAACCGCAACCCTTGCGATAGAATGCGCCGACATCAACCAATGGAAGAGAGGCGGGCGACGAGCCGATGCATCCGGTCATGACACCCGACCTCGACGTCGCCGCGAACCGGGCGGCCCGCAAGTACGGGCGCGGCGAGATGGCAAGGCGCCTCCTGTGGAGCATCGCCCACTACGCCTTCCGCCTCAGCCCCCGGCCCCTGTGGGGGTGGCGCGCGGGGCTCCTGCGCGCCTTCGGCGCACGCATCGGCCGGAACGTCCGCGTCGAGCCGACGGTGCGCATCACGATGCCCGAAAACCTCGCCATCGGCGACGACGTCGGGATCGGGCACGGCGTGATCCTCTACGCCCTCGGTCCGATCGCCATCGGCGACAGGACGGGGATCTCGCAGGGGGCGCACCTTTGCGCCGGAACGCATGACTGGCGGCGGGCCGACCGTCCCCTCCTCAGGCCGCCGATCGTGATCGCGCAGGACGTCTGGGTCTGTGCCGACGCCTTCGTCGGCCCGGGTGTCACCGTCGGCCACGGCGCCATCGTCGGCGCGAGGGCCGTCGTCATGAAGGACGTCCCGCCGCACGTGATCGCGACGGGAAACCCGGCATCCTTCCGCCCCCAGTCGCCCGCAAGGTCACAGCCGGAGCCGGCCCGCCGCGGGACGCCCGACCGGGGCTCGCGCCGCGGACAGGACCCTCTCCTCAATTGAAGGTTGCACTTCCTGTCGATCCGGGTGAGACTTCGTCGCCATGGGCCATCACCGCCGCGGAGGATCACGGGTGCGCACACCGGCCACTGCGAAGGTTCTCGTCACCGGCGGCGCAGGATACGTCGGCGCCCATGCCTGCAAGGCGCTGGCGGCGGCGGGATACGTCCCCGTCGTCTACGACAATCTCATGCGCGGGCATCGGCGGGCGGTGATGTGGGGACCGCTCGAGGTCGGGGACGTCACCGACGCCGGGCGCCTCGACGAGACGTTCCGGCGGCATCGACCCGCGGCCGTCATGCACTTCGCCGCCCTGTCGGAGATCGGCAGCGCCTGGGGCGATCCGCACGCCTGCTTCAGAAACAACGTCACCGGGACGCTCGTGCTCCTCGAGCGCAGCATCGCGCATCGTGTGCGGACGTTCGTCTTCTCGTCCACCTGCGCCGTCTACGGCGTCCCCGAGCGCTCGCCCGTCGGCGAGGACGTTCCCCTCGCCCCGATCAACCCCTACGGGCGCTCCAAGATGATGGCGGAGAGTGCCCTGCGGGAGGCTGCTGCGGCGCACGGAATGGGTGTGGCGGCACTGCGCTACTTCAATGCGGCCGGCGCGAGCCGCGGCGGGGAGATCGGCGAGGACCACGAGCCGGAGACGCATCTCGTCCCGCGTGTCCTCCTCGCCGCGAGGGATCCGCGCCGCGTTCTGCGCATCCACGGGACCGACCATCCGACCCGCGATGGAAGCGCCGTGCGCGACTACGTCCATGTGGAGGATCTGGCGCGGGCCCATGTCGCGGCGCTCGAGAGGCTCTCGGGCGACGCGCTGACGGGATTCCATGCCATCAACCTCGGCAGCGGCAGGGGCCATTCGGTGCTCGACGTCGTCTCGGCCGCCGAGCGGATCACCGGGCGCAGGATCCGCACCCGCAGAGGCCCGCGCCGAGCCGGGGACCCGCCACGGCTGATCGCCGACACCACGAAGGCGCGCACCCTCCTCGACTGGCAGCCCGAGTGCTCCGACATCGACACCCTGATCGCCACCGCCTGGGCCTGGACCATGAGGAACGCCCTGGCGCACGCTGTCTGATGCCCGGCGCGCCGGGCCGTCGATCCGTCGCGCATGGCGGCTTTCGCCCGGGCGCCGCGAAGACTTCACCCGCGAGATGAGGCCTTGCGCGGAATGTGGCCGATCGCGTCGTCTTCATGGAACGGACTGTGGCCGCGTCGCCGAACAGGGAACGCCGGCGCGATCCTCTCGTCGCCGCGGCTCGGGAAGGTGCGCCGGTTCGTGGTCTCGCTCGCGCCCGCCGGCTGATCCCCGGCGGGCGCCGGGCCGCCCCTATTCGATTTCCGCGAAGAGGGCGTCGAACTTGTCCTGGATGGGGCCCGCGTGCTCCACCGCCTTCGCCGCCTCGAGGTTCGCCGTGTGGTCGCCCACGAGGACGAGGCCCACCATGCCGATCATGCCGTGCGGCTCGCAGATGTAGCCGTAGGTGCCCTCCTCCTCGAAGGTCACCTCGAAGTCCTCCGACAGCGGGCTCGACCACGCCTCGGCGCCCTCGGGGATCATCCCGGGGATGGAGGCGGTGTTGTGGAAGGCGTCGACGGAGAGCCAGCGCACGGTGTCGCCCGGCGAGATGCGGATGATCTCCGGCTTGAAGATCATGACGCGGGAGGCGTCCTGCGGGTCGAAGTTCAGCATCTCCACCTCGACGGTCTCGGCCGCGGCGCCGGTGGCGCCGAGGAGGAGGGCCGCGAGGGCGAGCACGGCAGTGCTCTGCCTTGCGGACTGGAAGTCGATCATGGTCGTGTCCTCTTCGGGGTTGGTGTGGTGGGTCAGCTCTTCGGCGCCCGGTCGGGGGCCTCCGCGGCGCCGACCGCGAGGGGTGCGTCGCCTCGGCCCGGAAGCCGGACGACGCCGCCCGCCCGGGATGCTGCGAGGATGGCGGCGCCCGTGACGGCGAAGCTCTCCCCAGCCGCTTCCCGCGCGCCCGGAAGGTCGGCGTAGGGGGCGCCGACGAGGACGTCGGCGAGGCCGTCGCCGTCCACGTCGCCGGCGGCGGCGACGCGGAAGCCGGCGTTGGACCCGCTGGTGGCCCCGTCGACGCGCACGCCCTCGCCCGCGCCAAGACGGCCGAGCTCGACGGCGGCGCCCGAGCCCTCCCGTGCGCGCGCGGCGAGCGCCCGGCCGAAGAGGACGTAGGCGGCGCCCGCACGGCCGGCCCCGTAGGCGCCGACGACGACGTCCGCGTTCCCGTCACCGTCCACGTCTCCCGCCCCGGCCACGGACCATCCGGCGAAATCATCCGCCTCGGCGCCGCGGATCACGACGCCGTCCGTCCCGGGAAGCGCCGCGAGGTCCACGGTGCCGTCGCCGTCCGCAAGCTCGGCGGCGAGGCGGGCGCCGAGGACGAGCGTCGTCTCGCCGCTCCACTGCCGGCCGCCGGGTTCCGCCGACCAGGCGCCGACGAGGATGTCCGCGAGGCCGTCGCCGTCCACGTCGCCAGCGCCAGCGACGGCACGCCCGGCATTGTCTCCGGCTGCGATCCCCCTCACGAGGACGCCCTCGCGCGGGGAGAGCGCGCCGAGCAGGAGACGCGGCTCCTGCCTCAGGCTCGCCGAGCGGATGGCGGCTCCGGAGACGACGTGGACCGCCCCGGCGCGGCTGTCACCCCCCCGCCCGGTCCCGAAGGCGCCGACGAGGACGTCGCCGAGCCCGTCGCCGTCGACGTCGCCCGCCGCGGCCACGTCGAGTCCTGCGTAGTCGTCCTCCTCGGCGCCCACGAGGACGACGCCGTCCCCCGGCGGGAGCGCGGCGAGGTCGATCTCGCCCGATCCTCCGGCGGCCCGGGCGATCGCCTTGCCGAAGACGACGAAGGCAAGTCCCGGCACACCCTTTCGCGCATGGCTGCCGACGATGACGTCGCCGAGGCCGTCGCCGTCGACGTCGCCCGCGTCCGCCACCGACCAGCCGCTCCTGTTCCCGCCGGGCGGCCCGACGATGGTGACGCCCTCGCGGGCCTCAAGAGCGTCTAGGCGGATCGTCGAGCCCGGACGTGCCGCAGCCCGCGCAAGGGTGCGGCCGAAGAGAACCACTGTCTCCCCCGCGAGGCGGTCGCCGTCAGCGCGGCCGGCGAAATGGGCGCCGACGAGGATCTCTCCGAGGCCGTCACCGTCCATGTCGCCCGCGGCCGACACGGCGACGCCGCTTCGGTCGTGCGGTTCGCGACCCAGGATGCGCACGCCCTCTCCAGGCCCCATCCCGCGCAGGTCGATCCCCTCGCCGGCGGTCCCGCGGAAGGCGGCGCGGATCGTGCGCCCCATCACCACATAGGTCTCGCCCGCGAAGGCCTTGCCGTCCGCAGTGGCGGCGAAGGCGCCGACGATGACGTCGGGCGTCCCGTCGCCGTCGACGTCGCCCGCGCCGGAGAGGGCGAACCCCGCGCTGTCGCCCCGCGCCGCGCCGTCGATGCGCACCGCCTCGATGCGCGCCGCCCCGTCCCCGGCAGGCCTCGGCATCGCGATGGACGCGGCGAACAGCGTCGTCGTCCCGGCGACTGCGACGGCGACGAGAAGGCCCGCAACGAGGGCCGACGAGCGCGCCATTCCGTGTCGAGGTCCTGACGAGTGTGCTGCCGGCGCGGGCGCGGTTGCGCCGTCGCCTGGTTCCGACCGCGGATGCGGCTCGTTCGATCTGCCGTCCAAGTTCCAGCTGCTTTCTTGTCGCGCGGCCGCCCCGAATATTCGCGACGTCTTTCCAAGTACGCGATGCAAAATCCACCTGAATCGATGCGCAAGTCAATGCTCGCCCGCCGATTCCGATAAGATGATATTTGTAATTACTACGCAGAAGGCCACAAAGGCGAGATGGAGGATTTCCACTGTCGGATGAGAAGACTTCGAAACAGCGCCGCCGGCGATCCTGCATCGACAGGGCACGGCGCCGCGCCGGGCGGCCACTGCGGCCCCCGTGCGCTCATCGCGTGACCGTGGAAGGATCGACGCGCCAGACTTGCGCGCAGCTGTGCCGTCAGGTGCCGCGGCCGCGTCCGATCGCCGCCATCACCTCCGGCAGTCCGTCGTGGCCGCGGTCCTCGCCCCCGGCGCTGCGGCCCGGCTCCACGAGCGACACCGGAAGCGGGCCGGCACTGGTCTCGGCGACAAGGCGGCCTTGCCCTCGTCGCCGACGTGGAGGTGCGTCTTCGGGCCGAGGTGCATGGGGTCTGCGGGCGAGGCCGTGAGGGCGATCCCGTTCGCGGGCGGCTCTGCGGAGACGACGGCCCGCTCTGGCCGCACACCCGCCACCGCGGCGGTCCCCACGGCAAGGCGCTCGTTGGCACGGACGGGGCCGAGGCGCTGCGCCATCTCCGCCTCCCCGCCGCGCACGGACGTCACGCGCCCGTCGAGGCGGAGCCTGCACTCGGCAGGACGCCGGCGATCGTGCTCCCGAACGTCCCGTCGGATGTGTCCCGACCGGGCTCAGCCACTGGCGGCAGGGGCACCACGCCACTTCATGTCAGAAAGCTTGCAATCCCCGTCCGGCCCAGTCGCCGCCGGTGACGACGGGCCCAGCGCCTCAATCCTCGCCGACGGAAAGCCGCGTCAGGAAGTGCTCCACCATGAAGTGCGAGCGGTAGGGCAGGACCGGAACGCCATCCTCGAGCGAGAGGGTCCCGCGCCGCTCGAGCTCGGCGATGCACACGTCGGTCACGTAGGTGGCGAACGTCATCGCGATCTCGATCTCGTCCGTCGACATCTCCGTCACGTCCTTGCCCAGGACGGCCCGCGCATGGCTTCTCAACTCGCTCGCGGAAAGAACGTGTCCGGCCATCGGCATCTCCCCCGGGGCCGCCCCTGCGGCCCATGTATTCTGGTCATGCTGCAATGCAGCATGAAAATGCCCCCGGGAACAGCCCGAAGGTGCAGCGCGCCGGTGCATCGGGCACGGGTCCTTCATGAGGCGGGTGGCTTGCCCTCGACTGGGCGCGGCCGCCAGCGAGCGAGCGCCGACGTCTCACCGGGTCGCGAGCCGCGCCACGGCGCGAGCGAGCAGCGTCGCCCCCTTCAGCGCATCAGGCCAGGCCGTCCACTCGTGCGGCGCATGGCTGACGCCGCCCACCGACGGCACGAACAGGAGCCCCGCCGGACAGTGGCGGGCGAAGGTCTGCGCGTCGTGCCCCGCGCCGGACGTCATCAGCCGCGTCGAGAGGCCGCACGACCGGGCGAGCGCGTGAAGCTCTCCCACGAGCGCCCCGTCGAGCGGCGTCGGCGGCAGGAAGCTCGCCTCGCGGACCGCAAGGTCGAGACCGTGCGCCTCGGCCGCCCGCTCCAGCGCCGCCCGGGTCGCCGCCCGAAGGCTCGTCAGAACACCGTCGTCCGCGTCCCGCCCCACCACGGAGAATGCCGCCTCACCGGCAACGCTGTGGGAGAAGTTCGGCGACAGCGCCACCTTGCCGACGGTGAGCCGCGTCTCGTCGACCGGCCCCTGCTCGACGTGAAGCTCCAGGAAGGCGGCGACGGAGCCCATGTCGCGCGCGAGCGGCCCCGAGGCGTCGAGCCCCGCCTCCGCCAGCGCCTCGCTGAGCGGCCGGCCCGTCTCGTCGGCGGCGGCTGCGATGAAGTCGGCCCCCACCTCACCGCAGATCGCCTGGCTGCCGAGCATCCCGCCGAACCGGCCCTCCTCGTCCGCAGTGCACACCACCTCCACGGGCCGCGCCGGGCGGATCCCGGCCTCCTTCATGGCCCGCACCGCCTCCAGCGCCGCGCACACGCCGAGGGTCCCGTCGAGCGGCCCCCCCTCTGGCACGGTGTCGAGATGGGAGCCCGCGAGGACGGCCGGCCCCTCCCCCGCCTCCCAGCGGCCGAAGACGTTGCCGACGCCGTCCATCCGGACAGCAAGCCCAACCTCGGCGAGGCGGTCCATCAGCCAGCGGCGGCCGGCCATGTCCTCGGCGGAGAAGCTCGGCCGGTTGATCCCGGGCCGCCCCGGAACGCGGCCGAGCGCGTTGACGACAAGGAGTCGCTCGTGGAGAACGTCCTCCAGGGCACGGCGGAGGTGGCGAGCGGGCCGACGCCGCCCGCCTTCGCCTGGGCCTACAACGAGGCGCTCGAGCCCTACCCCCACGACCCGGAGAAGGCGCGCGCCCTCCTCGCCGAGGCGGGGGCCGAGGACGCCTCGCTGACCTTCTACGTCACCGAGGGAGGCTCGGGCATGCTCGACCCCGTCGCCATGGGCGCCGCCATCCAGGCGGACTTCGCCCGCGTCGGCCTCGACGTCGCCATCGAGACCTACGAGTGGAACACGTTCCTGTCCCGCGTGAACCCCGGCCTCAAGGGGAAGGCCGACATGGCGCAGATGGCCTTTATGACCAACGATCCGGACACCCTCCCCTACCTCGCGCTGCGCACGGAGGCGATGCCCAACGAAGGCGGCTTCAACTCCGGCTACTATTCGAACCCGCAGGTGGACCGGCTCCTCGAGGAGGCCCGCCGCGAGACCAACCAGGACGCCCGCGCCGCCCTCTACAGGCAGATGCAGGAGATCGTCCACGAGGACGCGCCGTGGGCCTTCGTCGCCAACTGGAAGCAGAACGCGGTCACCACCGACCGCATCGAGGGCTTCGACCTTCAGCCGTCCTTCTTCCTCCTCCTCCACGACGTGACGAAGAGTTGAGCGCCGGGGCTGATGATCTTCGCCCTCGTCATGAGCATCAACCTCGTGGGCGACGGGATCCGGGACGTCCTCGACCCGCGCCTGCGCTCGGGCGCGCTCGCCGCCCTTTCCGCCGCCACCGCCGTCGACCGCGCCGCGGTCCCGCCCGCACGCGCGAGGGGCGCCGTCCTCGACGTGGTGGACCTTGCGACGGAGTTCCGCACGGGGACCCGCGTCCACCGCGCCGTCGGCGGCGTCACCCTCGCGATCGGGCCGGGCGAGAGGGTCGGCCTCGTCGGCGAGTCGGGATCGGGCAAGTCGGTGACGGCGCTCTCCCTCATGCGCCTCGTGCCGACGCCGCCCGGCCCGCGCCCGCCTCGGAGCCTTCCCGCACGAGCTCTCCGGCGGGATGCGCCAGCGCGTCGCCATCGCGATCGCGCTCGCCAACGACCCCGATCTCGTCATCGCCGACGAGCCGACGACGGCCCTCGACGTCACCGTCCAGGCCGAGATCCTCGCCCTCCTGCGCCGCCTCTCGGAGGATCACGGTGCGGCCGTCCTGTTCATCACCCACGACTTCGGCGTCGTCTCGGAGCTCAACGACCGCGTCGCCGTCATGTACGCCGGCCGCATCGTCGAGCTCGGTCCCACGCAGGATGTGCTCGCCCGTCCGGCGCACCCCTACACGCGCCGCCTGATCGACTGCGTGCCCGTGCTCGGCGAGCCGGACCGGCCGCTCGCGCCCATCGAGGGCGCCCCGCCGCCGGTGGACAGACTGCCGCCGGGCTGCGCGTTCGCCCCGCGCTGCCCCCGCGCCACATCCGCCTGCCGCGAGGGCGACGTCGCGCTCCGTCCCCACGGCCCCGGCCGCGACGTGCGCTGCCTCCACCCCCTGGAGCCGCGATGACGGCCCTCGCCGAGCCGTCGTCGCCGCCGCACACCGCCGCCGTCACGCCCGCGGTGGAGGCGGTGGGCCTCGTGCGCACGTTCGGCGGCGGCCGCACCCTCCTCGGCGGCCGCCGTCCGGCCGTCCACGCCCTCGCCGGCGTCGACGTCGCCGTCGCGCCGGGGGAGACCCTCGGCATCGTCGGCGAATCGGGCTGCGGCAAGTCCACGCTCGCCCGGCTCCTCGTCGGCCTCGACCGGCCGACCGCCGGCACCATCCGCCTCGGCGGCGAGGACGTGACGCGCATGGCGGGCCGGAGCCCTCGCACACTCGCGCGCAACGTCCAGTACGTCTTCCAGGACCCTGTCGCCTCCCTCAACCCGCGCAAGAGCGTGCGCGCGATCCTCGAGGCGCCACTTCGCCGCCTCCTCTCCCTTCCGGCGCGCGAGCGGGCCGGGCGCCTCGCGGGGCTCGTGCGCGCGGTCGGCCTCTCGGAGGAGCACCTCGAGCGCTACCCGCACGAGTTCTCCGGCGGGCAGGCCCAACGCATCGGGATCGCCCGCGCGCTCGCCGCGGAGCCGAAGGTCGTCGTCCTCGACGAGCCGGTGTCGGCCCTCGACGTCTCCGTCCAGGCGCAGGTCCTCGCCCTCCTCGCGGACCTGAAGCGCGACCTCGGGCTTTTCTACGTCTTCATCACCCACGACCTCGCGGTGGTGGAGCGCGTCGCTGACCGCATCGCCGTCATGTACTTCGGACGCATCGTGGAGACCGCCCCGGCGCGCGCCCTCCACGCAGCGCCGCGCCATCCCTACACGGCGCTCCTCATGCGCTCGGCGCCGGTGCCGGGCCGCCGCCGCGTGGAGGCCGGCGAGAGCGCCGCGGAGCTGCCCGACCCGACGCGCCCGCCGCCGGGCTGCGCCTTCGCCCCCCGCTGCCCCCGCGCCACGGACCGCTGCCGGAGGGAGCGCCCGCCGCTCGAGCCAGCGCGAGAGGATCTTGCGCTGCCGGCCCCCTTCGGCGACACCCGCGCCGCCGCCTGCTGGCACCCTCTGGAAACGCATGGTTGACGCTCCCCTCACACCGGCCCGCCGCCGCCGCACCGAGAGCATCGAGGACGCCATCAAGGACATGGTGGTCCGCCACGGCCTCAAGCCCGGCGACCGCCTGCCCCAGGAGCGCGAGCTCATGGAGACCTTCGGCGCCTCCAAGGGCACCGTCCGCGAGGCGGTGAGCGCGCTCACCTCGCAGGGACTCGTCGTCTCGCAACGGGTCCTGGCGGCGGCCTCTTCCTGTCGGCGATCGAGCCGGAGCGGATGATGGCGCTCCTGTCGGGCTTCGTGTTCTTCCAGCCGCCCACCATCGAGGACATCTACGCCGTCCGCTGCGCCCTCGAACCGGAGCTCGCGGCCTCGGTCGCGGGCCGCCTGTCCGCGGCGGACTTCGCCCGACTCGAGGCCACCATGCGCCTCTACGACGCCCCGCCCGCCACCGCGGAGGAGGAATACGCGCAGCGCCTCGCCGAGCTCGACTTCCACGCGGTCCTCGCCGAACTGTCGCCCAACCGGGTTCTGGGGCTCGTCTGCGGCTTCCTCCAGCGCCTCCTCAAGGAGCTCGCAGTCTGCCGGCGCATCTACGAGGCGCCCCACCCGGAGCTGAGACAGACGGCGCTGCACTACCAGCTCGAGCTCATGCGTGCGCTGCGCTCGGGCGACGCCGAGGCGGCCCGCGCGGTGATGGCCCGGCACATGGCGAGGGCGCGCGACTACATGGTCTCGACGGAAGCCGAGCTCGCCGCGGGCTTCCTGCGGACGACCCCCAAGCCGCGCCGCACCCGCTGACGCGCCGCACCCGCTCCCGCCGTCACCGCCGGCGGCGGGCTTGCCGTCCCGTCATGGGAGCGGCGCGCGCCCGGCGGCGAAGCGGACGGGATCGTAGGGCGTCATGTCCACGTTCGGGCGCTTGCCGGATACGAGCTGCGCGAGGAGCCTTCCGGTCCGCGGCCCTGCGGTCAGCCCCACGTGCTGGTGGCCGAAGCCGAGATAGGCGCCCGCCACCCCCGGAACCTCGCCGACGAGGGGCAGCGAATCGGTGGTCGCGGGGCGATGGCCCATCCACTCCCGCGTCCCCCGCCACGAGAGGGAGGGCATCGCCGAGCGCACCAGCCGCTCCATCAGGCGGTAGGGCGCGCGCGAGGGCGGCGCGTCGAGACCGCCGAACTCGACGAGCCCGGCGAGGCGCACCCGCCCCTCCATGGGCGTCACCACGAACTTGCCCGCCGCGATCATCGTCGGCGCCTTCGGCATGGCCGACGGGTTCAGGAGCTCCAGGTGATAGCCGCGTTCCGATTCGAGCGGGACCTCGAGCCCGAGCGCCCTGGCGAGCGGAGCCGACCATGCCCCGGTCGCGACTACCACGGCGCGCGCCGGCAACGTCTCGCCGCCGACCCTGACCCCGGTGACGCGCCCGCCGTCGCGCGCGATCGCGTCCACGGCGCCCGTCACGAGACGCGCGCCGCGATCCACGGCGTGGGCCGCGAGCGCCTTCACGTAGGCGCCGGGATCGGTGATGTGGCCGTGCCCCGGAACGCTGACGAGAAGGTCCGCCGACGGACCGAGCAGCGGCTCGGCCCGCCGCGCCTCCCTGCCCTCGAGAAGGTCCCAGCGCACCCCGTGCTCTCGGCGGATGTCCCAGCCGAGCCGGTCCTTCTCGAAGGCGGCCCTGTCGCGGTAGGCGAAGCGGTAGGGCGAGGGCACGACGAAGCGCGCCGCCGGCGTCCCCTCGGCGAGCGCCTCGTGCTCGCCGAGGCTGTCGGAAAGGAGCGGCGCGAGGCCGGCCGCGATCCGCCGCACCTGCGGCTCGGCGCAGTGGGCGAGGTAGCGCGTCAGGAAGGGCGCGAGGCGCGGAAGGTAGCCCCACCTCAGGAAGAGCGGACCGTCGCGCCCGAAGAGCATCCCCGGCGCCTTCGCCACAAGGCCCGGCACCGTCACCGGCACGAAGGAGCACGAGGCGAGGACGCCCGCGTTACCGAAGCTCGTCCCCTCTCCCGGCGCCTGCCGGTCGACGAGCGTGACCTGCACACCCTCCCGCAGGAGCCAGAGCGCCGTCGATACGCCCACGATCCCCGCACCGACCACGACGACGGGGGCACCGCCGTTCCTCCCTGCGCCACCGTCCATGCCATCGTCTCCCGCTCCGCAGGGTTGTCGCACGGCAGCGCCCTGTCTTCCCGCGCGGCGTGTCGCAGTGCGGCGGCGGGCGCGGCGCTGCTATCAGGGCGCACGATCCGGAGCAAGACGGGAGGGCATTTTATGGCTGAGGGGCGACTTCTCGGCATCTGCGGCGCGCTGAGGGCCGAGAGCACGAACCGCAAGCTGATGCGGGAGGCGGCCCGCGTCTTCGACCCCGCGTTGTTCGTGGAGGGCGATCTTCGCCTTCCCCTCTACGACGGCGACCTCGAGGACGCCGAGGGAATCCCGCCGGCCGTCAGCCGCCTCGCAGCGGAGATCGCCGCCGCGGACGCCGTCGTCATCGCGACTCCGGAATACAACAAGGCGCTCCCCGGCGTCCTGAAGAACGCCCTCGACTGGGTGAGCCGGACGAAGCCGAACCCCTGGCTCGACAAGCCGGTCGCCATCATGTCGGCGGCTGCCGGCCGGGCGGGCGGCGAGCGCTCGCAGTACTCGCTCCGCCTCGCGATGGTCGCCTTCCGGCCGCGCATCCTCCAGGGACCCGAGGTGCTCGTCGCCCAGTCGGCGAATGAGTTCGACGCGGACGGCCGCCTCCTCAACGAGATCAACCGCGCCGCGCTCGCGGAGCTGATGGCCTCGCTCAGGCAGACCGCCGGCCTTACCGCCAGCGCCCGGAACGCTGCCGCCTGACGAGCCCCTTTCGCAACGGCGTTTCGGGATCGGGCACGGCGCATCCGCGGAGAGGGCACGGCGATGTTGCATCCGCGGCGATACCGCCGGAGGATGCCGCCGACAGGTCAGCCGAGGGAGCCCGATGACGACCTTTGAGACGAAGCGCCTCGTGGAGTGGGGCGACTGCGACGCCGCGGGGATCGTCTACTACCCGAACTACTATCGCTGGATGGACGGCACGTTCCACGCCTTCACGATGGCGCTCGGCTTCGACCAGCGCTCCCTGCGGGCCGATCACGGGCTTCTCGGCACACCCCTCGTCGACACGGGCTGCACCTTCGCCGCGCCGGCGAGCTACGGGGACGAGCTCACGGTGACGCTTCGTGTCGCTTCGGTCGGCGTCAGCAGCATCGGCCTCGCCTACACGTTCGACCGCGCCGGCGTCCCGATCGCAAGTGGCCACGAGGCGCGGGTCTTCGTGCGGACGACGGCGGCAGGCGGCATCGAGAAGGCCGCGATGCCCGACGCCATCCGCATTCTCCTCGCCCCGCTCGCGCCCGCGGCCTGAAGCGCCGGGGACGCCGCCTGCCGTCAGCGCGCCGAGACCTTGCCGAGGCGCCGCGCCTCACGCCAGAGCGCCCACTGCACGCGCCACTGCGCGGGCTGTCGCGGCGCGAGGGGCGCGCGCCGCACCGCCGAAAGCCTGCCGCGGGCGACGAGCGCCGGGAGGAAGGCGGCATGCGCCTCGGGCGCGGCGCCACCGAGCGCCGCGCGCATCTCACCGTCCGCCCACTCCCCCCGCGCGACTGCGGCGAGGACGGCCCGTTCAGCCCCCTGCGGCACCTCCCCCGCCTCGAGCGCGGCGGAAAGGCCCACACCCGTCGCCTCCCTGAACGCCTTCGCCGGGACGCTCGCCCGCGCCCGCCGGAGGCGCGGCACGAAGTGGAACGCCGCGTCGGCGGCGGCTTCGAGCACGCCGGCATAGCCCGCAGCCGTCGCCGCCGTGCGCGCCGCTGCATGGCCCATCGCCTCGCCGAGCGCCTCGACGCAGAGCGCCATCGCGGCGAGCTGCACGGGCGTGCCGAACGCCTCGCCGGCATAGCCGTCGAACGCGTCCCAGTCCTCGAAGGGGTCGGCGTAGAGGTCGTGGATGTGTGCCTCGCTCACCGCGACCAGCGCGTCGACGGGCCAGCCGTAGCGCGTCACGCCATCGCGCAGCGCCTCCACCAGAGGGACGCCGCCACCCTCGCCGTAGCCGACGTTCCGGATCGCGTCGCGCCACCACTGAAGGCGGATCTCGGCGGCGAGGGGGTCGCGCACCGTCTCGACGATGCGCCGGCATTCGAGCCTGTAGGCCGAAAGGGCGAGGAGCGCGGGCCGCACGCCTTCCGGCGCGAAGAGTGACGCGAGGAAGGACGTCCTGTCGCGCGCGCGGACGTCGGCGACGAAGTCCATCAGCCGACGGCGAGGAGCCCGGCGGCGACCCGCCGCTCTTCCGACACCATCACGTTGAACGTCCTGACTGCGGCGCCCGTCGTCATGGTGTCGAACCTGACGCCGGCCTCCCGCAGCGCGCGCTCCGCGTCGGCGGGCGCTGGCCGAGGCTCCGGCCCCACGCCGAGGAGGAGGACGTCGATCAGGTCCCGCTCCTCCACCACGCGGCCGAGGGACGGACCGTCGATGTCCTCCAGCGTCTGCGGATCCCACCCGTAGATGCCGGAGGGGACGCACAGGATGGACCCGACGTGGCTCATGTCGGCGAAGCGGAAGCCGCCCCGGCCGTAGGCGTCGATGGGCGCGCGGCCGGGATAGTGGGCGTCGCGGATGACGAGCCCGCCCGCCATCAGAGGCGCACCGTCTCCGCGGGAGCCGCGCCCTCCCCGCCGCTCTCCTGCGCGTCGTCGCCCGACGGCCTGCCCGGCCGCAGGTTCAGCATGATGAGGATCGGCGCGGAGATGAAGATGGACGAGAAGGTGCCGACCACGACGCCCCAGATCATGGCGATGGTGAACGAGCGGATCACCTCGCCGCCGAACGCGGCGAGCGCGGCGAGGGCGAGCAGCGTCGTCACCGACGTCATGACGGTGCGCGCCAGAGTGTCGTTCACCGACAGGTCGATGAGCTCCGGCATGGGCATCTTCTTGTACTTGCGCAGGTTCTCCCGCACGCGGTCGTAGATCACCACCGTGTCGTTCAGCGAATAGCCGACGATGGTGAGGATCGCCGCGATGGACGCCAGGCTGAAGTCGAGCTGCGTGAGCGAGAACAGGCCGATGGTGAGGACGACGTCGTGGATGGTGGTGATGACCGCCCCGACGGCGAACTGCCACTCGAACCTGAACCACAGATAGACGAGGATCGCGAAGAGGGAGGCGATGACGGCGATGACGCCGGCCTGGGCGAGCTCCCCGGAGACGCGCGGCCCCACCACCTCGACGCGGCGGAAGTCCGCGCGCCCCTCGTAGAGATCGCGCAGGAGGATCACGACGCGCTGCTGCGCCTCGTCGCCGCCGGCCTGCTCCTCGACGCGGATCAGGACGTCGGTCGGCCGGCCGAACTCGACGATCTGCACCTCGCCGAGGCCGAGCTCGCCGATCTCGGTGCGCAGCTGCGAGATGTCGACGGGCTCCTCGAAGCGCAGCTCCACGACGGTGCCGCCGCGAAAGTCGATGCCGAGGTTCATGCCCACGAGCGCGAACAGGCCGAGCGAGAGAACGACGAGGACCGCCGACACCGCCAGCGCCGGACCCTGCCAGCGGATGAACGGAATCTTCGTGTTCCTGGGAAGCTGGATGAGCTTCATGGCGTCACACCGGAATCGCGGTCGGCCTGCGGCGACGAACCCATGTCGCCACAAGGAGCCGCGTCAACAGGAATGCAGTGAAGATCGTGGTCAGGATGCCGACCGCGAGCGTCACGGCGAAGCCGCGCACAGGACCCGATCCCAGCTGGAACAGGATGACGGCGGCGATGAGGGTCGTGATGTTGGCGTCGAGGATGGTCCCGAGCGCGCGGCTGAAGCCCGCGTCGATGGCGAGAATCGCCGACCTCCCCGCCTTCGCCTCGTCCTTCATGCGTTCGTAGATGAGGACGTTGGCGTCCACCGCCATGCCCATCGTCAGAACGATGCCCGCGATGCCCGGCAGCGTCAGAGTGGCGCCGAGGAGCGACAGGGTGCCGAGGATGAGGACGATGTTCACGACGAGCGCGATGTTGGCGAAGATCCCGAACAGGCCGTAGACGGCCACCATCGACACGGCGACGAGGATCGCCGCCACGATGGCGGCCCGCTCGCCCGCGACGATGGAGTCGGCGCCGAGGCCCGCGCCCACCGTCCGCTCCTCCACGAGGGTGAGGCCGGCAGGAAGCGCGCCAGCGCGCAGGAGGATCGCGAGGTCGTTCGCCCCCTGCACGTCGAAGGAGCCGGAGATCTGGCCGGACCCGCCCGTGATGGGCTCGCGGATGACCGGCGCCGAGATCACCTCGTCGTCTAGCACGATGGCGAACGGACGGCCGACGTTCTGGCTCGTCACCTGGCCGAACTTGCGCCCGCCCGCCGTCGTGAGGCGGAACGTCACCATCGGCTCGTTGGTCTGCTGCTCGAAGCCCGGCTGCGCGTCGACGAGGTCCTCGCCGGTGAGGAGTGGCTCCTCCGCCAGGACGTATGGCCGCATCCGCTCGAGCGGATCTTCCTCCGACGTCAGGAGGACCATGGTGCCCGGAGGCGGGCGCGTGCGCATGGCCTCCTCGCCGGAGACGGACGTGTCGACGAGGTGGAAGGTGAGCGCGGCGGTGGTGCCGACGAGCGCCTTGAGCTGCTCCGGATCACCGCCCGGCGCCTCCACGAGGATGCGACCCTCGCCCTCGCGCTGGATGCTGGGCTCGGTGGTGCCGAGCTCGTCGATCCGCCGCCGCACCACCTCGATGGACTGGTCCACGATGGAGCGCACGCGCGCCGCCAGCCCCTCGGAGGTGAACTCGAGCCTCAGGACGTTGTTCGAGCCCTCCGTCAGCTGGAACTCCTCCGTCCCGCCCTGGCCGAAGAGGCCGCTCGCCAGCGGGTTGGTGAGATCCGCGAGCCGCTCCTGCGCCTCGTCGAACTGCGCGGAGTCGCGAATGCGCACCTGGACGCCGCCGTCCACCACGCCGAGGCCCGTGTAGCCGATGCGCGGCTCGTCCCTCAGCGCATCCCGCACCTCGGCCGTCAGCGAGCGCAACCGTCGCTCGACGTACTCCTCACGGTCCACCTCGTAGAGGAGGTAGGCGCCGCCCTGCAGGTCGAGGCCGAGAACGATCTCCTGCTTCGGCCACCAGCCCGGAAGCGGCGCGAGCCAGCTCCGCGGCACGATGTTGGGGAGAACGGCCAGGATGCCCGTCAGGACGACGAGCACCACGAAGACGACCTGCCAGCGCGGGAAGTGAAGCATCAGTCGTTGGCCGGCTCAGACTTGGCCCGGACCTCCGTGATGGTGCCGCGGATCACGCGCACGGGCTCGTTCTCGCCGAACTTCACCTCGACCTCGGCGTCGTCGACCACCTTGGTGATCTTCCCGACGAGGCCGCCGGCGGTGACGACCGTGTCGTTGCGCTTCAGCGCGGCGACCATCGCCTGGTGCGCCTTCATCCGCTGCCTCTGGGGGCGGATGATGAGAAAATACATGATCACGAAGATCAGGATGAACGGCGCAAGCGAAATGAGGAATTCGGCGCCGCCGCCGGCGCCGGGGGCAGCCTGCGCGTAGGCTTCTGTGACGAACATCGGTGTCCCTTCAGAGAACAGCGGGCGGAGGTCGCGGCACCCTTCATGAGGAACCGCCGCGCATCGCCGCCACGTAATCCCTCCCGACGGGGATTGCAACGCACCGGGGGTTCACTTGCGATGACGCGGCCACCCCTCTATCGAGCCCGTGGGGAAGCCGGGAGGGACGAGCATCTCGAGGATCGAACGCACGCTGCTGGCGCTCGGGAGCAACCTCGGCGACCGAGACGGCGCACTCGACGCCGCAATCGCCGGGCTCGCCGAGGAGGCCGGCGCCGTCGTCGCCGTCTCGTCCCGCCACGAGACGCCGGCGCTCCTGCCCCCCGGCGCCCCGCCCTCGTGGGACATTCCCTTCCTCAACATGACGGTCGCCGTCGACACCACGCTCGCCCCGGCAGACCTCCTCGCGACCGTGAAGGCCATCGAGGCCCGCCTCGGCCGCACGCCGTCCGAGCGCTGGGCGCCCCGCACCATCGACATCGACATCCTCGCCGTCGGCGATCGCGTCGTCGACGGGGAGGGGCTCACGATCCCCCACGCCGAGCTCCACAAGCGCCGCTTCGTCCTCGACCCCCTCCTCGAGATCGCCCCCGGATGGCGCCATCCGCTCCTCGGCGAGACGGTGGCCGAGATGCGGGCGCGCCTTGCGGAGGAGCCGTGAGCCGGATCGTCGGCATCCTCAACGTCACGCCCGATTCCTTCGCGGAGGCCGCGCCCACGACGGACGCCGCAACGGTGCTCGACCGCGCCGCCGCCATGATCGCCGACGGCGCGGACGTGATCGACGTCGGCGCCGAATCGACCCGGCCCGGCGCGACGCCCCTCTCCCCCGCGCAGGAATGGGAGCGCCTCGCCCCGTGCCTGCCGCCGCTCGTCACGCTTGCCCGCACGCGCGGCGTCCTCGTCAGCCTCGACACGCGCCACCCAGAGACCGCCCGCCGCGGCATCGAGGCGGGCGTCCACTGGATCAACGACGTCGGCGGCGCGCCGGACGCGATGGCGCGGGTCGTCGCGCCCTCGCAGCTGCGCCTCGTCGTCATGCACAGCCTCGCGATCCCCGCGGACCCGGCGCGCCGCCTGCCGCCGGACGCCGACCCCGTCGCCGAGGTGATCGCCTTCCTGAGGGAGAGGATCGACACGCTCGCAAGGGCCGGCATTCCGCGGGAGCGCCTCGTCCTCGACCCCGGCTTCGGCTTCGGCAAGTCTCCGGCGCAGCAGATCGCGATGCTCGCCCGCGCCGCCGAGTTCAGGGCGCTCGGCTGCCCCGTCCTCGTCGGACACTCGCGAAAATCCTTCCTCTCCCTCTTCACCGACGCGCCCGCGCCCGAGCGCGCCGACGTCACGCTCTCCCTCTCAGGCGTCCTCATGGCTCTCGGCGTCGACTACCTGCGCGTCCACGACGTCGCCCGCCACGCGCGCCTGCGCGAGGCGCTCTCCCGGTGAACCGCGGCGGCCGACTGGCGCGGTGCGTCGCGAGTGGCTAGAGGGGGCGCACCATGACAGACGACGCACTCATCTCCCGCCTCGACGCCCTCATCGCCATCCTCGACCGCTGGGCACCGCCGCCGAACCCGCGGCCGGACTTCGCGGCCGCCGACGCCTTCCTGTGGCACGCCGACGGCCGTCGCCTCGCCCCGGTTCCCGTGGTGAGCCGCGTCGACCTCTCCCTGCTCAAGGGCATCGACGCCAACCGCGACCGCCTCCTCGAGAACACACGCCGCTTCGCCGACGGCCTGCCCGCCAACAACGCCCTCCTGTGGGGCGCGCGCGGCATGGGCAAGTCCTCGCTCGTGAAGGCCGTCCACGCCTCCATCGCGGGGCTGAAGCTCGTCGAGATCCACAGGGAGGACATCGCGAGCCTTCCCGACCTCATGGGCCTGCTGCGCCCCGCGCCGCACCGCTTCGTCGTCCTGTGCGACGACCTCTCGTTCGACGCTGGCGAGACGTCCTACAAGTCGCTGAAGGCCGTGCTCGACGGCGGCGTCGAGGGGCGGCCGGAGAACGTCATCTTCTACGCCACCTCCAACCGCCGGCACATCCTCTCCCGCGATATGGTGGAGAACGAGCGCGGAACCGCCATCAACCCCGGCGACGCCGTGGAGGAGAAGGTCTCCCTGTCGGACCGCTTCGGCCTGTGGCTCGGCTTCCACCGCTGCTCGCAGGACGAGTATCTCGCGATGGTGGACGGCTACGTCGCGGCCTTCTCGATCCCGGTCGAGCGGGAGGCCCTGCGGCGGGAGGCTCTCGAGTGGGCGACGACGCGCGGCTCGCGCTCCGGCCGCGTCGCCTGGCAGTTCGTCCAGGACCTCGCGGGGCGGCGGGGCGTGAGGACGGCGGCGGCAGGCTGAGCCGCGCCGCTGGCAGCCCGCGCCGGTCAGCCGCCACTGAGGTGCGGGAGCGGATCCACGGGCTTGGAGCGCTTGCGAAGCTCGAAGTGGAGCTGCGGCGTGTCGACGGCGCCCGTCGCGCCCACAGTCGCGATGACCTCCCCGCGCTGCACCTTGTCGCCGCGCTTCACCTTCAGCTCCTCGGCGTGGGCGTAGGCGGACACCCATTCCCCCTCGTGCTGCACGAGGACGAGATTGCCGTACCCCTCGAGCTCGTTGCCGGCGTAGATCACGGTTCCCGACTCCGAGGCGTGGATCGGCGTTCCTGCGGGGACCGCGAGGTTGATCCCGTCGTTGCGCCCGCCGCCCGCCTGGGGGCCGAAGCCCGTGATGATCCGCCCCGTCACGGGCCAGCGGAATCCCTCGGCGGCGCGCGAAGCGGGCTGCGGATCGGTGGAGGGCGGAAGGCTCACGGGCTCGGACGCCGCTGAGGGGGCCTCGGGGCCGGCATCGGTCATCGTGCGGGCGGGGGTGGCGGTCACGAGGGATGCGGTCTGCGTCTCGCGCTCGCGCTCGCTCTCGCCGGCGGCCGCGCCCGCGTCAGGGATGCGCAGGACCGCGCCGAGCTGGACGCTGCCGTCAGCCGGCAGGTTGTTGAGGCGGGCGATCGCATCGCGCGGCACGCCGTAGGCCTTCGCGATGGAGGTCAGCGTCTCCCCCGACTTCACGGTATGGCGGCCCTCGCGGCGCTGGTCGTCGAGGGTCGTCGGCGGTGCGCCGAGACCGGTGGCCGCACCGTCCGCCGCCGCGGTCTCGACCTTCCCGTCGTCGGTCGGCTTCGGCTCCTCGCGGTAGACGTAGGTGGGGATCACGAGCCTCTGGCCGCCGCGGATCTGGTCGGGCGAGGCAAGGCCGTTGGCCTCCAGGATGACGCTCACCGGAACGCCGAACGAGGACGACAGGGTCGCGGCCGTGTCGGCGGAGGTGAGCTCCACCACGGGCGCCCCCTCGAGGCTCCAGCCGCGCTGGCGCAGGCTCGCGGGCGTCGTCATCGGCGCCGAGGGGAGCGGCCCGGAGGCGGCCGAGGCCCCCGCGGACGGAAGCCGCCCGAGATCGCTGCTCTCCACGACGTCGACCGACGGGGTCGAGCCCGCGAAGAGCTCGGGCGGCGACATGCGCACAGAGCCCTGCGAGCAGCCCGCAGCGACACCTGCGACAAGACCCGCCAGCATCAACCTCGAAAACTGCGATCGCCGGCAGACCTCAAGCGTCTCGCGCATGACCCGCACCCCTTCGCGACGAGATTTCATACGCAGCATCAAGGGGTCCGAGGCATTGACGAAGTTTTAAGCCATCCTCGGCGATTGCCCGCAGACTTCAGCCTGAAACCCCTGGGAAGGGATTCGCCCCGCAGCCTGTTGCCGATGGGTCACAGGGCGTCCGCTACCCCGGGGACGAGCGGCACGAAGCGGACGCTCGCGATGGTCTCGCCCTCGAGCTCGTCCCCCCGCCGGCGGCACTTCAGGAGCTCCTGCGGCCCGTCCGCCGCACCGACGGGCGCGACGAGGATGCCGCCTGCCGCGAGCTGCTCCACGAGGGCCGCGGGGACGGCGGGGGCGGCCGCCGTGACGACTATCCTGTCGAACGGCGCATGCGCGGCCCACCCCGCGCACCCGTCGCCGACCTTCAGCGAGACGTTGCCGAGGCGCAGCACCGCGAGCCGCTCGGCCGCGAGGTCCGACAGCAGGCGGTAGCGCTCCACCGACCACACGTGGCGCGCGAGGCGGGCGAGGATCGCCGTCTGGTAGCCCGAGCCAGTCCCGATCTCGAGGACGCTGCACTCCGGCGTGAGGGCGAGCGCGTCTGTCATCATCGCCACCACGGTCGGCTGCGAGATGGTCTGGCCGCACTCGATGGGCGCGGCGCGGTCGGCATAGGCGAGGCGCTTGTCCCGCGCCGAGAGGAAGAGGGAGCGCGGAACGCTCTCGAGGGCCGCGAGAGTCGCCCGGCTCGCCGCGTTGCGGCGGCGAAGGTGCATCGCGAGCGCTGCCCGGGCGACGGCGTCCGCGTCCTCGCTCATTCGGGTGGCGCCCCGATCCTCTCGAAGCCGGCGTAGGGCACCAGCACCTCGGGAACGCGGATCGACCCGTCCGCCTCCTGGAAGTTCTCCATCACGGCGATCAGCGCCCGCCCCACGGCGACGCCCGACCCGTTCAGCGTGTGGACGTACTGCGGCGGCGCGTCGGGCGCGGGGCGGAAGCGCGCACCCATCCGCCGGGCCTGGAAGTCGCCGCAGACGGAGCACGAGGAGATCTCGCGATAGGTGTCCTGCCCCGGCAGCCACACCTCGATGTCGTAGGTCCGGCGCGCGCCGAAGCCGATGTCCCCCGCGCAGAGGCTCACGACGCGGTAGGCGAGGCCGAGCCGCTTCAGGACCTCCTCGGCGCAGGCGGTCATCCTCTCCTGCTCGGCCTCGCTGTCCTCTGGCCGCGTGACGGAGACGAGCTCGCACTTCCAGAACTGGTGCTGCCGCAGCATCCCGCGCGTGTCGCGCCCCGCGGAGCCCGCCTCGGAGCGAAAGCAGGGGGTGAGCGCGGTCACCCGCAGGGGGAGCCTGTCGGCGGTCAGGATCTCCTCGCGCACGAGGTTGGTGAGGGGAACCTCCGCCGTCGGGATCAGCCAGCGCTCGTCGGTGGTGCGGAAGAGGTCGTCCGCGAACTTCGGAAGCTGCGCCGTCCCGAACACCGCGGCGTCACGCACGAGAAGCGGCGGCGAGACCTCGAGATAGCCGTGCTCGCGGGTGTGAAGGTCGATCATGAACTGGCCGAGCGCCCGCTCGAGCCGGGCGAGCTGGCCGGACAGCACGGTGAAGCGGGCGCCCGCGATCCGGCCCGCCTTCTCGACGTCCATGAGGCCGAGAGCCTCCCCGAGGGCGTCGTGCTCCTTCGGATGGAACGGGAAGGCCGGCGGCGTGCCGACGCGGCGCAGCTCGACATTGTGGGTCTCGTCCTCCCCGTCCGGCACGTCGGGGAGGATCATGTTGGGCAGGGACGCAAGCTCCGCCTCGAGCGTTGCCGACACGGTGCGCTCGGCCTCCTCGCCCTTGTGGATGTCGGCCTTCAGCGCGGCCACCTCCTCGATGAGGCGGTCGGCCTCGGCCTCGTCCTTCCTGGCCTTTGCCTGTCCGATGGCCTTGGAGGCGGCGTTGCGGCGGGTCTGCGCGTCCTGGAGGCGCTGGATCACGGCGCGCCGCTCGTCGTCGAGGGCGATGAGGCGCGCTGCCGCGGGCTCTGCACCGCGCCTTGCAAGCGCTGCGTCGAAGTCTTCGGGCGCGTCGCGGACGGCGCGGATGTCGAACATGGCTCACCCGGAAATCGGCTGTGCGGGCACGGCGCCCGCGGGGCGCGTCTTAGCCGCTCCCGCCTTTCGTGGCGAGACCGCACACGCCCGTCAGACCGCCGCCTCGGCCTCCCTCTTCGCCCTGTTCCTCTCGATCCGCGCCACGAGGAGGATCGAGATCTCGTAGAGAGCGAGCGCGGGGACGGCGAGGCCGATCTGGCTCACCGGGTCGGGCGGCGTCAGGATCGCCGCGACGATGAAGGCGATGACGATGGCGTACTTGCGCTTCTTGCGAAGGTCCGCCGCCGACACCAGCCCGGCGCGGCCGAGCAGCGTGATGATCACCGGAGTCTGGAACACGATCCCGAACGCGAAGATGAGGATCATGATGAGGCCGAGATATTCGCTCGTCCGGGCGAGGAGCTGGATCGACGCCTGGTCCACGCCGCCCGCCTGCTCCATCGACAGGAAGAACGCCATGGCAAGCGGCATCACCACGAAGTAGACGAGGGCGGCGCCGGTGCCGAACAGGATGGGAGTGGCCACGAGGAAGGGCAGGAACGCCCCGCGCTCGTTCTGGTAGAGCCCCGGCGCCACGAACATGTAGAGCTGCGCCGCGATCACCGGAAAGGCGAGGAACAGGGCGCCGAACAGCGCCAGCTTGAGCTGTGTGAAGAAATATTCCTGCGGCGCCGTATAGATGAACTCGATGTCGCGCACGTCGCCCGCCGCCCGCTCGTAGGGCCAGATCAGGATGTTGAAGATGTCGGCGGCGAAGTAGAAGCAGATCACGAACGCGACGGCGATCGCGATGATGGAGCGGATCAGGCGCGATCGCAGCTCGATCAGGTGCTCGATGAGCGGCGCCTTGGAGGCCTCGATGTCCTCGTGGGTCATCGCCTGTCTCCCCCGGCCGCGGCGCGTGGCGCCTCGCCGGAGCCGCCGTCGCCCCTTGCGTCGTCCCTGGGCGCGCCGCCGTCGGGCGCCGGCGCAGGCCGCTCGCCCTTCAGCGGAACGACGTCCTGCCGGGGCTGGGACTGCGGCTGCGGCTGCGGCTGGGGTTGAGACGGGGGCTGTGGCTGAGACCGGGCTTCAGACGGCGCCTGGGGCTGCGGCTTCGCGTCGGCCGTCTCGTGCAAGGCGGCCGGCGACGCCTCGGATGACGGCTCGCCGGCGCCGGGCGAGGCCTCCGCCGATTCGATGGACGCCTTCGCCTCCTCGAGCCCCTTCCTGAGGTCGGCGGTGGGATCGATCCGGCGCACGCTCTCGAGGTCCCTCTTGACATCGTCGAGCTTAGCCTGCCGCTCGGCCTCCCGCAGCGCGTCGCCGAAGGTCGTCTGGAACTCCCGCGCTGTGCGGCGGACGGAGCCCAGCGTGCGACCGAACGTGCGCAGCATGCCCGGCAGCTCCTTCGGACCCACCACGAGGATGGTGATCACCACGATGACGAGAAGCTCGGTCCAGGCGATGTCGAACACTGTACTGTCGGCCGTTCGCGTGGGCTTCAGACGTTGCGGCTGTTCTGGGCGTCCTTCGTGTTCACGGTGGACGCGGGCTGGTGCTCGATGGTCCGGTTCTCGGCCTTGGCGGCCTCCGAATCCTCGTCCTCGGCCATGCCCTTCTTGAAGCTCTTGATGCCCTTGGCGACGTCACCCATCAGCTCGGAGATCTTGCCGCGCCCGAAGAGCAGCACGAGAATCACACCGATGATGAGGATCTGCCAGACGCTGATACCCATTGGTCCCACTTCCTCTGTTCGCGTTCCGCCGAATGCGCTGGGCTTGCCATGCCTCGGCTACTGCCATGCCTCGGCTGCTGGCGATCACTCAGGCACCTGGCCGCCTTGCCAAGGGCCGCGCCCGCAAGGACGAAGTCAACCTATAGCGCGGCCGGACGCTCCCGCATATGGCTATTCCTGCCGTGGCAGTACAATGGCCTGCCTCAGGTCCGGCACCACCCGGACGCTCTCGCCCTGCGGTACCTGGTACGGCAACGCCCTCAGGAGAAGGGGGGTCCCGCCGGCGGTCGCGGCGAGCTCCACGTAGGTGCCGAAGAAGCGGCGGCGCGTCACCCGCACCTCGACGCCGCCGCCCCTGTCGGCCGGCAGCACCGTCAGAGCCTCGGGCCGGAAGCACACCGTCAGCGCCTCACCCTCAGGCCGCTGGCCGACCGGGACGCGGCCGATCGGCGTCTCCAGCCGCCCCCCCTCGACACGGCCGTCGAACACGTTGAGCGCGGAGAAGACGCGGGCCGCCTCGATGTCCACCGGCCAGCGCCAGATCTCCTCGGGGGTGCCCACCTGGACGATCGCACCGTCCCGCATCAGAGCGATGCGGTCGGCCATGGCGAGCGCCTCCTCCGGATCGTGGGTCACGATCACGGCGGTCGCCTGCCGCGCGCGCAGGAGGGAGAGCGTGTCCTCGCGCACCGTGTCCCTCAGCCCCCTGTCGAGCCCGGAGAAGGGCTCGTCGAACAGGACCACCTGCGGCGCCGGAAGGAGCGCGCGCACGAGCGCCACCCTCTGCTGCTGCCCGCCGGAAAGCTGGTGCGGATAGGCCCGCTCGTAGCCGCCGAGACCCACGTGGAGGAGCGCATCCCGCGCCGCCCTCTCCGCCTCGGCCCGGCCGAGCGCTCCCCGCCCGTAGACCACGTTGTCGATGACGCGCATGTGGGGAAAGAGCGCGAGATCCTGGAAGACGAAGCCGAGCCGCCTGTCCTCCGGCGGCACGTAGGTGCCGGGGTCCGCCACGGTGCGGCCCGCGACGCGCACGACGCCGCGATCCTGCCGCTCGATGCCGGCGGCGATCCTCAGAAGCGTCGTCTTGCCACAGCCGGACGGGCCGAGGAGGCACACGATCTCCCGCGGTCGCACCGTCAGCGACACGTCGCGGACGATGGCGTGACCCTCGATGGCGAAGGAGACGCCCGACAGTTCGAGCGGCGCCTCGCCCGCCGTCACGTCCACCAGAGCCTCAGCGGCCGCCACCATCGCCGTCATCCTCGTCAGCCAGAACAGTCTCGCCCGCCGCCGCCTCGTCCACCGCCTCGATGGCGTCCTCGTGGTCGCCGAGCGGATCCTCGTCCGCGTCGAGAGCGTCGTCGTCGCGCGGCTGGGGGATGGAAAAGCCCTCGGGCGGCGTGCCCTCGAGGAGCCCCGCCCCGCGCAGGTCGTCGAGACCCGGAAGATCGGAGATGGCGCCGAGCCCGAAGGCGTCGAGGAAGGCCGCCGTCGTGCCGAACGTGACGGGCCGCCCCGGAACGCGCCGACGGCCGCGCAGCCGCACCCATCCCGTCTCGAGCAGGATATCGAGGGTCCCCTTCGCCACCGCAACCCCGCGCACCTCCTCGATCTCCGCCCGCGTCACCGGCTGGTGGTAGGCGATGATGGCGAGCGTCTCCATGGCGGCCCTCGACAGCCGCCGCTCGGCAGCCCGCTCGGCGACCATCAGGTGCGCAAGGTCCGGCGCGGTGCGGAACGCCCAGCCGCCCGCCACCTCCACGAGGTTCACGCCGCGGCTCGCGTAGATGGTCTGGAGCTGCCTCAGCCGCTCCGAAAGATCCTCCACCTCGGGAAGGCGGGCGGCGAGCTCCTCCTCCGACAGCGGGGCGGCCGAGGCGAACAGCACCGCCTCCAGCCGGCGGAGCGCCTCGCCCTGCCGCGCCCCCGCGCCGAAGAGCGTGACCGGCTCAGCCATCGCGCCCCTCCTCGAGGGGCTTCAGGTAGAGCGGCGCGAAGGGGCCAGACTGGCGCACGGCGATCCGCCCCTCCCGCGCCATCTCGAGCGCGGCGCCGAAGGTGGAGGCGAGCACGGCCTTGCGGTCCTCCTTCACGGGCATCGCCCTCACGAGCACCTCGATCGGCACCCACTCGGTGTGCGCGCCGACGAGCCGCTCCATCACGCGCCGCGCGTCCACGAGGGAGAAGACCGGGCGCTTCTCCATGGTCATCGTGCGCACGATCTCGTCCTGCCGCACGGATCCGTAGGCGGCGAGGAGGTCGTAGAGGGAGCCCTTCCAGGCCCGCACCTGGCGCACGACCGTCATCTCGGGCGCGCCGCGGGCGAAGACGTCCCGCCCGAGCCGCGGCCGTGCGAACAGGCGGTCCGCCGCCTCTCGCATCGCCTCGAGCCGGCGCAGGCGGAAGGCGAGCTCCTCGGCGAGCTCCTCGCCGTCCGGCTCGTCGCTCCCCTCCGGCGCCGGCGCAATCAGGCGGCTCTTCAGGTAGGCGAGCCAGGAGGCCATCACGAGGAAGTCCGCCGCGAGCTCGATCCTCAGCGCCTCGGCCTCGCGCACGAACTCCAGATACTGCTCGGCGAGCGGCAGGATCTGGATGCGGGCAAGGTCGATCTGGTTGCGCCGGGCGAGCGCGAGGAGAAGGTCGAGCGGCCCCTCGAAGCCGGCGACCTCGACCCGCATCATCCTCGCCTCCTCGGCGTCGCGGCGCGGCGGATCCTCGAAGTCGTCCACCGGCCCGCTCATGCGGCGATCCCCATCAGCGCCTCGAACTCCTCCCCGAGCGCCCTCTCGTCCGCCCCGTCGGCGGGCCGGCGGGCCGCGAGGGCTGCCGCAAGGCGCCGCTCCCCCGCCTCGCCCATGGCCGGAAGGGCCGCAGCGAGCCCCTCCATCTCCGCAAGGTCGCCCGAACAGTGGAGGACGACGTCGCACCCCGCCGCAATCGCGTCGCGGCCGCTTGCGACCCTGTCCGCACCGAGCGCCCCCATGGTGAGATCGTCGGTGAGAAGGAGACCGTCGAAACCGATCTCCCCGCGCACGAGCGCGACCACCGCCGGCGAGAGGGTGGCGGGCCGGGCGGCGTCGAGGGCCGTGTAGCGCACGTGCGCCGTCATCGCCATCGCAAGACCGCACAGCGCGCGGAAGGGGGCGAAGTCGCGGGCGAGCGCGTTCCGGGAGGCATCCACCACGGGACATTCGAGGTGGCTGTCCGCCAGCGCCCGCCCGTGGCCGGGGACGTGCTTGACCACGGGCAGGCAGCCCGCGGCGAGGACACCCTGCGCGGCCGCACCGGCGAGCGCCGCCACGGCCTCGGGATCCCTTGCATAGGCGCGGTCGCCGATCACGTCGTGCGCGCCCTCCGCCGGAACGTCCGCCACGGGAAGGCACGGCGAATCGATGCCGTGGCGCGCGATGTCCGCGCCGATGAGCCGCCCGGAGAGGAACGCCGCGCGCGCGCCGGCGGCCGGATCGCGCGCATGGATCGCGCCGATGGCCGCGGCCGCCGGGCGGCGCTGCGCGAGCGGCGGCCTCAGCCGCTGGACGCGCCCGCCCTCCTGGTCGACGAACACGAGGCCGCCGCACGCCTCCCGCACGTCGTCCGTCAGCCGCCGCAGCGCCTCGCCGTCCGACAGGTTGCGCGCGAAGAGGATCACGCCGACCGGGAGCGCCTCCCGCAGGAAGACGCGCTCCTCATCGGCGAGGGACGGGCCGGCGAGGCCGACGACGAGCGGCGCCGTCATCCCCTCAGTTGCGCCCGATGAAGCAGTCGGCCCCGGAGGCCTTCAGGCGCTGGCAGAGCGCGGCCGCCTCCCCCCGCGACTCCGCCGCGATCCGCACGCGATAGAAGGTTCCGCGGTCGCCCACCTGCGCGCGCACGATCATCGGCTCGAGGCCGCCGAGGATGGCGGGATACTGCCTCTGGAGCGCGCGGAAGGATGCCTCCGCCGATCCGCGGCTGCGGCGCGAGGCGAGCTGGACGCCCCACGGCGCATCGCTCTCCGCGGGCGCGGCGGCGCGGGTGGCGGGCGCTGCCGGGGCGGACGCCACCTCACGCTCCGGGCCGAGCCGCACCGGACCCGGCTGGCGCGCGGACCCTGCGGCCACGGCACTGGCGCCGCCCTCGGGCCGCGGCCGCGGCACAGGCGTGTCCGCGGTGCGCGGCGTGTCGGCGGTCCCGTCCGCCTCCTCGGCCGCGCCTGTGTCGACATCGTCCTCGCCGGCCGCCTCGCCGTCGGCGGACGGCGCCGCCTCCAGCGCGAGCCCCGTCACGGGCGAGAAGCCCGGAATGTCGGAGCGGACCTCGTCGCGCCCCGCCGCAGCGAGATCGAACGGGCGCGGCTCGTCGCTCTCGCGCCCGGGCGTCACCGTCCGCACATCCTCGTCCGGCCGCGTCCTCTCCCCGGCCTCCTCGTCGGGGGTCGCCGGCAGGATCGTCCCGTCAGGCCGCACCACGAGGGTGCGCACCGGGCGCGAGGGGAAGGGGTCATCGGCCTCGGCGCCGGCCTCGCTCCCGGCCGTGGAGCGCGTGTCGCCGATCCTCACCTGATCGGGCACGACGAGTTCCCCGGTCCCCGTGAGCTCGGTCTGCTCGATCACGTCGGGCTCCCCGACGGGGGCGCCGTCGTCCTCGGCCCGCTCCTTCACGTCGCGCGCATCGGCCCGGATGATGGGCGGCTCGCCGCTCGGCGCACCGCTCCCGCCGCCTCCGAGAAGGTTGACGGCGACGACCGCGACGACACCGAGGACGGCGATCCCGCCCACCACGGCGGCGATGCCGGCCGTCCTGAGGCGCGGGCGCTGGCGCGGCTTGCGCGCCGCCCTCGACAGGGACGGCGGCAGCTCCTCGTCGGCACGACGGGTCCGCACCCAGTCGGCGTCGGGATCGAACTCCTCGTCGTCCTGATCGAGCTCGGAGAGATAGGGATCGACGACCCCCCGCGCCCCGCCGTGAACCTCGTCGAAGGCGTCCCTCGCCTCGGGGAAGAACATGCTCTGGAGCGGGTCGTCCACGTCCGGCGGTGCGGGCGGGATGCCCTCGTGCGGGTCGTCCTGCCGCTCGTAGCGGAAGGTCTGGATGGGGGTTGCGCGGCGCGTGCCGAGCGGCGCCACGGGCGCGGCGGGCCTTGCCGGCGCAGCCTGATCACCGTGCGCCGCCTGATCCCCTTCCGCCGCCGCGCGATCCCCGCTCGCCGCCGTGCGATCCCCGCTCGCCGCAGTGCGCCCGCCGTTTCCCCGGGCGCTGGCCGTGCGCCGAGCGCGGACCTCCTCCGCCGACGGATGGTGCCGCACTGCGGACGCCGCGGCACGGGCCGCGGCCGCGGCGTCCTCCCCGCCGGGAGGGATCGTGGGAGGTTCGCGGGAAGGACCCGGCAGCGGCGGAAGACCCTGCCGCTCGCCAACCGCTTCCCGCGCACGGTTGCTGCTCGAGACGATGGCGCCGATGGCGTTGTCGAGCTCCCACTCGAGCGCGTCCGCCGGCTCGTCCCGCGCCGGCTCGGCAGCCGTTTGCGACGGCGAACCGCCGGCCACGATGTCCCCCGCCCTTCCGTTCGCGGGGGGATCGGGATCACCGCGCACGCCCTCGACCGGCGATGCGGCACGCTGCTGCGCCCGTTCCGCGGACCGCAGGGGGGCCACGGCCTCGGCGGCGGACCGCGCGAAGGCCTCGCGGCCGCTGCGCCGCCTCACGTCCTCCGCCGCGGCAGGGCTCTCCGGAACCGGCCGGCGCCCGGCTGCGGGCGGGCGCTCCGCCCCCCCTCCCCGCTCCGGCTCGGCCGGACGCGCGGAGTGATCGGGCCGTTCGCTCGGGGTCGAGCGCTCCGGACGGGCCGCGCGCTCCGGATGGGAGGGACGTTCGGGCTGGGGCGGGCGCTCCTGCGCGGGAGGCTTCTCGGCCCGCTTCTCGGGGGGCTTGGAGAGCTCCTCGTCGAGCTTCATCGCGAAGGCGTCGCGCCGGGAGGGGGCCGGCTTGCGGCTGAACGCCGCCTCCGCCTCACCCTCACCACCGCGCGCGGTGGTGCGGCCTGCGCGCCCGCGCGCGGCCTCACGCCCCGGATCGGCCGGCACGCGCTGCGCCCCCGGCCAGGCCACGGGCTCCGAATCGACGAACTGGTCGAGCTCGTCGAACACTTCCGGCGACGGCCCGCGAGTGCGCCCGCCCCCGAGAGGGGCGCGCCGATCGAACGAAGAGGACCGCGTGGGACCGTTCATGGATCGCCCGCTACTCACCTCGACATCGGCCGGAACGCATCCGGCAGAGGGCCACCGCGAAGACTACCGCATTTCCTCGGGCGCGCCGACACCCAGCGCCGCCAGCCCCTCCCTCAGAACGTTGCGGACGGCCTCGACGAGTGCAAGGCGCCCTCGCGTCAATTCTGGCGCCTCGGCGTAAACGAAACGTAGCGTCTCGTCATCCTTGCCCCTGTTCCACTGTGCGTGCAAGACGGAGGCGAGATCGTACAGATAGAACGCGACGCGATGGGGCTCGGCGGCGTCCGCCGCGGACGCCAGAACCTGCGGCCACAGGGCAAGACGCACGGCGATCCCCCGCTCGCCGGGGTCGGCGAGCGCCTCCAGCGGCGCGGATGCCGCGTCGGCCACGACCCCCTCGCCGAGCGCCTCCACCGCCTGCCGCCGCACCGAGGCGCAGCGCGCATGGGCGTACTGGACGTAGAAGACGGGATTGTCCCGGCTCTGCTCCGTCACCTTCACGAAGTCGAAGTCGAGCGGCGCGTCCGACTTGCGGTAGAGCATCATGAAGCGGACGGCGTCGGCCCCCACCTCGTCCACGACCTCACGGAGCGTGACGAAATCACCCGCCCGCTTCGACATCTTCACCGGCTCGCCGCCGCGATAGAGCTTGACGAGCTGGCACAGGAGACAGTCGAGCCGCACGCGCCCCTGGCTGAGACCTGCGACGGCCGCCGTCATGCGCTTCACGTAGCCGCCGTGGTCGGCACCGAGGACGTCGACGAGGCGGTCGTAGCCGCGGCGGATCTTGTGGTCGTGGTAGGCGATGTCCGACGCGAAGTAGGTGTAGGACCCGTCCGACTTCATGAGCGCCCTGTCGACGTCGTCGCCGTAGGCCGTGGAGCGGAACAGCGTCTGCTCGCGGTCCTCCCAGTCCTCCTCCATGTGGCCCTTCGGCGGCGGCAGGACGCCCTCGTAGACGAGACCGTCCGCCCGCAGCCGCTCGATGGTCCCGGCCACAACATCCTGCGGCGCCTGGAGGCTCTTCTCGGAGAAGAACACGTCGTGGCGGATGGCGAGCGCGGCGAGGTCGTCCCGGATCACGTCCATCATCGCCTCGACGGCGGCCTCGCGCACCAGGGGAAGCCACGCCTCCTCGGGAAGGTCCTTCAGCGCCGCGCCGTGCGCCCGCGCGAGGGCCTCGCCGACGGGGACGAGGTAGTCGCCGGGATAGAGGCCTGAGGGGATCTCCACCGCCTCCCCCAGCGCCTCCTGGTAGCGCAGGAACACCGAGCGGGCGAGGACGTCCACCTGCGCGCCAGCGTCGTTGATGTAGTACTCGCGCGTCACGGCGTGGCCGCGCCGCTCGAGGATCGCCGCCAGCGCGTCGCCCACCACGGCGCCGCGCGCATGGCCGACGTGCATCGGCCCCGTCGGATTGGCCGACACGTACTCGACGTTCACCTTCTGCGGCGCGTCGGTCCTCGCGAGCGCCGTGAAGGCCGGCCCGTCGAGCGCCGCCCGCACCACGGCCGCCGACGCCGCGGGCGACACGGTGATGTTGACGAAGCCCGGACCCGCCACGGAGACGTCGGCGACGAGGGGATCCTCGCGCAGCGCCGCGGCGATCCTCTCGCCGAGCTCGCGGGGCTTCCGGCCGGCGGCCTTGGCGAGCACCATCGCGGCGTTGGTGGAGAAGTCGCCGTGGCTCGCCTCGCGCGGCGTCTCCACGGCGATCCTCTCGCAGCCTTCCGTGATGCCCTCGCGCGCCACGATGGCCGTGACGCGCGCCTTCAGTGTCTCGACGAGATGCATGGCAGTCCTGACATGGGGTCGCGCGCCCGCAATAGCGCCTCCCGGCGCCGGAGGCGACCCGTCAGGCGCGTCGGCGACACGCGCCCGTCAGTCCTCGAGCTCCTCCACCGCCTTGTCCTCGATGCGGGCCACCGCCTTGCGCGTCATCGGGACGACGACGAAGGTGATGAGAGGCACCGTCAGGGAGGTGGAGATCAGCACCGACAGCCAGAGCGGCAGTCCGAACGGCTCGAGGAGGTAGGTCAGAACCAGCACGGAAGGGTAGACACCGAGCCAGACCCCGAGCATCACCCTCAGCCTGTCGCCCATCGCGCACCGCCCTTTGCTCCGCCACGTCGATGGGGAGAAGCCGCCGTCCCGGCGGGATGTTCCGTGCAGGGACCACCGGCCGCAGCCTCCGGGGCCGCTCCCGCGCGGAGTCGCGCCGCCACAAGGAATCTGGCAGGACAGCGCGCAAACGCGCGCCGGCGGGCGCATCGCAACGCCCGCGCCGAACACGTCCCTGGGAGAGGCCGTTGCTCACCGTCCGCCCGTCACCGCGCCTCCTCGCCCCCTTCGCGACCCATCCGGACAGGAGCCGCGGCCGGCGCGTCCGCGAGGCGCCCTCGGCGACGCGCACCCCCTTCCAGCGGGACAGGGACCGCATCGTCCACTCCTCGGCGTTCCGCCGCCTCACCCACAAGACCCAGGTCTTCATCACGACGGACGGCGACCACTACCGCACGCGCCTCACCCACTCGCTGGAGGTGGCGCAGATCGCAGGCTCCATCGCCCGCGTCCTGTCCCTCGACGAGGATCTCGCCGAAGCCCTCGCCCTCTCCCACGACTTCGGCCACCCCCCGTTCGGCCACGAGGGCGAGGACGTGCTCGCGCGGCTGATGGCGGCCCACGGCGGCTTCGACCACAACGTCCAGGCCTATCGGATCGTCACCCGCCTGGAGCGCCGCTACGCCCGTCACGACGGCCTCAACCTCACCTACGAGACGCTCGAGGGCCTGGTGAAGCACAACGGCCCCCCCGTCCCGGGAACCGCCTTCCTCGAGGATCCAAACCTCTCCGATCTCGACCTCACGAGCCACGCGGGCCTCGAGGCGCAGACCGCCGCCATCTCCGACGACATCGCCTACGACGCCCACGACATCGACGACGGCCTGCGCGCCGGCCTCCTCTCGGTGGACGCCCTCCGCGAGGTCCCCCTTCTCGACGACATCCTCGCCGAGGTGGACCGGGAGGCCCCCCGTCTCGAGCCCATCCGCCGCACCCACGAGGTGGTCCGCCGCCTGCTCACCCGCATGATCGAGGACGTGATCGCCGAGACGGTCCGCCGCATGGCGCGCGCCGGCATCGCCTCCGCGGAGGATGTCGCCCGCCACGACGGCCCCCTCGTCGCCTTCTCGCCGGAGATGGCCACCTCCGAAAGGGCGCTCAAGCGCATCCTCTACCGCGATCTCTACCGCCACCCGAAGGTGCTCGCCGTGCGCCAGAAGGCCGCGAAGGTGGTGGAGGACCTCTTTCTCGTCTTCGCCGCCGACCCGACGCTCCTGCCGGACGTGTGGCAGGATCCGTCCGACACCGAAGCGCGGCGCCTGCGCCGAACCTGCGACTACATTTCCGGAATGACCGACCGCTTCGCACTCCGGGAGCATCGCCGCCTCGTCGGCGACACTCCCGATCTCGGCCTGTCGATCGATCAGTCGAGCCGCGTCTGAAGCCGGTCGATCCGGTCTCTCAAGCGCTCGTTGCGGTCCCGCAGGCGCCGGATGACGGCGTTGCGCGCGTCGAGTTCCTCACGCAGCGCCGCCACCTCGTCCGGCGAACCGCGCCGGCTCTCGATGGCATCGAGCCGTCCCCGCAGCTCGTCGATGCGCGTGTTGCGCTCCTCGAGGCGCGCCCGCAGGTTCTCGATCCTTCCCCTGCGCTCCTCGAGCCGGTCGCTGAGCTCGGCGACGCGGGCGTTGCGCTCGTCGAGCCTCTGCCGCAGCTCCGCGAGTTGCCGCCCGGCGCCGGCGCGCGCACGCCGATCCCCGACCCGCTGCTCGAGGCGCGCGATCTCGTCCTGTTGCCGCGCGATGACCTCGTCCCGCGACGCGATTTCGCGGTCGCGGTTCTCGATCAGCGTCTCGCGGTTCGCGATCATCTGGCGGAACTGGTCGAGCGTCTCGCGAAGGCGGGCAATCTCGCCTTGCTGGCGCCCGCCGCCGCTTTGCATGGACTGCAACTGGCGGCGCAGCTCCTCGTTCTCGGTCTCGAGGATCGTCAACTCCTGCTCGAGACGGTCGACGTAACGCCGGTCTTGCGACTGCGCGAGGTCGAGGGGGAACTGGCGATTGCCCTGCTGCCGCTCGAGGCTGAAGAAGAACTCCGCCGAGCCTCCACCCCGTGAGGGGCCCTCCTGCGCGCTCGCAGGGATCACCAACGACATGGCGATCCCGGCAAGGAACGCGGCAAGGGTGATGCGCAGATGCGCCGAACGTGTCGTCCTCATTCCTGTCTTCCGCCGCTTGTGTGGCGGATCAACGCACGCTCTCGCGCTCGGTTCGCTCCCTCGCCTGATTCGTCCGAGCTCCCGAGACAAGTGGAAGACGGTATGCCGTCGAACGCCATGCCCGGTGGAGGAGTGTTTGCCCCCTCAGCCCGGAAGGTTGAGGCGGATGTGGAGCTCGCGAAGCTGCTGCATCGAGACCTCCGACGGTGCGCCCATCATGAGGTCCTCCGCCCTCTGGTTCATGGGGAAGAGCGTGACGTCGCGCAGGTTCTCGCGGCCGCAGAGCAGCATCACGATGCGGTCGATGCCGGGCGCGATCCCCCCGTGCGGCGGCGCCCCGTACTGGAGCGCCGACAGCATTCCGCCGAACTTCGCCTCGAGCACATCCGCACCGTAGCCCGCGATCTCGAACGCGCGGCGCATGATCTCCGGCTTGTGGTTACGGATCGCGCCCGAGGACAGCTCTGTCCCGTTGCAGACGATGTCGTACTGGAAGGCGTCGATCTCGAGCGGGTCCTTCGTGTTCAGCGCCTCGAGCCCGCCCTGCGGCATCGAGAAGGGGTTGTGGGAGAAGTCGATCCTCCCCGTCTCCTCGTCCTTCTCGTACATGGGGAAGTCGACCACCCAGCAGAACGCGAACTGGTCCTTGTTGGAAAGGTTCAGCTCGTCGCCGATCCGCTTCCGCGCCTCGCCGGCGAACCGGTAGAACTGGTCCGGCCGGCCGGCGACGAAGAACACGGCGTCGCCCGGGCCGAGGTGGAGCGCGGCGCGAATCGCCTCGGTCCGCTCGGGGCCGATGTTCTTCGCGATCGGTCCCGCGCCCTCCGCGTCACCGTCGCGCCAGAAGATGTAGCCGAGGCCCTTCTGGCCCTCGCCCTGCGCCCAGTTGTTCATGCGGTCGCAGAAGGCGCGGCTGCCGCCCGTGCGCGCGGGGATCGCCCACACGCGCACCCGCGGGTCCGCCTCGATCATCCCGGCGAACACCTTGAAGCCCGAGCCGCGGAAATGCTCGGTGACGTCGCTCATCTCGATGGGGTTGCGAAGGTCGGGCTTGTCCGTCCCGTACTTCGCGATCGCCTCGCGGTAGGGAATGCGCGGGAACACTTCCGTCACGGGCTTGCCCTCGCCGAACTCCACGAACAGCCCGCGCAGAACAGGCTCCACCGCCTGGAAGACGTCCTCCTGCTCGACGAAGCTCATCTCGATGTCGAGCTGGTAGAATTCGCCCGGAGAGCGGTCGGCCCGGGCGTCCTCGTCGCGGAAGCAGGGCGCGATCTGGAAGTAGCGGTCGAAGCCCGCGATCATGACGAGCTGCTTGAACTGCTGCGGCGCCTGCGGCAGCGCGTAGAACTTGCCCGGATGAAGGCGCGAGGGGACGAGGAAGTCGCGCGCCCCCTCCGGCGAGGACGCCGTCAGGATCGGCGTCTGGAACTCCATGAAGCCCGCGTCCGTCATGCGCCGGCGGATGGAGGCGATGATCTGCGAGCGCTTCACGATGTCGGCGTGGAGCGTGTCGCGGCGAAGGTCGAGGAAACGGTACTTGAGGCGCGTCTCCTCCGGATAGTCCGGCTCGCCGAAGACCGGGAGCGGCAGCTCGGCGGCGGCGGACAGGACCTCGAGGTCGCGCAGGAACACCTCCACCTCGCCGGTCGGAAGGCGTGCGTTGACGGTGGCCGCCTCGCGCAGCTTGACCTCGCCGTCGATCCGGATCACCCACTCGGCGCGCACCTTCTCGGCCGCCGCGAACGCCGGCGAATCGGGATCGGCGACCACCTGCGTCAGGCCGTAGTGATCGCGCAGGTCGATGAAGAGGAGCCCCCCGTGGTCGCGCACGCGGTGGACCCAGCCGGCGAGGCGCACTGTCGCTCCCGCGTCGGACGCTCGGAGGTCGGCACAGGTGTGGGAGCGGTAGCGATGCATGGGGAGCCTTTCGGGGAGGTGTGCGCCCGGCATTCACAACCCGGCGCTCCCCGTGTCAAGCCGCGCCGGACGCCCGCGCCCTCCACGGCGGGAGAGCCTCGGGAAACACCGGCCGGCAGCATCGTCGGCGGGGCGACGGCGACGCTCTCCGGCCGTCCGTGCGGCGGCCTGCCGGCGCCGGCAGGCCTCTCGGCCGATTGGCCGGCAGATCCCCTGTCACTCGCAACGCCCCGCCGGCGGAACGGCGCACCTCCGCAGGCGGCGGATGGAGGATGGATCGGCGAGGGAGGGCCAGCCGCGGCGCCACTCGTCCTCACGCTCCAGTTCGACGAGGCCCTCGCCGGCCACTTCGAGGAGATGCGAAGGACCCACTTCCCGCCGGCCCTCAACAGGATCCCGGCCCACCTCACGCTCTTCCACCAGCTTCCCGGAGAGGAAGAGGCGGAGGTGGTCGAGATCCTCGCCCGCGTCGCCCGGCGGGTCGCATTCCCCGTCGCCGTGACGGGCCTGAGACCGCTCGGCCGGGGCGTCGCCTACGAGATCGAGGCGCCGCCACTCCTCGCGCTGCGCCGCGACCTTGCGACCCGCTTCGCCCCCTGGCTCACCGGCCAGGACCGCCAGCGCTTCCGCCCCCACGTGACGATCCAGAACAAGGTGACGCCCGAAGAGGCCCGCGCCACGCTGGCGCGGCTCTCGGCGCGCTTCGCTCCGTTCGGCGGCTGGGCCGAGGGCCTCCAGCTCTGGCGCTACGTGGGCGGCCCCTGGGAGGCCGCGGGCGCGATCCCCTTCCGCCCGGCCTGAGCCGCCCGCCTCGCGACGGGCGACGCCCGCAGGCGGGCGCCCCCGACAGGCGCGGCCGCCGCCCGCCTCAGCCGATGCCGAGCCCCATGAGGACGAAGCGCAGCACGAAGAGACCCGTCAGAATCCACATGGCGACGGAGATTTCCGAGAAGCGCCCCTGCGCCGCCTTCACGGCCGTCCACGAGATGAAGCCCGCGGCCAGCCCCTCGGCGATGGAGTAGGTGAGCGGCATCACGATGACCGTGAGGAACGCCGGGATGGCGTCTCCGGCGTCCTCCCAGTCCACCGCCTTGAGGCTCGCCGCCATCAGGACGCCGACCATCACGAGGGCGGGCGTCGTCGCCACCGCCGGCACGGCCGACAGGAGCGGAATGAAGAAGATCGACGCCACGAAGAGGACCGCGACGAAGACCGCCGTCAGTCCCGTCCGCCCGCCGACAGCGATGCCCGACGCCGATTCGATGTACGTCGTCACCGTGGACGTGCCGAGCACGCCGCCGACGGTGGTGCCGATGGCGTCCGCGGTGAAGGCCCTGTTCGCCCGCGGCAGCTCGCCCTTGTCGGTCATCAGTCCAGCGCGCATGCCAAGGCCCGTGAGGCTCCCCGCGGTGTCGAAGAAGTCCACGAACAGGAGGACGACGAGGACCACGAGGAAGTCCGTCCACGGCACCGAGCCGATGAGGGACGCGCCCACGAAGGCCTGTCCGAGAAGGTCCGTCGGCGGGGTCGGCAAGGCGACGTAGGCGGTCGGCAGGGGCGCGACGTCGAAGGCGAATGCGAGGGCGGCGGTGGCGGCGATCCCGAGGAGGAGCGCGCCGAGCACCTTCCTCGCCACCAGCGCCGCGGTGATGAAGATGCCGGCTATGGCGATGACCACGGAAGGGTTCGTGAGGTCGCCGAGGGTCGTCTTGGTGGCCGGGCTCGGCGCGATGATGCCCGCGTTGGAAAGGCCGACGTAGGCGATGAAGAGGCCGATCGCGGCCGCGGTCGCATGCTTCAGGACGGGCGGGATCGCGTTCACGACGACGCGGCGCAGGTCGAGGAGCGTGAGGAGGAGGAAGATGACACCCTCGACGAAGACGGCGAAGAGGGCGAGCCGCCAGTCGATCCCGAGGCCGAGGACGATGCCGTAGGTGAAGAATGCGTTGAGCCCCATCCCCGGCGCGAGTGCGAAGGGATAGCGCGCGAAGAGGCCCATCACGAGCGTCGCGATGGCGGCCGAGAGCGCCGTCGCCATCACGAGCTCGTCGAAGAGATCGCCCGATTCCTCGAGGAAGATGGCGTTCGACAGGATGGAGGGGTTCACCACCAGGATGTACGCCATCGTCATGAAGGTGGTGAGACCGGCGAGTCCCTCGCGCCAGGTGGTGGGCCGCTCGGCGCCGAGGGGTCGCGGCTCGGAGAACCCGCTGGTGGCGCCCCTGTCGGCCATGGTGGTGTCTGATGGCATCGCTCTTCGATCGCTCCGCTACCTGTGTCCTCGCCATGCAAGGCGGGCGCCAGCCGCGGGGCGCCCCGCCCCTGCGGCGCCACGATCGGCGCAGCCCGGCCTCCCGTGAACCCCTGAAGGCGGACAGTCCACCGCGGCGGCGCCTGTTGCCCTCAACCGTCGGCGGGGGCGACCCTCGCGTCCGCCGCCTCCCGGTGGGGGAGGACGGTGCGGCGCTCGGCGAGGATCCTGTCGAGGGCCTCGAGGAAGCCGTCGAGATGGGCATCCGTCACCTGCGTGGAGAGGGCGATGAAGCCGCGGTGGGCCATGTAGAAGCCGCGCTCGAGGAGGTCGAGGAAGACGAGCTCGCGTGCGGCGGCGTCGGCCCCCGCGAGGTCGGCCGGAGAGCGGACGGTCGAGGCCGCGGCGTGGATCGTCATGAGGGAGCCGAGGCCGGTCGCCGTGAACGCCACGCCGCGGTCGGCGAAGAGGGCGACGAGGCGCCCCCGCAGCGCCTCGCCGCGGGCATGGAGCGCCTCCGCGATGTCTGGCGTGAACGCCTCGTCGAGCGCCGCGATCCCGGCGCGCATGGTGAGGGCGTTGTTGTTGAAGGTGCCCGCATGGGGGACCGCGCCGGGGGCGGACGGATCGTAGACGGCCATCACGTCGGCACGGCCCCCGAACGCGCCGAAGGAGAGGCCGCCGCCGACCCACTTGCCGAGCGTCACGAGGTCCGCCCGCACGCCGAGAAGGTCGCCTGCGCCGTGACGGCCGAAGCGGGACGTCATCACCTCGTCGAGGACGAGGAGCGCGCCCGCATCGGCGCTCGCCTCGCGCAGCGCCACGAGGAAGTCCGGATCGGCCGGGATGCAGCCGCCCGCCCCCATCATCGGCTCGAGGAGGACGCAGGCGAGCTCGCCCGCGTTCTCGGCGATCGCGGCCACGGCGCCCTCGGTGTCGTTGTAGCGGGCGAGGACGTAGGGGAACGGCGCGTTGATGGGGATCCCGCCGCCGCCGAAGGACAGGAGCGCCCCGTGGTAGGCGCCGTCGAAGACCATCACCTTCGGCCGGCCGGTGACGTGGCGGGCGGTGGAGACGGCCATGAGGTTCGCCTCGGTCCCGGAGTTCGTGAAGCGCACGCTCTCGATGGCCGGGAAGCGGGCGACGACGCGCTCGGCGAGCTCCACCTCCGCCGTTCCGTGGGCGCCGAGGTTGACGCCGCCCGCCAGAGCCTCCTCCACGGCGCGGCGGATCGCCGGGTGGGAATGGCCGAAGACGCCGGCGGTGTACTCGCCGAGGAGGTTCACGTAGGCGTGCCCGTCGACGTCGGTGAGGATGGCGCCGGAGCCGCCCGCGGCGCGGAGCGGAAACGGGCCGTGCCACAGGACCGTGCGCGTGTTGCCTCCGGGCATCGCGGCACTGGCGCGCTCGTGCATCTGCCGGGACTTCGGGCGGCGGGCGGCGAAGCGCTCGCGCGCCTCGAAGAGCGCCTCCTCGAGGGGAATGTTGCGCATGGGGACCCTCCTCGCTCGGGGGCGGGCGCCAGCTCCACGAGGACCACCCGCCGGCCGCCACATTGCCCCGGACGCCGCGCCGGCGCCAGAGCCTCGGCGCCTGCGCCACTCCCTCAGCCGAGGAGGGAGAGGTCGTCCGGGACAGCGATGGCCGACGGGGCGTCGAGCAGCGCCTCGTCGGTCGCCGGGACGGCTGGCGCCGGTTCGTCCTGCACGGCGGCCGCGCCGGACAGCTCCGTCCGGGAAGTGGGCGACGACCGGGCGGGGCCGAGAGGAAGCGCATCGTCCCCGTCGGCGAACAGCGCACCCTCCGTTTCGGCAGTCTCGTCAGGCTCGCCGGCCTCGGCAGGCCCGGCGGTCTCGTCAGGCCCGTCGGTCTCGTCAGGCCCGTCGGTCTCGTCAGGTCCATCGGTGTCGGCAGGCTCGCCGGCCTCGGCAGGCCCGGCGGTCTCGTCAGGCTCGCCGCTCTCGGCAGGCCCGTCGGTCTCGTCAGGCTCGCCGGCCTCGGCAGGCTCGCCGCTCTCGGCAGGCACGGCGGTCTCGGCAGGTCCGTCGGTCGCGTCGGTCGCGTCGGGCGCTGCGCTGTCGGCAGGCCCGGCGGCGGGTGGCGGCGTCCCCCAGGCCTCGAGCCGTGCGGCGAGGACGCGGGCGCCGTCGTACCAGCAGGCAAGGTTCGCGATCGCCGGCGGCGGCAGCGGCTCCGGCCCCGGCGCGGCGGGGGCCTCGAGGTGGTCCGACGCAGCGACCACCTCGTCGGCGAAACGCAGCCACTCGACCCCCGTCAGCGTGTCGATCCCGAAGCCGAGCGTCGCCTCCGCGATGCCGCGCACCGTGAGCGTGACCGCGTCCACCGCCTCGATGGCGAAGTCGGCGAGCGCGCCGCCGAAGTAGGCCGTGTCCTCCCCCTCGCCGCCGTCGAGGGTGTCGTCGCCGAAGTCGCCGGAGAGCGCATCGTCTCCGGCGCCGCCCGCGATGGAATCGTCTCCCCGTCCGCCGCCGATCACCTCGTCCGCCGCGCCGCCCTCGAGCGTGTCGTCACCGTCCCCGCCGCGCACCTCGCGGATCGACCCGTTCGCGTCGAAGGACAGCGGCCGCCCCGCGAGCGTCGCCTCGCCAGCCTCGAGGTCGACCGCGACGGCGCCCGTCATGGCCGAGAGGTTGAGGACGTCCCGCCCCGCAGAGGCGTCGATGGTGGCGCGGCTCCCGTGGCCGAGAGTCGCGAACTCGTCGGTGAAGACGAAGACGTCGTCCTCGTCCGCAGGCGCGCCCACGAGCTCGATCCGCGCCGAGCGAAGCGTTCCGGTGTCCCCCTCGACGTGGTCGCGCACCACGAGCTCCCAGCGCCCCGCCGAGCTCTCCCCGAGGTGGGCGACCGAGGCGAGCTCGAACACGATGTCGTCGGCGGACGAGCCGTGGCCGCCGCCGTCGGGAGCGCGGCCCGGCCTGTCCACGAGGACGCTCTGCGTCCCGTCAGGCGAGCGGAGCGTCACCGAGAGGTCGCCGCGCCAGGTGTGGTCGATGTCGACGGTCACCTTCACGCGCTCCACCTCGATGGCTTCCGCGACGTCGAAGGCGACGACTGCGCTTCCGCTCTCGTCGGGGATGGGGATCGGCGACCCGATGACGGCGTCGACGCCGACCTCGACGCGGTTCGCCGTGGTCTTCTGCGCCGTCCAGGTCTCAGCGAGGCGGACGGCGACGTGGTCGTCGACGACGCCGTAGCCGTAGCGGTGGTGGAAAGTGAGGCCGCCGCCGTTCCAGGTGTCGGCCCCGTTCTCCTGCCAGCCGCCGCTCGCGGCGTCCGTGGTGCGGGCGGAATGGGCGAGGATCTCCATCACGTCGCGGTAGCCGAGGTCCGGGTTCGCCGCGAGCATCTCGGCCGCGACCGCCGAGACGTAGGGCGCCGCGAAGGAGGTGCCCGAGACGCTCGCCGTGTCGCCCGCGGCATAGCCCGGCGCCCCCGGCCGGTCCGCCGTCGACACGTCGACGCCGAGCGCCGAGACGAGGACGGCGGCGCCCGGCGTCGAGAAGCTCGCCGCCCTTCCCGAGGCGTCCACCGCGCCCACTGAGACCACGTACTCGCTGTTCTGCATCCCGTGATAGTTGACGTTGTCGCCGACGCTGCGGCTGTTGCCCGCGGCGAACACCCAGACGGTGCCGAGCCCGCCCCTCCCCTCGTCCGCCGCCCCCTCGAGCGCCGCGAGATAGGGCCGCATCCAGGACGCGAACGGGCTGTCGGAGAAGGCGCCGACGAAGCCCCAGCTGTTGTTGGAGACGTCGACGTCCCGCTGCGCCTCGAGCGCCGTGATGAACTGGTCCCAGGGGCCCTCGCCCTCGAACGAGACGCGGTGCGAGTGGATCACAGCCGCGTCCGAGTGCTCCACAACGACGCCCGCGACGGCCGTCCCGTGGGCGCTCGTCGGCCCCACGTGGGGCGGTGCGCCGTCCACGTGGTCGACGGAGCGGGCAAGGTCCATGCGGCCCGCGAAGGCTGCGTGGGAGGGATCGACACCGTCGTCGACGATGCCGACGGAAACGGCCGCCGGCTCGAGCGCCCAGCGGAAGCCGGGGTGCGTGTGCGGGAAGGCCGCTGCGGTGGCAATCCTGGTCATGGGCGGCTCGCCTCTGCGGATGGTGAGTGTCGCGCCGTCAACTTCGGATTGCGCCGGGCGCTCCATGCCGCGGCGGGCAAGGAGCTTTTCGACCGGATCGCGGACACGCAACTGCGAATGATTTGCATCAGGCTTGACCGTTGCAAATCATTCCTATATTCACTCCAGACAACGGCGGTCCCTGCCCCGTCTGCGCTTCGGGCCGGGCCGCCCCGTTGTTCGAGGAAGGACAGGATGCTGACCAGACGGACTGTTTTCGGCCTCGTGGCGGGTGTCGCCATGGCGGCCGGCATGGCGGGCACGGCCCTTGCCAGCGATGGGACCGGCGAGCGGATCGAGGTCGTCGTCACCACCGGGATGATCGGCGACGCGGTGCGCGAGGTGGGCGGCGATCACGTGGCGGTGACGACACTCATGGGTCCGGGCGTCGACCCGCACGCCTACAGGCAGACCAGAAGCGACATCGTGAGGCTCGCGAACGCCGACCTCGTGCTCTGGCACGGCCTCTATCTGGAGGCGCAGCTCGAGGAGTTCCTGAGGGAGCTCGACGTCGAGGGCGACGTCGTCGCGGTGGCCGAGGGCCTGCCGCACAACCTTCTCATCGGCCATGACGACTACGAGGGCCGCTTCGACCCCCACGTGTGGATGAACCCCAACCTGTGGGCGCGTGTGGTGCTCGAGGTGCGTGACGCCCTCATCGCCGAGGACCCGGCGAACGAGGCGGACTATCGCGCCAACGCCACGGCCCACCTCGACGAGCTTTCCGCGCTCGCCACCTATGCGACCCGCGTCCTCTCCTCCGTGCCCGCGGAGAGCCGCGTCCTCCTCACGGCGCACGACGCCTTCAACTACTTCGGCTCCGCCTACGGCTTCGAGGTGGTGGGCATCCAGGGCATCTCCACCGAGAGCGAGGCGGGTCTTGCCCGCATTGCCGAGCTTGTCGACCTGCTGGTGGAGCGGGACATCCGCGCCGTCTTCGTGGAGACCTCGGTGTCCGACCGCAACATCCGCGCGCTCATCGAGGGTGCGGCGGCGCGGGGCCACGAGGTGGAGATCGGCGGCGAGCTCTTCTCGGACGCCATGGGCGAGCCCGGCACCTATCGCGGCACCTACCTCGGCATGATCGACCACAACACGACGACCATCGCCCGCGCCCTCGGCGGCGACGCGCCGGAGGGGGGCATGACGGGCAGGCTCCTCGGAAGCTGATCGGAGAGAGAATGACAGGGACCGCCATCGACCTTGCCGCGGACCACGGGCGGGCCTTCGGCTCGCCCGCACCCGCGCACAGCCCCCTCGCCGTGAGGGGGCTCACGGTCTCCTACGGCGAGAAGCCGGCCGTCTTCTCGGTGGACGCGACGTTCCCGGCAGGCGCCATGAGCGCCATCATCGGCCCCAACGGCGCCGGCAAGTCGACGATGCTGAAGGCCGTCCTCGGCATCGTCCCGCGCGTGTCGGGGGAGGTGAGCGTGTTCGGCGTTCCCCTCGCGAAGGCGCGCCACAGGATCGCCTACGTGCCGCAGAGGGCGAGCGTCGACTGGGACTTCCCGACGACCGTGATCGACGTCGTCCTCATGGGCCTTTGGCGCCGCATCGGGCTCCTGCGCCGCATCCGGCCGGAGGAGCGCGAGAGCGCACGCGCCGCGCTGGACCGCGTCGGCATGGCGGACTTCTCGGACAGGCAGATCGGCCAGCTCTCCGGCGGGCAGCAGCAGCGCGTCTTCCTCGCCCGCGCCCTCGCCCAGGACGCCGACCTCACCCTCCTCGACGAGCCCTTCGCGGGTGTCGACGCGACGACGGAGAGGGCCATCGTCGACGTCCTCAGGACGCTGAAGGCCGAAGGCAGGTCCGTGGTCGCCGTCCACCACGACCTGTCCACCGTGCGCGACTACTTCGACCACGTCTTCCTCATCAACGTGCGCAGGATCGCCGAGGGGCCGGTCGAGAGCGCGTTCACGCGGGAGAACCTCCAGGCCACCTACGGCGGGCGCCTCGGCGCGGCGCACATGGAGGAGCTCCGCCTGCCCGGCCAGCCCGGAGCGTGAGCGGCCTCATCGACGCCCTCCTTCTCGGGGCGGGCTACAACGCCGCGCTCGTCACGATCGGTGCGGCGCTTCTGGGCTTCGCCGCGGGGGCGTGCGGAACCTTCCTGTTCCTCAGGAAGCGCGCCCTCGTGTCGGACGCGGTGGCCCACGCGACACTCCCCGGCGTCGGCATCGCCTTCATGGCGATGGTCGCCCTCGGGGGGGACGGGCGCAACCTCATGGGCCTCCTCGCGGGATCGGCGGCGAGCGCCCTCGCCGGGCTTCTCGTGGTGGAGTGGATCGCGCGCCGCACGCGCCTTCCCGAGGACGCCGCCATCGGCGCCGTCCTCTCGGTCTTCTTCGGCGTCGGGATCGTCCTCCTCACCATCGTGCAGACCATGTCGTCGGGGCGGCAGGCGGGGCTCGAGGGCTTCCTCCTCGGCGCGACGGCGGGAATGCTGTTCGAGGACGCCGTCGTGATCGCCGTCGGCGGCTCCTTCGCGGTGCTCGCCACCTGGGTCTTCCGCCGGCCGATGACCCTCGTCGCCTTCGACCCCGGCTACGCCGCCGCCGTCGGGACGGACGTGCGCCGGACGGACATCGTCATGATGACCCTCGTCATGGCCGTGACGGTGATCGGCCTCAAGGTCGTGGGGCTCATCCTGATCGTCGCCCTTCTCATCATCCCGCCGGTGACGGCCCGCTTCTGGACGGAGCGGGCGCAGACCGTCCTGTGGCTCGCGGGCGGCGTCGGCGCAGTGTCGGGCTACGTGGGCGCGGCCCTGTCGGCGTCCGCGCCGGCGCTGCCGACGGGTCCCATCATCGTCCTCGTGGCGGCGGGGATCTTCGTCCTGTCGCTCTTCCTCGCGCCGGCGCGCGGCGTCCTCGCGGCGCTCCTGCGCCACCGCAGCTTCCAGGCGCGGGTCCATCGCCGGCAGGGGCTTCTCGCCCTCTCCCGCGGCGAGCCCATCCACGATGCCTTCACCATCGCGATCCTTCGCCGCGAGGGCCTCTTGCGCGCGGACCTCGTGCCCACAGACGAGGGGCGCGCTGAGGGTGCGCGCGCGGCGCGGGACGAGGCGCGCTGGCAGGTCGCCCGCAAGGTCCACAACGACACCGCCCTCACCGGGCGCTACGACGGGCTCACACCCATCGAGACCGTCTTCACCCGCGACGAGATCGCCGACTTCGACCGACGCCTCGGCCCGCCGCGGCTCGTCGGCGGGAAGGGCGCCGCTTGATGGGCGCCGAGTTCGTCCAGTTCAGCCTGACGCCGATCCTGATCGGCACCTTCGCCGCGATCGCCTGCGCGCTTCCGGGCAACTTCCTCGTCCTGCGTCGCCAGGCCCTCATCGGCGACGCCATCAGCCACGTGGTGCTTCCGGGCATCGTGGTCGCCTTCATCGTGACGGGAACCGTCGCGGCGGCGCCGATGCTTCTGGGCGCGGCGGGAGCGGCGGTGCTGGCGGTCGTCCTCATCGAGGCGGTCCGCCGGCTCGGGCGCATCGAGGCGGGTGCGGCCATGGGGGTCGTCTTCACAGCGATGTTCGCGGCCGGCGTCCTCGTCCTCGAGCAGACGGACACCTCGGGCGTCCACCTCGACGTCGAGCACGCCCTCATGGGCAACCTCGAGAGCCTCGTGTGGCTGCGGGCGGACGGCTGGGGCTCGCTCGTCGACCCGGCGGACCTTGCGGCCCTGCCGCCGGAGCTCGGCCGCATGGCGCTCGCCTGCCTTCTCGTCGCCGGGCTGACGCTGCTCTTCTGGAGGCCGCTCGCCATCTCCACCTTCGACGAGGGGTTCGCCCGCGCCGTCGGCCTTCCGGCGGGCGCGATCTCCTTCGGCCTCGTCATCGTCTCGGCGGTGGCGGCCGTCGCGGCGTTCGACGCCGTCGGCTCCATCATCGTCATCGCCATGTTCATCTGCCCCCCGGCGGCGGCACGGCTCATGACGAACCGGCTCGGGCGGCAGGTGGCGTGGAGCGTCGCGTTCGCGACCCTGTCGGCAGTCGTCGGCTACGTTCTCGCGGGCTACGGCCCCCTCTGGCTCGGCCGGAGCGATTCGGTGAGCGCGGCAGGCATGATCGCGACCGTGTCCGGCGCGATCCTCGCCGCCGCCTGCATCTTCGGCCCGCACCGCGCGCGCACGGGCGCTGCCCGCGAGACGGACGCGTGAGGCTTCGAGAGGTGCGTGTCGTTCACCCGGGCCGGGCGGCGAGGTAGCCGAGCACCATCTCCACGACGTGCTCCTCCCGCCGGGCGAGCCGTTCGGGATCGGCGAGATCCTCCTGGAACATCGTTCCGAGGGTCCAGCGGTTGGAGATGTGGAACCAGCACAGCGCGCAGATGGAGATGTAGAGCTCGACGCTGTCGACGCCGGGGCGGAACACGCCGTCGCGCGCGCCGCGCCGCAGGACGGTCCCGATCTCCTCCACCAGAGGGTTGCGGATGCCGAGGATCGTGCTCGACTTCGCGATGCGCCCGGCGCGGTGGAGATTCTCGCTGTTGATGAGCGGGATCAGCTCGGGATGCGCCAGGAACGAGCGGTGGACGGAGCGCACCATGTGCTCCATCGCCGCGGCGGGAGCCATGGCGCGCTGGTCGCCGTCGGACCAGCAGGACATCAGCCTGTGATAGCAGTCCTCAATGACGGCGATGAAGAGCCCCTCCTTGCTCGCGAAGTAGTGGTAGGCGAGGTTCTTCGAGAACCCGGCGCGCGCCACGATCGCGTCCACCCGGGCGCCGTCGTAGCCCCGCGTCGCGAACTCGTGCCGGGCCGCAGCGACGATATCCCGACGTCTCTCGTCTGCCGTTCGCACGTCGGTCATGGGCTCTCCCGATCGGCGCGCGTGCCGTTCGGGGCCGCGCCAGCGTCTTCGTCGCGCGCCGTCCGGCCGGACGCGCGGGGCAGCCGCCATCGTACCCCTCCACGGCGACCGCCGCAGCTTGTCGTATCACGCCTGAGAAAGATGATGCCACGGACCGGCATGTATCGTGTCCGTTCGTCGTGGATCGCGGATGATCGAGGATAGTGTTCCTTGCCCCACGAACGGGCCGCCGAGGCGGCGCGTGCCGGAAAGATCCGGCTTTTCCGCGGCTCCGGGACGCCTTCGCGCCGCCGATGTCCCTTGACTTGAGCGCGGCTCGGATTGATCATCACGTTCAGGGCAAGGCGCGGGGCATTCGGTTGCCGGCGGCGATCGGGGCCATCCTGCCGGATGAACCGACCCTTGACCATTGCCCGTTCCGGCCGCCGTCTGGTGTCCGGAATCTGGCCGGATCGCCCGGCCCGTCTGCGGCAGGACGGGCGGGTCGGGCTTGGCGACAGCGGCGCCGCCGTCGGGGCGTCGCACAGAGGGCCGGCGAAAGACCGGCCGCCAGAAGCGGGCGACTTGCGCCGAGGCGCCTGTGCGAAGGGGGAAAGCATGGTGACCGAAGCCCTCGACCCCGGAAGCGCCCCCAGCGCGGCGACTGGCATCGGTCGTGACGCCGGCGAGACAAGGCGCATGAGGAGCAACGGTTCCAGGAGCGCATCCTCGATGGCCGGCACTTCCACCGCAGCGACCTCCACAGCCGTTTCGTCCACCGCCGTTTCGTCCGGCGCCGTTTCGTCCACCGCCGTTTCGTCCAGCGCCGTTGCGTCCGCCGACGTCGCGTCGGTCCCGGGCGCGGCCGCGCCCGTCCACGCCGCCCCCCAGTGCCCCGTGGCAAGCCTCGTATACAGAAGCCGTGCCAGACGGCCTTTCGACGGGTCCACCCTCGCCTCGCTCCTGCATTCGGCCCGCCTGCGCAACAGGTCGGAGGCGATCACGGGCCTCCTCCTCTACGACGAGGGCAACTTCCTCCAGTGGCTCGAAGGGCCGGCCGACGGGCTGCAGCGCGTCGTCGAATCCATCTGCCGCGACCCGCGCCACGGCGACATCGAGATCATCGCCCGGGCCGACGGCGTCCAGCGCACCTTCACCGGCTGGGACATGAAGCTCGCCTCGCCGGCAGGCCTTTGCCCGGTGCCGCCCGATTCGGCCGTCCTTCCCCGCCGCCTTCTGGACGCGATCGCGGCGCGACCGGGCGCCTGCGGCCGCCTCCTCCCCTTCTTCATGGACGACGATGCACCGGACGATGGGATCTGCCCCGTCGGCCCCCTCTGCGGAACGGTGGCCATGCCCGAACGGCGCGACCTCCTGCGGGAGGCTGTGGACCTTGCCGTCCGGGCGAGGCTTGAGGGCGACTTCCCGGGCATCTCGAGGTTCCTTGAGCGGGAGCGCCTCGGACGCGTCGCGCAGGACCTCGCCCGCCTCGTGGTCGCCGGGGAGGACGGCAAGGCGCACGACCTTCTCCTCGCCCAGTGCGCCTCGGCCGATCCGTTCGCCACCTGCGCCGGCATCCTCGAGCCGACTGCCGAGGCGCTGGGCGACCTGTGGTCCCACGACGAGTGCTCCGACATCGACCTCGCCGTCTCCCTGTGCCAGCTCCAGACGGAGTTCCGGCTCCTTTGCAGCGGCTGGCCCATCGACTGGGCACGGCCCGGGGACCCGCGGCACATCCTCGTCGCCTCCGTCCCGGGCGAGCAGGACAGCCTCGGCCCCGCGCTCGCCTCGGAGGCGCTGTGGCGGGCCGGCTTCCGCGTGGACATCGCCTTCCCCGACACCGACGAGGCGCTCCTCGCGGCCGTAAGGGCGGTGCAGTACGACGCGGTTCACCTCTCCTTCAGCCCCGTCTTCACCCATGGCGAGCGGCTCGGCAGGCTCGGCGCCCTCCTCCTCAACCTGCGGCGCGCCTCGCCGAGGAGCGACCTCAGGATCTTCCTGTCGGGCCGCGCCTTCCGGGAGGATCCCACTGCGGCCCTCCTCGTCGGTGCCGACGCGGCGGCGCCCACCGTCGTTCGGCTCGAGCGGCTCGTGGGACCGGCCAGGCCGAGGGCCTGAGGCGCCCGCCCCAGACCTTCAAGACGACCGCGTCGACCACCCGCACGCCCCTGTGGCGTTCCCGTCGGCATCGCTCCTCAACGGTGGCATTATAGAAGTCTGCACAGGAGGCGTCGGCGGCCAGTCGGATGGCCGGCCGATCCTGAGCACAGGCCATCCCGCCGGCAGGCGGGACCCGCCCCCCGCATCGGGCAAGGGCGGGAGCCGAAGGCCCCGTCGCGCCCTCCCGGCCGGTCAGGCCTTCGACAGGAGCTCGGCCGCGTACTCCCAGTTGGCGAGGTTGTCGAACCACGCCTCGAGGTACTTCGGGCGCTCGTTGCGGTAGTCGATGTAGTAGGAGTGCTCCCACACGTCGACGCCGAGAATCGGCGTCGCGCCGTGGACGAGCGGATTCTCGCCGTTCGGGGTCCTCATGATCTCGAGCTTGCCGTCGCGCACGGCGATCCAGGCCCAACCCGAGCCGAACTGGTCTGCGCCCGCAGCGAGGAAGTCCTCCCGCGCCTTGTCGTAACCGCCGAGATCGGCAGTGATCTTCGACTCGAGCGCGGACGGCAGGGTCCTCCTGCCGCCGTTCGGCGTCATCCACTGCCAGAAGTGGGTGTGATTGTAGTGCTGGCCCGCGTTGTTGAAGAGACTTTGGTGCTTGCCGAAGCTCTCCTTGACCACCTGCTCGAGCGAAGCCCCCTCGAGGCCCGAGCCTTCGAGCAGCTCGTTGCCGTTCGTCACGTACGCCTGGTGGTGCCTGTCATGATGATACTCCAGAGTCTCGGCCGACATGTACGGCTGGAGCGCGTCGTGGGCGTAAGGCAGGTCCGGCAGGGAAAACGCCCCTGAACTCGCGCGCAGGACAGCAGGGGCAGCGGTGGCGGCGAGCGTTGCGGCGCCAGCGCCGGCGATGAAGCGGCGGCGGCTCGTGATCACCTTTGTCATCGTCGGGTCCTCTCCCTCGATCGCGCAGGGCGCACCATCAGGTGCCGCGCCGAACCGTCTTCGGTGTTTCAAGTCGGACGCGAGCGGGCCGATAGACCCGCCCTCGCTGAAGCGGGCAACTGGTCTCGCAACGGGGTTCGGCAAGGGCGCCGCCTCCCGGGCAGCGGGCCACCCGCCGCGGCGGTGGCCCTCGCGGAGGCGGGCGCCTCCGTGATCCTCATGGCGCGCGGAAAGGGACGCCTCGCCGCCGTCGCGCAGGCGATGGCCGCCCGAGGCCTCTGCGCCGAGCCCTTGGCCCAGGACGTGGCGGACATCGAGGGGACAGCCCGCGTGGTGGCCGATCGCGGCCCGTTCGACGTCCTCGTGAACAGCGCTGGCCTCGCCCGCCACACGCCCGCCCTCGAGACGCTGCCCGAGGACTATGACACCGTCTCGAACCTCAACGTGCGTGGCGCCTACTTCATCGCGCAGGCGGTGGCACGCGGACTCGCCGCCGCCGGGCGTCCCGGATCCATCGTCACCATCTCGTCCCAGATGGGGATCACCGGCGGGCCGGAACGCGCCGTCTACTGCGCCACCAAGCACGCCGTGGAAGGCTTCACGAAGGCGATGGCCATCGAGTGGGGGCCGCTCGGGATCCGCGTCAACACCATCGGACCGACCTTCATCCGCACCCCGCTCGCCGAGCCGATCCTCGCCGATCCTGAGCGGCGCCGCTGGCTCGAGGCGCGCATCGTCCTCGGCCGCGTCGGCACCGTGGAGGACGTGATGGGCGCCGTCGTCTATCTCGCCTCGGACGCATCGGCCCTCGTCACAGGCACCTCGCTCCTCGTGGACGGGGGGTGGACCGCCGCCTGAGGGCGAGGCGGGCGGCGGCGGGGCGTCAGCTCGCCGGAGAGGCGGCGAACCACTCGTCGAGGGGCATCACGTCCGGCTTCTCGCCGTTGCGCTGCGGCCAGGAGTCCACAGCCCAGGCCGTCCCGTCCGGGTCCACGATCACCGCGGTGGCGTGGGGGTAGCGCCCGTCGAGGAAGAAGCCGCGGGAGACAGGCCGGCCGACCTCGTGATGCCTCAGGATGCCCCGGCGCGCGGCCACCATCAGGTAGCTCGTGGTGTTGGACGCCTAGTCGATGCAGTCCATCTGCCCCGCCTGGCCGGCATGGCCGAGGCCGATGTCAAGGCCCGGGTGATCGTCCTGCGACCCCACGACCGGCGCGACGCGGCGCTCGGCCCAGGCGATCATGCGGCGGATGCCCTCGCGCTCGGCCGCCGGCCCGCCGGTGCCCACGAGGCGGCGCATCTGCCGGAAGTCGGCCTCCGAGAAGCCGACCGCGGTCTTCAGGTGGCAGCCGAAGCCGTGGCAGACCGAGACACGGCCCGATTCGCGCGGTGGAACGCCGTTGTGCGCGGCGAACCACCCTTCGGGGCTGCCTGACTGTGCCGCAGCGCATCCCGCAAGAAGCGCCGCGAGCGCTGCTGCGGCGAGGCCGCGTCCCATCATCGTCATCCTCCGGCCATGCCGTCAGCCCATACCACGCGCCTTGCGCAGGGTCGCCGCCGTCCGTCGCTTTTCCCCGTCACAGCCGCTTGATCGGGCCGCGCGCGTCGGCCATGTTCGGGCGATGGGAGTGATCGACGTCATCGGTGGCGGCCTCGCGGGGTCCGAAGCCGCCTGGCAGCTCGCCGAGCGCGGACACGCCGTGCGCCTTCACGAGATGCGCCCCGCGAAGACCACCGCCGCCCACAAGACGGACCGTCTCGCCGAACTCGTCTGCTCCAACTCCTTCCGCTCCGACGATGCCGAGACCAACGCCGTCGGCCTCCTCCATGCCGAGCTGCGGGACATGGGCTCCCTCGTCATGCGCTCGGCCGACGCGCACCAGGTGCCGGCCGGCGGCGCGCTCGCGGTGGACAGGGAGGGCTTCTCCGCCGCGGTGACGGCAGCGCTCGAAGGGCACCCCAACGTCACGATCGTCCGCGGCGAGGTGGAGCGGCTTCCCGACGGCCCCGCCATCGTCGCCACGGGGCCCCTCACCAGCGACGCGCTGGCCGCGCGCATCCGCGACCTCACGGGCGCGGACGCCCTCGCCTTCTTCGACGCCATCGCCCCCATCGTCTACCGGGAGAGCGTCGACATGAGCGTCGCCTGGTTCCAGTCCCGCTACGACAAGGCGGGGCCGGGCGGTACCGGGGCGGACTATCTGAACTGCCCCATGACGCGGGAGGAGTACGACCTCTTCGTCGACGCCCTCCTCGCCGCCGACCGGGTGCACTTCAAGGAGTTCGAGGACACGCCCTACTTC
>Ga0076929_100229_pt1 | contig 87138 bp, 78 predicted proteins | sample HotLakConUCCSL28_FD_87104 | JGI IMG/M metagenome (GOLD analysis project Ga0076929, IMG submission 87104) | Hypersaline microbial mat communities from Hot Lake, Washington, USA - Hot Lake Consortium UCC-SL28 (version 3) (version 3) | ecosystem: Environmental > Aquatic > Thermal springs > Hot...
TCACCTGACCTGACCGCAGGGAATCAGCGAAATACTTACGAACCTTTACGACTCTGAGATCATCGAACGCGCCCTAGAGGTCAAGTCTTCCGGGTCCACGCGCTTGTCAGGGGACGCGACGCCGCAGGACTTTCAGCGCAAGGTCGAGATTCGACGCCCACGCGGATCCACGGTTTCGCGAGGCTCATCATGCAAGACATGACGGAACGCCCGGACATCGGCTCGCACCGCGCACGCCATGGCGATGCCGTCGGCGCCCAGCGAGTGAAGTTCGACGACACCCGAGCGCGCGAGGTCCGTCGCGAGGCACAGGGACTTCTCCGGGAAGATCGGCCTGCCCGGAACCGATCAGGCACTCCGCAGAGCGCGCACGCACCAGAAGTTCCGTCCGCAGTCGGTGCGTTTCGGGGCGCGGACCATGGTCCGCGTCGCGGGCGCCTGCACAGGACTGTAAACTAAAGTTGACACAAACGCCCGTCCTGTGACTAAATCACTGACATCGGACGCATGAGGCGGGATGGTTCGCCAGATCCTCATCCGGGAGACCATGCCATGACCTGCAACGTCGGCACCATCGATCGTCTCTTCCGCCTCGTCCTCGGCCTCGCCATCATCGCGCTGCCCTTCATGTCGCCCGCCGTCGCGGCCTGGGGAGAGGCGGCCGTCTACGGCCTGCCCGCCGTCGGCGCGGTCCTCGTGCTGACCGCGGCCTTCCGCTTCTGCCCGCTCTACCGCGTCGTGGGCCTCAGGACGTGCCGCACATGACCGAATCCGCCGCCGTCCTGCAGCCCCAGCCCGACACCTTTCCGGTGGACATGACGGTCAGGCCGGAGGTGAAGGGCTTCTTCGACCCCGACACCAACACGATCAGCTACGTCGTGAAGGATCCGGCCTCGGACGCCTGCGCCATCGTCGATTCCGTGATGGACATCGACTATGCGGCAGGCCGCATCTCCTTCCATCACGCGGACGAGATCATCGCCGACGTGAAGGCCCGTGGCCTCACGGTGGAGTGGCTCATCGAGACCCACGTCCACGCCGACCACCTGTCCGCAGCGCCCTACATCCAGCGCGCGCTCGGCGGGAAGATCGGGATCGGGCGCAACATCACCGTCGTGCAGGAGACCTTCGGCAAGGTCTTCAACGAGGGGACCGAGTTCCAGCGCGACGGCAGCCAGTTCGACCGCCTGTTCGACGACGGCGACACCTACACCATCGGCACCATGACGGCGTTCGCCATCCACACGCCGGGCCACACACCCGCCTGCATGACGCACGTCATCGGCGACGCGGCCTTCGTGGGCGACACGCTGTTCATGCCGGACGGCGGCAGCGCGCGGGCAGACTTCCCCGGCGGGGATGCCGGAACGCTCTACGATTCCATCCAGAGGCTCCTTGCCCTGCCGGACGAGATGCGCCTCTTCATGTGCCACGACTACGGCCCCAACGGCCGCGACATCCGGTGGGAGACCACCGTCGGCGAGGAAAGGGCGCACAACATCCACGTCGGCGGCGGCACGAGCCGCGAGGAGTTCGTGAGGATGAGGACCGAGAGGGACGCGACCCTCGCGATGCCGCGGCTCATCATCCCCTCGCTCCAGGTGAACATGCGTGCGGGCCAGCTTCCGCCCGCCGACAGGGACGGCCGGACCTTTCTGAAGGTTCCGGTCAACGCCCTCTGACGCGGCCGCCGCGCCGCAGAGATTCTCCTCCCGGCGCGAAGACCCGCGCGCCGCACTCCTCGGCCGCCCCTCGGGGCGGCCGCTTTCTTTTGTCCACGCGAAAAGGACCCGCCGGAGCCGACTCCGTCCCTGCGCGCAGCGAACACGACGATGGTCAGGCAGGCCGCTGAACAACGCCGCCCCGAGGGTCCGCCGGCGCTTCGACCCCGGGCGAATGGCGGTGGATCATGGCGAGCGCCGGGCGACGTTCGGCAGGACCGTCGGCATTCACGGACTCCGCCTGCACGACCGCGCCGTTGCGGCTCTCCGTCCGGCCTTGCGCATCGGAAACCGCCCGCGACGGGTGGTCCCGGCCGCCCCTTCCTACAAGCCGAAGGGCCACGTCTCCGCCGTCCCCGGCCTCTCCGCCTCCGTCGCCTCGACCGGAAGCGGCGTGACGGCACGGGTCTCGTCGAACCACACCCAGGCATCGAACTGCTTCGTGAGCGAGGCCTCGGCGTAGTGGCTGAGGAACTCCGACTCCGGCCGGTAGATCACGCCGATGAAGCGCTCGAACCGCGCCTCGGCGAGCGCTTCGGCGACGTCCGCCGAGCGCGGCGAGGCAAGATCCACGAGGAAGCTGTCCCGCCCCGCGCGCTCGGCCGCGTCGTGACAGAGCCGCTCGTAGGAATTCTCGCGCGACGGGTTGACCCGCATCACCTGCATCGGTCCGTCCCACTCCGACGCTGCGGCCACGGTCCCCGTGTGGGTGCCGAAGCCGATGAGCGCCGCCGACTTTCCGAAGCGCTCGCGGGCGAGCTGGCCGAGGTTGATCTCGCCCCTCAGCTCGCCCATCTCGGTGTACCGCGCATCGCCGATGTGGGAGTTGTGCGCCCACACGACGGCCTTCGCCCGCGGGCCGCGCGCCTCCAGGATCTGCTCGAGCGTCTCGAACATGTGCCGGTCGCGCAGGTTCCAGGCCTCCGGGCCGCCGTGGTACATGACGCGATAGTAGCGCTCCGCCGAGGCGACGAGCCGCGCGTTCTGCGCCGCCTCGAACAGCCCGTCCATCGTCTCGCCGTTCTCGGCGAGCTGGCGCTCGAGGAGATCGCGGCAGGCGGCGACGACACCCTTCTCGCACCGCAGCGTCCCCTCGGACAGGACGGCGCGGCCGTAGGCTGCGGGCTCGCGCTGCCAGGGCACGAGACAGCCGTAGCGCTCGCGGGCAAGCGCCGCCGCCTCGGGGTCGTGCGCGTCGAGATAGGCGAGGACGGCGCGGATCGACGCCTGCATGTTGTAAAGGTCGAGTCCGTAGAAGCCGATCCGCTCGTCCGGCGGGAAGTGGGCGTTGTGCTTCGCGAGCCAGTCCACGAACCGCGCCACCTCAGCGTTGCGCCACATCCAGACGGGAAAGCGGCGGAACGGGCGCATCCCGTCGGTGTCCCGCCGGCGCACATGGCGGTCGATGGCGGCGGCGTCCGGAAAGTCGGCCTCCACGGCGATGATGTTGAATCCGTGCGCCTCGACGAGGCGGCGCGTGATCGCCGCGCGGGCGCGATAGAACTCCGATGTCCCGTGGCTCGCCTCCCCGAGGAGCACGACGCGGCGGTCGCCGAAGCGATCGAAGGCCCGGCCGAAGCTCTCGTCGTCGAGCGAGGGGAGCGGCTCGGCGGCGGCCGCGATCTGTGCGGGAAGGTCGGTGGCGCGCGCGCGGCGGGGGCGGCGCTCGGTCACCGGCCAGCCTTCCTCGCCGACGAGCGGCACGAAGCGCACACCGCCGAGATCGTCCGTCTCGAAGCGCCGCTCGTCGGTCCGCGTCACGCGCACCAGGCGCTGGCTGCCGTCGCCGGCATCGACCGGGATCACGAGCCGTCCGCCGACGGCGAGCTGGCCGAGCAGTGTCTCGGGCACCCTCGGGCCGCCGGCGGCGACGAGGATCGCGTCGAACGGCGCCCCCTCCGGCCAGCCGAGCGAGCCGTCGCCGACGCGCACGCGGATGTTGTCGTAGCCGAGCCGGCCGAAGACCGCTTCCGCCCGGCCCGCCAGCGAGGCGAACCACTCGATCCCCCAGACCTCGCGCGCGATGCGGCTCGCCACTGCCGCCGCGTAGCCGGAGCCGAGGCCGACGTCGAGCACCTTGTCGTCCGGCGCGAGCCGGGCGGCCTCCAGCATCAGCGCGACGATGAACGGCTGCGAGATGGTCTGCCCCTCGCCGATCGGGACCGGCGCGTCGTCGTAGGCGAAGACCTCGCTGCCCTCGGGCACGAAGGCCTCGCGCGGGACCTCGCTCATCGCCCTCAGGACCCGCTGGTCGGCGATGCCCCGGCGCGCGATCTGCTCGCGCACCATCTGCTCCCTGAGCTCTTCGGCCGTCGCCATCACGAGCCTCCTTTCCATACTCTACTCATTCCCGGAACGTGATCCCAACGCCAATGCGGGCGCCGCCGTTGCCCCTACGCGCCAGGAATGAAACCCGCAGAGCCTCGGCGTGTTTGTGAATATGCTGGAGTCTCCGCAAGATCCCGCCGCCGGCGGCACACTCATCCTCCCGCGCGAGGGCTACGGCTTCATCGGGAACCACTTCCGCCGTCGCTTCGGCCTGCGCGAGGCCGAGCGGACACGGGGGCCTTTCGTTCTCCGCGGCGTGGCGCGAACGGTCCTGACCGCCGCCGCCCCCGTCGACGCGGACTGGCGCCTTCCGGAGCAGGACCTCTCGGTGGCCCCGTCGCGGATCCCTGCGCTCCCGGCGGAGGGCGTCGTCGTCGACGGCTGGCGCGCGAGAGGCGCTAGCCGGGCGGCGTAACGGTCTTCAGAGGCTCGCTGTGATTCCGCCGTCCACGTAGAGGACGTGACCGTTCACGAAGCTCGACGCTGCGGAGGCGAGGAAGACGCAGGCGCCGACGAGCTCCGGCAGGCGCCCCCAGCGGCCCTGCGGCGTGCGCTTCTCGAGCCAGGCGGAGAAGGCGGGATCCGCGACGAGCGCCGCGTTGAGGGGCGTATCGAAGTAGCCGGGCGCGATGGCGTTCACGTTGAGCCCGTGGCGCGCCCAGTCCGTCGCCATCCCCTTCGTGAGGTTCGCGACGGCGCCCTTCGAGGCCGTGTAGGGCGCGATCCCCGGCCGTGCGAGCGCGGACTGGACGGAGGCGATGTTGATGATCCGGCCTTCCCCGCGGGCGATCATGTGCCGCGCGACCGCCTGGCCGACGTTGAAGACGCTCGACACGTTGGTGCGCATCAGCCGCTCGAACGCCTCCGCCTCGAAGTCCTCCAGAGGGCCGCGGTGCTGCATCCCCGCGTTGTTGACGAGGATGTGGATCGGCCCCTTCTGCGCCTCGTGGCGATCGACGGCGGCGCGGGCGGCGGCATGGTCGGTCACGTCGAAGGGCAGCGTGTCCACATGCGCACCCGTCGCCGCGAGCCTCTCGGCCGCGGCGGCGAGACGCTCCTCGTCCCGCCCGTTGAGAACGATGCGCGCGCCCGCCCCGGCAAGACCCTCCGCGAGCGCGTGGCCTATCCCCTGGGACGATCCGGTCACGAGGGCCGTGCGGCCTTCGAGGGAGAAGAGGTCGAGTGTCATGCCGGATCCGTCCGTCAAATGAGCCCGACGGCCGTGAAGAAGACCGTGGCGAACAGGCCGAACGCGAAGAGCGCGTGGAAGATGAAGGTGAGCGTCGTCTGCACCGGCAGCATGAGCGATCGCGTCACGTGGGGGAGGCCGAGGGTGGCGCCGGTCGACTGGATGGCCCGATGAAGGCCGATCGCCTCTGCGATGCCGATCGCCGAGAGGGCGGCGAAGCCCGTCGACACCATGCCCGGCACGATGAGGAGGAGGAAGGCGAGGGGGTCCCGCGACTCCATGGCCGCCATCACGAAGAGGCCGAGCACCACGGCGTATCCGAGGTTCGCGAACACGGTCAGCGCAATGTAGAAGCGGAAGGTGCGCATCAGCTCGCGGTGGGTCTCGAAGAGATCGGTCATCGCCTGCCCCGTCGGGGCGCCGTGCCCCTCGCCTGTCGCCCCGCCCCGTTTAGGCAAAGCCACCGGCAAGGGAAAGCGCGGAAGGTCCGTTCGGCACGAACCGGTCCGCCGGCGCCAGCGCGTGAGGCGATGGTCCGCTCGAGCAGCCCGAAGGGCGGTAGCGCAACACGCGCTCAAGCAGCCCGAAGGGCGGGAGCGCAACACGCGCTCAAGTAGCCCGAAGGGCGGGAGCGCAACACGCGCTCAAGTAGCCCGAAGGGCGGTAGCGCAAACAAATATGGTGCGAGAGGGGGGACTCGAACCCCCAAGCCTTTCGGCGGACGATTTTGAGTCGTCTGCGTCTACCGGTTCCGCCACTCTCGCGCGGGGCCACCATAGTGCATGATGCCGACAGGCGAAATCACCCGCCGCGGTCGAGCGCGCGGCGAGTGTGGCTTCGGAGCCCGCCCCGCCGCCTTCGTACCGGTGAACCGGCCGTATCGGATGCACCAGAGTCTTGCGTCAACGAAGGGTTGCGTTATTCCTTCATCCATGAGTTGATAGTCTGTGTCCGACAGCCGAAGGCTGCACATGCGTCTTGCCGCCGTCCTCAGTCTCGTCCTCCTCGCGAGCCCCGCATTCGCCGGGGCTTGGACGCTCGGTGAAGGCGAATCGAAGCTCTTCGTCACCAGCAGCTTCACCTACGGGGACCACGGCTGGGACGAGGACGGCAACCTCGTCACCGTCCCCGAATACCGCAAGTTCGAGCTCGGAACGGCCATCGAGTACGGCGTGCGCCCCTGGCTCACACTCCTCGGCCGGGGCGAGCTGAAGGAGGAGCGGATCGACGAACCCGTCACCGACACCCTCGTCGCCCCGGCCCCCCGCTCCTACGGCGCCGTCGCGGGCGGCGCCCGTGCGCGCCTGTGGAGCGCGTCGCACTGGGTGTTCTCCACCGAGCTGACGGCCTTCAGCGGCGGCTTCGATTCCCTCGGGACGACGGAGGAGAACAACGGTCCCGCCGTCGAGGCCCGCGCCAACGTCGGCTTCGGCGAGGAGGTGCTGGCGCGCCCCGTGTTCGCGGACCTGTCGGCGGGCTATCGCTACCGCCTCGACGCCGACGAGTCGGACGAGGTGAAGGTGGACCTCACGCTCGGCGCGCGGGTGATGCCGCGCTGGCTCCTCCTGGCGCAGACCTTCTCCACCTTCAGGACCGACGGAAACGGCAGCCACCACAAGGTGGCCGGCAGCGTGGTGTGGAACGCGCGCGACAGCCTCCATGTGGAGGTCGGGGCGATCGCGACCGTGGCCGGAAGGAGCGCCGTTCAGGAGCTCGGCGGGCGCATCGGCTTCTGGTTCGAGTTCGGCGGTCCCGATCCGCTCAGGCCGCAGTAGTGGCGCCGCCCGCGGGAGGGCGCGCGCCGAAGATGGCCGAGCCGACGCGCACCCACCGCGCGCCGTGGGCGATCGCCTCGGCATAGTCGCCGGACATGCCCATGGAGGTGTCGAGGCCGAGCCCCTCCGCCAGGTGCGCGAGCGCCTCGAAATGGGGTCCTGGCGGCTCGTCCACCGGCGGGATCGCCATCAGGCCGATCACCGGAAGGCCGAGGGCGCGGCAGCTGTCCACCAGCGCCGCCGTCTCCTCCGGCGCGACGCCCGCCTTCTGCGGCTCGTTGCCGACGTTCACCTGGACGAGGCAGCGCGGCATCCGTCCGGCCGCGTCGGCAGCCTTCGCGATGGCGGCCGCCACCTTCTCCCGGTCGACACTCTGGATGACGTCGAAGAGGGCCACGGCGTCCTTCGCCTTGTTGGTCTGGAGCGGCCCCAGAAGGTGAAGCTCGATGTCGGGAAACTCCTCCCTCAGCGCCGGCCACTTGGCCTTCGCCTCCTGCACGCGGTTCTCGCCCACGATGCGCTGGCCGGCGAGGAGGGCCGGGCGGATGTGCCCGGCGTCGAACGTCTTCGTCACGGCGACGAGGTCGACCGGCGTGGTGCGCCCTGCCGCTCTGGCGGCCTCGGCGATGGACCGGCGGACCACATCGAGGCGCCCGACGACGCCGGCGCCGGCCTCGGAGACTGTCATGGCTGTTGACCCTGTGCGAACTGTTCCCCATGGGTAGGCGGCAAACTCCGCAAAGAGCGCCGGTTTTCGACCCCATGAGTACCCTCGAGCGTTACAACGCCCCCGCCACCGAAGCCAAGTGGCGCGCCGCCTGGGAAGAGGCGAACCTCTTCGCCGTGCGGGAGGACGACCCGCGGCCGAAATACTACGTCCTCGAGATGTTCCCGTACCCGTCCGGCCGCATTCACATGGGGCACGTGCGCAACTACACCATGGGGGACGTCGTCGCGCGCTATCGGCGGGCGCGGGGCTACAACGTGCTCCATCCCATGGGCTGGGACGCCTTCGGAATGCCGGCGGAAAACGCCGCGATGAAGCAGCGCGTCCACCCGCGGGAGTGGACGTACTCGAACATCGCCACCATGAAGGCGCAGCTGAAGTCGATGGGGCTCTCGCTGGACTGGAGCCGCGAGTTCGCCACCTGCGACCTCGACTACTACCACCAGCAGCAGCGCCTCTTCCTCGCCTTCCATGCCGCCGGGCTCGTGACGCGCAAGTCCTCCGTGGTGAACTGGGACCCGGTGGACAGGACCGTGCTCGCCAACGAGCAGGTGATCGACGGCAAGGGCTGGCGGTCCGGCGCGCCGGTGGAGCAGCGCGAGCTCTCCCAGTGGTTCTTCAGGATCACCGACTACGCGGACGATCTTCTGGCGGCGCTCGACGGGCTCGACCGCTGGCCGGAGAAGGTGCGCCTCATGCAGCGCAACTGGATCGGCCGGTCCGAGGGCCTGCGCCTGCGCTTCGAGTTCACCAATCCGGCGCCCCACGGCGAGACGACGCTGGAGGTCTTCACGACGCGGCCCGACACGCTGTTCGGCGCGAGCTTCATGGCGGTCGCCCCGGGCCACCCGCTGGCGAAGGCCGTCGCGGAAACGAAGCCCGAGGTGGCGGCCTTCATCGAGGACTGCCAGCACATGGGCACGTCCGCCGCGGTCATCGAGACGGCGGAGAAGAAGGGCGTCGAGACGGGGCTCCGGGTCAAGCACCCGTTCGTCGAGGGCAAGACGCTGCCCGTCTACATTGCGAACTTCATCCTCATGGAGTATGGCACGGGCGCGATCTTCGGCTGTCCCGCGCACGACCAGCGCGACCTCGATTTTGCCCGCAAGTATTCGCTGCCCGTGCTCCCCGTCGTGAGGCCGAAAGACGCCGGCGACGACTTCAGGGTGGGGCTCGAGGCCTACACGGGCGACGGCGTCCTCTTCAATTCGGAATTTCTGGACGGGATGAGCATCCCCGCGGCGAAGGACGCCGTCGCCTCCCGTCTCGAGACGCGGGACCTCTGCGGCGCGCCGCAGGGTGAGCGGAAGATCCAGTTCCGCCTGCGCGACTGGGGCATCTCCCGCCAGCGCTACTGGGGCTGCCCGATCCCGATGATCCACTGCGAGGCGTGCGGCATCGTCCCCGTGCCGGAGGACCAGCTTCCGGTGAAGCTGCCCGAGGACGTCTCGTTCGACGTGCCCGGCAACCCGCTCGACAGGCACCCGACGTTCAAGCACGTCGCCTGCCCGAAGTGCGGTGCGGAGGCGACGCGCGAGACCGACACCATGGACACGTTCGTCGACTCGTCCTGGTACTTCGCCCGCTTCACGACGCCCCACAAAGAGGACGCCCCGCTCGACCGCAAGGTCATGGAGGACTGGCTGCCGGTGGATCAGTACATCGGCGGCGTGGAGCATGCGATCCTCCACCTCCTCTACTCCCGCTTCTTCATGCGCGCCGTGGAGAAGGCCGGATACGGGAGCTGCCCCGAGCCGTTCGCGGGCCTCTTCACGCAGGGCATGGTCACCCACGAGACCTACCGGGACGAGAACGGCGAGTGGCTGTTCCCGGAGGAGGTGACGTTCCGTGACGGTGGCGCGGTCCATGCCGCGACCGGGCGGCCGGTGACCGTGGGCGCCGTGGAAAGCATGTCGAAGTCGAAGAAGAACGTCGTCGACCCGGACCAGATCATCAGCAACTACGGCGCCGACACAGCCCGCTGGTTCATGCTGTCCGACACGCCGCCGGAGCGGGACATCGAGTGGACCGACGGCGGCGTCGACGCCGCGTACCGCTTCGTCCAGCGCGTCTGGCGCCTCGTCCACGAGGGGCGGAGCGTGATGGAGCGGGCGGGCGACGGCGAGGGGCTGGAGCTGCGCAAGGCGACCCACAGGACGATCCGCGCCATCGAGCACGACATCGACGATCTCGGCTTCAACCGCGCCGTCGCCCGCCTCTACGAGTGGACGAACGTTCTCTCCAAGGCGATCCCCGACGAGACCGTGCCGGGGCCGGCGATCCGCGAGAGCATCGACGCCATGATCCGCTGCTTCTCGCCCATGATGCCGCACCTCGCCGAGGAGTGCTGGATCGCCATCGGCAACCGCGGCTTCGTCTCCGCCGCGCCCTGGCCGGAGGTGGACGAGGCGCTTCTCGTGGAGGACACGATCACCCTCCCCGTGCAGGTCAACGGCAAGAAGCGCGCCGAGATCACGGTGGCGAAGGACGCGGCAGAGGGCGACATCGAGAGGGCGGTGCTCGAGCTCGACGACGTGAAGCGCCATCTCAACGGCGCACCGCCGCGCCGCGTCATCGTCGTGCCTCAGCGGATCGTCAATGTCGTGGCGTAGCGCCATCATCGTGGCGCTGGCGCTGGCGGTCGCAGGCTGCCAGGTGCGCCCGCTCTACCTGGACGAGGCGAGCGGCGGCGCACTCTCGCCGGTGGCGGATCTTCGGGCGATCATCATGGATCCCCCACGCAACAGGACCGAGCAGGTCCTGCGCAACGAGCTCCTCTTCCTGTTCCGCGGCGACGGAGGCAGCGCGCAATCCCCCGCCTACACGCTGAGGACGATCGTCTACGAGAACGAGGACCCCGTCGCGGTGGAGCTGGAGGAGGATCTTCCGGCGGCGGTCCTCGTGACGCTGAACGCGACGTTCATCCTGACCGAGATCGCGACCGACGAGACGCTCCTCACAGGCTCCTCCATCGCGACGGCATCCTACGACTTCTCGTCCCAGCGCTTCGCCAACGAGCGGGCGGAGAGAGACGCCCTCGAAAGGGCCGCGCGGGAGACGGCGCAGAACATCGCCAGCCGCATCGCCGCCTACTTCGCGGCCAAGCGCTCCGACACGTGACGGCGCTGAAGGCGTCGGAGGTCGGGCGCCGCTTCACCGACGTCGCGCGCCTGCCGCCCGTGATCCTCGTCTTCGGGCCCGACAGGGGCCTCGTGACGGAAGTGACCGCGCACGTCGTCTCGCTCTTCGGCGACCGCTCCGACGATGCCTTCGCCGTCGTGCGCCTCGACGCCGCCGTGATCGCGGCCGACCCCGCCCGGCTGGCGGACGAGGCGAACACGGTCTCGCTCTTCGGCGACAAGCGCCTCGTCGTGGTGCGTGACGGCGGCGCACGGAACCTTGCGCCCGCGCTCGGCCCGCTCCTCGCGTCTCCGCCGACCGACGCCGTTGTGGTGGTCGAGGCCGGCGACCTCAAGCGGGGGACCGGCATCAGGAAGGACGTGGAATCGAGCCGCGTCGCGGCCGCGGTCTGGTGTCCTGCGGATGCAGACGAGGACCTCGAGCGTCTCATCGACGAGGAGGCCCGCGCGCTCGGCCTCGTCGTGGATGCTGACGCCCGTGCGGCACTTCGCGACCGTCTCGGCGGCGACCGTGGCGCGTCGCGCAACGAGGTGCTGAAGGCCTGTCTCCACGCCGCTGGGACCGGCCGTCTCACCATGGCGGACATCGACGCCGTGGTGGGCGACGTGGCGGTGAGCGAGGTGGCCGACGCGGTGAACGCGGCGTTCCTCGGCCAGAGGGAGACGCTCGACCGGCTCCTCTCGCGCCTGCTCCGCCAAGACTCGGCGGCGGGGCAGCTCCTGTCGACGGCGCAGTGGATGACCCACGCTCTGGAGGCGGCGGCGGCGGCGGTGGCGGCGGGAGCCCCGCCGGCCCAGGCGGTGGAGCAGATCCGCCCGCCGCTCTACGGCGCCAACAAGGTCGCGGCGCTCAGGATCCTCGACCGCTGGACCCATCCCGCCCTGCGTGCGGCCGCGCGCCGCGTGTCCGAGGCGACATTCGCAACACGCACGATGCCGCAGCTATCTGCCGCGGTGGCGCGTGACCTCCTCTACCGCATCGCCTCCCGGCCCCCCGGAGGCGCAGGGCGCCGCTGATTCCCCGTCGTCCGGCGTCTCGGCGGCAACCCTCGGCGATGTGGGCCGACGCTCCCGTCCGCGCGCCCGGTTCGATTGCGCGGCTTCGCCGGGGTTGCCGGGGTTGCTGGAAAGACGATCGTGAGGGATCGTCACCGCAGCCGCATGGGGAGATTGCATGAGTGAAGTCTCGCTGCCCGGTTGCGCCAGGCAGGATGCGGCAGGGGCCGCGGCAGACGTCGGCGCGGAAGCCCTCGCGACACGCCTCGGCGACGGTCACGAGCTTCTGGTCAGGCTCCTGAGGGCGCTGCTCCGCGCCGATCAGGACACGCTCGATGCCGCCATAGACGACGCCCTCGCCAGGCTCGGGGCCTTCTGCCGGGTGGACAGGGCCTACCTCTTCCTCGTCCGCGACGGAGACAGGATCGACAACACCCACGAGTGGTGCGCCCCCGGGATCGAACCGATGATCCATCACCTTCAGGATCTCCCCCTCGCGATCATAGGGGCCTGGCTCGGGTGGTTCGAGGCGGATCAGGCGGTGGACATCCCGGACGTGTCGGCGCTGCCGGACGAGCGGCCCGAGAAGGAGACGCTCCAGTTCCAGGGTGTGCGCGCGCTCGTCGCGGTGCCGCTCACCAGCGAGTCGGGGCTGACGGGCTTTCTCGGCTTCGACGCCGTGGAGCCGAGGGCCGCCTTCAGCGCCGGGGAGATTGCGCTCCTGCGCTCCACGGCCGAGGCCATCGCCATCGGACTGTCCCATGCCGACGCACGCCGCCGCGCGAGGGAGGCGCGGGACCGCCTGACGCGGATCAACGCGCGCCTCGCCGCCATCCTCGACGCCCTGCCCGATCTCGTGCTCGAGCTCGACCGCGCCGGCCGGTGCCGCATGGTGAACGGCGGCACTCAGGGCGTCTTCCCGTTCGACCTGCGCACGGCCGCCGGCAGCAGCGTCGACACCTTCCTCCCGCCCGAGCTCGCAAGCCTCCTGAAGGAGATGATCGCCGACCACGACCGCGGGAGAACGCGGCTCGTCCGCGACTGTGCGATCGACGCCCCATCGGGCCGGCGGTCCATCGAGGTGTCCATGGGCCGCATCGCCGGACCCTCTCGGGCCAGGGACCAGTTCGTCTTCGTGCTGCGCGACGCGACGGACATGAGGGAGGCGGAAGAGACACTTTGCCGGCTCGGCCACGTGGTCGAGGTGATGACCAACCTCGTGAGCATCGTCGATCCAGAAGGCAGGATCACCTGGGTCAACAACGCCTTCGAGCGCCACACCGGATACAGGCTCGAGGAGATCGAAGGGAGCGCCTTCGCGCGCATCGTCCGCGGCCCTTCCAGCGATCCCGCCGTCGCGCGCGCCGTAGCGGATGCCATCGCGCACCGTGCCTCGTTCGAGGGAGAGATCGTCAACTATCGCCGCGACGGCGAGCCCTACTGGATCCGCTTCAACGTTCATCCTCTCTTCGGACCCGACGGAAACTACGTGGGCCACGTCTCCGTGGAAACCGTCATCACCGAGCAGAAGACGCTCGAGAGCGAGCTCGACCGGGAGCGGAGCTTCCTCGACGCTGTGCTGCGGACCACGGTTTCGGCCATCGTTGCTCTCGACGGCGAGGGTCGCATCGTGTTCGCCAACGAAGAGGCGCGCCGCGTCCTCGGCCTCACCATCGACGAGGCGTGCCAGCGCAGCTTCGATTCGCCCGAGTGGAGCTGCGAGACGGTGGCGGGCGAACCGATCGCGCGAGACGATCTTCCCTTCCGGCGCGTGAAGCTGACCGGGAAGAGCCAGCGCGACATGCGCCTCGTCACGAGGGGGCGGGACGGCGAGCGCCGCATTCTGTCGGTCAACGCCGCACCGATCGAGAGGAACCCCGGAGGCGCCGAGGTGGTGTGTGCGGTCACCGACATCACCGCCGAGGTCGAGGCCACGGAGCGGCTGTCGCGACAGAGCAGGCTGGAGGCGGTCGGCGCGCTCACGGGCGGTATCGCCCACGACTTCAACAATCTCCTCACGATCATCATCGGCGCGTCGGACCTTCTCGAGCGGCGCGTCCAGCATGACGCCACGATGATGCGGATCGTCGCCATGAACCGCGGCGCCGCGGAGCGCGGGCGCGATCTCGTCACCCGCATGCTCGCCTTCGCCCGCCGGCAGGAGCTCGACCCCGCGCCCACCGACGTCAACGCCCTCCTCACGGGAATGCGGGAGCTCATCGGCCACGCCGTCGGCGAAAGCGTCGAGGTGCACGAGCGATTTGCCGAGGACATCTGGGCGGCGCTCATCGATCCCGGAAAGCTCGAGAGCGCCATCCTCAACCTCTGCATCAACGCACGCGACGCCATGGCCCCCCAGGGCGGCCGCATCGTCATCGGCACCGCCAACGTCACACTCGACGGCGAGGCGAGCACTGAGGAGGACGCGAGGGCCGGCGACTACGTGGAGGTCCAGGTCGCCGACACGGGCTGCGGAATGTCACCAGAAGTGATGGGGCGCGCGGTGGAGCCCTTCTTCACCACGAAGGAAGACGCCCACGGAAACGGCCTCGGCCTCAGCATGGTCTACGGCTTCGCGCGCCAGTCGGGCGGACACCTCAGGATCGTCTCCCGGGTCGGCGCGGGGACGACAGTGCGCATCTACCTCCCCCGCGCGATGGCCGCCGTCGGAAGCCCGGTCGACCTCGATGCCGCCGCGGCCGCAGAAGGCGGAGCGGAGCGCATCCTCGTCGTGGAGGACGATCCGCAGGTGCGCGAGCACGTCTGTCTCCTTCTCGAGACGCTCGGCTATCGGCCCGTGGTCGCCGGGAGCGGACGGGAAGCACTCGCCGTCCTCTCCGGCGAGACGGTCGATTTCGTCTTCACCGACGTCGTGATGCCGGGCGGGATGAGCGGATTTGCCCTCGCCGAGGAAATGCGCAGACGCGGCATCGCGATCCCCGTCCTCTTCACCTCGGGCTACATGGACGACGTCGATCCGGCCATCCGGGGCGGCCTGCGCGGCAGCGCGATGCTCGCCAAGCCCTACACGCTCAAGACACTCGACAGGAAGATCCGCCAGGCCATCGGCAGGGGGGACATCCACGCCTGAGGGGCGCGGCGGACGCGCCGGCTCACCCCTCGCCGAGCATCCGGCAGATGGCGTCGAGCTGATCGAGGGAGGAATAGCGGATGGTCAGTGTTCCGCTCTCGTCGGCGTTGTGGGCGAGCTGGACCGGGAGGCCGAGCCTGTCCGAGAGGCGCCGCACGAGGGCGCGCGTGTCGGCGCTCTCCACGGGCGCGGGCTTCGCTCGGGTGCTCTCGCCGGTCGCGCGGACCTTGCCGAGCTGGGCGACGAGCTGCTCCGTCGCGCGGACCGAGAGCCCCTTGCGGATCACCTCGTCCGCCACGGCCTCGGCCCCCTCGACGCCGATGAGTGCGCGGGCGTGGCCTGCAGACAGGCTTCCGTCGGCCACGCTGGCGCGGATCGACGGCGGCAGGTTGAGGAGCCGCAGCGTGTTCGCCACGTGGCTCCGGCTCTTGCCGATGAGCTTCGCCAGCGTCTCCTGCTTGTGCCCGAATTCGTCGACGAGCCTCTGGTAGCCTATCGCCTCCTCGATGGCGTTGAGGTCGGTCCTCTGGACGTTCTCGATGATGGCGAGCTCGAGCGCCTCGGCCGCGGTCGCCTCGCGGACGACGACGGGCACCTTGTGGAGCCCCGCCTTCTGCGCCGCCCGCCAGCGCCTTTCGCCGGCGATGATCTGGTAGCCGGAATCGACGCGCCGCACGATGAGCGGCTGCATGACGCCGCGCTCGCGGATGGACTGGGCGAGCTCGTCGAGGGGCTCCTCATGGAAGGCCCTGCGCGGGTTTGCGGGGTTCGGCGAGAGCTGCTCGATGGGGATCTCGCGTGGATTCTTCTCCGGCATGCGGTGGACCGCCGCCGCATCCTCCGCCGGCGCGTCCCCCAGGAGGGCGGACAGGCCTCTGCCGAGACGCTTCTTCGTGTCCTCCATCAGGCGGCCCCCATGCGCTGCTCGCGGTCGATGAGCTCGGAGACGAGGCGCAGGTACGCCTGGCTGCCGGCGCACTTGATGTCGTAAAGGAGCGCCGGCTTGCCGTAGGACGGTGCCTCGGAGAGGCGGACGTTGCGGGGAATCATCGTCTCGTAGACGAGATCGCCGAGGTGGGCGCGCACGTCCGCCACCACCTGGTTCGCGAGGTTGTTCCGCGCATCGTACATGGTCATGACGATGCCGTGGATGGCGAGCTCCTGGTTCACGCTGCCCTGCACCTCCCTGATGGTTCTGAGGAGCTGTGAGAGGCCTTCCATGGCGAAGAACTCGCACTGGAGTGGCGCGAGGACCGCGTGAGCTGCCGCGAGGGCGTTCACCGTCAGCATCGTGAGGGACGGCGGGCAGTCGATCACCACATAGCGTGGCGCGTCGGCGCGCGCGGCGAGCTGCGCGATCGCGTGGCGCAGCCTGAGCGCCCTGTCGGAGACCGTGGAAAGCTCGATGTCGATGGAGAGGAGATCCATGGTGGCCGGCGCGAGCCAGAGCTTCGGCACGGCCGTCTCGACCATCGCCTCGTCCAGCGATGCGACGCGGGTGAGGACGTCGTAGGTGGTGATCCTGCGTTGCTCCGGGTCGATGCCGAGACCCGTCGAGGCGTTCCCCTGGGGGTCGAGGTCCACGAGGAGGACCTTCTGGTCGAGCGCTGCGAGAGCGGTCGCCATGTTGATGGCCGTCGTCGTCTTTCCGACGCCGCCCTTCTGGTTGGCGATGGCGATGACCCTCGGTCGGGCGGGCAGCATGGTCAACGGGCCCCTTCCAGATCACTGACGGCGAGGATGGCCGCGCCGGGATCGGTCCGGCTCGGCACCCGCTCGAGCGCGAAGGCGAACGCCCTCAGAGCGGCCTCCACTTCCTTGTCAGCGTCGCGCCCCTTGGGAAAGAGGCCGAGGGTGTGCTCCCCGAAAAAGCGGCCCGCGAGAACGAGAAGCCTGTCGAGCGGCGCGAGTGCGCGGGCGGACACGACGTCGTGGGATCGAGCCGGCAGATCCTCGATCCGTTTCGACTCGACCCTCACGCGCACGCCCGAGCGGCCTGCCGCCTGGAGGAGGAAGGAGGCTTTCCTGCGGTTCGATTCGACGAGTGTCATCCGCGTGTCCTTCCTCGCGATGGCGACGACGAGCCCCGGAAAGCCGCCTCCGGAGCCGAGGTCGATCCAGTCGGGTCCCGCTCCTTCAGCAAGCCCGACGAGCTGGAGGCTGTCGGCGACGTGGCGCTCCCACAGCCGCTCCCTGTCCTCGGCGCTCACGAGATTGGTGACGCGGCCCCACTCGCGACATGAGGCCACAAAGGTTTCCAACGCCTGAAAGGCGACGGGATCCACTGCGGCGCGCACCGCCTCGCGCGCCGCCTCCTCGCTCTCGCGCACGGTTCAGGCAGCCGCGGCGGCCCGGCGGGCGTGGGCCGCGATGAGCGCGAGCCCGGCCGGAGTCATGCCCGAGATCCGCCGCGCCTCGCCGATGGACGCAGGCCTGCGCTGACGCAGCTTCTGCTGAAGTTCGCTGGAAAGTCCGGGGATCGGCTTCTCCACGATGTCGCGCGGGATCGGCAGGGCGTCCGAGACGGCGCGGCTCTCCGCGAGGCGCTGCTGCCGCTCGGCGTAGGTGCGATAGAGCGCGTCCGCCTCGAGGCCGTCGCGGATGGGCCGCGGCAGTGTGGCGAAGGACGGGTCGATGCGCCCCACGAGCGGCCACCCGCCATCCTCGTGGGCGAGGAGCTCCAGACCGGTCCGGCGCCGGCCGTCGCGGTTGAGAGCGATCCCGTGCGCCGCGGCCTCGTTCGGCGTCAGCGTGATGGCGGAGAGGCGGGCGAGGGCGGCGGCCTTGTCCTCGGCGCTCCGCCGCGCATGCTCGGCCCGGCTCGTCGACACGATCCCGAGGCTCTCGCCCCACCCGGTCAGCCTCTCCGCTGCATTGTCGGCCCGCATGGTGAGCCGGTTCTCGGCGCGGGACGTGAACATCCGGTAGGGCTCATCGACGCCGTTCGAGACGAGATCGTCGATCATCACGCCGATGTATGCGGTCCCCCTGTCGATGGTCACGCCGGTGCTTCCGCCGGCCCTTCGCGCCGCGTTGATCCCGGCCACAAGCCCCTGGGCGGCGGCTTCCTCGTAGCCGGTGGTCCCGTTGATCTGGCCGGCGAGGAACAGGCCGGGGATCGCCCGGACCTCCAGCGTCGGATCGAGCGCACGGGGATCGACGAAGTCGTACTCGATGGCATAGCCGGGCTGGACGATCGCGGCGCGCTCGCAGCCGGGCATGGACCGCACCATCGCGAGCTGCACGTCCTCGGGCAGGGAATTCGAGATTCCGTTCGGGTAGACGAGGTCGCTGTCGAGGCCCTCGGGCTCGAGGAACACCTGGTGGCTGTCCCGGTCGGCGAACCGCACCACCTTGTCCTCGATGGAGGGGCAGTAGCGCGGCCCCACGCCGCTGATGTGCCCTCCGTACATGGCCGAGCGGTGGAGCTCGCCGACGATCAGCCGGTGGGTCTCCGCGGTCGTCCGCGTGATGTGGCACGGCCGCTGTGGCAGCCGCGGTCCGTGACTGAGGGCCGACAGGAGGACCGGTTCGTCGTCACCGGGCTGCGCCTCGAGGAGGTCGAAGTCGATGCTCGCGGCAGAGAGGCGCGGCGGTGTCCCCGTCTTGAGGCGCCCCATGGGAAGCTCGGCAGCCCTCAGCCTCCGGGACAGCGCAGAGGCCGCGGCCTCGCCCATCCTTCCCGCAGGCCAGCGCCTGTCACCGAGATGGATCATTCCGCCGAGGAAGGTTCCCGTGGTGAGCACAACTGCGCCGGCATCGATCCTGCGCCCGTCCGCAAGCAGCACGCCAGCCGCTCGCTGCGCATCGACGGCGATGTCCTCCACCTCGCCCTCGACGATGGTCACGCCGGGCGTCGCGCCCATCTCCGCCTGCATCTGTGCCCTGTAGACGGCCCGGTCGACCTGCGCGCGCGGTCCCCTGACGGCGGGTCCGCGGCTCCTGTTCAGGAGGCGGAACTGGATCCCGGCGGCATCGGCGACGCGGCCGATGAGTCCGTCAAGGGCGTCGATCTCACGGACGAGGTGTCCCTTGCCGATCCCCCCGACGGCGGGGTTGCAGGACAGGCGCCCCACGGCATCAGCAGCGAGGGTGACAAGCGCGACATTCGCCCCCGCCCGCGCAGCCACCGCAGCGGCCTCGCACCCGGCATGGCCGCCGCCCACCACCACCACGTCATGTTTCACGTGAAACACTCACTTCCCGATGCAGAACCGCTTGAAAACGTCGTCGAGAACGTCCTCGATCCCGATCTCTCCCGTCATACGGCCCATCGCATCGGCAGCCAAGCGCAGACCCTCGGCCTTCAGCTCGAGAGGGCCGGCGGCGGCCGCCTCGTCGAGCCCCGAGACGACCCCGGTGAGGGCGGAGCGTTGCCTGGCGCGCGTCACCAGAGCCGATTCGGCCGACGTCATGCCTGCCCGCGCGTGCTCCGCGAGAAGCCCGCGAAGATGGGCGACGGAGGACGGATCGTGAATGGACGTCGCGACGTCGGCGGACAGGGGCGCCGTCTCGAGAAGATCGGCCTTGTGCATCACGACGAGGCCGGCGCGCGGCGGCGCGACAGGCACAGTGTCGGGGCTCCTCACCTCGACGACCAGATCGGCATTGCGCATGAGAGCCTCGGCCCGTGCGACACCGAGTGCCTCGATTCCGGCGGCATCCTCCCGCAGGCCTGCCGTGTCGCTCACGGTGACACGGTAGCCGCCGAGCTCGATCTCGACGGCCACCACGTCGCGGGTCGTTCCCGCCTCGGGGCTCACGATGGCGGCGTCACGACCGGCGAGCGCGTTGAGAAGGCTCGACTTGCCGGCATTGGGCGGACCCACGAGCGCCACGCCGAAGCCGTCCGAAAGCTTCTCGGCGCCGACGCTTGCCGTCAGGACCGCGGCGATCTCGTCCCTCAGCGGCACGATCTGCGCATCGACGTCGTCGCCACCGCCGGCGACGTCGCCCTCGTCGGCGAAGTCGAGGTGCGCCTCGGCGAGCGCGAGAGCACGCAGAAGGCGGCTCCTCCAGTCGGCGATGCGGCGCGCCAGCGCTCCATCCGCAAGGCGGGCTGCCCGGCGCATCTCGGCCTCGCTTCGGGCCTCGATGAGATCGGCCAGAGCCTCGGCGCCGGGAAGGTCGATGCGCCCGTTGAGGACGGCGCGGAGGGTGAATTCCCCGGGCTCTGCCGCACGAACGCCCGCGACCGTCATGGCGTCGGACAGCACCCGTTCCACGAGGGCCGGTCCGCCATGGAGATGAATCTCCAGAACGTCCTCGCCGGTGGCACTCGCCGGGGCGGCGAAGCGGATGACGAGCGCGCGGTCGAGAAGTGTGCCGTCCACAGGCGAGCGAACGGCCCGCAGGACCGCGCGGCGGGGCTCGAGCGCACCGATGCCGAATGCTTGCGCGAGAGACATCGCGTCGGGTCCGCTCGCCCGCACCACGGCGACGCCGCAGGGAGGCGGACCCGAGGACAAAGCGACGATCGTCCCATCACACCGATGCATGGCGAAAGGTTCCCCCGTGCCGCTCCGTCACTGCCCCTCGTGCCGCAGCGCCACGGCCGGAGACAGCCTCCCGGCAGCGGGGCGCCCTCGTCGGTCTCGGCAGTCGGCTCGACGGGGGCGCAGACAGCGCCTCGACCGTTAGGCCATCGGGGGGCGCTGCGGGAGGCGTGCGCGCACCCTCTTCACGATGTTCATGCCGTCCACAGGGACGGGCCTTGCCGCATTCGCGGCGCGTGCGCAGCTGGGAGCGGCGGGGCCACGCAGCCCGCGCGCGCCCGTCAGGTGTTCATCGAGTCGAAGAACTCGGCGTTGTTCTTGGTCTGGCGCAGCTTGTCGAGAAGGAACTCGATGGCGTCCACCGACCCCATCGGGTTGAGGATGCGGCGGAGGACGAACATCTTCTTGAGATCATCCTTCGGCACCAGAAGCTCCTCCTTCCGGGTTCCGGAGCGCTGGATGTCGATGGCCGGGAAGACGCGGCGGTCGGCGATCTTGCGGTCGAGGATGATCTCGGAGTTTCCGGTGCCCTTGAACTCCTCGAAGATCACCTCGTCCATCCGGCTGCCCGTGTCGATGAGCGCCGTCGCGATGATGGTGAGGGAGCCACCTTCCTCGATGTTGCGGGCGGCGCCGAAGAAGCGCTTCGGCCGCTGAAGGGCGTTGGCGTCGACGCCGCCGGTCAGCACCTTGCCGGAGGACGGAACGACGGTGTTGTAGGCGCGGCCGAGGCGGGTGATGGAATCGAGGAGGATCACGACGTCGCGCCCGTGCTCGACGAGGCGCTTCGCCTTCTCGATGACCATCTCCGCCACCTGAACGTGCCGCACTGCCGGCTCGTCGAACGTGGAGGACACCACTTCGCCGCGCACGGAGCGCTGCATGTCCGTCACCTCCTCGGGCCGCTCGTCGATGAGGAGCACGATGAGGTAGCAGTCCGGGTGGTTCGCCGTGACCGACTTGGCGATGTTCTGGAGAAGCACGGTCTTGCCGACGCGCGGCGGTGCGACGATCAGCGCACGCTGCCCCTTGCCGAGCGGCGCGACGAGATCGATGATCCGCCCCGAGAAATCCTTGGTGGGGGGGCCTTCCACCTCCATCCGGAGGCGGTCGTCCGGGTAGAGTGGCGTCAGGTTGTCGAAGTGGATCTTGTGCCGGGCCGCTTCCGGCTCCTCGAAATTGATCGTGTTGACCTTCAGGAGCGCGAAGTAGCGCTCGCCCTCCTTGGGGCTCCTGATCTGACCCTCGACGGTGTCTCCGGTCCTCAGCGAGAAGCGTCTGATCTGCGACGGGGAGACATAGATGTCGTCCGGACCCGGAAGGTAGTTTGCGTCGGGAGAGCGCAGGAATCCAAAGCCGTCCTGCAGGACCTCCACCACGCCTTCACCGATGATGTCGACGTCCTTGCTGGCGAGTTGCTTCAGGATACCGAACATCAACTCTTGCTTGCGCAGGGTCGATGCGTTCTCCACTTCGTGCTCTTCGGCAAAGGCGATCAGATCGCCCGGACTCTTGGCCTTGAGCTCCTGAAGTTTCAATTCGCGCATGGGATTGTCCTGTGCGCCGGCGGGGGTGCCGGAAAAGGATAGCAGAATCGCTGGGGAGGGGGCGTCCCGACACCGGGCCCGTCGACTTGACGCCGACTCCATCCGGTGCGGACAGGGAACGCCTGTAACCTATCCTCGCTTGCCTCGTTCCGCAAGACCGGCAGGCGCGCCTCGTGCAGGATTTCCGTCAGAAGGGCTTGACGATCACGAAGATGACCGCGGCGATCATCAGCACCGTCGGGACTTCGTTCATGGCGCGGTAGAACTTGGCCGGCCGCTGGTTCGCGTCGGCGGCGAACTGGCGGACCCAGCGCGCCATCCACATGTGCATCACTGTCATCCCGACGACGGCGAGGAGCTTCGCGTGCAGCCAGGGGCTCGTCCACCAGTTGCCGAGGAACGCCACCCAGAGACCGAAGATCCAGGAGGCGATCATCGCCGGGTTGGCGATGGCGCGCAGCAGCCGCCTCTCCATGACCTTGAAGGTTTCGGACTGGACCGACCCCTTCTCCGCCGCGACATGATAGACCATCAATCGCGGCAGATAGAGAAGCGCCGCCATCCACGCGATGATCGAGATGACATGCAGCGCCTTGATCCAGAGATAGAGCATCGTCAGCCGGTCGTCTTCTTGATCATGTCGATGACCTGGGTGACGTGGTCGGGCGGCGTCTCGAGGGAGATGCCATGGCCGAGATTGAAGACGAAGGGACCATCGCGAAGTCCGACGCAGATGCGGCTGACCGCGTCGTCGAGCTGTGCGCCGCCGGCCGCGAGCCGCGCCGGGTCGAGATTGCCCTGGACGCAGGCGTGGCGCTGAAGCGCGCGCGCGGCCTCCATGGTGACCGTCCAGTCGAGGGACACACCGTCGACGCGGGTGCCGAGCACGAAGGGCAGGTATCCGTGGCCGGCGCCGCGCGGAAAGCCGATCAGCGGCACGCCGGGCGCCGCAGCGCGCACGCCCTCGACGATGCGGCGGATGGGGTCGATGGACCAGCGCTCGAAACCCTCCTCGTCGAGGGCGCTCGCCCAGGAATCGAAGATCTGGAGCGCGTCCGCGCCAGCCTCAGCCTGGCGCACGAGATGGCGGGTACAGGCCTCCACGAGGATGTCGATCATCGCCGAGAAGACCTCCGGCTCGCGGGCGGCGAAGACCCTCGCCCGCCACTGCTCGCCGCCGCCGCGTCCGGCGATCATGTACGTCGCGAGCGTCCACGGCGCGCCGCAGAAGCCGAGGACGCCCTTCTCCGCAGGAAGGGCCGCACGAAGCCGCCTCAGCGCCTCGTAGACGGGGGAAAGATGGGTCTCGAGGTTCGCGAGTGTCAGCGTCGAGGGATCAGTCGTCGGCTCGAGCCGCGGTCCTTCCCCTTCCACGAACCAGACCTTCTGCCCGAGGGCGTGCGGCAGGACGAGGATGTCCGAGAAGATGATCGAGGCGTCGAACGCATAGCGGCGCATCGGCTGGAGGGTGGCCTCCACCGCGAGATCGGGATCGTAGCAGAAGTCGAGAAAGCTCGGCGCCTTCGTCCTCAGCTCACGATACTCCGGGAGGTAGCGGCCCGCCTGGCGCATGAACCAGACGGGGGCGGGGTGGACGGCCTCTCCGCGGAGGGCGCGCACGAGAGCCGAAGGCGAAGGGGCGGAAGCGTCCATCTCTCTCAGATTCTTGAACTAATGAAGGATGATGTTGTTGTTGGGCCGCGAGTCACGGGGACGAGCGCTCCGCACACAGGGACGGCGGCGATCCGTCCCTGTCCACGAAAGCGGACGCCTCAAGTGTTCACACGATCGGACAAGCCCTCGCAAGGGGCAACAATCGTCGCGCCGGCCGTGGCGGGGGGCGCACGGAGCCGTCGCGGCGGGGAGGTGGACGAGCTGTGCGTTGCTGCGCACAAGGTGGCGCTGGCGGCAAACACCGTCCGCTCGCTTGCCCGATGATCCACCGGCCGGCCGCGGTGGACCTTGCGGTGGAGTACGGCCCCCCGATCCACAGGCTTGCGCCCGGACGCCTTCCGGCCCACGACTTGTCCGCCGACGATCCCCACCCCGAGGTCGCCCCGTGAACAGGAAACGCACCTTCGTCCACGTCCACCTCGTGTCGGACTCCACGGGCGAGACCCTCATGACCGCCTCGCGGGCCGCCGTCGCCCGCTATGCGGACGTGGAAGCCATAGAACACGTCTATCCGCTCGTGCGTTCCGACAGGCAGCTCGACCGCGTCCTTTCCGAGATCGAGGATGCGCCCGGGATCGTCATGTTCACCCTCGTGGACGCCGAGATCATGACGCGCCTGCAGCACACCTGCGCCGAGCAGGGGCTTCCCTGCATCGACGTCCTCGATCCCCTCGTCGCGGTGTTCCAGTCCTATCTGAACGTGCAGCAGGCCTCGCGCGCCGGTGCCCAGCACGAGCTCGACGCGGGCTACTTCAGGCGCATCGAGGCGCTCAACTTCGCCATGCGCCACGACGACGGCGCGCTGCCCGACGACATCGACGAGGCCGACGTCGTCCTCGTGGGCGTCTCGCGCACCTCGAAGACGCCGACCAGCATCTACCTCGCGAACCGCGGCGTGCGCGCCACGAACGTGCCCATCGTGCCCGACATCCCGCCGCACCCCTCCCTGTTCGTGGCGAAGCGCGCGCTCATCGTGGGGCTGACCGCCTCGCCTGAGCGGATCGTGGCGCTGAGGGAGAACCGCCTCCTCACCCTGCAGGCCGAGCAGCGCGCGTCCTCCTACGTGGACAGGCAGCTCGTGGCGAAGGAGGTGGCCTTCGCGCGCAAGCTCTGCGCCGAGAACGGCTGGCCGCTGATCGACGTGACGCGCCGCTCCATCGAGGAGACCGCAGCGGCGATCTCGGCCCTCCTGACGGACCGCCGCTACGGCTCCGGCCTGACGGAGCCCTACTGATGGCGCCCGTCCGCGTCGGCGTGGTCGGCTGGCCGGTCGCGCACTCGCGCTCGCCGGTGATCTTCGGCCACTGGTTCGAGGCGCACGGGATCGACGCGGTCTACGAGACGATCCCCGTGGCGCCCGAGGACGCCGGGGACTTCTTCGCTGGCCTCGCGCAATCCCATCTTCACGGCGTGAACGTGACGATGCCGCACAAGGAGGTCGCGGCGCGGCACGTGCGGCTCGACCCGGCGGGCGCGCGCCTCGGCGCCATCAACACGGTCTGGCGGGACGGTGACGGTCTCGCCGGGACGAGCAGCGACGGGAGCGGCTTCGTCGCGAGCCTCGACGACCGGGCGCCGCATTGGCGCCGCGACGGGAACGTCCTCGTGCTCGGCGCCGGTGGTGCGGCGGTCGCGGTGGCGGACGCCCTCGTCGCCGGCGGCGCGCGGGTCGTCGTCACGAACCGGACGGCTGAGCGGGCCGAGGCGCTCGCCGCCCGCGTCGGCGCCGCGTCCGTCCCCTGGACGGCCGTCCCCGAGGCGCTCAGCGAGGCCGACCTCCTCGTCAACGCCACGTCGCTCGGGATGGCGGGATCTGCTCCGCTTTCCATCGACCTCGCGCCGCTGAAGCCGTCCGCCGTCGTCGCGGACCTCGTCTACAACCCGCTTGAGACGCCCCTACTCGCAGCGGCGCGGGCGCGCGGGTGCGCCGCCGTGGACGGGCTCGGGATGCTCCTGTTCCAGGCGACCGTCGGCTTCGAGCGCTGGTTCGGGGAAAGGCCCGCCGTCGACGAGGCGCTGCGGGCGAAGGTGGCGGCGACGCTGTGATCGTCGTCGGCCTCACGGGCTCCATCGGCATGGGCAAGTCCACGACGGCGCGCCACTTCGCGGCCCACGGCGACGCCGTCCACGACGCCGATGCCGCGGTTCACGCGCTCTACCGCGGCGCCGCGGTCGGCCCCGTGGGGGAGGCCTTTCCGGGTGTCGTGGTGGACGGTGTGGTGGACCGCGCCCGCCTCTCGGCGGCGGTCCTCGGGAACAGTGAGGCGCTGGCGCGGCTCGAGGCGATCGTCCACCCGCTGGTGCGCGCCGAGGAGCAGCGCTTCCTGGCGGCCGCCAGGGCGCAGGGGCGCAGGTTCGCCGTCCTCGACATCCCCCTCCTTCTCGAGACAGGGCGCGACAGGGACGTCGACGTCGTTGTCGTGGCGAGCGCGCCCGAGGCGGCGCAGAGGGGTCGCGTGCTCGGCCGGCCGGGGATGACGCCCGAGCGGCTCGACGCGATCCTCGCCCGCCAGATGCCCGACGCCGAGAAGCGCCGGCGCGCGCACTTCGTGATCGACACGGGCGGGCGTGTGGAGGACGCGGCGCGCCAGGTGGCAGCGGTCCGCCGGGCTTGCATGGGGCTGGGGTAAACGGGGGTCGGCCCCGTGCAAGCCAGCCTGCGCTGTGGCAGTGTTCAACGCGCTGGAGGAAGGCTGGTGCGCGAAATCGTTCTCGACACGGAGACGACGGGGCTGGACCCCGTCACGGGTGACAGGGTGGTCGAGATCGGCGCCGTGGAGGTGCTGAACGCCATTCCCACGGGCAATGTCTTCCACGTCTACATCAACCCCGAGAGAGACATGCCGGAGGAGGCCTTCCGCGTTCACGGCCTCTCGTCGGCCTTCCTCGCGGACAAGCCCCGCTTCGTCGAGATCGTCGAGGAGTTCGTCGCCTTCCTGGCCGAGGACAGGCTCGTCGCGCACAACGCGCAGTTCGACGTGGGTTTCCTCAATCACGAGCTGAAGCTGTGCGGACGTCCACCCATCGAGCCGCACCGGGTGGTCGACACGCTCGCCATCGCGCGCCGCAAGCACGCCGGCGGATCCAACTCGCTCGACGCCCTGTGCGCCCGCTACGGTGTCGACGCCTCCCGGCGGACGAAGCACGGCGCCCTTCTCGACGCCGAGCTCCTGGCGGAAGTGTACCTCGAGCTGCGGGGCGGCCGCCAGGCGGCCTTCGTGCTGCCGACGGCTGCGGAGGAGACCGCCAGCGCCCGCGGCAGGCTGCGCGTGGTGCGCCAGAGGCCGCGCCCACTTGCCCCGCGCATCACTTCGGCCGAGCGGGCGGCGCACGCACAATTCATGGCGACGTTCGAATCGCCTCTCTGGGCGAAGGTCCGGCCGTGCGATCCCGCCGAGGACGACGGCCCGAGGGTGGCGGCGGAGTGAGGGCGGGCCAGTTGACCGCCGCTCGCTCAGTTGGTCGTCGCCGGCTGCTCCTGCTGCGCCTGCGCACGCATCCTCTCGAGGTTGCGGCGATACAGCGTCACGAAGTCGATGGGGTCGATCATCAGCGGCGGGAAGCCGCCGTTGCGCACGGCGTCGGCCATGATCTGGCGCGCGAACGGGAAGAGAAGCCGCGGCCCCTCGATGAGGAGGAAGGGCTGCACATGCTCCGGCTTCATCCCCTGCACGCGGATGACGCCCGCGTAGTGGAGCTCCACCTGAAAGCTGACCTCCTCGCCGTCGCCGGCCTTGGCGTCGAGGGAAAGGGTCACCTCGTAGTCGCTCTCGGCCAGCGCGCGGGCGCCGACGTTGACACCGATGTTGATCGGTGGCGTCGCGTCCCGCTTCTGGAGCGACATGGGAGCCCGCGGGTTCTCGAAGGAGAAGTCCTTCACGTACTGCGCGAGGACACGCACGCTCGGTTGCGCGCCCTGCGCGGCCGCAGGCCCTCCCGCCGCAGCGTTGTCGGTCGTGTCACTCATCGATCTGTCTTCCGTTGTGGTCGGGTCTTTCGCACGGCGGTCGCCGACGTCGTCGGGTCGCTACCACGCACCGACAGGGCGAACAAGCACACCTTGCCTGAAGCTCTCCTCACGCACCCCGTCCTCGCCCTTCGGACAGGCCCGGGGCGCTGCGCCGGCGCGCCTTCCGCCGGGACCGCGCCGATCCGGGCGATCGGGCGCGGCGCCGGCGATGGGGACGGGTACGACCTCGACGCCGCGACCGGATCCGGGTCGTCCGGTTCGTGCGCTAGCCGTCGCGCCGGCCGTGCCACGGGGACGAGGGGTCCGGCGGGCCGTAGTCGTCCGCGTCGAGATCGATGGTGCGCTCGCCGCGCGGCGGCGCGCCCGGGTGGCGAAAGTCGGGTCCCGTCTCCGGATCCAGCCGGTGCACCTTGATGGACGAGCGGATCCGCCGCCAGAGCGCCGAGCGCACGGCCGGCACGAAGAGGAGGAAGCCCACCGCATCCGTGATGAAGCCCGGCGTGAGGAGGAGGACGCCCGCGACCGCGACCGTCAGCGCGTGACCGATCGCCGCTGCGGGAACGCGGTTGGCCTGAAGGTCGGCCTGGAGTCGGCCGAAGGCTGCGGTCCCCTGCCGCCGCAGGAGGGCGGCGCCGATGATGGCCGTCAGCACGATGAGTCCGATGGTCGGCAGCGCACCGATGGCGCTCCCCACCACGAGCAAAACCGCGATCTCCGCGATCGGCACGGCCACGAGGGCCGCGAACAGGACAAGCCGTATCAATCTGCCACCTCACGATGCCTCGATGGCGATATAGGTGGCGGCCCACCGTTTGCATCCGCGCCGCGGTGGACCCGGCGCCAAGGATTGTCTAGGGTCGGCGCCCGTGCCGCGGTTTCGGGTCTGTACCTCCGCGCCCCAACCATTATGTGTGGGTCGAGCGGCCGGGAGCCGCAAAAGGCAGCCACAAGTCGCCTCGAGCTGACAGGTAACCGTGGATGAGTGACTTCTTCGACATCTACAATCTGATGATCCTGGCGCTCGCGGTGGCGATCTTCCTGCGCCTCAGGAGCGTCCTCGGCCGTCGGACCGGCAACGAGAGACCGCCGTACGACCCTTATACGGCGAGGCCCTCTCAGGACACGCGCGAGGCGCGGAGGGACAACGTCGTCTCCCTGCCCCGCCAGCCGGCCCAGGACGCTGCGCCCGGCGCGGCACCCGCCGACGCTGAGGAGCGGATCGAGCCGCACGCCAGAAAGGGCACGCCCCTCTACGACCAGCTGCACGCCATCATGTCGGCCGATCCCTCGTTCGATCCCGGGACCTTCCTCAACGGGGCGTCCATGGCCTACGAGATGATCGTCGGCGCGTTCGCCGCCGGCGACAGGGACACCCTGCGCCCCCTCCTCTCGCCGGAGGTGTTCGACGGGTTCGACGCGGCGATCGCGGCGCGGGAGGAGGCTGGACAGACGATGTCCACGACCCTCATCGGGATCGACAGGAGCGCGATCTCCGACGCATCGCTGCGCGGCGAAATGGCCCGCGTGACCGTCCGGATCGAGAGCCAGATGATCAGCGCGACCCACGATCAGGCCGGCACGCTGGTGGACGGCGATCCGAACAAGGTCGTCGACGTGGTGGACGTGTGGACGTTCGAGAGGCGCGTCACCGCCGACGATCCGAACTGGGCGCTGGTCGCGACCGAATCGGCCTGACGCCGCGGGGTGGAGGGACGGCGTGGGCGCCACCGCGCCGGCGAACGGCAGTGCTGCGGCCCGCATCAAAGTGGCGTTCGCCGATCTTCCCGGCTGGAACGCCGGCGAGGCCGAGGCGCTGCTTGAAGGCCTCGCCCGGCATCTTCCCGAGCCGGTTCGCGCGCGCCCGCACCAGGCCCTCTGGCTCGCCGCCGCTGCCGACCTCATCGCGACTGCGACGGGTCCGGCGCGCCACTTCGTCGAGCGGCACTTTGAGGCCTTCCGCATCGAGGCGCCGGGTTTCCTGACGGGCTATTACGAGCCCGTGATCCGCGCCTCCCGCACGCGGACCGAACGGTTCCGCGTGCCGTTCCACCGCCGGCCGCCGGACCTCGTGCGCGTCGCGCCGCCGGACCCGCGGCTGCCGGGCGACGGCACCTTCGCAAGGCGTCTTCCCGACGGGACCATCGTTCCCTTTCCCGACAGGGTGGCGATCGGGAACGGCGCGCTCGATGGCATGGGCCTCGAGCTCGCCTTCGTCGAGGATCCCGTGGACGCCTTCTTCGCGCAGGTGCAGGGCTCAGCCCGCCTCGCCTTCGAGGATGGCGGCGAGGTGCGCATCGGCTACCACGGCAAGACCGGTCACCCCTACACCGCCATCGGCCGCGTCCTCATCGACCGCGGCATCCTCCCCGAAGGCGGAGCAACGATGCAGACGATCCGCGCGGTCCTGGCCGAGAGGCCGGAAATCGTGGCGGACACTCTCGCAGCGAACCGCTCCTACGTCTTCTTCCGCGAGCGGCCGTGCATGGGCGCGCGCGCGGGACCGATCGCCGCTGGCGGCGTCCCGCTCGTTCCGTGGCGCAGCCTCGCCGTGGATCGTGCCCACATCCGCCTCGGCACGCCCGTCCACATCGAGACGGTGGTGCCGGGGCACGGCGCCCACGCCGGCGTCGCCATCGCCGAGGACACGGGAAGCGCCATCGTCGGCCCTGCCCGCGGCGACCTCTTCTTCGGCTCCGGCGACGAGGCGGGGGCGCTCGCGGGCACGATGAAGTCGCCGGCCCGGCTCACCTTGATCGTGCCGAAGGGCGTTTCGCCGTGAGACGGCGCCGGCTGACCGACGAGGACCGCAAGCTCTGGGAACGGGTGACGCGGGACGTGAAGCCGCTCTCGCCGCCGCCCACCGAGGCCTCCGTCCCCGCGATGGCGGCCGCGAGCGAGGCGAAGCCCCGGGGCGCCGAGGAGGCGGAGCGCGCGGCAGGCGCATCCACGCCCCCCCTGCCGCCCGTCAAGGCTCCGGCGGCGCCGAAGCCGCGGCCGAGCCCGACCGCGGCCATCGACCGGCGGACCCTGCGCAAGCTCGCACGCGGCGCGATGGCGATCGACGGGCGGATCGACCTGCACGGGATGACCGAGGCGCAGGCGCACAACGCGCTGGTGCGCTTCATCGAGACGTCCGTCGCGAGCCGGCGCCGGATGGTTCTCGTCATCACCGGCAAGGGCTCGGGGGGCGAAGGGCGCGGCATCCTGCGCCGGGCGGTTCCCCACTGGCTGAACGGCCGGGAGCTGGGGCGGCACGTGGTCGGCTTCGGCGCGGCCCAGCCGGTCCACGGCGGCGAGGGCGCGCTCTACGTCCGCCTCCGCGTCCAGCGCTGACGCGTCGCGGCCCCCGGCGTCCGCCCGGCGAAGGGCTCAGCCGATCCCGAGCCCTTCCTCCGTCCGCTCCAGGATGAGCGGCACCACGAGGTCCTCCTCGTCGTCGAGGTGGCGGGCGATCCCCGACAGGCTCCGGCCGAGGGTCAGCGTCAGCGTCTCCACAGCGCGTGCCGTCTCCCCGCGGCCCCTCAGCGCTTCCATCAGTGCGCCCGCGCCGTCCGCCAGCTCGTGGATGAGGCCGTCGATCGCGTGGTGGTCCGCGTCGAGGATCTCGAACCCGCGGGCGAGGCGTGGATCAGCGGCACGGAACACGGGGAAGTAGTGATGGTCCTCCACGGTGTGGTGGCCGTGAAGCTCGCCGAGATAGAGGCGGATCCTCGGCGCGAACCAGGTCATGAACCGGCGACCGTCCACGGTCCCGGCGGCGAGAGCCCCGGCCCCCGCGCCGAGCTGGTCGCCGAGGTCGCGGAACATCCGGTGGCGCTCGAGCCAGAAGCGTGCGGTGGTGCCGAGCCGCACGTGTCCCTGCCACGTCTCGCGCGGGTGGGCCGCCCTCAGGAGGGCGATCTCGTCGGGCAGGCCCGTCCGCGCGAAGAGGTCGAGCGGCGCCATTCAGCCGACGAAGCCGACGACGCGCTTCACGTCCCGGATCACGGGCTCGGCGAGCGCCGCAGCCCGCTCGGCGCCGTCGGCGAGGATCGCGTCGATGGCGCTCTCGTCCTCGAGAAGGCGGCGCATCTCGGCGTTCACCGGCGCGAGCACCGAGACGGCGAGGTCGGCGAGCGCTGGCTTGAAGGCGGAGAACATCGCGCCACCGTGCTCGGCGAGCACCGCCTCCCGCGTCGTGTCGGCGAGCGCCGCGTAGATGCCGACGAGGTTGTCCGCCTCCGGCCGCCCCTCGAGCCCCTTGGGCTCGGACGGCAGCGGCTCCGGGTCGGTCTTCGCCTTGCGGATCTTCTGGGCGATGGTGTCGGCGTCGTCCACAAGGTTGATGCGCGAGAAGTCCGACACGTCCGACTTCGACATCTTCTTCGACCCGTCCCGCAGGCTCATCACGCGGGTGGCGGGACCCTGGATGATGGGCTCCGTCATCGGGAACATCCCGTCCTCGCCGTAGCCGAGCGCATCGAGCCGCTCGCGGTAGTCGAAGTTGAACTTCTGGGCGATGTCGCGGGTGAGCTCGAGGTGCTGCTTCTGGTCCTCGCCGACGGGAACGTGGGTCGCCTGGTAGACGAGGATGTCCGCCGCCATGAGGCTCGGGTAGGCGAAGAGGCCGACGGACGCGTTCTCCCGGTCCTTGCCCGCCTTCTCCTTGAACTGAGTCATGCGGTTCAGCCACCCCATCCGGGCGACGCAGTTGAAGATCCAGGCGAGCTCGGCATGGGCGGGCACGCGGCTCTGGTTGAAGACGATGTTCTTCTTCGGGTCGATGCCGGCGGCGATGAAGGCGGCGGTCACCTGCCGCGTGGCGCGCGCGAGCTCCACGGGGTCCTGCCACACGGTGATCGCGTGCAGGTCCACCACGCAGTAGATGCAGGGGAACTCGTCCTGCAGGGCGACGAAGCGGCGGATGGCGCCGAGGTAGTTGCCGAGGTGCAGGCTGCCGGTGGGCTGCACGCCCGAGAAGACGCGGGGTTGGAAGGGCACGGCACGCTCGCTGTGGTGGGGAGGTGCGGGGGTTCTACATGGCGCTCCCGCCGCGGTTCAACCGCAATGTCGGCCGCAGGTCAGGACTTGCGGAACGCCTTCAGGAGATCGCGCACGCCCATCGCACCGGAGAGCTCGCACACGAGGGCGAACACCACGATGGACCCCGCCACCAGCGCGCCGAGGGCGAGCGCGGCGTGGAGCGTATCGGCATGGAAGAACCAGCCGTTGAGGCCCTGCGCGATGACTGTCGCGACGACCATGAGCGCGAGCGACGCCGCGAAGAAGCCGAGCGTCCTCCAGCGCAGCGTCCCGTCGGGCTTGAAGTCCCCCCGCCGCACGAGGCCGGCGAACAGGAGGAGCGCGTTCACCCACCCCGCGAGGCTTGTGGCGGCCGCGATGCCGACGTGGGGGAGCCCGTCGTCCGCCAGCATCCACGCGAAGGCGACGGCGCCGCCGACGTTCACGAGCATGGAGATGCCTGCGAAGACCATCGGCGTCGCGGTGTCCTCCCGCGCGAAGTAGGCCGGCGAGAAGACCTTGATGAGGACGAAGGCGGGAAGGCCGAAGCCGTAGGCGGCGAGGGCGGCGGCCGTCATGGCGGCGTCCTTCCGGTCGAACGCGCCGCGCTCGAAGAGGGGGACGACGATCTCGAGAGGCACCACGATCAGCGCTGCGGCGGCGGGCAGCGTGAGCATCAGGGCGAACTCGAGGGCGCGGTTCTGCGTCCAGAGCGCGCCGCCGACGTCGCCCTGGCCGAGGCGGCGGGAAAGGTCCGGCAGGAGGGCGACGCCGATGGCGATCCCGACGATGCCGAGGGGGAGCTGGTAGAGGCGGTCGGCGTAGTAGAGGTAGGAGACCGCGCCCGGCCAGAACGAGGCGATGATGGTGCCGGCGACGATGTTGATCTGCGTGATGCCTCCGGCCGCCACGCCCGGAATGCCGAGCCTCAGAAGCCGCTTGAGGCGCGGGCTCGGCCTCGGGCGGGGGAGGGTGAGGCGCACCCCGAGCCGGCGGACCGCGACGAAGAGGAGCCCCGCCTGCACCACGCCCGCCACGAACACGCCGACGGAGAGGACCGTGGCGGAGGCCTCCGCCGGCAGTCCGAGCGCCTTCGCGACGAGGAGCGCCGTGATGAGGACGATGTTGAGGAGGACGGGGGCGAAGGCTGCGGCGGCGAAGCGGTCGTGCGTGTTGAGGATGCCCGACAGGAAGGCGACGAGCGACATCGCCGCGAGGTAGGGAAAGCAGATCCGCGTCAACAAGACCGCGAGGTCGAAGTTCCCGTCTGCCGCGAAGCCCGGCGCGAGGGCGAGGACGAGGAGCGGCGTGAAGATCATGGCGAGCGCCGACACGGCGATCACCACGACGAGCAGCCACGACAGGACGGACGACGCGAAGCGCTCGCCGCCATCGTCGCCCTCCTCCGCCCGGGTGCGGGCGAGGAGGGGCACGAAGGCGGAGTTGAAGGCGCCCTCGGCGAACAGGCGGCGGAAGAGGTTCGGCAGCTTGAAGGCGACGAAGAACGCGTCGGCCACCGGGCCCGCGCCGAGCACCGCAGCGACGAGGATGTCGCGGACGAAGCCGAGGACGCGCGAGGCGGCTGTGAAGCCGCTGACGGTGGCGAAGTTCCGCAGGAGCTGCATCGCGCCTTCGGTGTCCGCTCGTCAGGCGGCCGTGCGCGTCTCGCGCGCCTCGCCGGGATTGTCGAACGCCTCGCGCAGCCGGTCGGCCACCTGCGCCTTCAGCGCGGGATCGGTGAGCTGCTCACCGTCGCGGCCCATGACGTAGAAGACGTCCACGACGCGCTCGCCGAAGGTGGCGAGCTGCGCGGAGCGGACGTTGAGGTCGAGGTCGAGAAGGGCGGCCGCGAGATCGCGGAAGAGGCCCGGCCTGTCGAGCCCGGAGACCTCGATGGCGGTGTAGCGGTTCGACCAGTCGTTCGCGATGAGGACGTCGGTCGCGTGGTGGAACGCGCGCTGGCGCAGGGCGCGGGGTCGCCTGTCGGCTGCCTGCGGCGGCAGGACGTGGCTGGCGAGGGCGTCGCGCACCGTCTGGGCGATCCGCTCGACGCGCGCGGCCTCGTCCTCGGGGTCGCCCGAGCGGGGGGTGAGGGCGAAGACGTCGACGGCGAGGTTGTCGCTGGTCGTGAAGATGTCCGCGGAGACGACGTTGGCCTGCGCGGCAGAGCAGGCTGCCGCCACGATGGCGAGAAGGCGCGGTGCGTCGGGGGCGATCAGAGTCATCTCCGTCACCGCGCGGTCGCCGAGCATGCGGCAGCCGACAATGACCTTGCGCGGGTCGCCGGTGGTCATGAGCTCGGCGTGGTAGAGCGCATCCGCCGTGGGGACGCGGATCCAGTAGGCGTTGTCGTGCCGCTCGAGCGTCGCCTCGCGGATTGCCGCCGGAAGGTGGGGCGCCTTCTTCGCGAAGTTGGCCTTGGCGGCCTCGATGCGGGCGGGGCGCGGGCGTCGCGTGTGGTCGGACGCGATGATCGCCTCCGTCTCGTCGTAGAGGTGGCCGAGGAGCTGGCGCTTCCAGCCGTTCCACACGTTGGGGCCGACCGCCGCGATGTCGGCCTCGGTCAGGATCTCGAGGAGCTTCAGCCGCTCGAAGCCCTGCACCTTCCTCGCGAAGTCGTCGATGGTCTTGGGGTCGGAGAGGTCGCGGGACTGGGCGACGATCGACATCGTGAGGTGATCCTCGATCAGCCAGGCGACGAGCTCGGTCTCCTGCGGGGTGAGGCCGAAGCGCGGGCACAGGCGGCGGGCGATCCGCGCGCCCTCCACCGAATGATCCTTCGGCCGCCCCTTCGCGATGTCGTGGAGGAACACCGCCACGTAGAGCGCCCGGCGGTTGTGGATGGTGCGCACGAGCTGCGTCGCGAGAGGGTGCGCCGCCTCGGCGCGCCCGTGCTCGATGTCGGCGAGCATCCCGACGCTGCGGATGAGGTGCTCGTCGACGGTGTAAGAGTGGTACATGTTGAACTGCATCATCGCGACCACCTTGCCGAAGTCCGGCACGAAGGCGCCGATGACGCCGGTCTCGTTCATGAGGCGCAGGAGCGTCTCTGGGTCGGAGCTCTCGGTCAGGAGGCGCAGGAAGATCGCGTTGGCCTCGGGGTCGCTCCGCACCTTCGCGTCGATGAGGCGGAGCGAGCGGCGCAGCTTGAACAGCGTGTCCGGGTGAGGGCGGATGTCGTGAAGGTCCGCGAGCTCGAAGACGCGCAGCATGTTGACCGGGTCTTCCCGGAAGACGTCCGGCCGCTCGGCGACGATCCTGTTGTGCTCCGCACGGAAGTCGCGGGAGAGGCAGCGGGCGCCGCCGCCAGTGAGGCTGCGCACCATGCGCGAGAGGTTCGGCGTCGTCACCGCCTGGAGCGACTCGAGGCGGGCGCACAGAATGCGCGTCAGGTCGCCGACGTCCTTCGCGACGAGGAAGTAGTGCTTCATGAAGCGCTCGACGTCCGACAGGCCGGGGCGGACCGCGTAGCCGAGGCGCTGGGCGATCTCCCGCTGAAGGTCGAAGGTGAGCCGCTCCTCCGCCCGGTTCGTGATCGCGTGAAGGTGGCAGCGCACCGACCAGAGGAAGTCCTCGCACTTCTTGAAGAGGCGGTACTCCTTGGCCGAGAAGACCCCCTTGTCGACGAGCTCGGCCTCCGTGCGGGCGCGATAGTAGTATTTCGCGATCCAGAACAGCGTGTTGAGATCCCGAAGACCGCCCTTGCCCTCCTTGACGTTGGGCTCGACGAGGTAGCGCGTCTGCCCCTGCCGCTTGTGACGGTCGTCGCGCTCCTGGAGCTTCGCGGCGATGAACTTCTTGCCCGTCCCGCGCACGACGCCCTGGTCGAAGCGCTGGTGGAGCTGCTCGAAGAGGTTCGCGTCGCCGTCGATGCGGCGGCATTCGAGAAGCGCCGTGCAGATTGTGGTGTCCGCCCTGGCGAGCTTGATGCACTCGTCGATGGAGCGGGACGCGTGGCCGACCTTCAGCCGCATGTCCCAGAGCATGTAGAGGACCGTCTCGACGATGCTCTCCGTCCACGGGGTCGGGCGGTAGGGGTAGAGGAACAGGAGGTCGATGTCCGATCCCGGCGCGAGGAGGCCGCGCCCGTAGCCGCCCGTCGCGATCACGCTGAGGCGCTCGGCGACCGAGGGGTTGGCGCTCGGGTAGAGATGTTCGCAGGCGAAGCGGAAGATCGCGCGGATGATGGCGTCCTGCCCGTCGGACAGGCAGCGCGCGGCCGCGACGCCGGACTTCGTGCGCCTGAGGTTCGCCTCGCACGTGGCGAGGGCGTCGGCCCGGGCCTGTTTCAGGCGCGCGAGGATGGCGGGGCGCGTGTCGGCCCACTGGCCGCCGCCATTCTCGTGGATGGTCTCGAGCTCCTCGAGGAGCATCGTGGCGTCGAGGACGGCGGTCATGGCGAGAGCTCCCGCACGACGGCGTTGGTGAGGAGGCGGGCGTGGTCGGGGACACGGATGCGGCGCCCCGTCCGCTCGATGAGGCCGGCGTCCTCGAGCGCTGCGACGCGGTCCGCGTCGACGGGGATGCCGGCCCGCCGGACGTGGTCCTCGAGGTCGAGCCCCTCGTCGAGGCGAAGCGCCATCAGGAGGTGCTCGGACGCGCGGGCCGCGCCGTCGAGGGTCTCCCGCTCGGCGAGGCCGTGACCGCCGGCCTCGACGGAGGCGAGCCAGTCCTCCGGCAGCTTCAGCGTGGAGGTGGCGACGCGCTCGCCCGCGATGTCGACGCGCCCGTGGGCGCCGGGACCGATGCCGAGATAGCGCCCGCCGCGCCAGTAGACGAGGTTGTGCCGTGCCTCTGCGCCGGGGCGGGCATGGTTCGAGACTTCGTAGCGGCGCAAGCCCGCCGCCGAGGTGAGCTCGTGGGTGAGCTCGAAGAGGTCCGCGGCGAGGTCGTCGTCGGGCACAGCGAGCCTTCCCGCGCGGTGAAGGTCGAAGAAGCGCGTCTCGGGCTCGATGGTGAGCTGGTAGAGCGAGAGGTGGTCACCCGCGATGTCGAGCATCTCCCGCAGCTCGCGCGCCCAGTCGGCCGTCGTCTGTCCGGGGCGCGCGTAGATGAGGTCGGCGGAGACCTGCGGGAAGATGCGCCTGGCGAGGGCGAGTGCGGCGCGGGCCGTCGCCGCGTCGTGCCGGCGGCCGAGGGCGGCGAGCGCCGCGTCGTCGAGTGACTGGACGCCGAGGGAGACGCGGTTCACGCCCGCTGCCCGGTACCCCTCGAACCGCGCCTGCTCGACGGAGGAGGGGTTCGCCTCGAGCGTCACCTCAGCGTCGGCTGGAAGGCCGAGGACGTCGTCGATCGCGCCCAAGACGGCCGCGACCGTGGCGGGCTCCATGAGGGAGGGCGTCCCGCCGCCGAAGAACACCGAGAGCGGGCGCCTGTCGCCGGTCCAGGAGGCCATGGTGGCGAGCTCGGCGGCGAGGGCCGAGGCGTAGCGCGCCTGGTCCACCGGGCGGTGGCGGACGTGGCTGTTGAAGTCGCAGTAGGGACACTTCGACGCGCAGAACGGCCAGTGGACGTAGACCGCGAAGCCACCGTCCACCGTCCCCCTGCCCGCGTCCAGCGTGTCCGCCAGTGCGCTCATCTGTCCTCCAGAGCGAGTGCGGCGATGAATGCCGCCACGGCGCGGGCCCGGTGCGAGAGCGGGTCGGCGCCGCCCGCCTTCTCCTCCCGCGTCATCTCGCCGAATGTGCGCCCGTCCCCTTGACCGGGAATGAATATGGGGTCGTAGCCGAACCCTGTCCCGCGGGGCATGTCGGCGATGTGTCCGTCGACGCGGCCCTTGAAGAAAAGCGTCTCGTGGCGGGGTCTTGCGAGCGCGAGGACCGCGAGGAAGGAGGCGCGCCGCTCGTCGGACGTGACGGCGCCCGCCGCCGCAAGTCCCGACAGCACGCGCCCCATGGCGAGGCCATAGTCCCTGTCCGGCCCGGCCCAGTCCGCGGTATGGATGCCCGGGTCCCCGCCGAGGGCGTCGACGAGGAGGCCCGAATCGTCCGCGAGGGCGGGGAGGCCGGTCGCGAGGCTGGCCGCCTCGGCCTTGATGGCGGCGTTCCCCTCGAACGTCTCCTCGGTCTCCTCCGGGACGGGAAGCGCGAGATCGGCGACGCTGACGGCCTCCACCCCGAGGGGCGCGAGCAGGCCGCCGAACTCGACGATCTTGCCGGGGTTGTGGGTGGCGATGACGAGCTTCGGCCCGAGCCGGATCCCGCCCATCCCTCAGGCCACCGTCATCTTCTGGAGCTCCACAAGCCGCGCGACGCCCGCCGAGGCGAGGCCGAGAAGGTCAGAGAGCTCGTCCCGCGAGAAGGGCACACCCTCCGCGGTCGCCTGCACCTCGACGAGGGCGCCAGCGCCCGTGATCACGAAGTTGGCGTCGGTGTGGGCGGTGGAATCCTCGGCGTAGTCGAGGTCGAGGCAGGGAAGCCCGGCGACGATCCCGCAGGAGACTGCGGCCACGTGGTCGCGCAGCGGCTGCCCCGTCACCATCCCCGAGGCGCGCATGTGGGCGACGCAGTCGTGAAGGGCGACCCAGGCGCCGGTGATCGCCGCCGTCCGCGTGCCACCGTCCGCCTGGATGACGTCGCAGTCGACGCTGATCTGCCGCTCGCCGAGCGCGACGCGGTCGACGACGGCCCTCAGCGAGCGCCCGATGAGCCTCTGGATCTCCTGCGTGCGGCCCGACTGCTTGCCGGCCGATGCCTCCCGCCGCGTCCTCTCCTTCGTGGCGCGCGGGAGCATGCCGTATTCGGCGGTGACCCAGCCCTCCCCGCCGCCGCGCAGCCAGGGAGGGACGCGCTCCTCCAGAGAGGCGGTGCACAGGACGTGGGTGTTGCCGAACTTCACGAGACAGGAGCCCTCGGCGTAGCGCGAGACGCCGCGCTCCAGGCTGACGGCCCGCATCTCGTCGGCCAGGCGGCCGTCGTGTCGCATGTCGTTTTCTCCTCCGGTTCGCAAGAGGGGTGGCATATATGGAAGACGGGCGATAGGCCCGCGCTTTTCGTTCGGAGGGACGAGCGGCAACCATGCATCTTGTCGACGCCACCCGCGGCGCCATCGGGCTCGACCAGCGCTCGCTGGACATCTTCCGGCAGATCGTCGACGCCTATCTCGCGTCCGGCGAGCCCATCGGATCGCGCACCATCTCGAGGGTGCTGCCGCACAAGCTCTCGCCCGCCTCGGTCCGCAACGTCATGCAGGACCTCGAGGAGCTCGGCCTGATCTACGCGCCGCACACGTCCGCAGGGCGCCTTCCGACGGAGCGGGGCCTGCGCTTCTTCATCGACGCGCTCCTCAACGTCGGCGAGCTCACCCCCGACGAGCGGGTCGAGATCGAGGCCCAGGTGACCGGCGGTGTCGACCAGGTGGACGCGGCGCTCCAGAAGGCCTCGCAGATGCTCTCCGGCCTGTCGAGCGGCGCGGGCGTCGTCATCACCAACACCCACGACCTCAGGCTGAAGCACATCGAGTTCGTGGCACTCGACCCCGGCAAGGCCCTCGTGGTGCTGGTGGCGCAGGACGGCACGGTCGAGAACCGGCTCGTCGACCTTCCGAAGGGCCTGCCGCCGTCGGCGCTCCAGGAGGCGTCCAACTATCTCAACGCCCACATCCGCGGCTCCACGGTGGGCGAGGCGCGGGAGATCATCGCCCGTCTCGTCGCGGAGGAGCGCGCCGCGCTCGACACGCTGACGGCCAAGCTCGTCGAGCAGGGCATCGCGAGCTGGGGCGACGCGTCGGAGAAGGGGCCCGGAACGCTGATCGTCCACGGCCGCGGCAACCTCCTCCAGAACCTCGACGTGCGGGAGGATCTCGACCGCGTCCGCCAGCTCCTCGACGACCTCGAGCAGAAGGAGGAGCTGATGCGCCTTCTCTCCCTCACCGAGGAGGGGGACGGCGTGCGCATCTTCATCGGCTCGGAGAACAAGCTCTTCTCGCTGTCCGGCTCCTCGCTGGTGATGTCGCCCTACAGGGACACCAAGCAGCGCATCGTCGGCGTCCTCGGCATCATCGGGCCGACGCGGCTCAACTACGCGAAGGTCATCCCTGCGGTGGACTACACGGCGCAGGTCGTCTCCCGCCTCCTCAAGTAGGAGGAAGCTGATGTCTCGAAACGGCATGGCAACCGTGCGGCGGACGCAACCCATGGGCAGGTATGGCGGTTCATTCGCAAGGGGCGACGAAGTGCGTTAGGGTTCCGCGTACCGGTTCGTCGCGAGGCGTCCGGCGGGGCACCGGAGCTGCGCCGGTTCGGGGCGCCCGGAAGAGACAGTGGCGGATGAGCCGCCGGGAGAGGACGACGATGAGACACGCAATTCTGGCGATCCTGCTCGCCGCCTTCGCGATGCCCGCGATGGCGCAGGATGTTCCGGAGATCACCGTGTTCCCGCGGGGCGATGCCTACGTGGGACCCTACGGGCGCGATCTTCCGGGGGTGTCGATGTTCAGTGGGCGGGAGGCCCCGCCCCCGCCCCTCTTCGCCGAGGGCGGCGTGAGGCTGCCGACCTACCAGAAGGTCGAGAACGAATACACCTACAGCAACCCGCTGCCGCCGCTCGACGCGTGGCAGGGAACTCTCGGTCCCGGATTCCCCTTCTGATCCCGGCTTGCGGGACGCCCCCATCGGCGTGATAACGGGGGCGTCCCTCCAACCGGAACCCGTGCCATGGCCTTCCTGTCCGACACGCTCTCGCGTGTGAAGCCATCCGCCACCATCGCCGTCAGCAGCAAGGCGGCAGAACTCAAGCGGGCGGGGCGGGACGTCATCGGCCTCGGCGCCGGGGAACCGGACTTCGGCACGCCCGAGCACATCAAGGAAGCCGCCATCCGTGCGATCCGCGAGGGCAGGACGAAGTACACCGCAGTCGACGGCGTGCCCGAGCTGAAGGAGGCGATCTGCGACAAGTTCGCCAGGGAGAACAATCTCTCCTACCAGCCCTCCGAGGTCACGGTGGGCACCGGCGGCAAGCAGGTCCTCTACAACGCCCTGATGGCGACGCTGAACCCCGGCGACGAGGTGGTGATCCCGACGCCCTACTGGGTCAGCTATCCGGACATGGTCCTCCTCGCCGGCGGCACCCCCGTCACCGCCGACGCGAAGCTGGAGGACGGCTTCAAGCTGAAGCCCGACGCCCTCGAGGCGGCGATCACGCCGAAGACGAAGTGGGTGATCCTGAACTCGCCCTCCAACCCCTCCGGCGCCGCCTACACCCGCGAGGAGCTGAAGGCGCTGACCGACGTCATCGTCCGCCACCCCGACGTGTGGGTGATGACGGACGACATGTACGAGCACCTCGTCTACGGCGAGTTCACCTTCCACACGGTGGCCGAGGTGGAGCCGGCGCTGAAGGAGCGCACCCTCACGGTCAACGGCGTCTCGAAGGCCTACGCCATGACGGGCTGGCGCATCGGCTACGCCGGCGGCCCGGCGCACCTCATCAAGGCGATGGCGAAGATCCAGTCGCAGTCGACCTCCAACCCCTGCTCGGTCTCCCAGTACGCCGCCATCGAGGCGCTCGCCGGCCCGCAGGATCACATCGCCTCCAACAACGAGGTGTTCCGCACGCGGCGCGACCTCGTCGTGTCGATGCTGAACCAGGCGAACGGCATCACCTGCACCACGCCGGAGGGGGCGTTCTACGTCTACCCGTCGTGCGAGAGGCTCATCGGCAGGAAGGCGCCGACCGGCAACGTCATCGGGACGGACACGGACTTCGCGACGGAGCTTCTGGAGGCGGAGGGCGTTGCCGTGGTGCAGGGAACGGCGTTCGGTCTCGCCCCGTTCTTCCGCATCTCCTACGCCACGTCGACCGAGGCGCTGGAGGAAGCGTGCAGCCGCATCCAGCGCTTCTGCGGCAACCTCACCTGACGGCCGGAGCCCCGTCCTCACGCGCGGCCTCGGCCCGACACTCGAAAGGACGACGATGTTTCGACTTCTGACCGCGGCGGCGGTGGCGCTCGGGATCGCTGCCGCCGCAGCGCCCGCCCACGCGGCGGCCGGCGTGAAGGTCGGTGTCCTCACGTGCGACATCGCGGCCGGCGCCGGTCTCATCATCGCCTCCCGCAAGGAGCTCGCATGCCGCTTCGACGGCGCGTCCGGCCGGAGCGAGGTCTATTCGGGCTCCATCACCAAGGTGGGGCTCGACGTCGGCGGGACGGGGGGCGCGGTGCTCGTGTGGGCGGTCTTCGCACCGGCTTCCAGCGTCGCGCCAGGTGCGCTCGAGGGACGCTATTTCGGCGTCTCGGCCGAGGTCACGCCCGGAGTCGGCGTCGGCGCGAACGTGCTCGTCGGCGGCTTCGACCGCTCGATCAACCTCCAGCCGATCTCCATCCAGGGTCAGGTGGGCGCCAACGTGGCTGCCGGCATCGCGGGAATGCGCCTCGTCAGCCCGCCGCCGGTGGAGATCGTCCGCAAGCGGTAGAGCTTGCTCCTCGCAGGCCCTGCGGGCGGGTAATCGCACGCACCAGGCGTGATCCTGGCGCCGCTCACCCTCGGCCGGTCCTCTCCGGGCCATCCGGCAAGGCGCGTTCCGATCGGGACCGGTGGCTCCGCCCCGCCGCACAGCGCGCCGGCGGGAGGATGGCGGCGGACGACCCTGTGCGCCGCCACGGGCACGGGAGGGAAGCGGAAGGATGCCGTGGCGCCGCCGCAGGGCCGGGCGCTGCGGCGGCCACCCGTCACTCCACCCGCCGCGCGACGATCACACGGCGCCTCGGAGCCGGTCTTGCCACGACGCGGCCCACCGGGCGGGCGGGGGGAAGCGGCCAGTCCCGCGGCTCGGGCGGCGCTGCTGGGCGCTTCCAGGACGTCTCCGCCACGTTCGGGTCGCCGAAGATGAACCTCTCGATGGCGAGGATGACGTCGCCGAACGGGGACTCGCCCTCCGGCAGGGGGCCGATCCACTTCGCCACAGGCGCCCGGGAAAGCGTCTCCCGCGTCGCGAGGACAGACCGGCGGCGCCCCTTGCGCGCGTCGTCGCGACCCGTCGCGGGCACAGCCCTCTGCCAGCTCCCGGCCGCAGATGCGGGCTTCAGCACCACGGGCACGTCGGGCGACTTCACGCCGCGGCGCTTCAGCGTCCGCGCCGGGGCGCGCTCTGCCGCCGTGGTGCGCGCCGGAAGATCCGCACGCGGACGGCCCGGACGGCCGCCCGCCGCCTCGAAGCTCCCGCTCGAAGGACGATGCCACGCGCCGCCGTCCGTCTCCGTTCCATGGGTGAAGGATGTGTCAGCTCGATCCGTCATTCCCGTCGATATCCGATGAATCGCCGGCGTCCTCGCCAGAAGACGCCCTCATCTCACGATATCTCTCGTCGCTGATCCGAGCCAAGGCCCGGCGACGTTCCAGCGCATGATGGCTTACCCTGTCCTTGCGATGGCACCGCAAAAGCCCGGGAAGACGCAGGGCGAGACGTGAAACCTGCGGCAATCTGCCCAGCGAGACAATAAGACCTGTCGCGCCCTGCGACAATCGTTCGACGGGAGGACGCTGGCCGGCCGTCCGCGCCCTTTCCCACGCTGCGAGGGCGTCCGCGGCTAGGGTGACGAAGACCCCGCGCCGAACCGCCCCGGCCATGCCCTGCGCCCATACGGCGCCCGCCGCCGGCGGCAGGGCGACGAGAACGACGTCGGGCCGGACCGTTCGCACGATGGCGAGGAGCTCGGCGTGGCAGGCCGGATCCCGTTCGAAGCCCCGGGGCACGGCATAGGCGCCCGCGGGCACGAGACCCCGGTGATTGGCGGCGAGGCGGCGGGCGGCATGGTGGAGTTCCTCCATGCCCTGGCCCACGAGGAAGACCGAACGGCCACCGGCTGCGGCCGCCCGCGCGAGCGCCTCGAGGACGCCTCCGGACGTGGCGCTGCCCGCGAGCGGCGTCCCCTCGAGGGTCGCGAGGAGGCTGACGCCGCGGCCGGCCGGAAGGACCACGTCGGCCTCCCGGAGCGCCCGCGCGAGAAGGGGATCGCCGCGCGCGGCGTCCGCGAGGGCGAGATCGAGGAGGGCGAGCGTGCGCACCGGCGGGCGCATCGACCAGGCGACGATGCGCCTCGCGACCTCCTCCACCGGAGCGTCGGCGACCGAGACGCGCAGAAGGCGCTCGGTTCTCAGCCGCTGCGGCGGGACATCGCGGAACGCCCGCTGCCCTTCCGCCTCCGCGCCCGGGGACCGGCCGGTCACGCGGGCGCCCGCGACCTCACGCTCGCGGACGATGGGGGCCGGCGTGATCGAGGCGTGGTGCGGGGGAGGCTCGGCGGGCGCCTTGCCGCCTTTCGCGCGGTTCGCGCGCGGAAGCGGGCCGTCGATGAGGCGCTGGCGGAAGCGGCTGATGGCGCCACTGCCGCGCTCGGGCGCACTGTCGCTGCCCGCCCCTTCCGCCGCCGGGCCGCCGGCACCGTCGCGGTCGGCGCTGACGATGGCGCGGATCCGCCGGGCGAGCACCCGGCCGCCAGACACGCCGCGCAGGAAGCCGCTCGCCATCGCAGGAGCCTCGCCGTCCACCGCCGGCGTGCCGGTCCCGGGGAGGCGCCCCGCGCTCCGGCCTCACACGGCTCGCGCCGGCCGCAGGTGCCGCGCGCCGGCAGGAAAGTGCCTGTCACTCGTGCCGTCTGGCGCCGCCCGGACGGTCTCGGCCAGTGGCGTCCCCGTCCTCATGGCAGGTTCCCGCCCAGAAAAAAAGCCCGGGCCGAGGCCCGGGCTTCGTCGCGCACGGCGCGCAATCCCTCGGAGGTCAGGCCCGCTGGCTGGAGCCGAACTCAGGGTAGGCGTTGACGCCGACCTCGGTGGAGTCGAGGCCGAGAGCCTCCTCCTCCGGCGTGGCGCGCAGGCCGACCACCGCGGCGAGGATGAGCCACACCAGGAGGCTGCCGAAGAAGGCGAGCGCACCGACGGAGGCCACGCCGATGAACTGCGTGTAGTAGCTCGTGCCGTCGTTGGTGAGCGGGACGATCATCGTGCCCCAGATGCCCGCGACGAGGTGCACCGGGATCGCGCCGACCACGTCGTCGACCCGGATCTTGTCGAGGAGCGGCACGAAGATGACCACGAGGAGACCACCGATGCCGCCGATGAAGGCAGCCTGCGCCGTGGACGGCATGAGCGGCTCGGCGGTGATGGACACGAGGCCTGCGAGAGCGCCGTTCAGCGCCATCGTGACGTCGACCTTGCGGTAGAAGATCTGCGTCAGGATGATGACGACGACCACGCCGGCAGCCGCCGCGATGTTGGTGTTGACGAAGATCTTCGCCACGGCGTTGGCGTCGGCGATGGTGCCGAGGGCGAGCTGCGAGCCGCCGTTGAAGCCGAACCACCCGAGCCACAGGATGAAGGTGCCGAGGGTCGCGAGCGGGATCGAGGAGCCCGGCATCGGATGGATGACGCCGTTCGCACCGAACTTGCCGGCACGGGCGCCGATCACGAGCGCACCCGCGAGAGCCGCCCAGCCGCCGACCGAGTGGACGAGCGTGGAGCCGGCGAAGTCGGAGAAGCCCATCTCGGACAGCCAGCCGCCGCCCCACTGCCAGGAGCCGGTGATCGGGTAGAGGATGCCGGTGAGGAACACCACGAAGATCAGGAACGGCCAGAGGCGCATGCGCTCCGCGATGGTGCCGGACACGATGGAGGCGGTGGTGGCGCAGAACACCATCTGGAAGAACCAGTCGGACGCGATGGCGTAGCCGCTGTCGGAGGCGACGTCGTCGGCCGGCGGGATGTCCTTGATGGAGAAGGTGCCGAGGTAGCCCGCGAGCGCCTCGATGTTCTCCGCGACGCCGACGTCGGCGTACATCAGGTTGTAGCCGAGGAGCCAGTACATCAGGCCGGCGATCGAGTAGAGGCCGATGTTCTTGAGGCACTGCATCGACGCGTTCTTCGACCGGACGAGGCCCGCCTCGAGCATGGCGAAGCCTGCCGCCATGAACATGACGAGGAAGCCGCCGATGAGGAACAGCGTCGTGTTGAAGACGTAGGGTGCGGCGTCGGGCGCGGCCTCCTCCGTCGCGGCCGCCTCGGCGGCGGCGCGCTCGTTGGCCGATGCCTCCTCGAGCGCGGCGAGGCGTTCCTCGACCGCGGCGATGGCATCGTCGACGGCACCCGTGGCGGCGCCGGCGTCATCCTCAACGGTCGTCTCAGCCTCGACGACCGGCGCGGGAGCGGTGTCCTGCGCGTACGCGGCGGGAGCGATGATGGCAAACGCCAGCACCACAGCCGCGAGCTGCTTCAATATCGTCATCTTCATATCCGAGGGTTGTCCGTGCGAGAACTTCGGTTCTGATTAGAGGGCTTCCGCGTCGACCTCGCCGGTGCGCACGCGCACGGCACTGTCGAGCGTGTAGACGAAGATCTTGCCGTCGCCGATCTGGCCGGTCTTGGCGGACTGCTGGATCGCCTCGACCACCCGCGGAACGGACTCGTCCGTCACCGCGAGCTCGATCTTGAGCTTCGGCAGGAAGTGCACCGCGTACTCGGTGCCGCGATAAACCTCGGTATGGCCCTTCTGGCGGCCATAACCCTTCACTTCGGTCACCGTCAGCCCCGCAACGCCGATCGAGGTGAGCGCTTCGCGCACCTCGTCCAGCTTGAACGGCTTGATGATCGCCATCACGATTTTCATGCGCTTTCCCTATCTCTTCCCGGCGGGCCCGGGGCGCCCGACGGTGATCGGCGCCTGACGCAGTACAAGAGGCGTGCCAACGCGCAGGGCGCCCGTTGCCCGCCACGTGTACACTCGGGCTGCCTAGCGAGAAAGCAGTTGCACAATCGTGCGGCTGTCCGTCCACCGTCATGCGCGCCCCCTTCCCCCGCCAACGCCCCGCAGCTACCCCTGAGGGGCCGCGAGAACGGGGAGGAGCGATGGCGTACTGGCTGTTCAAGTCCGAGCCTGGCACATGGAGCTGGGACGACCAGGTGGCCGCCGGAACGAAGGGCACCGAGTGGGACGGCGTCCGCAACTACATGGCGCGAAACCAGATGAGGTTGATGAAGAAGGGCGAGAAGGGCTTCTTCTACCACTCGGTCGATGCCAAGGAGATCGTCGGCGTCGTCGAGGTGGTGAAGGAGGTCCATCCCGACTCCACCGATGCGACGGGCAAGTGGGAGTGCGTCGACCTCGCCGCGGTCGCCCCGCTCGCGCGCCCGGTCACCCTCGCGCAGGTGAAGGCGGACCCGCGGCTCGCGCAGATGATGCTCGTCAGGAACATGCGCCTCTCCGTCCAGCCGGTGACCGACGATGAGTGGGAGACCGTGCTCGAGCTCGCGGGCGGCATCGTGAAGCCCGGGCGAGCGCGCGCTTGAGCCGCATGCGCGCGAGCCCGGCGGACTTCGTGCGGGCGAACACGGCCCTCGTCGCCCCCTCGCTGGTGCCGCAGATCCGCCTCCACCTCGCCGATGACGCGCTGCCCCTCTGGGAGACCACCGAGGCCGAGCTCGAGCGCACCGGCCTGCCGCCGCCCTACTGGGCGTTCGCGTGGGCGGGCGGTCAGGCGCTCGCCCGCCACGTCCTCGACGCGCCATCTCTTGTGGCCGGGCGGCGCGTCCTCGATCTGGGGTCGGGCAGCGGGCTCGTCGCGATCGCCGCCACCATGGCCGGCGCCGCGGAGGTGCGGGCCAACGAGATTGACGATTTCGCCCTCGCCGCCATCGCGCTCAACGCCGAGGCGAACGGCGTCACCCTGACGATGGCCCCCGGCGACCTCCTCGACGGGCCGGCGGAGGCGGACGTCGTCCTCGTCGGCGACCTCTTCTACGAGCGGCCCCTCGCGGAGCGCACGTTCGCCTTCGTGCGCCGCGCCCGCGCCTCCGGCGCCGACGTCCTGATCGGCGACCCGAAGCGCAGCTATCTTCCGCAGGAGGCCCTCGCCCACGTCGCCACCTACGAGGTCCCCGTCCCGCTCGCCCTCGAGGACATGGACGTGAAGCGCACCACCGTCTGGCGGCTCGCCGACTGAGGCCCGACCCCCGCGCCTGCGAGGAGAATCCGGTCGCCGCCGGCCGGGATCGTTTTGCGGGCCGCCGCAGGCGCCCCCCGGGAGGCGCCGAACGCGGTGACGCGCCTTCCCCCGACGCCCGGAACCGGGCGCGCGGGGTCGGCACGTCCCCCCGACGCCCGTCGGCGAATCGTCTGCGCGCCGAGCGGGACGATTGTGTCGGAGGCGGCCCCGCGGTCAGCCCGGAACCGATCGCGTCCGCCCGGCAACCATCCGTCGGCGGCGGGGTGGCGTAGGCCGGGGCCGGTCGCGACGGGACGGCGCCTGCGCTGGCGCGGCATCCGCGCCGCATGATACGGCTTCAAGGCGCACGGCTGGCGCACGGCTGGCGCACGGCTGGCGCACGGGAGCACTGTCCGTCGCGGCCACGGGAGCGGCTCATGACCGATGAACGACGAGGCGCCTTGAGGCACCCGCAGGTGACCCCCGTCCGTTGCCGGCCGGAGCGGATCGCGGCGGCGGAAGGCCGGCGCGCCCGGACAGCGGGCTGTGCCCGCCTCGGCGGGGGCCTGAGCGGGCGCGGTGCGGGATCCTCCCGGCCGTGAGGGCAGCGCGTCCGTGGCTCGCCGCCGCCGTTGTCGTCCTCTCGCTCCGACCCTTCGCGGCGGACGCCGGGGCACCGCGGCTGGACGACCTCGCGAAGGACCACTTCGGCCGCGTGACGACGCCCGCGGTCCTGCCGCCGCGCGCCGTCGGCTCATACGCGCGCGGCTGCGTCACGGGGGCCGTGGCACTCCCGCCGGACGGGCCGAGCTGGCAGGCGATGCGCCTGTCGCGCAACCGCAACTGGGGCCACCCGATGCTGGTGGAGTTCGTGCAGGACCTCGCCGCCGCGGCGCCCGAGCTCGGCCTCGGCGGCATCCTCGTCGGCGACCTCTCCCAGCCGCGCGGCGGGCCGATGCCCTACGGCCACGCGAGCCACCAGAGCGGCCTCGACGTCGACATCTGGCTGCGCGAGATGCCGGCGAGACGCCTCTCGCGCGAGGAGCGCGAGACGTACGAGTTCCGGACGGTCATCAACGCGGCGAAGGACGCCGCCGACCCGGAGCGCCTGACGCCGGCCTTCATGGCGCTGATCGCCACGGCCGCCGGTGACGGGCGGGTGGAGCGCATCTTCGTCCACCCCCTCATCAAGCACGCCCTCTGCGCGGCGGTGTGGGACGACCGAACCTTCCTCGGAAAGGTGCGGCCCTGGTACGGCCACGACGCGCACTTCCACGTGCGTCTCGGCTGCCCCCCGGATTCTCCCGCCTGTCGTGCGCAGCGGCCGCCTCCGCCGGGCGAGGGCTGCGGCGGACAGCTCGACTACTGGTTCACCCAGGCGCCCTACACGCCCGATCCCGACGCCAAGCCGAGCCCGCCGCTGACGGTCGCGCGCATGCCGCCAGCCTGCCGCGCGCTGATCGGCGCTGACTGACGCTCGATGCCGACGCCGACTTCGCAGCTCGCCGACGGCGTCGGGACGACGGATGCCGTGCCGGCGCTGCGCACTGGACCACGATCCGCGCGATCCCGATCGCATCGGGCGGATGAAGACGTGCCCTCTCCGATGGCTGGCGCGGGTTCCGATCGCTCGGGTTGATCCGGCCCGACCGGAAGGCGCGCTGGCCGGGCACCGTCCCCGGCGTCACTCCGCGGCGCGCGCGAGGCCCCCGCCCGGGGCCATGGGGGCGAAGACGCCCGCATAGGGCTTCGGCCGGGGGGAGGCGTAGCCGCCGACCTTGCTCGTCGCGATCCCGAGGCCGGCGAGGGCTTCGGCGAACTTCGTCGCCGCCGCGACGCCGTCGATCACGGGAGCGCCCACCTCGGCCGTGTAGCGGCGTGCAAGGTCCGCCATGCCCGCGCAGCCGAGGAGGACCGCCTCCGCGCCGTCCTCGTCGAGGGCGCGGCGGATCTCGGCGAGGACACGCTGTGCGGCGTCGCTGGCCGGATCCTCGAGGGCGAGCACCGGCACCTGCGCGGCCCGCACGCGCCGGCAGTGCCGCTCCATGCCGTAGCGATGGGCGAGGTGCTCGATGACGGGGATCGAGCGCCTGAGGGTGGTCACCACCGAGAACGAGCCCGCCGTCATGGCGGCCGCATGCATCGCCGCCTCGCAGATGCCGACGACCGGGACGTCCATCAGCTCGCGGCAGGCCCCGAGGCCTGGGTCGTCGAAGCAGGCGACGACCGCGGCGTCGACGCCTTCGGCCTTGCCACGGGCCATCTCCTCGAGAAGACCGGGAACCGAGAAGGCCTCGTCGTAATGGCCCTCGATGCTCACGGGCCCGCTCTCCGGGTTGACCGCGACGATCTCGGTTCCCGGTGAAGCGACGGAGCGCGCGGCCTCGCCGATCTTCGCCGTCATGCCTGCGGTGGTGTTGGGATTGACGATCAGGATCTTCATCGCGCGCTCTCCTTCCGGCGTCCGACCGTGGCGCCGGACGCCGTGCGCCGCGTGCCGATGATCACCACCACCGTCGGAACGGCCTGATCACGACCGCCGGGAAGGGCGACGTCAAGATGGCGGACGGCTGAAGATCCCTCAGCCTCGGCCGCGGCCGCTCCTGTACCGGCCCGCTCGCGCCCTCATCGGCGGGCTGCGTCGCGGGCCTCTGCGTCTTCGGTCCGCGGCTCGGGCGGGCGACCGGCACGCCCGGCGCGGCGGGAGCGGAAGGAGCCCCCGGCGCGGTCGTCGCCGCGCGGGGGAAGGAACGTCGGCGGGGGCGGCTCGCGGGCCGCCCCGGGGACGTCCTCACGGACAGGGGACGGGATTTCCGAACTGGTCGACGCAGTTGGACGGGGTCGTCGCGGCGCCTGCGATGGCGCCGGCGGCGCCGCCGACGACGCCGCCCACGACGGCCCCCTCGGTGTCACCGACTGCACCGCCGACCGCGGCGCCCGTGGCGGCACCCAGCCCTGTCCCGACGAGCGCGCGATCCCGCTGAGAATCGGCCTGGCACGCTGCGAGCCCGAGACCGATCGTGGCGATGATGAGGAGCTTCTTCATGAACGGGACCCTTCTCCAGACGATGGCATGCGTCAGCACAATCCCTGCGGCCACATGACGTTCCATGTCCTGCGCCACCGCGAACCGCTCGCGGCGCCGGCGGCCTGTGCGCAGGACGGGGTCCATGGGATCGCCCGAGCGGACCGTGCCGCGGGACTTGCGCACCGGCGCGCGGGGTGATGGCGTCGGCATGCGGCTGGAGAAACCCGGACGGCCGGGACGGCGCCGCACGGGAGATGCCCTGATGACCACGATCGCGAGCGCCGACGCGGCGCTCTACCGCCTTCCGCTGCCGGTCACCTTTTCCGACAGCACCCACGGCGCCATCGCGGACTTCGAGCTCGCGCTCCTCACGGTGCGGGACGCCGACGGGGTGGAAGGCACGGGCTATACGTACACCGTCGGCAAGGGCGGCAGCGCGATCCTGGCCCTCCTGAGGGACCATGTGGCGCCCGCCCTCGCCGGGGCTGACGCGGAGGCGCCCGAGGCTGCACGCGTGCGGCTCGACGCGATGCTCCACTGGGGCGGGCGGGGCGGCGCGACGACGCTCGCCCTCTCGGCGGCGGACATGGCCCTGTGGGACCTTCTGGCGAAGCGCGCGGGGCGGCCCCTGTGGCGCCTCCTCGGCGGACACGACGCCTCGGTCGCCTGCTACGCCGGCGGGATTGATCTCGACTTCACCGTGGACGCGCTCCTCGCCCAGGCCGACGGATTTCTCGCCGCGGGCCACAGGGCCATCAAGATGAAGGTCGGCCGCGCGCGGCTCTCGGAGGACGTCGCGCGGGTGGAGGCGATGCGGCGCCACCTCGGCGAGGACTTCCCGCTGATGGCCGACGCCAACATGAAGTGGCGCGTGCACGAGGCCGTGGAGGCGGCGCGCGCGCTCGCGCCCTACCGCCTCGTGTGGCTCGAGGAGCCCATCAACCCCGACGACTTCGAGGGCCACCGCCGCGTCGTCGAGGAGGGCGGCGTTCCCGTCGCGACGGGGGAGAACCTGCGCTCGGTGGCCGAGTTCCGCCGCCTCATCGCGGGCGGCGGCGTGAGCTTCCCCGAGCCCGATGCCACCAACTGCGGCGGGATCGGCGCGTTCATGAAGGTCGCGCACCTCGCCGAGGCGTTCCATCTGCCGCTGACCTCGCACGGGGCGCACGACGTGACGGTCCACTGCCTCGCCGCGACGCCTGCGGCGACCTTCCTCGAGATCCACGGCTTTTCCATCGACCCTTACGTCGAGGATCCCCTCGTTGTCCGGGAGGGCCGCGTGAGGGCGCCCGACCGGCCGGGCCACGGCATCCTGTTCGATCGGGCGAGGCTTGCGCGCCACCTTGCGGGATGAGATTCCTTGTCTGCGCCCGTTCGCCGGTGCAGGGCCGCACTCTTCGAGTGGCCTGCGGCATCTGGACGCCGGGTGGTCCGCAACACGACGGGAGGGGACATCAATGGCCATGAACTCGCGCGCGGCGTTCGCGTGCGCCGCTCTCCTCGCCGCGATGCCGCTCGCGGCGGCGCAGGACGCGGCGCCCATGAGCGATGCCGAGCTGATCGGCGATCCGGCCGCGGGGCGGGAGCTGTCCCGGGCGGCGTGCGCGGAGTGCCACGGCGTGGCGCCCGGGGTCTTCACCTCGCCGGTGGACGGGGCCTCGCCGTTCGCCACCATCGCGAGGACGCCGGGGATGACCTCCCGGGCGATCACCGTCTGGCTCACCACCTTCCACCCCGACAGGACGATGCCGGGGATCCTCCTCGAGGAGGGCGAGCGGCGGGACGTGATCGCCTACATCCTGAGCCTTGCGCAGGAGTGAGCCCCGCGGAGCCGCGGCACGGGGCGGCATTGCACCGCGCCCGCCGTCGTGGCTGACATGCCGCTCCTGAACGGGAGGACCTGATGGAGCGGCTCGACTGCCTCGTGATCGGCGCGGGGGTCATCGGCCTCGCCGTCGCGCGGGCGCTCGCGATGGCGGGGCGCGAGGTCGTGATCGTGGAGCGCCACGGGCTGATCGGCTCGGAGACGAGCTCGCGCAACAGCGAGGTGATCCACGCCGGCCTCTACTATCCCGACGGCTCCGTGAAGGCGCGGACGTGCCTCGAGGGGCGCGAGCGCCTCTACAGCTACTGCGTGAGCCACGGCGTGCCGCACAGGCGCTGCGGAAAGCTGGTGGTGGCGACCGGCGAGGCGCAGGTGCCGCGGCTCGAGGCGCTGATGGCGCAGGCGCACAGGAACGGCGTCGCCGACGTCGTGATGATCGGGCCGGACGACGCCCGCGCGATGGAGCCCGAGGTGGCGTGCGTCGCCGCGCTCCACTCGCCGAGCTCTGGGATCGTCGACAGCCATGCCCTGATGCTGGCGCTCCTCGGCGACGCGGAAGCTGCGGGCGCGATGCTGGCCCTCGAGAGTCCGGTGGAGGCCGGCCGGGTCGCTGCGGACGGCATCGAGGTGGAGGTGGGCGGCGCCGCGCCGATGCGGCTCCTGTGCCGGACCGTGGTGAACGCCGCGGGGCTCGGCGCACAGGCCGTCGCCCGCAGGATCGAGGGGCTCGACCCGCGGCACGTCCCGCCGCTCCATCTCGCGAAGGGGCACTATTTCCGCCTGCCGGGACGCCCGCCCTTCTCGCGGCTCGTGTACCCGATGCCGGAGCCGGGCGGGCTCGGCGTCCACGTCACGGTGGACCTCGGCGGGCAGGTCCGCTTCGGACCCGACGTCGAATGGGTGGAGGCCGTCGACTACGCGGTGGATCCTGCGCGGGCGGAGCGCTTTTACGCCGCGATCAGGACCTACTGGCCACGCCTCGAGGACGGTGCGCTCGAACCGGACTACACGGGCATTCGCCCCAAGCTGACCGGGCCGGGCGGCACGCAGGACTTCGTGATGGAGGGGCCCGACGTCCATGGCGTGCCGGGGCTCGTGAACCTCTTCGGGATCGAGTCGCCCGGGCTGACGGCCTCCCTTGCCATCGCGGCAAGGGTTGCGCATCTGACCGAGGGTGCCGGCGCCGGGAAGATCGCCGCCGGGGTGTGACGCCGCGGCGCCCCCCGCCCCGCGCCCCCGGACCCGCCCCCCCGCCCCGCCGGCCGGCCGAAGGCACCCCGCCGGAGGCCCGGGCCGCCGCCCCCCCCCCCGCCCCCCCCGCGCCGGCGGCGGCCGGGCCGCGGCGGGGGCCAGATCGTGCGGACGGCGGAGCCTGATCCGCCCGGCGAGCGGCCCTCGCCCGAGGCGGGCCGCCTCGAGGAGCTTCTGAAAGCCGTCGCCGGCGCCGGAGACGGCGACCGGGTGAGCATCGGCGACGCCCTCGCCGCCGTCGGACCGACCTCCTTCGGGGCGCTGATCCTCGTGCCGGCGCTGGTTCTGGTCTCCCCGCTCAGCGGCATCCCGGGCGTTCCGACGGCTCTCGGCCTCGTCATCTTCCTCGTCTCGGTGCAGTTCCTCGTGGGGCGGGACTCGATCTGGCTGCCCGGGCGGTTGCGGCGGGCGGGCCTGTCGCGCACGCGCATCACCTCGGCGCTCGGGAGGACGGGTCCCTTCGTGCGCGTCCTCGACCGGCTGGTGAAGCCGCGGTTGCGCTTTCTCGTCAACCGCGCCTCCACCGGCGTTTTCGCCGGGATCTGCGCCGTCCTGACGCTGACACTCCCGATCCTGGAGGCGCTTCCGTTCGTCGCGACGACCACGGGCTCCGTGATCGCCCTCTACGGCTTCGCGATCCTCGCGGAGGACGGCCTCGTCGCGCTCCTCGCGCTTCTCGCGACGGTGCTCGCCGTGCTCGGCGCGGTGCTGTTCGTCATTCCGGCCTTCCTGGCGCTCGTCACCTGACGCGTCATGGCGTCGCCACTCCGCACGGAAATCGGTGTTTTAGGACGGAACGTTACGGAAGCCTTCACCTCCGGGAAAGATTTCCTGCTTGTGTCGGAAGCGCGTGGCGGGCACGATGCCGCCCGCCGATGTACGGTGAGCGAGGCTCGATGGCACGAGACCACGGGGAGCGAGCGATGCCGAACCGGGACGTCGAGATCCTGATCGTGGAGGACGAGGCACTGATCGCCTACGACCTCGCGGATCTTCTGTCCGAGGCGGGCTATCGCGTCCGGGGACCGTTCGCCTCGGCCGAGACGGCGCTCGACGCGGTCAGGACGTCCTCCCCGGCGCTGGCGCTGCTCGACGTCAACCTCGGCGACGGGAGGACGAGCGAGATGGTGGCCGAGGCACTGGTGGCGCGGGGCACGCCGCTCGTGTTCGTCTCGGGATACAATCCTGCCGGAAGCGCTGTTCTTCGCCGCTTCGGCGACGCCCCGCGGATCTCGAAGCCTTGGGACCCCAAGGAGCTCCTCGCCGCGGTCGACCGTTTCGCCGGCCGCCCCGCGCCTGTGGTGAACTGAGGGGCGGGGCCGGCGGCGGCGCACCGCCGGCGCCTGCCGAAGCTCAGGCGGCCCTTGCCTTTTCCGCGGCAGCCTCCTCGCTGAAGCGCATGCCGAGCGCCTGCATGTAGAGATCGAGGACCGCCTCCTGCTCGGCGCGCTCGTTGGGCTCCTGCTTGCGCAGGCGCACGATCTGGCGCAGGACCTTCGTGTCGAATCCGTTGGCCTTCGCTTCCGCGTAGACGTCCTTCACGTCGTCCGCGATGGCCTGCTTCTCCTCCTCGAGCCGCTCGATGCGCTCCACGATCTGGCGCAGCTGGTCGGCGGCGACACCGAGATTCGCCATGGGGTGCTTCTCCTGTTCTGGCACGCAACGGACTTTGCCAGAGCTTGCCCCGCGATCAACGGACCGCAGGCCCAACCTCCCCGTTGTTCTCCGTTTCCAGTCCGCGAGGGTGAAGAAATCCTGAAGTGGTTCTTGCCATCGCCGCACGTTTGCGCGTCGGCCTCCATGCGCTGGCGGGACGCTGCCCCGCGACTGGCGGGATGGGCACCGGCGCCACGCTGCCGAAAGTGTCCCGCCGGCGAAATCGCCGTGGCAAAAATGGAACAATCAGGAAATCTCCGGCAAGGTCAGGCGATCGGCGCGACTGCGACCCGCGTTCTCCGACAAGGTGGGCGTGTCGTGCGCCCGATCGCGCATCATGTAGTTACGCCGGCAGGATTCACGCTTCATTCCGCTGGCCCTGTCGTCATCGGCGGGGGCAAATTCAAGATGGTGCGGCGGAAGGATCCGGCGACGTATTGGGGGTGTTCACAAACTCATGTTGTGCCTGTGGACATCTCAGCCTCACGCAAGCTCCGGCGGCAAGCCTGGGTTAACATCCTCTTGCGCGACCGATTCGCGCCCGTTAACCAGCACGACGGACGCGCCGCTCGCGCCGCGCGATCCGATGGTCCTTGCGATTGACAAGGCGCGGGCAACCCGACATGAACTGCCGTGGTGGCGCCGCGGACACGTTAACGACGAACGAGAACAGGACGGGTCGCAGCTGATGTTCGGGTTGAAAAGTCGAGTAGCGTTCGCGCTTGTTCCTGTTCTTCTCGCCGGTCCGGCAGTGGTCGTTTCGGCGTCGGAGGCACAAGCCGAGCTCAGGCTCTGCAACAAGACCCCTGCACGTGTCGGTATTGCGATCGGATACAAGGGCCCCAGCGACTGGGTGAGCGAAGGTTGGTGGAACATCGAGCCGGAAAGCTGCCAGGTGGTCGTAGACGGGCCTCTCCCCTCCCGGTACTACTATCTCTACGCCCTCGACTATGAAGACGGCGGGGCCTGGGGCGGTACCGCCTTCATGTGCACCGACGAGAAGGAATTCACCATCGAGGGCATCAGCGACTGCGTCGCACGGGGATACGAGCGGCGTGGTTTCGCCGAGGTCGACACCGGCGACAGCACCTCCTGGACGATCCAGCTCACCGAACGCCCGACGGTCGGCATCGGCGGTCAATGAGACGGGCGCGACGGGTCAGAATCGTCGCGACACTCGGACCGGCCTCATCGACCGAGACTGTCATCGAACAGCTCCATTTCGCCGGCGCAGACGTCTTCCGCATCAACATGAGCCACGCCGACCACGCGCTGATGCGCGAGCTCGTCGGCCACATCCGCGCCGTCGAGGCGCGCTCCGGATTCCCCATCACCATCCTCGCCGACCTTCAGGGTCCGAAGCTCCGCGTCGGCCGGTTCGCCGAGGGCTCAGTCACGCTGGACGACGGCGCGGCCTTCCGGCTCGACAGCGACGAGACCCCCGGTGACGCGAGCCGCGTGCACCTGCCCCACCCGGAGATCCTGCGGGCGCTGCGCCCTGGCCACCGCCTTCTCCTCGACGACGGCAAGGTCACCCTCAATGTGACCGAGGCGGCGCCCGACCATGCGGCCACCACCGTCGTGCGCGGCGGGACGCTCTCGGACCGCAAGGGCGTCTCCTGTCCCGACACGCTGCTGCCCGTGGGCGCGCTCACCGCCAAGGACAGGAGCGACCTCGAGGCGGCCCTCGCCGCGGAGGTGGACTGGGTCGCGCTCTCCTTCATCCAGCGCCCCGAGGACCTCGCGGAGGTGCGCAAGGTCGCGCGCGGCCGCGCGGGCCTCCTCTCCAAGATCGAGAAGCCGCAGGCGATCGAGCGGCTCGACGAGATCATCGATCTGTCCGACGCACTGATGGTGGCGCGCGGGGACCTCGGCGTCGAGATGCCCCTCGAGGAGGTTCCGGGCCTTCAGAAGCGCATCACCCGCGCCGCCCGCCGCGCCGGCAAGCCCGTGGTGGTGGCGACGCAGATGCTGGAGAGCATGATCGATTCGCCCGTCCCCACCCGCGCCGAGGTGTCCGACGTGGCGACCGCGGTGTTCGAGGGGGCGGATGCCGTCATGCTCTCGGCCGAGTCCGCCGCGGGCCGCTTTCCGGTGGAGGCGGTCGCGACGATGGACCGGGTCGCCCGCGCCGTGGAGCGGGACCAGAACTACAGGGCGATCATCGAGGCGCAGCGCTACGATCCGGAGCCCACCGGGGCGGACGCCCTGTCGGCCGCGGCCCGGCAGATCGCCGAGACGCTCAACGTGCGCACAATCGCCTGCTACACGACGTCGGGCTCGACGGCGATCCGCGTGTCGCGGGAGCGGCCGATCGCTGCCATCCTCGCGCTCTGCCCCGACGTCGCGACGGCGCGCCGGCTCGGCATCGCCTGGGGCCTCGACAACGTCGTCTGCCCCCGCGCCGAGGAGCTCGACGACTTCATCGCCTATGCCGGAGAGATCGCCGTCGACATCGGCCTCGCGCGGACCGGAGACCGGCTCCTCGCCGTCGCCGGCCTGCCCCTCCACACTCCCGGCGTGACGAACTTCCTCCAGCTCGCCTTCGTCCGCTCCTCGGACGAGCGCTAGAGGGGCAGGGCGGCCCTGCGGCGCCGGAGCGACGCGGCCGCCACGAGCGGATCGTGCCGCGCGTGCGGGGGAGCGCCAACCGTGTCGCGGTGAGCCTTCGGGGGCGAGATCAACTCTTACGTGAAATGCGTTGTCAACCTCGCGTTGCTGCGCTACACAACTCCCGGCCGAGTGGAAGGCGCGGGTTGCTGGACGTGCAACAGAGGCTGCACGAGGGTTGGGGCTATGAAAGCGCCGGGCGCGCGGCGGACTTCGCCGAAATGCAGCCGGAGGCCGCCCGTCGCCGTGTCGCGGGGTTCGACATTCGGGACCGCTCCCTCGCCGTCCTCAGCCGGCGCCAGCTCGCCGAGAGGTTGTTGCGGGTCCACGATCCGCGCCGCGCCGCCTTCGCGTTCGAACTGGAGAACGCGGGGCGCACCCGTGCCGCCGGGCGCACGCCCGACGGCGAGCTCGCCTGCCTTCTCGAGGAGGCCTCGCCCGGCGAGTGCCTGGAAGCCGCCTTCGCCCTCGCGTCGCTCCCGCCCGACGAGGCCGTCAGGATCGCGCTCGGCGACGCCCCCGTGGCGCCGCCGTTCCTCGACAGGGACTATTACGCCGCCATCGCGCGCTGGCTCGGCTGCCGCTTCGACGCCGGCGGCGCTGTGGGCAGGGCGCTCGCGATGCCGGGGGCGCGGGTGACGCGGTCCTCGGCCGGCACGGCGGTGCGCGTCGAGCGCGATGGAAAGGAAATCTACCTCTTCGCGCCGGACTGCAGGGGCCTGCCGGCGGTCGCGGCCCTCCTCGCGCGAACGCCAGGCGCGGCGCGCAGCATCGTCATCGTCCCGCCCCATGCGATCCCCCCCGCCGACGGGGTGACGGAGGTCCTGCGTGTCGACGGGCGCATCGATCCCCTCCATGCGATCCCGCCCTTCGCTCTCGCCGACAGGGTGACGACGCCGGCTCAGGTCGTCTTTCTCGCCGTCCTTCTCGCCGCGTCCGCCTCGGCCGCCGCAGTCGCCCCGGTCGCGTCGATGTGGACGGCCGTCGTCGTGGTCACGGCGGTCCTCCTCGGCTACGCGGGGAGCCGCGGGCTCGCCATGTGCGCGGCGCGGCCGGCCATCCTGCCGCGACGCCCGCTCGGCGCCTCCGAGCTTCCGGTCTACTCCATCCTGGTCCCGCTCTACCGGGAGGACGGGGCCTGCCTCGGCGAGCTCGTGCGCGCGCTGCGTCGCCTCGACTATCCGCCCGACAGGCTCGACATCCAGTTCCTCGTGGAGGCCGACGACCCCGGCACACACCATGCGCTGACCACCCACGCGCGCGATCTTCCCTGCCGGATGACTGTGGTGCCGCCGGGCCTGCCGCGGACGAAGCCGCGGGCGCTCAACGTCGGCTTCCGGCAGGCGCGCGGCCGGCTCGTCACCATCTTCGACGCCGAGGACAGGCCCGATCCCGCCCAGCTGCGCATCGCGGCGGAAACCTTCGCGGCCGCGCCGGCAGAGCTCGCCGCCCTCCAGGCGCGCCTCGTCATCGACCACGGCGCGGACAACTGGCTGACCCGCATGTTCGCCGTGGAGTACGCCTGCCAGTTCGACCACATCCTCCCGATGGTCGCCTCGCGCGGCGGTCTCGTCCTCCTCGGCGGCACGTCGAACCACTTCCGGGCCGAGGCGCTCGCCCGTGTCGGCGGCTGGGACCCCTTCAACGTGACGGAGGACGCTGACCTCTCGGTGCGCCTGAGGCGCTTCGGCTACCGCATCGGAACGGTCGATTCGGAGACGCACGAGGAGGCGCCGACCACGGTGAAGGCCTGGCTGAAGCAGCGGGCGCGGTGGTTCAAGGGCTACATGCAGACCTGGCTCGTCCACCACCGGCGGCCCGTCACGCTGGTGCGGGAGATCGGCTGGCGGGACGCGTTCCTGTTCAACCTCTTCGTGGTGGGGGCGCTGACGGCGGCGCTCGCCCATGTGGTCTTCGTGGCGGGATTGGCGCTCGCCTTCGCGGGGGCGCCGGTCCTCTTCGGCGGGGCGCCGGTGGTGGCGCTGGCGCAGGCGGTCGCCTTCCTCCTCGGCTACGGCGCGAGCTTCGGCCTCGCGGCGACGAGCATCAGGCGGCGACGCGACCCGCGCCTGAAGCTCACTCTCCTGATCACCTTCCCGTTCTACTGGATGCTGATGGGGGCGGCCGTGCTGGTGGCGGCCTACGACCTCGTGTGGCGGCCGCACCACTGGCACAAGACCGAGCACGGCGTCGCCGTCCGGCCGCGACGGCTCGGTCTCCGCCGGGGCTGGGCTGTTCCCCGCCGTTCCGGCCTGCGCGCGCGCGTGCTCTGGGAGAGGTGAGCAAAGGGGTGGGCCGCGGGCGGCGGGGGTCAGAGGCTCTCCTCGTCGCCCGCCCACACGCCGCCGACGAGGTTGCGGGCGGCGAGGTATTCGGGCGGGAAGCCGGCGCGCACGCGGGGCGCGGGATCGGCCGCTGCGGCGGCGAGGGCGCGCCAGCGGCGGCGCGCCGTCTCCTCGTCCTCCCAGCGGAAGCGGACCGTCTCGCCGGGCCGGCGCTGGACGAGACGTGGCCTGTCCGCCCGCGCCACCACCGCGATCTTGGGATAGCCGCCCGTCGGCGCCCTGTCGGCGCAAAGGACGATCGGCTGCCCGTTGCCCGGGACCTGGATCGCCCCCTCCACGACGCCGTCCGAGACGATGTCGTGGCTGGCGGCGCGAAGCGGTGCGCCCTCCAGGCGGTAGCCCATGCGGTCCACCTGCGCCGAGACGCGATAGTCCGCCCCGGCGAAGAGGGCGCGGACGTCCGGGGAGAAGAGGTGGTGCTGGGGGCCGGGAAGGATCGCGACGGGGCCGTCGCCGTCCACCGGATCCTCGAAGAGCTCGGGCGGGGCGGGGTGCGCCGCACTGGCGGGAAAGGCACGGGAGAGGTCGCGCGCGCCGAAGCCGGTCCGGGCGTTGGTGGCGAACGAGCCGAGGGCGGGCGCACCCGGATCGAGCCCCGCCACCGCGACGCTCGCCCACATGCCGCGGGCGCCCGCCGAAATCGCGAGGCGCTCCCCGTCGGCGAGCACGAGGCGCAGCGGCGGGGCGAGCGCCTCCCCGTTGCCGACGCGGACCGAGAAGCCGGGGCCGGCGACCGCGATCCTCACCGGCCCTTCCGCCACGAACGCCGCGCCGGCGATCCCCACCTCGAACGCCACCGCCGTGTCGCCCGCGAGCGCCGTCGCGATGCGGAAGCGGATGCGGTCCATGGGGCCCGACTGGGAGACGCCGTAGCGCATGGCGCCGACGCGGCCTGCGTCCTGGAGGGTGACGAGCGCCGCCGCCTCCACCCGGATCGCGGAGCTCACGGCGCGATCCTCTCGGCGCCCCCGGTCTCGTCCGCGGCGAGGCGGGCGAGGTCGGCCTCGCCGACGGCGCGGAAGGCGAGCCGGTCGCCGACGGCGAAGGGGACCATGGGCGTCCTGTCAGGCCGGAAAGGCCTGACGGCGGTCCTGCCGACGACGTACCAGCCCGTCGGCAGGGACGCAGAGTTGAGCGCCGCCATGCCGCCGGCGATGATGACGCTGCCGGGCGCCATCGGCGCGCGCGGCTTCGGCCGGCGCGGGATGGCGAGTGCCGGGTCGAGGCCCGAGAGATATGCAAATCCCGGCGCGAAGCCGTACATGCCGACCCGCAGGTCGGACGCGAGGAAGCGCGCGCGCAGCTCCTCCTGCGGGATGCCGAGGCCTTCGGCCGCCTCGGCGATGTCCTCCGCCGCCGCACCCTCGAGGCAGACAGGGATGCGCCAGAGGCTCGCGGCGGCTGCGGCGTCGCCCGGCAGAGGCGGGATCGCCGAGAGGATGGCCTCCCGGCTCGTCGTCTCGGGATCGTAGACCACGAGGACGGAGCGGAAGGTCGGCACTACCTCCACGAGGCCCGGGGGCGCCGCTGCGTCGAGGGCCTTCGTCAGCGCGCCGACGCGGGCGCCGGCGGCGGGGTCGATGGCATCGCCGAACTCAACGACGAAGGCGTCCTCCCCGCATGGCCTCAGCGTCGCGCCGGGGATCGTGTCCGTCACCGCGGGGCGAAGGGGGCGATGGTGATGCCCGCCTCCTCCAGAGCCGCGCGGACGGCGCGCGCCGTCGCGACGCTGCCCGGATTGTCGCCGTGGACGCAGATGGAATCGATGGCGGTCGGGATGCGGGTCCCGTCCTCCGCCACGATGGCGCCCTCGCCGACCATCCTGAGGACGCGGCGGGCGGCCTCGTCAGCATCGTGGATCACGGCGCCGGGCTTCCGCCGGCTCATGAGCTGGCCGTCCGGCTCGTAGGCGCGGTCGGCGAAGACCTCCGCCGCCACCGGCAGGCCCGCGTCGCGGCCGGCGCGCTCGAGCTCCGTGGTGGCGATGGCGAGGAGGACGAGGGACGGATCGACGCCCTTCACGGCGGCGGCGATGGCGTCAGCCACCTCCCTGTCGGCCATGGCGACGTTGGAGAGTGCGCCGTGGGCCTTCACGTGGCCGAGCCTCACGCCCGCGAGGGCGGCGACGCCTGCGGTGGCGCCGATCTGGTAGGCCACCATGCGGGTGATCTCGGCGCCCGTCATCGGGATGATGCGGCGGCCGAACCCGCCGCGGTCCTCGTAGCCCGGGTGGGCGCCGACGGCGACGCCGTTCGCCTTCGCGATCTCGACGGTGGCGAGGATCGTCGCCGGATCGCCCGCGTGGAAGCCGCAGGCGACGTTGGCTGTGGTGACCACCGTCAGGATCGCCGCGTCGTCCCCCATGGTCCAGGGGCCGAAGCTCTCCCCGCAGTCGGCGTTGAGGTCCACCGTGGTCATCGCGGCCTCAGTGCGCGAGGGCGTCGTCGAGGGCGCCCGCGAGGCGATCGACGATGGCGTCCACCTCCTCCGCCGTCACGATGAAGGGCGGGGCGAGGAGGACGTGGTCGCCACGGACGCCGTCGATGGTGCCGCCCATGGGGTAGACCATGAGGTCGCGGGCGAACGCGGCCTTCTTGATCTTCGCGTGGGTCTTCGCCCCGGGCGGGAGCGGCGCCTTCGTCTCCCGGTCGGCGACGAGCTCGATGCCGACGAAGAGGCCGCGGCCGCGGATGTCCCCCACGTTGGGGTGCTGTCCGAAGCGGGCCTCGAGCGCGGAGCGCAGCCGCGCCCCCATGGCGTTCACGTTGGCGAGAAGGTCGCGCGTCTCGATGGCGTCGAGGACCGCGTTGCCGCCTGCGCACGCGGCCGGGTGGCCCATGTAGGTGTGGCCGTGCTGGAAGAAGCCCGTGCCGGAGGCGATCGCCTCGTGGATCTCCTCCGCCACGAGGAGGGCGCCGATGGGCTGGTAGCCTGCACCGAGACCCTTCGCGATCAGCACCATGTCGGGCCGCACCCCGTCCTGCTCGGAGGCGAAGAGGGTGCCCGTGCGGCCCATTCCGCACATGACCTCGTCGAGGACGAGGAGGACGCCGTAGCGGTCGCAGATCTCGCGGATGCGGGCGAAGTAGCCGGGGACCGCCGGGACCGCGCCCATGGTGGCGCCCACGACGGGCTCGGCCATGAAGGCGGCGACCGTGTCGGGGCCGAGGCGCAGGATCTCGGCCTCGAGCTCGTCGGCGACGCGGCGGCCGTAGTCCTCGGCGCTCTCGCCCGGCTCGCCCCACCGCCAGTGGTGGCAGGGGGCGATGTGGCTCATGGCGTCCGTCAGCAGCGGGGCGAACTGGCGGCGGCGCCACTCGTTGCCGCCGGCGGCGAGGGCGCCGAGGGTGTTGCCGTGGTAGCTCTGCCGGCGGGCGACGATGCGCCAGCGGTCCTCGCCCTTCTCGAGGAAGTATTGCCGGGCGAGCTTGATCGCCGCCTCGGCCGCCTCGGAGCCGCCGGAGACGAAGTAGACGCGGCCGATCCCCTCGGGCGCCCTGGCGACGAGGCGGCCGGCGAGCTCCTCGGCCGGCTCGGAGGTGAAGAAGCCGGTATGGGCGTAGGGGAGCCTCGCGAGCTGGCGGGAAATGGCGTCGGTGACCGTGCGGTCCGAGTGGCCGAGGCAGGAAACGGCCGCCCCGCCCGACCCGTCGAGGATCTTGCGCCCGTCCTTCGTGACGATGTGGGCACCCTCGCCGCCGACCGCGACCGGCAAGTCGGCCGCCGTCGCGCGCTGGAAGACGTGGGGTGAGGGCATGGCGGTCTCCTTGGCGGTAGAGGGGCGGCTTGAGGCTGCGTGCGGGCACACTGCGATGGCGGGCCGTGCCGGGCAAGCGGTGCGACGGAGAGCGGGCCGCGGTGCAAGCCGGCGAGACGGCCCGGGGCGTCTTCGAGCAGCGCGCCCGCCCCCGATATATGCGTGTGCAAATAGATCTTCACGTCGGCGCAACTTTGCCATAGAGGTCACCGCCCAGAAGGCCTCGGAGGCAGGCGTTGACCGGAGCGGAGATCCCCTACGGCGCCTACTGGTCCACCCCGTTCGCGAAGTGGGGCGGGACGCTCGCCCCGTTCCACAGCGTGCGGCTCGCGGCGTTCACCGCCAGGAGGGCGATGGCGCGGCGGGGGATCGACCCGGCGCGGATCGAGCACGGGGTGCTCGGGCTCACGGTGCCGCAGCACAATTCCTTCTACGGGCTTCCCTGGCTGATGGGGATGGCGGGGGCGCCGGGCGTCGCCGGACCCACCCTCAACCAGGCGTGCGCGACCGGGGCGCGGATCCTCGCCCATGCGGCGGGCGAGGTGGCGCTGGGGCGGGCGCGCTCCGTTCTGGCGCTCTCGGCCGACAGGACGTCCAACGGGCCGACGATGCTCTACCCCGATCCCGCGGCGCCGGGCGGCTCGCCGGCCCACGAGCGCTGGGTGCTCGACAATTTCGCCCACGACCCGTTCGCGCGGTGCGCCATGGTGGACACGGCCGAGAACGTCGCCGCGCGCGAGGGGATCGACCTTGCCGAGCAGCACGCGGTGACGGTGCGGCGGCACGAGCAGTACGAAGCGGCCCTCGCCGACGGGCAGGCGTTCCAGCGGCGCTACATGGAGCTGCCGATGGCGCTCCCGGACCGGAAATGGGACGGGGAGGCGGGCTTCCTCGCGGGCGACGAGGGCGTCTATCCGACGACTGCCGGGAAGCTCGCGACGCTGAAGCCGGTGCGCGAGGGCGGAACGGTGACGTTCGGCGGGCAGACCCACCCCGCCGACGGCAACGCCGCCGTGCTCGTGACCGACGGGGAGACGGCGCGCGAGATGTCTTCCCGGCCGGAGATCCGCGTGCGGATCGTCTCCTTCGGGGAGGCGCGGGAGGCACCGGGCTTCATGCCGGCGGCGCCCATCGCGGCGGCGCGCAAGGCGCTCGACCGGGCGGGGCTCGCCATAGGCGACGTGGACGCCATCAAGTCCCACAACCCCTTCGCGGTCAACGACATCACGTTTGCCCGCGCGTTCGGGATCGGGTGGGAGGGGATGAACAACTTCGGGTCCTCGCTGATCTGGGGGCACCCGCAGGGACCGACCGGGCTGCGCGCCATCATCGAGCTCGTGGAGGAGCTCGAGATGCGCGGCGGCGGCACGGGCCTCTTCCAGGGCTGCGCCGCCGGTGACAGCGCCATGGCCTGCGTCATCGTCGTGGAGGACCGCGCGTGATCGCGGCGCCACCGTCCGTCGTCCACACGCTCGCGGAAGCCGCGGCCGCGGTGCCGGACCGCGAGGCGCTGGTATGCGGGCCGGTGCGCCTCACCTATGCTCGCTACGCCGGCGCGGTGGCGGCGCTCGCCGCGGAGATGCGCGGGCTCGAGGGGGAGCGCGTCGCGATCGTCGCGCCCAACACGGCGGACCTCGCCATCGCGATCATGGCCGCGATGGCGGCGGGCGCGGAGGCGGTGCCGCTCAATCCGATGTACACCGTCCACGAGCTGCGCCCCGTGCTTCAGGACGCGGCGCCGGCGAGGATCCTCGCCTCGGCGGAGGTGGCCGAGCGCATCCGCCCGCTGGTGCCGGAGCTCAGGCTCCCGGAGCCGGAGACGATCGGCGCGGGCGGGCGCGATCTCGCCTCGCTCTCCGGCGACCCCGCCGCGATGCCGCTGCCGGACGGCGAGCGCATCGGCATCGTCCAGTACACCGGCGGGACGACGGGGCGGCCGAAGGGCGTCCTCCTCGCGCACCGCCCGCTCGCCGTGAACGTCGCCCAGCGGGACAGGGTGGTGCCGACGCGGGACGGCGAGCGCGTCCTCGTGATGACGCCGCTCTACCACGTCTACGCCACGTCCATGGGCCTCTGGCTCGCGCCGAACGCGCGCGGGACCATGGTGCTGATGCCGCGCTACACGCCGCAGGACGCGCTCGCCGCCATCGAGGCGGAGCGGATCAGCTTCTTCTCCGGCAGCCCGACAATCTACCACACCCTCCTCGCCGCGCCCGAGGCGCTGCGGACGGATTTCGCCTCCGTCGAGTGCGCGTTCTCCGGCTCGGCTGCGCTGCCGGCGGCGACGCTGGAGCGCTGGGCCGAAATGACGGGCTCCACCATCTGCGAGGGCTACGGGCAGACCGAGGGCGGGCCGGTGCTCGCCTGCAACCCGCGCGCGGGGCCGCACAGGGCGGGCTCGGTGGGCTTCGCGCTGCCGCAGACGCAGATCGAGATCGTCGACGCCGTCACCGGGGAGGGGCCGCTTCCCACCGGCGAGGCGGGTGAGATCCGCGTGCGCGGCCCCCAGATCATGAAGGGCTACCGCAACCGGCCTGAGGAAACGGCCGAGGCGCTGCGCGGCGGCTGGCTCCACACCGGCGACATCGGCGCCTTAGGGCCGGACGGGGCGCTCGAGATCCGCGACCGCAAGAAGGACATGGTCGTCGTCTCCGGCTTCAACGTCTACCCGCGCGAGGTGGAGGAGGCGCTGCTCGCCCATCCCGCCGTCGCGGAGGCCGCCGTGTTCGGCGTGCCCGACCCCAGGAAGGGCGAGGCGCTGACGGCCCACGTCATCGCCGACGGCGCGACCCCCGAGATGCTTGCCGCCCACCTCGCCGAGCGCCTCGCCCGCTATAAGCTGCCGTCCCGCATCGAGATCGTGAAGGCGATCCCGAGGACGCCCATCGGCAAGGTTGACAAGCCCGCGCTGCGCGCGGCCGTCCGGGCCGCCGCGGGCTGACGTCGAACCACGGAAGGAGAGGAGAGGATGCACATGAGACGGATGCTTCTCGGCGCGCTCGCTGCCGCGTTGATGGCCAGCCCCCTCGGGGCCGCCGCCGAGACGACGCTGCGGGTCGGCACGTTCCTCGCGCCGCAGGGCGTCTGGCACGAGCCGCTCGCCCGGTTCATTGAGACCGTGAACGCGAAGAACGCCGACCTCACGCTGCGTCTCGTCGCCGATCCGTCCTCGGTGAACCCGTTCCAGCTTGGCTCCGCGGTCCAGTCAGGCGTCGTCGACATCGCCTACGTCTCGGGCTCGTTCTACACCTCGCTGGTGCCGGAGGCGGACGCGAACAAGCTCTTCAACAAGCCCGTGCAGGAGCTTCGCGAGAACGGGGCGATCGCCCTCATCGACGAGATCCATCGCGAGCGGATGGGCGCCGTCTTCCTCGGCAAGGTGGGCGACGAGGTGACCTATCACCTCTACACGGCCAGGCCCGTGGAAGGCCCCGATCTCACCAACTGGAACTTCCGCGGCACGCCCCTCTACCGTCCGTTCCTGACGGCGATCGGCGCCAACGTCATCCAGATGCAGGGCTCCGAGGTCTACCCCGCCATGGAATCGGGCGTCATCGACGGCTATCCTTGGCCGCTCTGGGGCATCGGCGACCTCGGCCTCCTCGAGGTGACGAAGTACAGGATCGAGCCCGGCTTCTACAGCGCCGAGATCGGCTTCATCATGAACGAGCGGCGCTGGGACTCCCTCACCGACGCGCAGCGCACGGCCCTCGGCGAGGCGATGATCGAGACCGAGAACTGGTTCGTCGAGTACCGCGACGAGGTCGACGCCGCCCAGGCGCGGCTGCAGGCGGACGCCGGGATCGAGGTCATCACCTTCTCCGAGGAGGAGAACGCGAGGATGGTTCAGACTGCCGACGATGCCGGCTGGGCCGTCGTGATGGAGAACTCTCCCGAGTACGGGCCGCGCATCAGGGAACTGACCTACGAGGAGTGAGGCCTTGGTGCTCCTTCGCCTGTTCGACCGGGCCGTCGGTCTCCTGATCGACGGCTTCGGCCTTCTCGCCGGCGTGGTGATCGGGCTGATGGCGCTGTCCATCTCTGCTGAGGTGGTGATGCGCGCCCTCGGCCTGCCGCCGTTCGGGTGGACGCTCGAGGTGTCGGAGTACGGGCTTCTCGTGGTCGGCTTCCTCGCGGCGCCCTGGGTGCTGAGGCAGTCCGACCACATCCGCGTCGACGTGGTGCTGCGCTCGGTCGGGCCGCGCACGCGGGCGGGCCTGCTGCTGGCCGGCAACGCCGTGGCGTGCCTCACCTGCGCGGTCCTCACGGTCTTCGCGTACCAGGCGGCGGCGGAGGCCTACGCGCGTGGCGCGCTCGTCTTCAAGAACCTCGTCATCCCGCAATGGTGGACCCTCGCGATCCTGCCGACGGGGATGGCGCTCCTCACGCTCGAGTTCCTCGCCCGCATCGTGCGCCGGATCGCCGGCAGGCCCGTGCCGCAGGAGGATACCACCGAGAGCTCGGCCCTGTGATCGACCTTCCCTGGCAGCTCGTCCTCGGTCTCATGGGAGGCGGGCTCGTCTTTCTCATGGGGGTGGGCGTCCCCGTCGCGTTCGCCTTCCTCGCCATCAACATCGTGGGGGCCTGGTTCATCCTCGGCGGTGAGGCCGGGCTGCGGCTCCTCGCGCTGAACGCCACGCAGTCGGTCGGCTCCTTCGCGCTGGTGCCGATCCCCCTGTTCATCCTCATGGGCGAACTCCTCCTGCGCACGGGTCTTGCGACGCGGGCGATCCACGCCATCGAGCGGCTGATCGTCGGGGTGCCGGGGCGGCTGTCCTTGGTGGCGGTGACGTCGGGCGCCGTGTTCGCCTCGCTGTCGGGATCGTCCATCGCGAACACCGCGGTGCTGGGGCGCGTCCTCCTGCCGGACATGCAGCGCCTCGGCTATCACCCCGTCCTGTCGGTGGGGCCGATCCTCGGGATCGGTGGGGTCGCGATGCTGATCCCGCCCTCGGCGCTCGGGGTCCTGTTCGGTTCCCTCGCCGGGATCTCCATCAGCCAGCTTCTCATCGGCGGCATCCTTCCGGGCCTGATGCTGGCGCTCTTCTATCTCCTCTTCATCGCCGCGATTGCATGGCTGAAGCCCTCCCTCGGCCCCGCGGAGCCGGTGGAGAAGGAGCCTCTCGCAGCGCGCATCAGGCCGTTCATCGTCCATGTCCTGCCGCTGATGACGATCGTCGTCGTGGTGGTGGGGTCGATCCTCGGCGGCTTCGCGACGCCGACCGAATCGGCGGCGCTCGGCTCGATGGCGACCCTCGTTGCGGCGCTCGCCTACCGCTCGCTCACCTGGCGGGCGCTCCTCGACGCGCTGACCGGGACCGCGCGGACCTCGGCGCTCATCCTCATCATCATCTCCGGCTCCATCACGTTCAGCCAGATCCTGTCCTTCTCGGGCGCGAGCCGCGAGCTGATCGACGTCGTGATCTCCTTCGAGGTGTCCCCCGCGGTCCTCGTCGCCGCGATGCTCCTTTCGGCGCTCGTCCTCGGGATGCTGATGGACCAGGTCTCCATCATGCTGATCACGCTGCCCTTCTTCATGCCGCTCGTCACCCACGCCGGGGTCGATCCGGTCTGGTTCGGCGTCATGATGCTGGTGGCGCTCGAGATCGGGCTCGTGACGCCGCCGTTCGGCCTCCTCCTCTTCATCATGCAGTCGGTGGCGCCTGCGGGGGTGACGATGCGCGATATCCTCGTCAGCGTGTCGCCGTTCATCGTGATCGAGCTCGCGGGGCTCGCGCTCGTCTTCGCGTTCCCCGCCATCGCGCTCTGGCTGCCGTCGCTCATCCGGTGAGCGCGGGCGCTGCCGGCGTGGCGATCCGGCTCGTGGCGCGGGCCGACGGCACGGCTTATGGTCCTTTCGTGGCAGGAACGGGCGAAGCTCGATGGCGGAAGGGGCGCGGATCGACGATCGCACGGCCGACCATGCCGCCGCCGGTGCGCACGCCGTGAGGCGGTCCCGCTGGCAGGCGGCGGTGGTGTGCGCTTTTCTCGCCGCCGCCGTGCTCGTCGCCTCTGTTCCGGGCCACGGCGCGCCGGGCCGGGTGTCGGCGCAGTCCGTCGACGCGCCCTTCACCGACGAGGAGCTGACGCGCGGCTTCCTCCTCACCGTGTTCGGTTCCGAGCTCGAGAGCGACCACGACAGCCGGGAAGCCCGTATCGTGAAGAAGTTCACCGGGCCCGTGCGCTATCGCCTCGTCTCCACGGCGCGGATCGACTGGCGGCCGAGCGTGCGCGACTTCATGCGCGCCCTGTCGGATTCCGTCCGCCATCTCGAACTCGTGGAGGCGGTTCCTGGGGCGAACGCGGACATGACGGTCTACATCGTCGACCGCGCGGACTATGCCGCCACGATCCGGTCCACCGTCTGGGAGGGCGTCGACACGGGCTTTCTCGAGGCGAACGCCTGCTCGGCGGTGCTCGCAGCGCGGACGAGCGGCATCGAGCGGGCCAACATCTACCTCGTCGGGGACGAGGGCTTCGCCGGGCTCTCCCACTGCATGGTGGAGGAGGTGGCGCAGAGCCTCGGCCCGGCGAACGACAGCCCTCTCCTGCCGGCGAGCATCTTCAACGACGAGTCGCACATCAACGTCTTCGGCCTGTTCGACTGGTTCATCCTGAACATGCTTTACGACCCGCGGATCCGGCCGGGCATGACCGAGGAGGACGCGCTGCGGGTGCTGCCGGACGTGATCGCCGACGTGCGCGCGTGGATGCCGGAGGCCCTTCGCGACGATGCCGCCCGTCACCGCCGGACGGACGGGCGCTGAGCGAGTCGCCTCACGACACGCCGTCAAGGCGGTCTTTACCATGAGTGATTGCACTCGCGTGCCTCACCGCCCGCGCGCTTTCCAGATCGTGCCCTCGCGCGTCATGTTGCGCCCCGTCACGGCATCGAAGCGGCGGGAGGAGGACCGGCTCGGATGATCCATCTTGCGAAGGCGGCGGTGCCGCTCGTGCTCGGCGCGGCGCTGGCTGTGTCGGCCGCGCTGCCGGCTGCGGCGTTCGACACCGACAGGGGATCCTGGATCAACCACCTCCAGGAGGAGCGGGCACAGCGGCGCGCCGCCGCCGGCACGACGCCGCCGATGACGCGGCAGACGGGAGGCTACCAGCCGCCGGAGGTCGACCTGGTGCGTCCCGGCACGTTCACGGCCCCGCCGCGGGCCGCGGCGCCGGCCACTGCCCCCGCACGGCGTACCGCGGTTCGGCCGGAGGTGCAGCAGGCGGCACTCCAGCAGGTGCCGCGGCAGCCCGACCCCCGCTTCCTGCCGCAGGTCGTCGCCTACAGCGGACCGCACGAGCCGGGCACGATCGTGGTCGACACGAGCGACAGGTTCCTCTACCTCGTGCAGCCCGGCGGCACGGCGATACGCTACGGCGTCGGCGTCGGCCGGCAGGGCTTCGACTGGACCGGGCGCCACCGCATCACCATGAAGCGGGAATGGCCGGGTTGGACGCCGCCGCCCGCCATGCGCCGCCGCCAGCCGGAACTTCCGGCCTTCATGCCCGGCGGCCCGGACAATCCTCTCGGCGCCCGCGCCCTCTATCTCGGCTCGACGCTCTACCGCATCCACGGCTCCAACCAGCCGTGGACCATCGGGCAGGCTGTCTCCTCGGGCTGCATCCGCATGCGCAACGAGGACGTGACCGACCTCTACGAGCGCGTGAAGGTCGGCACGATGGTGGTCGTCCAGCGCTGACGCCGGTGACGGTGCGTTGCAGTCCCTCGCGGGCCTTCAGAGCGCCGCGAGGGCCTTCAGCGCTGCCTTGTCCTCAATGCAGTAGTAGCCGGAGATCCGGCTGATGTGGCCCTCGCGCTTCCAGTCGTTGAGGATGCGGCTGACGTTCTCGCGCGCCGCGCCGACGAGGGCGGCGAGGTCCGCCTGGCTGATCTTGTGGTGGACGAGGATGCGCCCCTGGCCCACGTCCTTGCCGAAGAGGTCAGCGAGGTTGAGGAGGGTCTGCGCCACGCGGCCCGTGAGCGGGAGGAGCGAGCGGGCTGCGAGCGTCGCGTTGGACGCCCGCAGCCGCTTTCCCACGATGCACAGCATGTGGCGGTAGACGGCCGGATTGTCGTCCATGAAGCGGAAGACGGCGGTCTTCTCGAAGAAGGCGACGCGGGAGGGCTTGGTGGCGATGACCGTCGCCGAACGCGGCTCGCCGTCGAAGAGGGACAGCTCGCCGAAGATGGCGCCGGGTGACAGGATGGCGAGGACCTGCTCGCCGTCCTCGCCCCGCAGGATGACGCGCAGCGTGCCCTCGAGGAGGGCGTAGAAGCCGTCTCCCGGGTCGCCGGCCTCGAACAGCACGGCGCCCGCCTTCACGGGCCGCGTGCGCGCGACCTTGATGAGCTCTGCGGCGAGGTCCTCTGGAAGACCGTCGAGCGCCACGCTCTGCGACAGGACGTCTGGATTGACCTGCATGCGGATGACCTCTCTCGGCGCGCCTCGGCGTAAGGCGGCGAAGACACCGATGGAACGGCCGGAGCCGGAGTGAACACGAACCTTCGGCCGAGTTCAACGCGCCCGAGCGTCGAAGGGGTCGCGGGGGTGAAATGATCTTGCTCGCGTGGCAACCGGCGCCGGCCGCGCGAGGTGACGGATCGGTGGCCCGGCAGCGCTCCGGCACGATCCGCCCGGCCGGGATCGGGCGGAACGGACGAAACGCGCCCGCCTCGTCGTCCGGCGAGCCTTCCGACGGATCGGCCTGATCCGACCGGATCGGAAGGCACCGGGAGCGCGCCGCGCGCGATCCTGCGGCCGCGACGCAAGTCTTCCGGGCATCGGCAATCCCGTGACGTCGATCACGTGAAGCCTTGGTGATGGTGCGTATCTTCAGGTCGTCGGCAGGACGCCGATCGACCACATCAAGCAGAACGGACCAGACCCATGAACAAGACCCTCATCGCTCTCGGCACCGCCGCCGCCATCGGGCTCGGTGCCCTCGTCCCCTCCGGCCAGGCCATGGCGGCCCCCTTGTCCCCGGCGATGGCCGGCGCCGTCGAGGTGGGCAGCGGCCTCGAGCAGGTCGGCCACCGCAAGCGCCACTTCAAGCGCGGCATCCACGTCTACGTGGGCAAGCCGTACTACGGCCACTACTACGGCCCGAAGTGCCGCTACAAGAAGGTGAAGGTGTGGAGCCCCTACCACCACGGCTACGTCTGGAAGACCCGGAAGGTCTGCCGCGGCTGGTGATCGCCCGGTGATCATGACGAAGACGCAAGCGTGAAGACGAGAGCGCCGCCCGGCCTGGCGGCGCATCCCGAACGGGCCGACGAGACGGCGACGCCGCCCCTGACCAGGGCGGCGTTTTTCGCGTTTCGGGGGCCGGCAACGACCCCGCCGCAGTGCCGCCGATGAGGCGGAAGAGGCTGCGCGCGGCTCTCGCCCTCAGGAGGAATCCGGCATCGGCGATCCCGGATGGAAAGCCCGGCCCTGTCCCGGATGTTTTGCGGGGATACTTTCTTCATTCCCGATGACGCCCGACCGGTTGCCGCGCTATCCTCCGGGCATGTTCTCATCGCCCGCAAGCCTCATCACGGCGATCGCGGCCACGTCCGGGCCGGAGGCGCGCGCGCGGCTCGTCCGGGGTGGTGCACGGGCGCTGCTGGAGGAGCCCGGCGCCGTCCACAGGGTCGCCATCGCCGCCGCGAGCGCGGACGACAGCGACGAGGTGCTCGCGGCCGCCGCACTCCTGGCGGGTGCGCTGGATGAGGCGCGGATTGCCGTCGAGAACGATGCGCCCGAAGGTGCGGCGCTGATCGATGGCGTCCACGCGACGCTCTCGGCGCAGGACACCGCCGCGCCATTCATGCCCGCCGTTCGCATGCGACTCGCCCAGATCTTCGCTCAGGCGGGTCTCGAACCGCCAGCCTGTGCCCGGTTGACGCTCGATGCCATGGAGGACCTCGCCGAGGACGATGCCGTGCCTCCCGACGCCTCCGACATCGCAGCCGCGCTGGACGGCCTCATCGGCGAGGCTGGCGGCAAGCTCCTCCAGGCGCACGCGGCGCTCGGCGAGATTTTGGCCGGGCTTCCTTCGGAGGTCGGCGCCATGCTGGTGGCGACCATCATCGCGCAGCCAGGCACGCCGAAGGCCTGGCTCGGACTCTACTGGCTGCTCGACCGCCAGCCGCACATGCGCCACGCCGCTGCCTTGGCGCTGCTCCAGCGCAGCGAGGCCGGCGCGCTCGCCCCGGATGTCGGTGCGGTCCTGCCGACGATCCGGAAGTGGTTGCCCGCAGACCCCGCACGGGATGCTCTCGACGCCGCCATCCGGGGCCTGATCCGCAATAGCGCGGGACGCTCCGCCGGAAAGGCGCCGATCGTCGAGCGCGCTGCCGCGAGCCTGCCCGACGGCGTCGGTGCGCAGAGCCTCATGGCGGCGGTTCGGGCGGGGAGAAAGCGCAGCCTCGCCATGATCATGGTCAAGCAGGGGCATGGCGTGAAGGACGCGTTCGTCATCCCCTGCGCCAGCGCGGCCGAACAGGGCCGCATGTTCCGCGAGATGCTCGCCGAGATCGTGATGGTCGACATCGCGCCCGACTCCGTCGCCGGGTTGCTGTCGTTCGCACTCGGTGAGGGGCAGGCGAACGGCGTGCCGCCCGCGCCCGGCATCGTCGACATGATCGGTCTGTTCGGAGCCGACAAGCTCGTCCCCGCCGGGTCGGACGCCGAGGCGATCCTCGATGCCATCGGTGCGCGGAAGGCCCTGTCGGACCTTTCGCCGGAGTCCCTCGCCGCACTTCACGACGCGAGCGGCGAGGTCGCGGATCGCTTCGTTTCGGGTGACGGGTGGTTCGAGGATTCCGGACCTCTCCGTGCCGCCATCGGGCGCGCTCGAACCGACCGGGGGCGTGAGAACGCCGTCTGGAAGCATCTTGAGACCCGGCGCGCCTGGTGGGCGCGGCAGCTCGCCCTGTCGGCGGCCACGCTCAAGGCGCGGGTCGAGCCGGAGCCGGAGGCATGGTTGCCCTTCGCCGCCGCGGCGCAGGCGCTGCTCGCCAGTCGACCGCTGAAGAAGACGCCGTTCATGGCGGACATCGTGGATCTCACGCTCCTTGCGTACCATGCGCGGGAGGACGCCAACGAGGCGGCGGCGCCGGCTGCGCGTCGGGCGGGTGAGGCCGACATCCACGATCTGCTCGCCCACGCCGGGATCGGCGAGCATTATCTCGACGGCTATCTCACCGCCCTTGCCGTCAGCCCTCTTGCGCCTTCCCCGCCGGCCTGGCTCGGGCCGCTCCTCGCCGGCATCGAGTTCCCCGGGGAGGGGGCGATCGAGCGCCTGCTCGAACATCTCGTGATGCGCGCCAACCGGATCGACGACGGCTCCGCCGACAAGACTGTCGTCGGCGACCGTCTCACCGGGCTCGACGCTGCCGGCATGCGCGGATGGGCGGCCGGGTTCGCGGCCCTCGTCACAGCCGTGCGGCCGGCCTGGCCGGCGACGGCACTGGCTGCTGACGACAAGCGAATGCTGAAGATGATCCGGGCGGTGGCCGAAGGCGAGGATGCCGCAGCCGTGCGGGCGCTCCTCCCGGCGTGGATTTCGCGCCGCCACGCACTCAGGGCGTAGACGGCGCGCGGTGGTCGGACTTTCCGCGCCCTGCGGGTCGGGGACCGGCGGACGCGGGGAGCCGTGAAGCGGCGAACCACGGCCGGCGAACGCGCCCGGGCGCGCGGCGCGCTTGTGGGAATCGTGCGGCGGTGCGCCTACAATGGCGGTCGATGCACGCATTCGCAGAGCTCCTCGACCGCCTCGCCTACGAGCCGCGCCGCAACGGCAAGCTGGCGCTCATGGAAGCCTACTTCCGCGCGGCGCCCGACCCGGAGCGCGGCTTCGCCCTCGCCGCGCTCACCGACGAGCTCTCCTTCCAGAACGCCAAGCCCGGCCTCATCCGCGCTCTGATCGCGGAGCGGACCGACCCGGTGCTGTTCGCCCTCTCCCGCGACTACGTGGGCGATCTTTCCGAGACGGTCGCCCTCATGTGGCCGCGGAAGCCGCCGCCCGAGGCGGAGCGCCCCACCGGCCTCCTGGGCCACAATGCGCCGCCGCGAGGACCCTCCCTCGCCGAGGTGATCGGTGCGCTCGAGACCGGCGGGAAGGCGGAGCTTCCCGGTCGCCTCGCCGGCTGGCTCGACGAACTCGACGAGATCGGCCGCTGGGCGCTCCTCAAGCTCATCACCGGATCGCTGCGCGTCGGCGTCAACGCCCGCCTCGCGAAGACCGCCGTCGCGAGGCTCGGCGAGGTGGAGGTGAACGCCGTCGAGGAGGTGTGGCACGGTCTATCGCCGCCCTACGAGACTCTCTTTGCCTGGCTCGAGCGGCGCGGGGAACGGCCGTCCACCGTGGATCCGGCGCCCTTCCGCCCGCCGATGCTCGCGCAGCCGACCGATCTCGACGAGCTGCTGCGCGGGGAGGACCCGTCCGCCTTCGGTGCCGAGTGGAAGTGGGACGGCATCCGCGTCCAGGTGGCCGCCGGTGAGGGGCCTGACGGGCGGCGCGTCGTCCGCCTCTACTCGCGCACTGGCGAGGACATCTCCGGCGCCTTCCCCGACGTCGTGGAGGCCGTCGACTTCACCGGCGCGCTCGACGGCGAGCTCCTCATCGTGAGGGACGGGGCGGTGCAGCCGTTCAACGTCCTTCAGCAGCGGCTGAACCGGAAGAGCGTCAGCCCCAGGATGCTGCGGGACTACCCGCCGCGCGTGCGCGTCTACGACGTTCTCGCGGTCGGCGGAGAGGACGTGCGCCATCTCCCGTTCGCCGAGCGCAGAGCCCGGATGGTCCCTTTCGTCGAGGAGGCGGGGTCGATGTTCGACGTCTCGCCCGCCTTCCCGTTCGAGACGTGGCAGGATGTCGCCGATGCGCGCGAGGACCCGGCGTCCGCCGGCGCGGGGGAGGATGCGGCGGCCGTCGAGGGCGTGATGCTGAAGCGCCTCGACAGCCCCTATCTGCCCGGCCGGCCCAGGGGGCCGTGGTTCAAGTGGAAGAGGGAGCCGCACAGGGTGGATGCGGTCCTGATGTACGCCCAGCGCGGCTCGGGAAAGCGCTCCTCCTTCTACTCGGACTACACCTTCGGCGTGTGGACAGGCGAGGACGGTAGGGGACCGCTGGTGCCCGTCGGCAAGGCCTATTTCGGCTTCACGGACGAGGAGCTGAAGCAGATCGACAAGTTCGTCCGGAACAACACGGTGAACCGCTTCGGTCCCGTGCGGGAGGTGGTCCACGAGCGGGACAGGGGGCTCGTCCTCGAGATCGCGTTCGAGGGGCTCAACCGGTCGGCGCGGCACAAGTCGGGTGTCGCCATGCGCTTTCCGCGGGTCGCGCGGCTGCGCTGGGACAAGCCCCCGGCAGAGGCGGACACGCTCGACAGTCTCTCGCGCCTCCTGCCGGCAGAGGACGGCAGGAGGCGGCGGGCCGGGTGATCGGCGGGCGCCCGGGACGCCCGCGCCGCCGTCAGTTCGCGGGAGCCGCTTCCTCCGCATCATCCGTCTCCCCGGCGGGGGCTCCGGCGGCGGCTTCAGCCTCCCGGACCGTCTCCTCGAGGCGGCGGCGGGTGGCGCGGAGGGCGTCGATCTCGGCGATGAGCTCGTCGCGCTGGGCACGCCACAGGTCCGCGTCGCGGCGCAGCTCGGCCATCTCGTTCTCGAGCGCGGCACGGCGGCCGCCGAACTCGCTCTCGGTCGTGGTGAAGCGCCGCTCGAGGTCGCGCAGCTCCGCCTCTGAGCGCACCACCTGCATGTCGAGCTCGCCGCGGCGCGCCTCGAGATCGGCGACGGCCTCGTCGAGGCCGCTCCGCTCCTCCGTGAGCGCCGCGACGCTGGCGCGGATCTCCTCCTCCTGCGCGGCGAGCGCGCCTGTCTCGGCCTCGAGCGCGGCGCGCTGGCCGGACAGCGCCTCGACCTCGCCGGCGAGGGTTTCGCGCTCGCCCGTCAGCGCCTCGATCTCGCTGGCGAGGGTGGCGCGGTCCGCCTCGAGGGTTTCGAGCCCGGCGCGAAGTGTCGCCATCTCGGCGTCGAGCTCGGCGGTGGCGGCCTCGGCCTCCGTCAGCGCTGCGCTCGCGCGGTCGGCCTCCGCCTCGAGGGATGCAAGGCCGGCCTCGGCGCTGGCGGTCTCCTCGCGGAGCGTTGCAAGGGCCGCCTCGGCGGCGTCGAGCTCCTCCCGGACGGACGCCAGCGTGGCGGCGGCGGCCTCGCGCGCCGCGTCGGCCTCACCGGCTGCGGCGGTCGCCTCCTCGGCTGCGGCGGTCGCTTCCTCGGCGGCGGCGGTCGCGGTGGCGCGGCGCTCCTCGAGGGATGCGACCTCGGCCTGAAGGCTCTCCACATCCGCCGAAAGCTCGTCGCGGCGCGCGGCGAGGGTGTCCGTCTCGGCGGCTGCCACGTCGCGTGCCTCGGCTGCGGCGGCGGCCTCGGCCTCCAGCCTCTCGGCCTCGGCGGCGGCGGAGTCGCGCTGCTCCCGGAGCGACGTGACGGTCTCCTCAAGGCTGCCGATCTCGGCCTCGAGCGTGTCGCGGCCCGCCTCGGCTGCGGCGAGCGCCGCCTCGGCGTCGTCGCGGGCGCTGGTCAGCGCGTCGACGCGGCCGGACAGCTCCGACACTTCGGCCGCCAGCATCTCGCGCTGATCGGCGAGGGCGGACGCCGTCTCCTCGAGCGCGGCGATCCGGTCGGAGAGATCCTCGCGCTGCGTTTCGAGCGCCGCAACGGCGCCTTCCGCGTTGGAGCGCCGCTCCTCGAGTTCGGGGATGGCGGACCTCAGGCTGTCGGCCTCGGCGGCGGCAGCGTCACGCTCTGCGGCTGCGGCGGTGGCGGCCTCGCCGAGCCGGGTCGCCTCTGCGGCGAGCTCGTCCCGCCCGTCCGTGAGCTCAGCCACCTCGGTCTCAAGCGTCGCCGCGGCGTCGGCGAGTTCCGCCTCGCGCGCCTCGAGCGCCGTCACCTCTTCGGCGGTGGCGTCACGCTCTGCGCTGGCGTCGGCGATCTCCTGCTCGATGCTCTCCAGTCGGCCCGCGAGCTCCGCCTCGCGCGCCTCGAGTGCCGTCAGCTCTTCGGCGGTGGCGTCACGCTCTGCGTTGGCGTCGGCGATCTCCTGCTCGATGCTCTCCAGTCGGCCCATGAGCTCCGCCTCGCGCGCCTCGAGGGCCGTCACCTCGTCGGCGGTGGCGTCACGCTCTGCGCTGGCGTCGGCGATCTCCTGCTCGAGGCTCTCCAGTATGCCCGCGAGCTCGCCCTGCCGCGCCTCGAGGGCCGTCACCTCGTCCGCGACGGCGGCGCGGGAGCTTTCGGCGGCGTCGACATCGGCCTCGAGCGCGGCGACGGCATCCTGCAGCTCGGTGCGGCGGGCTTCGAGCTCGCGCGCCACGGCGTCGCGCTCCGCGGCGAGACGGCCGGTCTCCTCGACGAGGCGCTCGGCTTCGGAGCGCGCCTCGGCGAGGGCACCCTCCGTCTCGGCCAGCGCCCCTTCGGCGGCCTCGCGCTCCGCCTCGATCTCCGCGACGGCCTCCTCGATGGCGGCCCGGTTCTGCTCGGCCTCGCGGGCAGCCTCGCCTGCGGTCTCGGCCTCCGCCGTCGCCTCGTCGCGTGCGGCGCGAATCGCCGCAAGCTCCTCCTCCAGCGTGGCGCGCTCGGCCGCCGCGTTCTCCGCCTCGCTCTCGGCGGTGGCGAGATCGGCGCGAAGCTCCTCGACGGTGGCGCCGAGCGTCTCCGCCGCGGCCTCGCGCTCGGCGATGGTGGTTTCGGCGCTAGCGATCCGCTCCTCCAGAGTGGCGAGCTCGGCCGACGCGGTCTCCGCCTCGCTCTCGGCATTGGCGAGAGCGGCGCGAAGCTCCTCGACGGTGGCGCCGAGCGTCTCCGCCGTGGCCTCGCGCTCGGCGATGGTGGTTTCGGCGCTAGCGATCCGCTCCTCCAGCGTGGCGGCCTCGGCCGTGAGGCGCTCCACGGTGGCGGCGACCTCCTCCCGCTCGGTCCCGGCGGCGGCGAGGGCTGTGCGCGCCTCCTCGAGCGAACCCGCCTCGCGCGTCAGCTCCTGCACCTCGGCCCGCAGCTGGCGCTGCTCGCGCTCGGCCACCTGCCGCACCTCGACCGCAGCTTCGAGAGCCGCCTGCCTCTCCTGGTAGAAATAGACGGCCGCGCCTATGCCGGCGAGGGCGATGATGACGAGGACGATTGTGGCGGGGCTGCGGACGATCATGGCGCTGGTTCCTCTCGTACGGAGACCGGCGCCCTCTATGCCGGCGGCTCGCCACGATGTCGACCGTCGACGAATCGCCGCCGGCATTTTCCGGCATGTGTCACCATAAAGTCGCGCACGCCGCGCAGCGCGGTTTCATCGAACTGTCGTGATTTTGTTGTTGCGCCGCTACAACGGTTCATTAGAGCACACTCAGGAGTCCATCCCGCCAGCGGAGTGTGCGGTGCACAAATCTTTCTTCGGAACAGTTCTTCGTGGCGCCGCGGTCAGCGCCGGCGTCCTCGTCTTCGCGGCCGGCGCCGCGGCGCAGGACACGACGACGCTCCAGCTCCTCCACGCGACCGACCTCGAGGGCAACGCAGACGCCGTCGAGAGCGCGCCGAACTTCGCCACCATCGTGGACGCTCTGGAGGACACGCACCCGACGACCCTCATCATCTCGTCCGGCGACAACTTCATCCCGAGCCCGTTCTCGAACGCTGCCGCCTCGCAGGATCCGCAGGTGCGGGAGGCGCTCGACGCCGCGCTCAACGAGGTGATGTCGCGCGTGACCGGGGAGAGCACCACGAGCCTCTCCTCGGCGGCCGGCCGGTTCGACATCGCGATCATGAACGCCATCGGGTTCGACGCCTCGGCGCTCGGCAACCACGAGTTCGACTTCGGTCAGGATCAGCTCCTCGCAGTCGTCGCGGCGGGCGACGACTGGACGGGGGCTTTCTTCCCCTACCTCACCGCAAATCTGGTGTTCGAGGACGAGAGCGTCCTGCGCGCCGTCTACGACGCCGACGGCGTCGCGCCCGGCGAGAACGCGCGCGGCGTCATCGCCCCGTTCGCGATCATCGAGGACAACGGCGAGCGCTTCGGCGTGATCGGCGCGACGACGCAGCTCGTCACGAGCATCTCGTCCACCTTCGGCGATCCGGACAATCCGAACGACGACGTCGAGGCCCACGGCACGATCGACATGGCGGTGCTCGCCGGCAGGATCCAGCCGGTGATCGACGCGCTCGAGGCGGACGGGGTCGACAGGATCATCCTCACATCGCACCTCCAGCAGTTCTCCCTCGAGGTCGAGCTCGCAGGGCTGCTCGACGGCGTCGACATCATCATCGCCGGCGGATCCGACACGCTCCTCGCCGACGCGGACGACAGGCTGCGCAGGCGCGACGAGGCTGCCGAGGACTACCCCTTCCTGACCGAGGACGCGGGCGGCAGCCCCGTCGCCATCGTCGCGACCGACGGGCAGTACACCTACGTCGGCCGCCTCGTGGTGGACTTCGACGCGAACGGCGACATCGTGCCGGAGAGCATCGACCCCGCCGTCTCGGGCGCCTTCGCGACCGACGAGGCGGGCGTCCTCGCCGTCACCGGCGCGGCCGATCTCGACGGCGCCATCGCCTCCTCGACCAAGGGCTCGGCGGTGCGCGACCTCGTGAACGTCGTCCAGACGGCGGTGCTCGAGACCTCGGGCAACACCTTCTTCGCCAGGCAGGCCGTGGACCTCAACGGCGAGCGCAACCCCGGCGTCAGGAGCGAGGAGACCAACCTCGGCAACCTCACGGCGGACGCCAACCTCGTCACGGCGCGGTCCCTGTCGGGCGGGGACGTCCACGTCTCCATCAAGAACGGCGGCGGCATCCGCGCGTCCATCCCGACCGGCGACGGCTTCGTCTCCGAGCTCGAGATCCAGCAGACCCTCGCCTTCAACAACACGCTGACGCTGCTGACCCTCACCCCCGCGCAGCTCTACGAGACACTGAGCTACGCCGTCTCCGGCAACGCCTACGATGCCGACGGCAACGCGACGGACGTGTCGGGCCGCTTCCCGCAGGTGGGCGGCTTGCGCTTCTCGTTCGACCCGTCGCTACCGGCGGAGGAGCAGGTGCGCGACATCGTCCTCGTCGGCGCGGGTGCCGACGGCGGCGACGTGAAGATCTACGACGACGGTGCGCCGACGGACGCCGCCGCCGCCCTGACGGACGGCATCCGCGTGGTGACCCTCAGCTTCATGGCGGGCGGCGGCGACGGCTACCCGTTCCCGGCGTTCGTGGCGGCCGACTCCGGCTTCGCCGACGTCGTGGACCTCCACCAGCCCGACGTGATCGCCGACGGTGCGGCGCAGTTCACCAACGTCGGCAGCGAGCAGGACGCGCTCGCCGAGTACCTGGCGGAAAACTTCCCCGTCGACGGCGACGCGGCGATCGACCTCGCCGACACGCCGGCGGCCGACGACACCCGCATCGTCAACCTCGGCGTTCCCGGCGCGTCGGACCTTTGACGCGTCGCTCATGACGTCCCGAGGGGGCGTCTTGAGCGAAGTCGCGCGAGCGGGCGCGGGCGGCGCCCCCTCCACGGCGGCGCGAAAGGGCCGGCTCATGCGAGCCGGCCCTTCCGTTTGCGCCCGCCGGTCGCGGGTGCCGTTCTGCTGCTGCGGCACTACCTCTTCCGCGTGCAACAGAGCATCGCCAACACGCCCCTGCCAGAGCCCTTCGCCGGCTGGTTCGCCGCGCGGGGATGGGCGCCGCGCAACCACCAGCTCGACCTCGTCGCGCGGGCGAACGCCGGCCGCTCCGTCCTCCTCATCGCGCCGACCGGGGCGGGCAAGACGCTCGCCGGCTTCCTGCCGAGCCTCATCGACCTCCACCGCGAGGCGTGCGGGCGGAACGCGCCCGTCCGGCAGGGACCGCACACGCTCTACATCTCGCCGCTGAAGGCGCTCGCCGTCGATATCGCGCGCAACCTCGCGCGGCCGGTGGAGGAGATGGGCCTTCCCGTCACCATCGAGACGCGCACAGGCGACACGCCGCAGAACCGGCGCAGGCGGCAGAAGGAGAACCCGCCGGACATCCTCCTCACCACCGCCGAGCAGGTGGCGCTCCTCGTGAGCCAGCCGGACGCGGAGCGCTACTTCTCGCAGCTGCGCGCCGTTGTCGTGGACGAGCTCCACTCTGTCGTCACGTCCAAGCGCGGCGACCTCCTCGCCCTCGGGATCGCGCGCCTGCGCCGCCATGCGCCGCACCTGCGGACGGTCGGCCTCTCCGCCACCGTCGCGGACCCGCAGGACCTTTGCGCCTGGCTCGTTCCCCAGCCGCCGCCGCCGGCCGCCCGCGCCCTCGCCGACCTCGTGGTGGTGGATGGCGGCGCGAAGCCGGACATTTCCATCCTGTCGTCCGACGCGCGGGTGCCGTGGGCCGGGCACATGACGCGGTGGGCGCTCCACGACGTCTACCGCCTCATCAAGGAGCACCGGACGAGCCTCGTCTTCGTGAACACGCGCTCGCAGGCCGAGCTCCTGTTCCACGAGCTGTGGCGCATCAACGAGGACACTCTGCCGATCGCCCTCCACCACGGCTCGCTCGACAGGAACCAGAGACGCAAGGTGGAGGCGGCGATGGCGGAGAACCGCCTCAGGGCCGTCGTCTGCACCTCGACGCTCGACCTCGGCATCGACTGGGGCGACGTCGACCTCGTGATCCACGTCGGCGCGCCGAAGGGGGCGAGCCGGCTCGCCCAGCGCATCGGCCGCGCCAACCACAGGATGGACGAGCCGTCGAAGGCGGTCCTCGTGCCGTCGAACCGGTTCGAAGTGATGGAATGCCAGGCCGCGCTCGACGCGTCCTATCTTGGCCACCAGGACACGCCGCCGATCCGCGACGGCGGGCTCGACGTCCTCGCCCAGCACGTCCTCGGCATGGCCGTCGCCGACGCGTTCGACGCGGTGGAGCTCCACGACGAGATCGTCTCCGCCTACCCCTACCGTGCCCTCGACCGGGAAACTTTTGAACGCGTGGTCGATTTCGTCGCGACGGGCGGGTACGCGCTGCGGGCCTACGAGCGCTACGCCAAGATCCGGCGGCGCAAGGACGGCAGGTGGCGCGTTTCGCACCCGAGGATCTCGCAGCAGTACCGCCTCAACATCGGGACCATCGTGGAGGTGCCCGTCCTCAACGTCCGCCTCGTCGCGCGCCGGGGCAAGACGCTGTCGCGCGGCGGAAGGATGCTGGGGACCATCGAGGAGTATTTCCTCAACACGCTCGCGCCGGGGGACACGTTCCTCTTCGCCGGCGACGTCCTCAGGCTCGAGGGAATCCGGGACAACGAGGCGCTCGTCACGCGCGCGAAGTCGAAGGAGCCGAAGATCCCCTATTATGGGGGGTCGAAGTTCCCGCTCACCACCTACCTCGCCGACGTGGTGCGCGGGATGCTCGCCGATCCGGAGCGCCGCCGCGCCCTGCCGGACCAGGTGCGCGAGTGGGTGGACCTTCAGGGCGAGCGGTCGATGCTCCCCCGCCGCGACCAGCTCCTCGTCGAGACGTTTCCGCGGGGAAGGCGTCACTACTTCGTCGCCTACCCGTTCGAGGGCCGCCTCGCCCACCAGACGCTCGGGATGCTCCTCACGCGGCGGCTGGAGCGGATGCGGCTGAAGCCCATGGGGTTCGTCGCCTCGGACTATGCGCTCGCCGTCTGGGGCCTCTCGAACCTTTCGGAGGCGTTCGACGGGACGCGGCGGGACATGGCCGAGCTCTTCGCGGAGGACCTCCTCGGCGACGATCTCGACGAGTGGCTCGCGGACTCGATCCTGCTGAAGCGCACCTTCCGCGCCTGCGCCGAGATCGCCCAGCTCATCGAGCGCCGCCATCCGGGGCAGGAGAAGACCGGGCGGCAGGTGACGGTCTCCACCGACCTCGTCTACGACGTCCTCAGGACCCACGAGCCGGACCACATCCTCCTGCGCGCCACGTGGGCGGATGCTGCGACGGGCCTTCTCGACATTCGCCGCCTCGGCGAGATGCTGGCACGGGTGAAGGGGTCCATCGTCCACCAGCGGCTGGAGAGGATCTCGCCGCTCGCCGTCCCGATCATGCTCGAGATCGGCAAGGAGCCCGTGCGCGGTGAGGCCGACGAGGCGATCCTGGAGGACGCGACCGAAGCCCTCGTCCGCGAGGCGATGGGTTGACCCTGTGGGCGACCTGTGGAGAACGTCTCGCGAACCTGTTGACGCGGCGTCAACGCATTCCCGCGAACTCTCACCCTGCGCTAGACGTGTCCACAGGAAGGCGGGGGTGCTGGTGAGCGTTCAATCCACAGGCTACGGCACGGCCGCCATGGCCGCCTTCTCCCTGCCCGGCCCACGCCTGCCGAAGCGGTCCGCTGCGGCGCCGCGCCCGATCCCGGCCGAGGCGCATGTCGCGGGGATCGACGCCGTGCTCGACCCCTCCGGCGCCCTCTTCTGGCCGGCGCGGCACACCCTCGTCGTCTCCGACCTCCACCTCGAGACGGGCTCCTCCTACGCGCGGACGGGGCAGATGCTGCCGCCCTACGACACGGCCGTCACGCTCGCCCGCCTCGCGGAGGTCTTCGCCCGGCTCCGGCCGGAGCGGGTGATCGCCCTCGGCGACTCGTTCCACGACCCCTACGGCGCCGAGCGCCTCGGGGAGGATGCGCGCGCGATGCTCTCCCGGATGACCGCCGCGGCGCAGTTCGTGTGGATCGCGGGGAACCACGACCGCGCAAGCGCCGCGGGCCTCGGCGGGATGGTGTGCGAGACGCTGACCGTCGGCGGCGTCACCTTCCGCCACATCCCCGAGCCCGGCCGGCCCACCACGCGGGAGGTGGCGGGGCATCTTCATCCGGCGGCCCGCATCGAGGTGCGCGGCCGCTCGGTGAGGCGGCGCTGCTTCGTCGGCTGCGAGCGGCGCCTCGTCATGCCCGCGTTCGGCTGCCTTACCGGAGGGCTCTCGGTGCGCCACGCGGCCTTCGCGGCGCTCTGGCCGCAGGGGACGCCGAGGCTCCACATGATCGGGCGCGACCGGGTCTATCCGGTGTGATGCGCGCGGGGTAATACCAGCCGCACAAATTCCTGACTCTCTGGGGATTCCCCTTCGTGGATCATCATGATTCGCTTCTCGTGGTGATTC
>Ga0076929_100231_pt1 | contig 86924 bp, 81 predicted proteins | sample HotLakConUCCSL28_FD_87104 | JGI IMG/M metagenome (GOLD analysis project Ga0076929, IMG submission 87104) | Hypersaline microbial mat communities from Hot Lake, Washington, USA - Hot Lake Consortium UCC-SL28 (version 3) (version 3) | ecosystem: Environmental > Aquatic > Thermal springs > Hot...
CCCCTTTTGCCGGCCGCTGCGCGGGAGCATCTTGGGTGCCATGACGAACCATCCCACCCGTTCCCCGACGATCGCCCGCCCCGCCGTCGCACGGCCCGCCAGCTCCGTGGGGAGGGCGCGATGAGCGCGCGCGTCGTCATCGTCGGCGGCGGCCATGCCGGTGCGACCCTCGCGGGCGCCCTGCGGCAGAAGGGTTTTGCCGGCGACGTCACGCTCCTGTCGGCGGAGCCCCATCACCCCTACCACCGCCCGCCGCTCTCGAAGGGCGTCCTGACCGGCGGGGCAGAGGCGGCCGAGCGCATCCTCCTGCGCCCGCCGCGCTTCTATACCGAGAACGCCATCGACCTCAGGACGGGTGCCGTCGCGACCGAGATCGAGCGCGGCTCGCGCACGCTTGCCCTCGGGTCGGGCGAGGCGCTCGCCTACGACCATCTCGTCCTCGCGACGGGCACCCGCGCCCGCATTCCCCCGATCCCCGGCATCGACCGGGACGGCGTCCTGTCGCTGCGCACACTCGCCGACGCCGAGCGGATCGGCGCGCGGATCCGGCCGGGCGCCCGCCTCGTCGTCCTCGGCGCGGGGTATATCGGGCTCGAGGTGGCGGCTGTCGCCGGAGAGCGTGGGGTCGACGTGACCGTGGTGGAGCGCGCCGACCGGCCGCTCGCGCGCGTCGCGTCGGCCATCGTGTCGGAGTGGGTGCGCGAGCGCCATGCCGCGCGGGGCGTCAGGATCGTGCTCGGCGTGACGGCGGAGCGGATCGAGGGCGACCCGTCGGTGACGGAGGTCGTCCTTTCCGACGGGACCTGCATCCGCGCGGACACCGTCCTCGTCGGGATCGGCGCGGAGCCCGTGACGGAGCTGGCGGAGGCAGCCCACCTCGCCGTCGAGAACGGCATCGTCGTGGACGGCGCCTTCCGCACCACCGATTCGTCGGTGTTCGCCATCGGCGATGCGGCGAGCTACCGCTGCGCCTTCACGGAGGCGCCGAGGCGGCTGGAATCGGTCCAGAACGCGCAGGATCAGGCGAAGGTGGTCGCCGCGGTGCTTGCGGGCGAGGCCGAGCCCTACGACGCCGTCCCGTGGTTCTGGTCCGACCAGGGGCCGGACAAGCTCCAGAGCGCCGGCATCGCCGATCCCGACGACGATCTCGAGGTGATGGGTGACGTGGGGGCGGGCCGCTTCACGGTGCTCCACCGTCGGGACGGTGTCATCGTCGCGTCCGAATCGGTGAACGACGCGCGCGGCCACATGCTCTCCCGCCGCTGGATCCGCGACCGCGCCCGCACCGCCGGCTGACGCGGCTTCGTCAGCCCGGTCCGACCGGATCGAGCGGATCGGGCGGATCGTGCTCTCGCCCGCCCTTGCGTTCGCCGTCAGCCTTCGGGGGCGTAGCCGAAGGGGGGCGTCGCCGTCTCGTCGGTCTCGATCCAGAGGCTCTTCGGCTGCGTGTACTCGGCCATCACCTCGGCGCCCGACGAGCGGCCGAAGCCCGAGCCGAGCATCCCGCCGAACGGGGACATCACCGAGAGGGCACGGTAGCCGTTGACCCAGACCGTCCCGGCACGGATCGCCCGCGCCACCCTGTGCGCGCGGAAGACGTCGCGCGTCCACACCGCGCCCGCAAGGTCGAAGTCGCCGCCGTTGGCGAGCGCCACGGCCTCCTCCTCGGTGTCGAACGGCGTGACGGCGAGGACGGGGCCGAAGATCTCCTCCCGCGCGAGCGTCGCGCCCGGATCCACGTCGGCGAACACCGTGGGGCGGACGAAGAAGCCGCGCGCGAGGTCCCCCTCGCGCGGCACGCCGCCCGCCACGCGCCGCGCCCCCTCCGCCTCGCCGGCCGACAGGAGCGCCTTCACCCGCTCGAACTGGCGGCGGTTGTTGATGGGGCCGACCTCGGTCCGGGCGTCCATCGGCGGGCCGACGACGAGCCTGTCGGCCCCCTGTGCCACCCACTCCACCATCCGCTCGTAGGCGGGGCGCTCCACGAGGAGGCGGGAGCCTGCGGTGCAGCTCTGCCCCGCCGCCGCGAAGATGGCGCCCTGCGCGGCCTTCGCCGCCCGCTTCAGGTCGGCGTCGGCGAACACGATGTTGGCGGACTTGCCGCCGAGCTCGAGGAGGGACGGCCGCCCCGCCATGGCCGCGGCCGCCGCCACCTTGCGCCCCGTCGGGACCGAGCCGATGAACACCACCTTCCCGACGGCGGGATCGGACACGAGCCGGGCTCCGGCGGTCGCGCCGAGGCCGGCGACGACGTTGGCCGCGCCCCGGGGCACCCCCGCCTCGTGGAGCAGCGACACGAGGAGGAGCGACGAGGCGGGCGTCAGCTCGGAAGGCTTCAGCACCACGGCCGCGCCCGCCGCGAGCGCGGGGGCGAGCTGCCAGCCCGCCGTGAAGACCGGGGCGTTCCAGGGCGTGAGCTGCACCACAGTGCCGAGCGGCTCGCGCAGGACGACGTTGAGGTGCGACGTGGGAACGGGGACGACGCGCCCCTCCACCTTGTCGGCGAAGCCGGCATAGTAGGCGAACATCTCGGCGACCTTGCCCACCTCGGCGCGGGCGTCGCGGATGGGCTTTGCGGCGGTGACCGCCTCGAGGCGGGCAAGGTCCTCCGCCCGCGCCGCGATCGTGCGCGCCGCCTCGGCGAGGATCGCCGCGCGGGCCGACGCCGTGAGGCGCCGCCAGGCGGCCCCGCCGACGCGCGCCGCCTCCAGCGCCGCCCCGGCGGCCGCCTCACCGCCGTCGCGATAGGTGTGGCCCGTCGTGCCGGTGACGGGGTCCTCCACGACCACCGTCTCCCCGCCACCGGGGAGCCGCTCCCCCGCGACGAGGCTCCCCACCTCGGCGTTGCCCAGAAGCCCGGCGAGCGCCTCGACCTGCGCAGTCATCAACGACGTCTCTCCCCGTGAATTGCGTGATGCCGTCCGGATGCCGCGGCCCTCATTGCGGCCGCGTCAAGACGATCCGGTTGAAGTCCTCCCCCGCGCCGAGCGTCTCGGCGGCCTCCCGCCAGCGCCGGGCGATCTCCGCCGACAGGATGCCGGCGCCCGAGAGCCCCTCGGCGAGCGTCACGTCCTTCGCCATCAGGCCGAGCGAGAAGGCGCTGTCGAACGTGCCCGAGAGCACCCAGCGCGGAAGGTTCACCTCGGTCACGGCGCTGCGCCCAGAGCCCCTGTTCACCGCATCGAGGAGCGCCTCGGCCGAGACGCCGTTCGCGTCGGCGAGCCGCAGCGCCTCGCCAGCGAGGAGGAGCTGCCCCGCGCACAGCATGTTGTTCGCGAGCTTGACGACGGCGCCAGCGCCAGGACCCCCGCAATGCACCACGAGCCGGGCGAGGGGGTCGAGGACGGGCCTCGCGCGGGCGACGTCATCGTCCGTCCCGCCCGCCATCACGAGGAGGCTGCCGGCGGCAGCTCCCGCAGCCCCGCCGGAGACGGGCGCATCCACGTAACCGACGCCGCGGGCGGCCGCATCGGCCTGCACCGCGCGGGCGGTCTGCGGCGCGACGGTGGAGGTGTCGACGAGGAGGCTGCCGGCCCGAAGGAGGGGCAGGAGCTCGCCCGCCACAGCCTTCACCACGCCGTCGTTCGGAAGCGACAGGACGATCGCGTCGGCCTCCGCGACGGCGGCCAGCGTGTCGACGGCGCCGGGGAGGAGCGCGCGCCGGCCGCAGTCGAGGTCGAACCCCTTCACGGCAAGGCCCGCAGCGGCGAGCGTTTCCGCCATCGGCAGCCCCATGGCTCCGAGCCCCACCACGCCGACAGTGCGCATCGTCCGCCCCCCTGCTCCGACACCGCCGCTTCTAGAGGACCGTGGCGGCGAGGCAAACGGCGGCCGAACCTTTTCGGCCTGGAGGCCCGAGGCGCGACCGGACCTGGCGCGCAGCCCCGCCGCCTGTGATCCTCGTCACGAAGCGGCCGGTCCGCAGCCCCGCCAGGGCGCGGCGGCGCCGATTCGTGATGGCGATCACGGCGCGGTCGGCCGGAGCCTGCCATCTTCGCCTCATCGGACGGCGCGGAACGCCACACACGGGGAGACGAGAAGATGGCCTTCACCTTCAACCACTACGTCAGCGAGTTCACCGGCACCGACAACGCCGACCGCGCCGTCTTCCACCAGGGTGCCGGCAACGTCGCCACCGGCAACGGCAACGACTCGGTCGACTTCTTCAACTGGGTCAACGACGTCGACACCGGCGCGGGCAACGACCTGGTTGTCTTCCACGGCCATGCCGGCGCCGGCACCGTCGATCTCGGCGAGGGCAACAACACCATGTTCGTCGACGGCGGCCGCATCAACTCGATCGAGGGCGGCGAGGGGACCGACTTCATCTCCGGCAATGGCTCGATCGGCTCCGCGGACCTCGGCAACGGCGACAACCAGATCATCGTCGACGGTCACGTCAACACGATCCGTACCGGGTCCGGCGTCGACAACATCGACATCGACGGCACCGACTTTGCGAGCCTGGGCGCCGGCGACGACATCTTCCGCGCCTCGGGCTACGCCCGCCACGTCGAGGGCGGCGAGGGCGACGACCGCTTCGAGACGAGCGGCGGCGGCAACCTGTACGGCGGCGAGGGCGACGACACCTTCGTCTTCGACTTCGACCCCGCGGCCGCGACGACCCACGTCGATGGCGGCGCCGGCAAGGACAAGGTCGTCATCGAGATCGACTCCCTGGATGCGATGAACTTCGACCAGATGTCCAGCGATCTCGCCGACTACGCCAAGACCGGCGAGGCCTTCCTGACCCAGTTCAACCTGTCGCTGAAGGACGTCGACGTCATCGAGGTCCAGGTCGGCGGCAGCCCCATCGAGACCTTCGACTACGGCGACCTGTTCGCCTGATCTCCACGGCCTCTCCCCGCAACTCGGGCCGCCCCGCCGGGCGGCCCATTTTTTTCTTGGCGTGCCCTGACGCGCTGCGGCATCCTCCGGCGATGCAACGAGATTGCCCGTCATTCCCGTTCCTGACCGGCAGTGCGCCATGAGCACGGCGCACACCGCCGCGCCAGGTCGCGGCACCGATCCCGACACGGTCGTCAGCGTCGTCGTCAACGGCGCGGCAGCGCCCCGTGATGCCCCCCTTGCGGGCCCGCTGACCGCGGAGGGCTTCGCCGCCGCGCGCGCCGAGATCGCCGCGTGGCCAGGCTACGCGCCGACGCCGCTCGTGCGCCTTCCGGCCCTTGCCGCCGCGCTCGGCCTCGGGGAGATCCTCTACAAGGACGAGGCGGGGCGGTTCGGGCTCGGCAGCTTCAAGCCGCTCGGCGCCGCCTATGCCGCCGCACGCGCCATCGCCCGCGAGCTCGAGCGGCGTGGCGTCGCCGGGAGCGTCTCCCCGGCGGACGTGCGGGAAGGGCGCCACGCCACCGCCGCACGCGAGGTGACGCTGCTCTCCGCCACCGACGGCAACCACGGCCGCGCCCTCGCCTGGGGCGCCCGCCTCTTCGGCGCCCGCGCCCGCATCTTCGCGCACGAGCGCATGAGCGAGGGACGGCGCCGCGCCATCCGCGACCTCGGTGCGGAGCTCGTCATCTGCCCCGGCGGCTACGACGACAGCGTGCGGGAGGCCTTCGCGAGTGGTGCGCGCGGCGAGGGGATCGTCGTCCAGGACACGAGCGTCGGCGACTATCGCGCGATTCCGGCGGACATCTCCCACGGCTACGGCGTGATCGCCGGCGAGACAGTCGACGCGCTCGCCGAGCCGCCGAGCCACGCCATCGTCCAGGCCGGCGTCGGCGGTGTCGCGAGCGCTGTCGCCGCGCGCTTCTGGCTGGAGTGGGGGCCGCGGCGGCCGCGCTTCATCGTGCTCGAGCCGGTGAATGCGGCCTGCGTCGCGGCGAGCCTTGCCGCCGGCCTTCGCACCAGCGTCGGCGGCGACACCCACACGGCAATGGCCGGTCTGGCGTGCGGCGAGGTCTCCGAGATCGCCTGGGAGGTGCTCGCCGCCGCGGCGGACGCGGCCATCGTCGTCGGCGACGGCTGGGCCTTCCGAGGGATGCGCCGCCTCGCCGATCCCGTCGCCGGCGACCCCGCCATCGTCGCGGGCGAGTGCGCCGGCGGGGCCATCGGCGCTCTGATGGCCCTCGCGGACCGGCCGGAGCTTCGGGCAGCGCTCGGCCTCGACGGCGCCTCGCGCGTGTTCGTCCTCGGGACGGAAGGGGCGACGGACCCCGCCATCTACGAGAGCGTCACCGGCCGCCGGGCGGAGGAGGTCGCTGCGTAATGCGCAAGTCAAGCGGCTTTTCGGTTTGGATCGAAGGTTTCGCGGCGTTGCAGCATGGTCCAGACGACGGTGACGCGGCGGCGTGCGAGGGCGATGAGGGCTTGGGTGTGATGCTTGCCCTCGCGCCGTTTGCGGTCGTAGAAGGCCCGCGAGGGCGGATCCTTGGGAGCGACGGCGCAGAAGGCGCTCTGGTAGAAGACGCGCTTCAGCGCCTTGTCGCCGCCGTAGGCGCGGCGCCATCCGTTGCGCTTGCCGGACTGACGCTGCACCGGGGCGAGGCCGGCGGCGGACGCGAGGGCGTCAGCGCTCGAGAAGCGTCTCATGTCGCCGACGCAGGCGATGAACTCTGCCGCCAGCACCACCCCCATCCCCGGCAGGGAACGGATGAGGGCGCCGTCAGGGTGGTCGGCGAGCAGCGCCTCGAGCTCGCGGTCGATGCGGGCGATCTTGGCATTGGCGCCGAGAGCCTCGGCGGCGCGCTCGCGGTCAGCTCGGCGGTGGGAGCCTCGCCCGGCACGGCGATCGTCTGCGCGCGGGCCGCCGCGGACGCGCGCTCCACCAGGGCGTCAACATGATCGAGATGCGGCGTCTTCTTCAGGTGAGCACGCAGGCGGGCCTCTCCGGCACGGCGGATCTCGGCGGGCGTGACGGTGCGTGTCAGGAGCGCGAGCGGCCCCTTCGAGGTGACGTCGAGGGCCCGCTCCAGGCCGGGATGGATGCCGCACAGGAGCCCGCGCAAACGGGTGATGCGGCGGGTCTGATCCTGGATCAGTTCGCGGCGACGGGAGACCTTGAGGCAGATGGCGACGAGGGTGTCGTCGTCGGGCAGGATCGGCCGCAGATCGCGGGTGCGCACCAGCTCGGCGATCGTGCGGGCGTCCTTCGGATCGGACTTGCGCTCGCCGCCCGCAAAGCCCTGTCCGGCGCGGTTCACGGCGATGCCGGGCGTGTGAACGAGGGCGAACCCCTCGGCCAGGAGCGTGGCTTCGAGGAAGCGGGCGAAGGAGCCTACAACGCCGATGCCGATCACCACGTCGTCGCCGAGACGTCTCAAGTTTTCGACCAGGCCATCGATGCCAGCATGGCTATTGTCGACGGCCTGATCGAGAACGGGCTGCCCCGTATTGTCGATGGCGACCGCCCAATGCGTCACCTTGGCGGCGTCGATGCCGACGCAAATCTTCATGAAAAGGCCTCCCCTCCAGCATCTTGGGGCATGCCTCGCCGCGCCTGCATCGCCTTACAAAGCCATCGAGGGCATCGCGTAATCAGCGGTCGCTTCAAGGCGGCGATGCGGGCGGCCAAGCGACCCAAGTCATCGAGGACAGCCAGCATGACAGCCATACCCGCATCGCCTGCGCCCCGGCAGCTTCGCGCCGCCGGTCATGCTGGGAAAGGGGGTAAGGCCGCGTGAGCGCCCTCGCCCCGCCGGCTTCCGGCGATGCGCGCTGCGCGATCCTGCGCGGCGTGGCTGTCCGATGATCCGCCCGAACCGGCTCGCGGTGGATGTGGACGCGCTCCTGCGGCGGCTCGACGCTCTGGTGGCCGTCAATCCCCTGCCGCCGGCGGGCGCCTGCCGCCTCGCCCTGTCGCAGGAGGACAGGGAGGGGCGCGATCTGTTCCGCCGCTGGGCCACCGACGCCGGGCTCGCGGTGGCTGTCGACGCCGTCGGCAACATCTTCGCGACGCTCGCCGGCGCGCGGGCGGACCTTCCCCCCGTCATGAGCGGCTCCCACCTCGACACGGTGGCGACGGGCGGACGGCTCGACGGAGCGCTCGGCGTCATCGCGGCGCTCGGCGTTGCGGAGGCGATGGCGCGGGCCGGCAGCCGGCCGCCCCGCGGGCTGGTGGTGGCCGCCTTCACCGGCGAGGAGGGCGCGCGCTTCCAGCCGGACATGCTGGGCTCGCTCGTGTGGGCGGGCGGCATGTCGGTGGAGGAGGCACGGGCGATTTGCGGTGTGGACGGCGCCCTCTTCGGCGAGGCGCTCGACGGGATCGGCTATGCGGGCGACCTCGCGCCGGCCGACGTGCGCCCCCACGCCTTCGTGGAGCTCCACGTGGAGCAGGGGCCGATCCTCGACGCCGAGGGCGTCGCGATCGGCGTCGTCGAGGGCGTCCAGGGCATCTCGTGGCGCGAGGTGACGTTCACCGGCGAGGCGAACCATGCGGGCGCGACGCCGATGGCGATGCGCCACGACGCGGGCTTCGCAGCGGGCGCCCTCGCAGCGGCGCTGCGCGCCATGACGGGGGAGATCGAAGGGCTTCTCGCCACGTGCGGGCGGATCGGGCTTTCGCCCGACGTCATCAACGTGGTCCCCGAGCGCGCCGTGGCGACCGTGGACCTCAGGCACCCGGACGAGGCATCGCTTGCCGCCGCAGAGGCCGCCCTCGAGGCGCGGATCGCCGCCATCGCCGAGGCGGCGTCGGTGGTCGCGACATCCCGCACGCTCGCCCGCTTCGCACCCGTGGCGTTCGACGCCGGGCTTGTCGCCATGGTGGAGGAGGCCGCGGCGGACCGCGGGCTCACCCGCCGCCGCCTCGTCTCCGGCGCGGGTCACGACGCGCAGATGGCGCAGCGCGTCTGCCCGAGCGCGATGATCTTCGCGCCGTCCATCGGCGGCATCAGTCACAACCCGGCGGAGGCGACGCGGGACGAGGACGTCGCCTCCGCCGTGGAGGTTCTGGCCGACGTCCTCGACCGCCTCTGCCACGAGGTCTGATGACGCACAGCCTCATGGTGGCGCCGATGGGCGGCTGCGACGCGCGCGCGGCGCCCGCGCGATGCCGGCGCGCGGCAGAGCGGCGACCAGGCGCGCCGGTGAGGCGGCGGGCTCCGGCCCTTGCGGCGGTCAGAAGGGGACGGTGTCCACCACCTCGATGCCGAAGCCGGAGAGGCCCACGTAGTCGCGCCGGCGGGTGGACAGGACGCGGATGCGGGCAAGGCCGAGGTCGCGCATGATCTGGGCGCCGAGGCCGACATCGCGCCAGCTCTCGAGCCGCGCGCTCGACGAGGCCGCGCCATCGCCGTCGGCCGCGCCATCGCCGTCGGCCGCCCGCCCCTCGGCGACTCCCACCGCCCCCGTCCGCAGGTAGACGAGTACGCCAGCACCGTGCGCGGCGATGCGCTCGAGCGCCCGCTCGACGGGACCCGGGCGGATGCCGAACACGTCCGTCAGAACGTCCTCGGGAGCGATGCGCACCAGCGGCGCCTCGGCGCGCGCCACGTCGCCGATCACGACCGCGACGTGCCGCGCGTCGTCGTAGCGCGTCGAGTACTCGACGCCATGGGCGGGGCCGGCGACGGTGTCGATGGCGAACTCGCGCACCCTCTCGATGAGGACCTCCCGCGCGCGGCGGTGGGCGATGAGGGCGTCGATGGAGACGAGGGCGAGGCCGTGGGCGCGGGCGAACGCCTCGATCTCGCCGCCCTTCATGACGGTCCCGTCGTCGTTGACGAGCTCCGCGAGGAGGCCCGGCGTGCGCAGCCCCGCGAGGCGGTTGAGGTCGATCGCCGCCTCGGTGTGCCCGGTGCGCATGAGGACGCCGCCCTCGCGCGCGACGAGGGGGAAGATGTGGCCGGGCCGCACGAAGTCCTCCGGCCGCGCCTTCGGATCGGCGAGCGCGTTGATGGTGGCGCAGCGCTCGGCCGCGGAAATTCCCGTCGTCAGCCCCTCGCGATAGTCGACCGAGACGGTGAAGGACGTGGCGAGAGGGGCGTCGTTGTCGGCGACCATGGGCGGCAGGCGCAGGCGGCGGGCGTCACTCGCCTCGAGGGGAACGCACAGGATGCCCGTCGTGTGGCGCACCATGAAGGCGACCGCCTCGGGGGTCGCGCATTCGGCGGCCATGATGAGGTCGCCCTCGTTCTCCCTGTCGGCGTCGTCCACCACGACGACCATCCGGCCGCTGCGGATCTCCTCGATGGCGCGCTCAATGGGGTCGAGCGCGAGCTGGGCGTCGTCGGCTGTGTCGATCATGTGAGGCTTGCCAGGAGCGCGCTGGCCGCGGCGGACCGGCGGGGAACACGAAGCCCGGGCGCACCGGGCGGACGATGCGGTCACTATCAGCCGCGCACGGCACAGTCCACCGACCGGATGTCGCCCGCCCGGGCGCGGGTGCGGGTGCGGGTGTCCGGCCGCGTGCCGCGGATCGCCGTCAGCCCGGGTCGGGGCGCCGGGTCGCGCCGGAGCCGAGATCGCTCGCGAGGGCGCGGCGCACGATGCGGGCCTGGTGGAGGACCGTCGCGAGGGCGAAGAGGACGAGGCCGGACGCCAGCGCCGCCGAGGACGTCGCCACCGCATGCAGCGGGCGGTGGGGGAAGCCCGCCGCGGATCCGCCGAGAGAGGCGCCGATGGCGAGCACGAGGAGCCCCGCGAGAAGTCCGACCGCGCCGGGGATCATGACGAGGACGGCGAGCGCCCTCAGGAGATGGAGCAAGGGAACACCCTCCGGCTGGACCCGGCGTCGTCATAGCCGGGCACAACCGGAAACGCAACCTGCGCACGAGTCGGATCAGACGATGCGCCCCCGCGCGTCGACCGCGAGGATCCGCTCGATCCTGCCGCCGCGCACGCCGACGATGCGGTCCACCATGTTCACGACGACGCACACGTGGTTCGGGATCACCCGCACCACGTCGCCGATCGCCGGCGGATTCGCGCAGGCCGACAGGTCCACGTTGCCGTGCTCCTCGGAGAAGTGGGTGATCCGGGCCTCGGGATGCTCGATGACGTAGCCGTGCCCGTCGAGGCCGCCCACGTCGCTCGTCAGCGTCTTGGAGCCCGCGTCGAGGATGCCGCGCTCGGGGCTCGCACGGCTGACGAGCGTCGTGTACACGCTGAGCGCGCAATCCTCGAGCCGTGCCGCACCGCACGCCATCATCATGCGGTCGTTGTAGATGGAGGTGCCTGCGCGGTGCTCGGTGACCCCGTCGAGGCGGCCGAGGGCGGACAGGTTCGGCGTCCCGCCCGTCGAGACGATCTCCGGCGCCATCCCGAGCGCCGCGAGCCCGTCGCGCACGTCGTCGAGGAAGCGCTGGTCCCTCTCCCAGTCGCCGCCGTCCGGATAGAGAAGGATGCCGCGGAAGGCGAGGCCCGGATCGTCCCGCACCATGGCGGCGAGCTTCACCGCCTCCCCGGGCGTCTCGACGCCGGCGCGCTTGCGGCCGGTGTCGCACTCGACGAGGACGCCGACGGGGCGCCCGGCGGCGGCGGCGGCCTCGGAGTAGGCGGCGAGGGCGACGGCGTTGTCGGCGGCGAGCTTCACGTCGGCCGCCTCGCCGGCGCGCTTCAGGAGGGTCGCGAGGCGGCCAGAGCGGGCGGCGCCGAGGACGTTGTAGCAGACGAGGACGTCGAGGATGCCGGCGTCGAGCATCGCCTCGGCCTCCCCCACCTTCTGGCACGCCACGCCGATGGCGCCGGCCGCCACCTGCCGCCGCGCGAGCTCGCCGTTCTTGTGGGTCTTCATGTGCGGGCGGTTGTTCACGCCCGCCGCATCGCACAGCTTCTGGACGCGGGCGATGTTGGCGTCCACGATGTCGAGGTCCACCACGACGGCGGGGGTGCCGAACGTGCGGGCGACGCGCTCCTTGAGGTCGTCCCCATGGGTGCGGGTCATCTGCATGGCAAATCCCTCCGGCGCTGTGGCTTTCCCCGGCCATCCCGCGGTGGCCTCCCGCGGCAGCCTGTCGCCCTCCACACAACGACATCAGGGAGCACGGTGCAATGCGCCTCTTCGCAGCCTCGCTCGCCACCGAGACGAACACGTTCTCGCCCATCCCCACGTCCCGCGCGAGCTTCGAGGGCACGTTCTACGCCCCGCCCGGGGAGCACCCCGACGAGGTGAAGCTGTGCACCGCACCCCTTCTCGTCGCCCGCCGCCGGGCCGCCCAGGAGGGATTCACCCTGGTGGAGGGGTCCTCCTTCTGGGCCGAGCCTTCCGGAACGCTCGACCGGGAGAGCTTCGAATCGATGCGCGACGAGATCCTCGGCCAGCTTCGCGAGGCGATGCCCCTCGACGGCGTCCTCATGGGCTTCCACGGCGCTCTCGTGGCGGAGGGCTACGACGATGCCGAGGGCGACGTCCTCGAGAGGATTCGCGAGATCGTCGGCCCCGACTGCGTGATCGGCTGCGAGTACGACCCGCACTGCCACCTCACCGAGAAGCGTGTGAGGCTCGCGAACGTGTCGATCCTCTTCAAGGAATATCCCCACGTCGACGTGATGGACCGCGGCGAGGAGCTCGTGACGCTGGTGCTGCGCACGATCCGCGGCGAGATCCGCCCGGTCTCCTCCCTCTACGACCCGCGCATGTGGGATTTCTACCCGACCACCACGGAGCCGATGAGGAGCTTCGTCGACAGGGCGAAGGCGCTCGAGGGGCGCGACGGCGTCCTCTCGGTCTCCATCGCCCACGGCTTCATGCACGCGGACGTGGAGGACATGGGAAGCCGCGTCCTCGTCGTCACCGACGACCGGAAGGCCGAAGGGGACCGTCTCGCCGAGCGGCTCGGCAGGGAGCTGTGGGAGGGCCGAGGCGGCTGGTCGCCGCCGGCGCTTCCCCTGGCGGACGGCGTCTCGAAGGTGCTGGAACACGACGAGGGCCTCGCGATCCTCGCCGAGCCGGCCGACAACGCCGGCGGGGGAGCCGCCTCCGACAACACGCTCGTCATCCACGAGCTGCGGCGCAGGAAGGCGTTCGGCGTCGCCGTGGCGCCCGTGTGGGATCCGCAGGCGGTCGCGTTCTGCCACATGGCGGGGCTCGGTGCCCGCATTCCGCTGCGCTTCGGCGGCAAGGCCTCGGAGGGCTCCGGCCCGCCGGTCGACGCCGCGGCGCGCGTCATCGGCCTTGCGAGGGACGCCTGGCAGTCGTTCGGCGACGCGCGCGTGCCCCTCGGCGACACTGCGGCGATCCGGATCGACGAGAACGAGGACGGCGACGGGATCGACGTCGTCCTCATCGAAAGCCGCACGCAGGCGCTCGGGACGGAGCTCTTCACCGCGCTGGGGCTCGACCCGTCGAGCTACGAGGCGCTCGTCCTGAAGTCGGCCCAGCACTTCGCGGGCGCGTTCGGGCCGCTCGCCTCGCTCGTCCTGCGCGCCGAGACGGGCGGCGCCTGCCCGACGCAACCGCGGATGCATCCCTACAGCCGCGTTCGCCGTCCGCTCTGGCCGCTCGACGACGAGGTGGAGGGCCGTCTCCTCCTCTGACGCGCCGCACTTCCGACGATGCGCCGCGCCGCTCGCACGGGGAACGGTCGGCGCGGCGCATCGCTGCCTGGCGGGAGGCGTGCGAGATTCTGTCTCCCCCAGGCTTGCCAAGCCACTTCGTCTGGTTGGAGTATGACCGCCGGCGGGTGCCCGACGGCCCCGTTGGACGACACGGCGGAGCGATCGGGCGACCCCGCGCGACAGGGTCTGACCCGTCCCATCAACGGAGCGCCTCGATGACCATCAATCGGCGGACATTCCTCTCGGGCACGGCGGCGACGGCCGCGTTCCTGTCCGCGCCGGCGATCAGGACCGCCCGCGCCCAGGCGAGCGCCGCGAACACCCTGCGCGCCGTGATGCACGGCGACCTGAGGGCCTTCGACCCGATCTGGACCACGGCGAACATCACCTCCTACCACGGGGCGATGATCTACGACACGCTGTTCTCCTACGACGCCGACTTCCGCCCGCAGCCCCAGATGGTCGGCAACCACGGCGTCTCGGACGACGGCAAGACCTGGACGTTCGAGCTGCGCGACGGGCTCACCTTCTCGACCGGAGAGCCCGTCACCGCGGAGGACTGCGTCGCCTCGGTGCGCCGCTGGGCCGCCCGCGACGGCGCCGCGCAGCACATGTTCGCCCGCGTGACCGACGTTCCGGTGGTGGACGAGAAGACGTTTCGGATCGTCCTCTCCGAGCCCTACGGCCTCGTGCTCGACGCGCTCGGCAAGGTGGCGACCAACGTGTGCTACATCATGAGGAAGGCAGAGGCAGAGACCGACCCGAACGAGCAGATCACGACCTACATCGGCTCCGGCCCGTTCACGTTCAACGAGGACGAGACCGTCGCGGGCCAGCGCTACGTCTACGACAAGCGCGCCGACTACATCCCCCGCGCCGGGGAGGCCTCGGGCACCGCGGGCGGCAAGCGCGTCTTCCTCGACCGCGTCATCTTCGAGAACATCGGCGACGAGCAGACCGCCCTCGCCGCGCTCCAGGCCGGCGAGATCGACTTCTACGAAACGCCGCCCATCGACCTTCTGCGCGTCCTCGAGATGGATCCGAACATCAACGTCGAGATCATCAACAAGGGCGGCAACGTCGGCATGGCGCGGCTCAACTTCCTGCACCCGCCGTTCGACCATCCGGCCGCCCGCCAGGCGATGCTCCACCTCATCAACCAGGAGGAGATCCTCGCGGCGACCTTCGGCAACCCGACCTACTTCCAGGCCTGCGGCTCGCTGTTCGGCTGCTCCGGCAACATGCAGAACGACACCAACACGGACTGGTTCACCTCGGGCCGGAACGTGGAGCGGGCGAAGGAGCTGTTCGCGGAAGCGGGCTACGACGGCCGCCCGGTGGTGGTCCTCCAGGCGACCAACATCTCCTTCATGAACAACGCCGCCCTCCTGATCGCCCAGGCGCTCCGGCAGGCGGACATCAACGTCCAGCTCGAGGCGTCGGACTGGGGCGGCGTCGTCACCCGCCGCGCCGTGAAGGCACCCCCGTCGGAGGGCGGCTGGAACATCTTCATCACCTGGGCGTCGGGCCACGCCTTCGACAATCCGATCGGCCTCTCCGCCCATTCGGCGGCGGGCGACAGCGCCTGGTTCGGCTGGCCCTCCGACGAGCGCCACGAGACGCTGCGCGACGAGTGGGCCGCCGCGCCCACCCTCGAGGACCGTCAGCAGATCGCCGCCGAGCTGCAGAAGAACGCCTGGGACTACACGCCGATGGCGATCCTCGGCCAGTGGACACCGCCGGTCGCCTACCGCAACAACCTCTCGGGCATCATCGCGATGCCGGAGATCGTGCCGTTCTGGAACATCCGGAAGGGCTGAGGCCCGGGCCGGCGCGGATCCTGCATCCGCGCCGCAGGACCCCACGGCGCGCGGCGGAGACGCCGGGCGCGGACCATCCGAGAGGCGCGCGGCGGAGACGCCGCGCGCGGACCAATCGAAAGGCGTGCGGCGGAGACGCTGCGCGCAGACCATCCGAAGGGCGCCTGGCGGTGACGCCGCCGCCCTGCCGCCGACGGACCCGCGAGCCGCGAGGAACAGCGCCTCACCATGATGGCCTTCATCGTCCGGCGGATCGCATCGACGTTCGTCGTCATGGCGATCGTCGGCGTTCTCGTCTTCCTCCTCCTCCACCTCTCGCCCGGCGACCCGGCCGCCATCGTGGCGGGTGACAACGCCACGCCCCGGCAGATCGAGCAGATCCGCGAGAAGATGGGCCTCAACGATCCCCTCCCGGTCCAGTTCTTCCGCTGGGCCGGCGGAGTCGTCCAGGGCGATCTCGGTGTCTCCATCTTCACCAACGAGCCGGTGCTGCGCCTCATCGCGCAGCGCGTCGAGCCGACGGCGGCGCTCGCGGGAACCACCATCGTCTTCGCCATCGTGCTCGCCATCGCGGCGGGCGTGCTCGCGGCCTGGAAGGCCGGCGGCGTCCTCGACCGTGCCGTGATGGGACTCTCCGTCCTCGCCTTCTCGGTGCCTGTGTTCGTGGTGGGCTACGGCCTCGTCTACATCTTCGCGATCCAGCTCCAGTGGCTCCCCGTCCAGGGCTACAGACCCATCGCGGAAGGATTCGTCCCCTGGATCCGGCACCTCATCCTGCCCACCATCGCCCTCGGCCTCGCCTACATCGCCCTCATCGCCCGCATCACGAGGACCTCGATGCTCGACGTCCTCGCCGAGGACTACATCCGCACCGGCAAGGCGAAGGGAGTCGCCACCGCGCCGCTCCTCCTGAAGCACGCGCTGAAGAACGCGGGCGTGCCCATCGTCACGGTCATCGGCATCGGCGTCGCGCTCCTCATCGGCGGCGTCGTCATCACCGAGACCGTGTTCAACATTCCCGGCATGGGGCGGCTCGTGGTGGATGCGATCTCGAAGCGCGACTATCCCATCATCCAGGGGTGCGTCCTCGTGTTCTCCGGTGTCTACGTGATCGTCAACCTGATCGTGGACATCATCTACACGGTCATCGACCCGAGGATCCGCTACTGATGGCCGATGTCACCCTCGAGGATGCGCCGGCTCCCAAGGCCAAGGCCGCGCCGGGCAGAACGGCTCGGGCCCTGCGCTTCGTGCGCCGCAATCCGACGCTCGTGATCGGCTCGGCCGTCCTCGTCCTGATGGCGATCCTCGCGATCATCGCGCCGTGGATCGCGAAGGACCCGCTCCTCATGCAGCCACTCGAGCGGCTGAAGCCCCCCTCGGCGCAATACTGGCTCGGCACCGACAGCCTCGGGCGGGACGTCTTCGCCCGCGTCGTCCACGGCGCCCGCGTCTCCCTCGTCGTCGGCTTCACGGTGGCGGCGCTCGCCGTGGCGGGCGGCCTCCTCCTCGGCCTCCTCACGGGCTACTTCCGGACTGTGGAGGCCATCGTCATGCGCCTTCTCGACGGGCTGATGGCGATCCCGGCCATCCTCCTCGCCATCGCGCTGGTGGCGCTGACGGGGGCGTCGGTGTTCGTCGTCATCGTCGCCATCGCGATCCCGGAGGCGCCGCGGGTGGTCCGTCTCGTGCGCTCCATCGTGCTGTCCGTGCGCGAGCGGCCCTACGTGGAGGCGGCGATCGCCGGCGGCGCGCCCACCTGGAAGATCCTCGTGCGGCACATCCTGCCGCCCACCATCCCGCCCCTCATCGTGCAGGCGACGTACATCTGCGCCTCGGCGATCCTCGTCGAATCCGCCCTCTCCTTCCTCGGCGCGGGCGTGCCTCCGGAAATTCCCACCTGGGGCAACATGATCTCCTCCTCGCGGCTCTTCGTCGGCCTCGCGCCGTGGACGGTGTTCTGGCCGGGGCTCGCCCTCGCCATCGTGGTGCTCGCCGTCAACCTCGTCGGCGACGGCCTGCGCGACCGTCTCGACCCACGCATCGCGAGGCGCATGTGACCGACACGCATGTGACCGACACGCATGTGAGCGAACCGCTCGCCCGCCCCGCCACCGCCGACGCGCTGCTCACCGTCGAGAATCTGCGCACCCACTTCTTCTCGGAGGACGGGATCACGCGGGCCGTCGACGGGGTCTCGTTCGGCGTCGGGAAGGGCGAGACCCTCGGCATCGTCGGCGAATCGGGGTGCGGCAAGTCGGTGACGGCGCTCTCCGTCATGCGCCTCCTGCCGGAGCGCGTCGCCCGCACGGTCGGCGGGCGCATCCTGCTCGGCGAGACGGACCTCCTGTCGCTGTCCGAGAGCCAGATGCGGGACGTGAGGGGCGACCGCATCGCCATGATCTTCCAGGAGCCGATGACGAGCCTCAACCCCGTGCTCACCATCGGCGGCCAGATCGCTGAGGCCGTGCGGATCCACCGTGGCGCCTCCCGCTCCGCCGCCCGCGCGCGCGCCCGCGAGGTGCTGGAGCTCGTGAGGATCCCCGACGCCGCGCGCCGCCTCGACGACTACCCGCACCAGTTCTCCGGCGGCATGCGCCAGCGCGTCATGATCGCGATGGCGCTCGCGTGCGACCCCGAGCTCCTCATCGCCGACGAGCCGACGACGGCGCTCGACGTCACGATCCAGGCGCAGGTCCTCGACCTCATGCTGAAGCTCAAGGAGGAGACGGGCGCCGCCGTCATCCTCATCACCCACGACCTCGGCGTGGTGGCGGAGACCTGCCAGCGCGTCATCGTGATGTACGCCGGCCGCAAGGTGGAGGAGGCGTCCGTCTACGACCTCTTCGACAAGCCCGCGCATCCCTACACCCGCGGTCTCCTCGCCTCCCAGGCCCGCGGCAGGCGCGGCGCCCGGCTCACCGAGATCCCGGGGATTGTCCCGTCCCTGCGCGAGCCCATCGCGGGCTGCGCATTCGCCCCGCGCTGCGCCTTCGCACAGGCCCGCTGCCGGACCGAGGCGCCCCTCCTCGACCCGGTCCCCGGCGCCGCCCCCGGCCACATCGCCGCCTGCCACAGGAGCGCCGAGGTGCTGGCCTCATGAGCGAACCGCTCCTGTCCGTCCGCGGCCTCGAGAAGCATTTCCCGATCCACCGCGGCATCCTGGGGCGCACCGTCGGGAAGGTGCGCGCCGTGGACGGCGTCTCCTTCGACGTCGCGAAGGGCGAGACGCTGTGCGTCGTCGGCGAATCGGGCTGCGGCAAGTCCACGCTCGGGCGCCTCCTCCTGCGCCTTCTCGAGCCGACGGGCGGCTCCATCCGCCTCGAGGGCCGCGAGGTCGCAGCGCTCGACCGCTCAGCCTTCCGCCCGCTCCGCCAGGAGCTCCAGATCGTCTTCCAGGACCCCTACGCATCGCTGAACCCGCGGATGCGGGCCGGCGACATCGTGGCCGAGCCGCTCGAGAATTTCGGCCGCATGACGGCCGCCGAGCGCACCGAGAAGGTGGCCGAGCTCTTCGGCTTCGTCGGCCTGCCGCGGGACGCGATGCGCAAGTACCCGTTCGAGTTCTCCGGCGGGCAGCGCCAGCGCCTCGGCATCGCGCGCGCCCTCGCGCTGTCGCCGAAGCTCATCGTGGCGGACGAGCCCGTGTCCGCCCTCGACGTGTCCGTCCAGGCCCAGGTCCTCAACCTCATGATGGACCTCAAGGCCGAGTTCCACCTCGCCTACGTCTTCATCAGCCACGACCTCGGCGTGGTGGAGCACGTCGCGGACCGCGTCGCCGTCATGTATCTCGGCCAGATCGTCGAGATCGCCGCGCGGGACGACATCTTCGCCCGCCCGCGCCATCCCTACACGCGGGCGCTGATCGCGGCGGCGCCCGTCCCCGATCCGCGGGCGAACAGGGAGCGCATCATCCTGGAAGGCGACGTTCCCTCGCCTGCCAACCCGCCGCCGGGCTGCCGCTTTCACACCCGCTGCCCCTTCGCCTTCGACCGCTGCCGCACGGAAGCCCCCGTCCTGCGCCCGGCGAGCGAGGGCCATCTCTACGCGTGCCACCTCGATGACTGACGGACCGGAATGCGCCTGGGAGCGCCTCAAGGCGCACGAGATCCGCGCGGCGGCGGGAGGAGACACGGTCGTCGTCGTCCCCGTCGCGGCCGTCGAGCAGCACGGGCCCCACCTTGCCACCGGCACGGACGCCATCATCGGCCGCGAGGTGGCGCTGAGGGCCGCCCGCAAGGCCGCCGCAGTGCGGCGCGTCCTCGTCACGCCGGTCCTGTGGTGCGGCCTCTCCGAGCATCACATGGCCTTCGGCGGAACGCTCACACTTTCCCCCGCGACGTTCCAGGCGATGCTGCGGGACGTGGCCGTCGCCCTCGCCCGCCAGGGCTTCGAGAGGATGCTGATCTCCAACAGCCACGGCGGCAATCACGTCGCCATCCAGGCGGCCGCCGAGGCGATCTCCATGGACCTCGGCATGACGGTCGTCGCGACCACCTACTTCCGGGAGGATCCCGCCGCGCTCGGCGCGCACCTCGACGACCAGGATGGCGTCCTCCACGCCTGCGAGGCGGAGACGTCCATGATGCTCGCCCTCGCGCCCGACCTCGTGGACACCTCGGACCTTGCCGCGGCCGCCGGGCCGAAGGACGGGCCGACCGGCGCGGGCAGGGCCTCCTACCGCTGGCGGCCCTTCCAGCACCTCACCGCGAACGGCGTCCTCGGCGACCCCTCACGCGCCTCCGCCGAAAAGGGCGAACGGCTCCTCGACGCCGCGTCCGGCGCGGTCGCCGCCCTCCTCGCCGACCCCGCCGTCTGGGCGCCAGTGGAAGACCGTCGGCGCGGCTGAACCGGCGCCTGCCGCAGCCGTTCCCGCACGGCCGGCGCGACGACCTCGCAAGGGGCGACGAGAGAGCTCGCCCGGCCGGCGGACCGCGACGAGACGGCGCTCGGACAGCTTTGGACGGGTGACGCACATCACGCTCCCGTCAGGTCGTTGGAGTGTATCGTTCGCGCCCGTCAGGGCGCGGAATGCCCTAATCGTACAGGAAATCGGCGGTGCCGGCCTCGGCGAAGAAGGCGCGCATGGATCCGTCCATCCTGTGGGACAGGAGCCCGGCGTTGATGAAGCGCTCGAGTGCCGGGTTGCCGGGACGGAAGGCGATGGCGCTCACCATGCCCACGGCCGGCTCCGGCACCACCACGCGTCCCCGGCCGCGCTCCGTCACGTAGCTGCCGATGTTGTTGATGTGACCGGCGACCGCGTCCACACGCCCGGTCTCGAGCTGGAGGATGCCGCCATTGTAGTCCACCGACAGCAGGATCTCGGCGTCCGTCAGGATCGCCTCGAGCATCCGGGCGTGGACGCCGCCGGAGATGGCGGAGAAGCGAAAGCCCTCACGGTCGAGTTCGGCCCAGGCGACCGGTGCCTCAGGCGTCTCCCCGTCGGGCAGGAGGACGGCGAGGGGCGAGAACTCCACCGGGTCGGAATAGCTGATCGCCACGGCGCGGGCGGGAAGGACCGCGAGGAGGGCGAGATCGACATCCCCCGACTGGAGCCCCGGGATCATTGTCCCCCAAGGCGTGTCCACGAACTCCACCTCCACGTCGATGGATGCGAAGATCGAGCGGTAGAGGTCCGCGTAGGGGCCGGTCCATTCCCCGCTGACCAGATCCCTCACGAGGTTGGGCGGGCTGTGGGACATGGCGACCCGGACGGTGCCGCGATCCATGATGCGGGCGAGGTCGTCCCGCTCGTCAGCGGAGGCCGGCGCAGGCGCTGCGACAAGCGCCGACGCGAGCAGTGAGACCACGACGCAGAGCGCCGGCAGGCCACGACCGCCGGGTGATGCTGATCGCCCGGAGGCGCTGGGGCTCGTCATGGCATGTGCTCCTTGACGTCGTGCCGGGCGAGGTGGCCCGCGCGAGCGGTTGACATTCGGCGCGAGGCCGGCGGGCACGTGGCGAATGCGTGGAACGCGCGAAATCCGCGGTTCCCCTCGCCGGGTGACGTGACGTTACGCTGGCCGGGTTCTGGCCGGAATCATGCCGTTCGTCCGCCCGCTCGCGTCGCCGTCGCCGTCGCCGAAGGACTGCCACGCCGGCCAGCTCACGCCGCCAGCTCGGCCATTGCCGCACGGGTCGCCTCCGCCACCCGCCACGGCTCGCCCGGGCCGAGGCAGACGGGGTTGAACACCACGGTCCCCGCCCGATACGCGCCCTGCTCCACGGCGACGCGCGGCCGGCCCTCGTCGAGCGCGAGGATCAGCGCGCGCGCCGCTTGCGCACCGCCCGGCAGGTGGAGCGCGAGCTTCGGGACGGCTTCCACATCGCCGCAGGCGCCGAGCTCGACCCGGCCGCAGACGCCCGAGAGCCCGCCGGCGATCTCCTCCACCGCGGCGCGCCATCGGGCGTGGCGGGGGGCGTCCCCCTCCGCCACGAAGGCGTCGAGCGCGGCGAGGAAGCCCGCCACCTGCTCCTTGCCGATCTTGCACGCGCGGCCGACGCCGTGGCGCGGCGGGCCGGCGAGGCGCGCACGGTCGACGAGGGACGCCGGCGGGCGCCACAGGTCCGCCACCACGTCGAGATCGAGGTGCTGGAGCGCTGCGGACATGACGAGATCCGCGCGCCCCGCGAGGAAACCCGACGCAGGCGGCCCGCCGATCGCCTTGCCGCCGGAGAAGCAGACGAGATCCGCCCCCTCCGCCACGAACCGTCGAAGGTTCGCAGCCGGCGGAAGCTCGGCGGCGGCGTCGACGAGGACGGGCACGCCGGCAGCCTGCGCGACTGCGGCGACTTCGGGGAGCGAGGGAAGGGCGCCCTCGCGCGCGACGAAGAGGATGCCCGCGGTCATGGGACCGATGGCGTCGGCGTATTCGTGGGGCTCCGCGTCGCGCACGCCCGCGCCGGACACGCGGTCGGGCAGGCCCACCTCGACGAGCCGGGCGCCTGCGGTGCGCAGCGCGACGTCGTAGGAGTTGCGGTGGCTGCGGGCGACCACGACCTCGGCCGGCGCGTCCCCCGTCTGCGGCATGCGCGCCATCCGCGCGGTGGAGAGCCCGGCGATCATCGCCGCAGCGCCGAGGAGAAGGGCCGAGGAGGCGCCGGGCGTCACGTATCCCGCCTCCGCTCCCGTGACGGCGGCGATGCGGCGGGAGGCGGCCGCCTGGAGCTCCGCCATGTCGACGCACAGGGCGGCGGCCTCGGCCATCGCCTCCACCGCCTCGGGCCGGATCGGCCCGCCCGACAGCCGCGTGAGCGTTCCGGCCGCGTTGAGCACCGGCCGCACGCCGAGCCGGTCGAACATCCCCGCCATCGTCTCTCCCGTCATATCGAGCCCAGGACGCCCCGACCTGCGGTGACGCCCCCACGAGCGAAGGCGAGCCCGGCCAGGCGCCGGCCGCTCGGGCCGACACATCCTGCCGCGTCTTCCGGCGGCGACAGTAGAGCGAGACTGGCCGGCGTGGAATTGCGACTTGGGTCCCGCCGCGGGCATCGTCGGCGAAGACCTTCTTGCCGGGCGCATGAAGCCCGGACCTGCGGTGACGCTGTCACGAGCGAAGGCAACCCGAACGGGCGGCGGCCGGCCGGGCCGCCTTGCCGGAAATGCCGGCCCGCCGGCATTCCCTGCAATCGGCGTCAGAGCCTGTGGCCCGACCGCCGGCGCTTGGTGGCGAGGTAGTGCGCGTTCTGCGGCGTCACCGGGCCGAGGAGCGGGACAGGGGTGACGCGGATGCCGGCAGCCTCGAGGCCGGCGGCCTTGGAGGGATTGTTCGTCATCAGCCTGACGTCGGAGAGGCCGAGCTCGGCGAGGACGACGGCGGCGGCGGCATAGTCCCGCTCGTCGTCGTGGTAGCCGAGGGCGAGATTGGCGTCGACCGTGTCGAGGCCGCTGTCCTGGAGGGCGTAGGCGCGCAGCTTGTTGACGAGGCCGATCCCTCGCCCCTCCTGCGCGGTGTAGAGGAGGACGCCGCCGTCGACGGCGATCCGCTCGAGGGAGAGGCGCAGCTGCGCCCCGCAGTCGCATTTCAGCGAGCCGAGGATGTCCCCCGTGACGCACGACGAGTGGACGCGCACCAGCGATCCCGGGCCGGGGGTGCCCACCACCACGGCGCTGAGGCAGCCGCCGACGGCGTTGCGGAATGCGGTGACCTCGGCGGTCGCGCCGGCGGCGAGCGGCACGGCCGCGGTCGCGACGGGGCGCATGGTGGCCGCGAGGCGCCGGCGGAAGGCAAGTACATCCGCCACGCTGGCCGAAAGGGTGCCGGGCAAGGCGTCGGCGGAATCGGCGACGGTCAGGGCGGGAAGGCGCTCAGCGAGCTTGGCGAGCTCCGTCGCGGCGGCCGCGACGGGAGCGTCGGCGATCACCTCGGCGCCCTCGGGAAGACCGCCGACGGAGCTTGCGAGGTCGACGAGCTCGGAGAGGTTTCTGCCCGGCAGCCGCACGAGGGTCGGCGCCTCGGCAAGGCCGAGATAGGCCGCGCGCGGCCCGCCGATGGCAACGGTGTCGGACAACAGCGGGCCACCGTCGAGCGGCGACACGAGGACACGGCGCCCGTCCGCCTCGAGCACCACCTGTCGCCCGGCTCCGACCTCGCCGACGAGACGGTGCGCGGCGACAAAGCCGGGCTCCGCTACAGGATCGGTCGTTCGATCCCTCACCGTCAGCATGAGGCACGCCGGCTCGGGCGCAAGAGGCGAAAGGCCAGATCGGGCAAGGCCGTCCCCGTATCGACATTGAGGCGGGTGACGCTCGGACGCGGGCAGCGCCGTGCGCATCGCGTTCCGCAGATGGCCCGTTCACGGGGCGAGAGCAAGCCTCTCGCCCCGATCGACGGCTGCGGGTTGCCATGACCTTGCGCACAAGGCATTGTTTTCATCGCTAAGCTTGCGCGATCGGGAAGCAAAGGAAATCGGAACAGGCGGCTTGTGCTCGGCCATGGACACAGCCTCGCCCGGCACTGTCGGGCTGCCGAGGCCGATCTCCGACGTCGGCGGCGCCCGCTGGAGGGCGATACAGGATCGAAAGGACCTTCGCTGCCGGGGGCGCCGCCCGGACGCGCTCGCGGCTTCCCTCCAACATCTGATAGCGAGAAATCATATGCGACGGAATCGATCGGACCGGCCGGCGAGCCGGCGGTGGCTGCTGGCCGCGGCGACCCTTGCACTCGCCGCCACGGGCGCGGACAACGCGCTCGCGGAGCAGTGCATTTACAACCACTTCGGCAAGAGCGGGCTCATCATCAAGGTTGACTGGTACGACACCGGCAACGTGGTCATCCACCACAACGTCGCTGAGAACAAGATCGAGGTCTTCTCGAAGGGCGGCCAGTTCGAGGCGCCCCAGAAGCTCAAGTCCGAAACGATCACCGCCGGATTCTCGAGCTGCGTCAACGATATGGCATCGCGGACGGCCGTCGTCTCGGTCGTCGGCGGGAAGATCGCGCGCATCGCGGCCCAGAAAGGGGCCGCGCTCGCAGGCGGGCTCGTGAGCGGCGTCGTCGCGGGCGGCGCCTGCGCGGCGTCCGCCGGCGTCGCCATCGGAACGGCCGGCACCGGTTCCCCGGCCGCGGCGGTCCTGTGCATCGGGTCCGGCGTCAAGGCGACGTCGCTCGGCTACACCGTCTCGGGCGTGCTCTCCAACCTGATCCCGGCCGCGAAGGACGTCGTCTACGCCGGCGTCCCCTCCCACTACAACTACATCAACATCGGCGGAACGGCCTTCGATCCCTGGTTCGAGGTGGGATCGAAGATCGACACGAAGCCGCCGATCCTGCCGATGCCGATCATGCACAACGGGCCGGCAGCCTCGGTGAATGCGGAAGATCTCTGCACGACCAGCGCGCGAGAGAGGAACATGCGCTGGAACGGCGAGGCTCCGGTGGTGATCCCCCCTGTCCGGCGACCTCACGCAGGTGATGTGCATGTTCACCCTGCCCGAGGTGTTCCGCTTCATCCCGATCCAGTTCCCCAAGGGCCAGTCCGTCGACCTCAACAAGGAATGCACAGCGCTGGCGAAAAGGCGGGGTGTCCTCTTCGCGGACATCGCCATCCCGATCGACCCGCTGAACAACAAGTGGGCCTGCCGGCTCTACGGCTGACGGCAAGAGGGGGCTTGCGCGCCGCAGCCGCGGCGCGCAGACCTGAGCGGCGTGGATCGCACCGCGCCGCTCGCCGCGCCGGGGCAGGGATCGGCCGCGCCTCCGGCATCGCGTCGGCCGGCGCGTCCGCCGATCGCTCGGCGTGACGGGCGCGCGGGCGGTCCGGCGTCTCCCGTCGCCAGCGACCGATCGTGCCCCGGAGCCCGCCTTGACCGATCCGTTCCAGACCCCGAACGCGCCAGCCGGCCCCCTCGCGGGCCTCCTCGTGCTCGACATGAGCCGCATCCTCGCCGGGCCGACGGCGACGCAGCTCTTCGGCGACCTCGGGGCCGACGTCATCAAGATCGAGCGGGCGGGCGCGGGCGACGACACGCGCCGCTGGGGTCCCCCCTTCGTCAGGGACGGCGAGGGCAGGGATACGCAGGAAAGCGCGTACTACCTCGCCGCCAACCGCAACAAGCGCTCCCTCGCCCTCGACGTCTCGAAGCCGGAAGCCCAGGAGATCATCCGGAAGATCGCCGCGAAGGCCGACTTCGCCATCGAGAACTTCAAGGTGGGCGGCGCGGCGAAGTACGGGCTCGACTACGCCTCCCTGTCGGCGGTCAACCCGCGGCTCATCTACTGCTCCATCACAGGCTACGGCCAGACCGGGCCGCTCGCCGATCGTGCCGGCTACGATTTCATGGCCCAGGCGCGCGGCGGGATCATGAGCGTCACCGGCGAGGCTGACGAGAAGGGCGGCACGCCCCAGAAGGTGGGGGTGGGCATCGCCGACGTCATGACGGGCATGTACGCCTCCGTCGCGATGCTGGCGGCGCTGGAGGCGCGGCGGCGCACCGGGCGGGGGCAATACATCGACCTGTCCCTGTTCGACTGCCAGCTCGCCTGGCTCATCAACCAGGGCACCTCCTACCTCATGACCGGCGAGACGCCGGTGAGGCGCGGCAACGGGCATCCCACCATCGTGCCCTACAACGCCTTCGAGGCGGCCGACGGGCACTTCATCCTCGCCATCGGCAACGACGCGCAGTTCGCCCGCTTCTGCGCCGCTGCCGGCGAGCCCGGTCTCGCCGCCGACCCGCGGTTCGCCACCAACGCGGCGCGGGTCGAGAACAGGGACGCCATCGAGGCGGAGGTGAACCGCCTCACCCGCACCCGCACGAAGGCGGACTGGATGGCGCTCCTCGACCCGCTCGGCGTCCCGGCCGGTCCCATCAACACGATCCCCGAGGCGTTCGCCGAGCCGCAGGCCGTCGCCCGCGGCGCGCGCGTCTCGCTGCCCCACCCGATCGCGGCGGGCGGGACCGTGGAGACCATCGGCAACCCCATCAAGTACTCCGACACGAAGGTCACCTACCGCAGGCCGCCGCCGATGCTCGGCCAGCACTCCGCCGAGGTGCTGTCGGAGCTCCTCGGCTACTCTGAGGGCGAGATCGCGGCGCTCGCCGAGCGTGGCGTCGTCGACCTCGGCGCGCGGGCGGGGGAGCCCGCCGAGTGAGCCTCAGGAATGCCGATCTCGTCGCGCGGAAGCTGGCGGCGTCCGGGTGCACGCGCGCCTTCGGCATTCCAGGCGGCGAGGTGCTGACGATCATCGACGCGCTCGGGAAGGCCGGCATCGCCTTCCACCTCACCAAGCACGAGAACGTCGCCGGCTTCATGGCGGAGGGGACATGGCATGCGACGGGGGCGCCCGGCATCCTCGTCGCCACCATCGGCCCGGGCGTCGCGAACGCCGTCAACGTGATCGCCAACGCGCACCAGGACCGCGTGCCCCTCGTCGTCCTCACCGGCTGCATGGACGACGAGGACGCCGACACCTACACGCACCAGGTGTTCGATCACCGCGCCGTCCTGCGCGAGGTGACGAAGGCGACGTTCCGCGCCAACGCCGGCAGTCTCAACCAGGTGATGGACAAGGCGCTGACGCTTCTGCACACCGGCCAGCCGGGGCCAGTCCACATCGACCTTCCGATCCGCGTGGCGGAGGCCGGGGCGGCACGCGAGCCGACGGCGCCCGACGGCGTCGGCGCCGCACTCGCCCCCGTGGAGGGGCCCGAGCTGAGGCGTGCGCGGGCATGGCTGACGGAGGCGCGGCGCCCGCTCGTGATCGCCGGCGTCGACGCCGTCAACGACCATGCCGGCGACGCCATCGCAGCGTTCTGCCGGACCGTGGGCGCGCCGCTCGTCACCACCTACAAGGGCAAGGGCCTCGTCGACGAGGAGGCGCCCCAGGTGCTCGGCGGGGCGGGCCTGTCGCCGCTGGCGGACAGCCACCTCCTGCCGCTGGTGCGGGCGGCGGACTGCGTGGTCCTCGCGGGCTACGACCCCATCGAGATGCGGATCGGCTGGCGTGACCCCTGGCCTGCGGACGCCCGGGTGATCGACGTGACGCCGGTGGTGCGCACCCACGGGATGCACGCCGTCGGCTGCACCCTCTACGGCTCGCCCCGCGCGACGCTGCCCCTCCTGACGGCGGGCGCCCGCTTCTCCCCCACGTGGCCCGACGGCGCGCCTGCCCGCGTGCGCGCGGCCCTCAGGGAGGCGTTCGCGCCGGAGCCCGGGGGATGGGGACCCGCCACGGTCTTCCACGTCATGCGGGAGGTCCTGCCGCGGGAGGGCGTCGCGACGGCGGACTCCGGCGCCCACCGCATCCTGCTCTCCCAGGCCTGGCGCTGCGCCCTGCCGCGCACGCTCCTCCAGTCCTCGGCGCTATGCACCATGGGCTGCGCCGTCCCGCTCGCGGCGGGCTACAAGCTCGCCTCGCCCGCGACGCCCGTGGTGGCGTTCGTGGGGGACGCGGGGCTCGAGATGGTGCTCGGGGACCTTGCGACGGTGCGCGACCTCGGCCTGTCGCTCCCCGTGGTGGTGCTCGTGGACGACAGCCTCGCGCTCATCGAGATGAAGCAGCGCGCCCTTCGGTTTGCGAATGCGGGCGTCGATTTCGCGGGGACGGACTTTCCCGCCCTCGCAGCCGCGATCGGCGGGCACGGCCTGTGGATCGACGACGCCCGGACGCTGCGGGCGGAGGCGGCAGCTGCGCTGGAGCGGCCGGGCTTCACGCTCCTTTGCGCGCGCATTGGCCGCCGCGCCTACGACGGGCGCTTCTGAGGCGGCAGCCTTGAGGCGGCCTCGCCGTCGCCCGTCCCGACCGACGGCGCTCTCGCCACCTTCGGAACCGTCGTCTAAAGAGGTCGCAAGCCGCCGGGTCAGAGGGCGGCGCATCGCAAGACACCGGGCACACCGGAAGATACTGGGCGCATCGCAAGACACTGGTTGCGCAGAGAGGGAGGACGACACCGATGCCATTCACCCGACGCACGATCCTGAGCGGTGTCGCCGCGGCGGCCGTGGTCTTCGGGCTCATCGCCGGGACGACGGCGGCGCTCGCACAGGACTCCATCAAGGTCGGCCTCCTTCGGCTCACCTCCCACGCCCCCTCCATCATCGCGGAGGGCAAGGGCTACTTCGAGGAGGAGGGGCTCGACGTCGAGTTCGTGGTGGTCCAGGCCGCGCAGCCGATGGCCGTCGCCATCGCCTCGGGGGACATCGACTTCGGCATGACGGCCGTGTCCGCCGGCCTCGTCAGCCTCTCCGAACGGGGCGCCATCAAGGTGATCGGCGGCGCACTCATGGAGACGACCGACGTCGAGGGCCAGAAGATCATCGTCTCGAAGGCCGCCCACGACGACGGCCTCACCAGCCCCGAGGAGCTCGCCGGCAGGCGCTTCGGCATGACGACCGCCGGCTCGTCCTTCCACTACATGGCCCACAAGATCGCCGACGGGGCGGGCATCGACCGGTCGGAGATGCGCATGGTGCCGCTCCAACAGGTGCCCGCCATCATCGCAGCGCTCCGGTCGGGCCAGATCGACGCCTGGTCCATCGTGCCCAACATCGCGAACCCGCTCGCCGCAGGGCCGGACGTGGTCGAGATCGGCAGCGTCGCCGACTTCATCCCCAACTACCAGGTGACGACCGTCTTCACCTCCACCCGCAACGTGGAGGAGAACCGCGACCTCGTGGAGCGCTTCCTGGCCGCCCTGTCGAAGGGGATCGACGACTACAACGCCGCCCTCGTGGACAGGACCATGAGCGAGGAGGAGACGGCTGAGATCGTCGCGATGATCCACCAGTACGTGAACGCGGACATGCCGCTCGCGGACGCCGACAGGCGCATCCGCGCGGGCGCCATGCGCATCAACCCCGGCGCCGCGCTCAGCGTCGCGAGCGTCGCCGATCAGCTCGAGTGGTTCAGGTCGGAGGGGCTCGTCCCCGCGGACGCCTCGATGGACAGCCTCGTCGACGCGAGCTTCGTCGAGATCATCGACTGATGCAGCTGTCCGCCGAGGGGATCACCCACCGCTACGGCACGACGGAGGTGATGGCGGACATCACCTTCGCCATCGGCGAGGGCGAGATCGTGGCCGTGATCGGCCCCTCGGGCTGCGGCAAGTCCACGCTCCTGCGCTTCCTCGGCGGGCTCGAGAGGCCCTCCGAGGGCGCCGTGATGATCGAGGGGGCGCCGCCGCCGGGCTCGCTCAACCCCATCACCTACGTCTTCCAGGACTTCGCCCTCCTCCCCTGGCGCACCGTCGAGGGCAACGTGCGGCTCGTCCTCGAGGACCACGCCATGAGCCGGGCGGAGCGGGCGGCGATCGTCGCCGACGTCCTCGCGCGCACGAAGCTCTCGGACTTCGCGAAGGCCTGGCCGCGGCAGATCTCCGGCGGGATGAAGCAGCGCGTCGCCATCGCGCGCGCCCTCGCCGTGCGGCCCGCGGTCATGCTCATGGACGAGCCTCTGTCGGCGCTCGACAGCCAGACGCGCGAGCTCCTCCTCGCCGACCTCGTGGAGCTCCACGGCCGCGAGCGCTTCTCCGCCTGCTACGTCACCCACAACCTCGCCGAGGCGGTGCGGCTCGGGCACCGCATCGTGGTCCTCTCCCGCCGGCCGGGGCGCATCCGCAAGGTGGTGCGGATCGACATGCCCCTCGCAGAGCGCGACGGGAGGGCGGTGGAGCTAGAGCCCGTCCAGCGCCGCCTCTGGGAGCTGATGCGCGACGAGGCGCGGGAGGCCGACAGGGAGCTCGTCCATGGCTGAAATGACCGGCAACGCCGACCTCGCCCGCCCCGACTCACCGCCCGCGCGCCCGACGGCGGCCGGCCGGCGGCCGGTCCCCTTCCGCGGCAGCGGCTTCCGCCACGAGCCGAAATGGCTCGCGGGGCCGGTGGTCTTCGTCCTTCTCGTCGCCCTGTGGGAGACCGGGTCGCGCACGGGCCTCATCAGCGACATCGCGCTGCCGGCCCCCTCGGAGGCGCTCGGCGCCCTCGCCGACCTCGTGGAGACCGGTAAGCTCTGGCTGCACCTCGAGGCGAGCCTCTCCCGCCTCGTCATCGGCTGGTCCATCGGGGCGTCGCTCGGGATCGCCGTCGGCCTCGCCATCGGCCTCTTCTCCGTGGTGCGCGCGGGGGTCTCGCCGATCATCTCGGCGCTGTTCCCGATCCCGAAGATCGCCCTCCTGCCGCTGTTCGTGGTGTGGTTCGGCATCGGCGAGGGGTCAAAGGTGGCGACCATCGTGTTCGGCACCTTCTTCCCGACGGTCGTCGCCACCTATGGCGGCGTGGACAACGTCGACCGCAACCTCATCCGCATGGGCCAGTCCTTCGGCCTCTCCTGGCGCTCCATGGTCGCCAAGATCATCCTGCCGGGGGCGCTGCCGGCGATCCTCTCGGGCGCGCGCATCTCCGGCTCCATTGCGATCATCCTCCTCGTCGCGGCGGAGATGCTGGGCGCGGAGTACGGCGTCGGCGCCTACATCCTGCTCGCGGGCTCCCTCTTCGCGCTCGACCAGCTGATCGCGGGGGTGACCCTCCTCTCCCTCATGGGCCTTGCCGTCGCGTGGGCGATCGGACGGGCCGAGCGCCACCTTCTCGACTGGCGCGCCTGACCATCCCGGAGATCACGATGCCGAGACCCGAGTCCGCCGCCGTCGGACCGCACATCATCGACGGCAAGGCCACGGCCGCCCGCATCACGGACAAGATCGCCGCGGAGGTGGCCTCCTGCGGCGTGACGCCGGGGCTCGCTGTGGTCCTCGTGGGCAACGATCCTGCGAGCGCCGTCTACGTGCGCAACAAGTCGCGCACGGCCGAGCGGTGCGGCTTCCACTCGGTCCAGCACACGCTGCCCGCGGACACCACCATGGAGGAGCTCCTGCGCATCGTCGAGGCGCTCAACGGCGACCCCGCGGTGCATGGCATCCTCGTGCAGCTCCCCCTCCCCGCCCATCTCGACGCCGCCACAGTCATCGCCGCCATCGACCCCGACAAGGACGTCGACGGCCTCCACGTGGTGAACGCGGGTCGCCTCGCCGTCGGCGATCCGTCCGCCATGGTGCCCTGCACGCCTCAGGGGTGCATGGTCCTCGTGGAGGAGGTGCGCGGGCGCGATCTCTCGGGCCTCGAGGCGGTAGTGGTGGGCCGCTCCCGCCTCGTCGGCCTGCCGCTCGCGCTCCTCCTCACGCAGGCGAACGCCACGGTCACCATCGCCCACAGCCGCACGGCCGACCTTCAGGCGGTGTGCCGGCGGGCGGACATCCTGTGCCCCGCGGTCGGCCGTGCGCAGATGATCCGCGGCAGCTTCGTCAAGCCTGGCGCGACGGTGATCGACGTCGGCATCAACCGCGTGGACGATCCTTCCGCGAAATCCGGCTCCCGCCTCGTCGGCGACGTCGCCTTCGCGGAGGCGGACCATGCCGGCGCCATCACCCCGGTGCCCGGCGGGGTCGGGCCGATGACGATCGCGATGCTGATGCGCAACACGCTGACGGCCGCGCACCGCGCCAGAGCGCGCGGGGGGCGCTGAAGGGACGCGCTAACGGGTCGAGACGGGCGTCTCGAAGCGGCCCCCCTTCAGCCGCCAGATCTGGTGGGCCGCCTCGGCCCGGGCAAGCCTGGCGCCGTAGATCGCCCAGGCCCGCGGCGAGGAGCGGTAGGTCTTGAAGGCGCAGCGGTTCCTGCGGAAGACCGGGATCGGCACCGCCTCCCCGAAAGCGCGGGCAATCTCGGTCCGCCACCACGGTGCGGGCCGCACGGTCGTGTGGGCGTTGCGCCCGTCGGGCAGGCGCGCCCGCGCGAGCCCGGTGTCGACGATGAACACCGCGCGCCCGGACAGGGAGGCGATGTGGTCCAGTACGGGCGCCACCTCGTCGGGCTCCAGGTGCTCCATCACGTCGATGCACACGGCGAAGTCGTAGGCGTCTTGCCGGAGCGTCGCGATATCGGGGATCGCCGGGTCGTAGCGGTGGCGCACCTCCAGCGACGGCACGTCGATGATGTCCACGAAGCGCCCCTGCCCCGCACCGTAGTCGATGATGGAGACGGGCTGGTCGATCTGGACCCACGGCTCCACGAAACGGCGCATCCGGATGGCCGTGTTCCCGTACTGGCGCTGGCGGTGCAGCTCGGCGTAGGAATCGACGTTGCGCGTCTTCATGCTGTCTCCCTCGACCGCTCCCTCATAGGACCGCGGGGCGAGTTGCGCCATCGGGCGCGCGACACCAGAATCGTGAAGGGCGGAGGCCCGGGAGGAAACATCATGTCGCTCACGCAGGAACAGGTCGATCATTTCTGGGACAAGGGCTACGTCTTTCCCGTCCCCGTCATGTCGCGGGAGGAGGCGGCCGGCTATCGCCGCAAGCTCGAGGCCTACGAGGTGGCGAACGGCGGGCCGATCGCCGGGAACCTGCGCCACAAGACGCATCTCCTCTTCACGTGGGCCGACGAGATCGCCCGCAACGAGAAGGTGCTCGACGCCGTGGAGGAGCTTCTCGGCCCGGACATCCTTCTCTGGGCGTCCTCGTTCTTCATCAAGGAGCCCGGGACCACGTCCTATGTCTCGTGGCACCAGGACGCCACCTACTGGGGCCTCGACGGGGCCGACGTGGTGACCGCCTGGGTGGCGCTCGCGGACGCGCCCGTGGAGTCGGGCGCCATGAAGTTCTGGCCCGGCAGCCACAAGCAGCTCCAGATCGAGCATCGCGACACCTTCCACGAGGACAACCTCCTCTCCCGCGGCCAGGAGATCGCGGTGGACGTTCCGGCGGACGAGGGCGTCGACGTGCCCCTGAAGGCGGGCGAGATGAGCCTTCACCACGTCCTCCTCGTTCACGGCTCGGAGCCGAACCGCTCGAACGACCGGCGCATCGGCTTCGCGCTCCGCTACATTCCGACCCGCCTCGCGCAGACGAAGACGCGCGACAGGGCGACGCTGGTGCGCGGGCGCGACACCTACGGCCACTTCGAGCTCGAGCCCGCGCCCGCGGGGGACCTTGACGAGGCGGCCATCGCCGCGCACCAGGCATCCATGGACGCCCAGGTGGCCGCCCTCTACCAGGGCACCGGCAAGACCGAGTTCCGCCGGTGACGGACGGGCGGCCGGCACCCCTCCCCCCCGGGTCCCCCGAGGGCACCCGCTACGTCGCGGCCCGCAGCGACGGGCCCACGGCCGAGGAGATCCATGCCGCGGGCGGCAGGTCTGTGCTGACCGCCCTTCTCGACGCGAGGGCGGCGTTCGGCGGAAAGACGGTGGCGGTGGAGGACGGCGACAGGCGCGTCCTCACCTACACCGGGCTGGTGCGCGCGGTCGCCGCGCTCTCACGCGTCATCCGGCGGGAGACGAAGGGCGACGTCCTCGCCATCATGCTGCCGTCGAGCGTCGCGGCCGTCGTCACCTACTTCGCGGTCCTTGCGGCGGGGAAGACGCCGGCGATGCTGAACTTCACCGCGGGGCGCGCGAACCTTCTCGCAGCGTGCCGCGTCGCCGACGTGGGCGCGGTGCTGACCGCGGACCGCTTCCTCTCCATCGCCAAGCTCGAGCCCGTCGCCGAGGCGCTCACCGCCGCGGCGCCCGTCCTGAAGCTCGAGGCGTTCCGGGAGAAGGTGGGAATCGCCGACAAGGCGTTCGCCGCCGTGGCGGCCCCGCTCGGCCTCCTGCCGAAGGCCGACCCCGACAAGGCGGCGGCCATCGTCTTCACCTCGGGCTCGGAGGGCGATCCGAAGGGCGTCGTCCTCACCCACCGCAACATCCTCGCGAACATCGACCAGGTGCGCCACGCCCTGCCGCTCGAGCGGGTCGAGACCTTCTTCAATCCCCTTCCAGTGTTCCACTCCTACGGCCTCGGGCCGGGCATGATCCTGCCGCTCGTCATGGGCCGCAAGCTCGTGCTCCATCCCTCGCCGCTGCGCACCAAGGAGGTGGCGCAGAGGATCGCGGAGACGAAGGCCAACGTGCTCCTCGCCACGGACACGTTCCTGCGCCAGTACGCCCGCGTTGGCGACGACGGGAGCCTCTCGTCGCTCCACTTCGCCGTGTGCGGTGCCGAGCGCGTGCGCCACGAGACGCGCGAGCTCGTGCGCTCGCGCTTCGGCTTCGAGGTGGTCGAGGGCTACGGGGTGACGGAGACGAGCCCCGTCCTCGCCGCCAACCACCCGGACGACATCCGCGACGGCACCGTCGGCCGCCTCTTCCACGGGATCGAGGCGCTTCTCGAGCCCGTCGAGGGCCTCCACGACGGCTGGCGCCTCAAGGTGCGCGGGCCGAACGTCATGGCGGGCTACCTCGAGCGCGACGGGTCGGTGATCGCGCCGCCGGACGGCTGGCACGACACCGGGGACGTGGTCGACTTCGAGGGCGACTATCTCGTGATCCGCGGCCGTCTGAAGCGCTTCGCGAAGATCGGCGGCGAGATGACGTCCCTCGTCACCGTGGAGAACGTCGCGGGCATGGTGTGGCCCGATTCGCTTCACGCAGCGGCCGCCATTCCCGCCGGGCGCAAGGGCGAGGCGATCATCCTCCTCACGGAGGAGAGGGACCCGGACCCCTCGCTCTATCGCCAGCGGCTGCGCGCGGAGGGGCTTCCCGAGCGCTTCATCCCCGACAGGATCATCCACGTGGACGCGATCCCGCTCCTCGGCACGGGCAAGCTCGACGCCGTCGGAGCGACGCGGCTCGCGCGCGAGGTGGTCGAGGCGGCGGCGCAGGCGCGGGAAGGGGGGGCTGCGGCCGAGTTGCCTTCGGTGAGCGCGGACGCGCCGAAGGCCGCCTCCGCGGACTGAGCCCCACCCCTTCCCGCGCGTCGCGGCGGCCTCAGCACCAGCCGATGAAGTCGAACCGCAGCACGTCGTAGGTGGTTCGACCCGTCGGACGGCAGCGTTCGTAGACGGGGCGCGAGCCTTCGAGGACGAAGTCGGGATCCTCCCCCTCGAACCAGCCCGTCACGGTGTATTCGAGCGGGGTCCTCGGGCAGTGGCGGGAGAAGCGCCGTGCCGTCGCCGTGACCTGGTGGCCGCTGAAGGAGCCGTCGATGAGGATCGTCCCGCGCGTCACCCCGGCGTTCCGGAGCACCTGGCGCGGCTTGTCATAGGTGATGACGAAGCCGTTGCCGAGCACGGCGTAGCGCATGACGGAGCCGTTGTGGTCGTAGCAACGGTCCTGCGCGAAGGCGGCCGGCGCGGAGGCGACCGGCGCGGCGAACGCAGCGGCCATGGCGACGGCGATGGCCGCGAGGAGACGAGGCATCTTCGGACTTTCCTGCAGACTGTGGGCCGGCGGAGGTGCCGTTCCGGCAGTCTCGCCGCTCGGACCATCTTCTGCAACGCCGCCGGGTTCCTAGGCTGGCCGACGACGAGCGGCCGCAGCGAGCGGAACAGCCCGGCGCAAGCATATCCGGTGTTCCATCCCGCTGGCCGGGACGGAACGCCGGCGGCACGGCGCGCAGACGCCCGTCGGGAGCGCGCGCTACCGGCGGCGGCCGCGGCGCGACTGGACGGCGAACCAGATCAGCGTCGCGAGAAGGGCAAGGCCGATGAGCAGGGGGACGATGACGAGCGCCTCGAGCCGCCCCGGCCCGGCCGCATCCGTCACCGGGCCGGCGACGAGGACGACGCCGAACACGATGCTCGACAGGATCACCACGAAGGCGAAGACGATCGCGCGCGTGCGCGACTGGACGGGACGCTCCCGCCGGTCCGGACTCGTGCGCTTTTCCAGCCCGCTCCTTGCCATCGTCGCCTCCTCCAGGTTGCCGCCAGATCGCCTGACGCAAAGGAAACGACGATGGCGGGGGACGGGATCCATCCCCCTGCCGCGCCGCGTCGGTCGAAGGCTCCCGTCAGGCCGCGACGGGGGCGCCGTACTCGCTCGTGATGGCGTCGAGATCGGGCCTGTCACGGTCCGCCGGCCTCAGGTCCGACGTGCCGATGTGGATGAAGCCGGCCACCTTCTCGTCCTCGCCGACGCCGAGGGCCGCGAGCGCCGTCCTGTCGTAGGCGAACCACTCGGTCAGCCAGTTCGCCCGGAAGCCGTGGGCCGCCGCCGCATGGACGAGGTTGAGGCACACGGCCCCCGCCGACAGGACCTGCTCCCACTCGGGGATCTTCGGGTGGGGCGCCGCGCGGCTGACGACGGCGACCACCACGGGCGCCCTCAGGAAGCGCCGGCGCTCCTCCTCGAGGTCGCAGTCGCGCCCGATCGCCTCGGCCACCTGCGCCACCGCCTCCCCGGCCGACACCCGCGCCTTGCCGCGGAACACCACGAAGCGCCAGGGGGCGAGCTTGCCGTGGTCCGGCACCCGCGCCGCGATGGAGAGAATCGCCCTCAGAGCCTGCGAATCGGGTCCCGGCTCCTCGAGAAGCTTCGCCGCCACGCTGCGACGCGTTGCAAGATAGTCACGCAGGGCCTCCATCGTGCACCTCCTGTGTATGATGTCCGTCGGTTTGCGCTCAATCGGATCGGATCGTTGAAATAGGGTGTCAACAACGTCACTGTCGCGAGGCGTGGCCGGGGCCGTGCTCCCCGGGTCACGACATGCGGCGGCCGTCCCGGGGCGGCCTCAGGGGGAACCGATGATCCGATCGACACTGTGCGTGATGGTCGCGCTCCTCGCCCTCTCCGTGCAGGGCACCACAGCCGCGGCCTCCGTCCCTGTCCCGAAGCCGAAGCCGGTGAGCGACAGGGCAGACCCGCAGTCCGCCTTCGCCAGCCTCATGAACGACGGCTCGGCGGCAGGCCCCTCCATCACGGCCTACGCGCCGTCCACGACCACCGAGCTGAGGGCCCGCCCGTCCGGCGAGGTCTCCCTCTATCTCGTCGGCAAGCTCTCCGCCGACGGCCCCCCCGTGGGCGACGGGATCGTGTGGCGCATCTTCCGCGAATTTCCGGGCGCCGACGGCGAGCTGCCTCTGGTGCACAAGGCGGTCGGCGGCGATCTCGAGCTGCGCCTCAAGGCCGACCGCTACATCGTCCACGCGAGCTACGGCCGCGCCGCCGTGTCGCGCACGCTGGACCTCGCGAACACCGTCAACAGCGAGACGTTCGTCCTGAACGCCGGCGGGCTCCAGCTCCACGCGGTGGTGGACGCCGAGACCCAGTCCATCCCGGGTGCGGCGTCGCGCTTCGACATCTACCTCGTCGAGGGCGAGAACCGGCGCCATCTGGGCGAGCTTCCCGCGGGCCACATCGCGCGCCTGCCGGCGGGCGCCTACCACGTTGTGAGCCGCGTCGGCGGCGTGAACGCGGTGCGCAGTGCCGACGTCCTGGTCGAGGCGGGCAAGCTCACCCGCGTCTCCCTGCGCCACAACGCGGGTCGCGTGAACCTCAAGCTGGTCCGCGACCGCGGCGGAGAGGCCCTCGCCGACACCGCCTGGACGGTGTACGACCCGGAGGGCAAGCCCGTGTTCGAGCGTGTCGGCGCCCATGCCAACGTCGTGCTCGAGGCCGGCGAATACTCCGTCGTCGCCCGTCACAGGGAGACGCGGTTCAGCCACAACTTCGAGGTTCGCTCAGGCGCCATCGCGCAGGTCGAGGTGCTCGCCGACCGCCTCTGAGCGATCGGCCTTTCTCCAGCCGCGCGATCCGCCCCTGGCATCGCCCCGGGGGGCCGTTGGCCGACCCGTGCGGCGCCGGCACAGCCCCGATCCTCCCGCGCATAGCGTCCCTTCCGGCATACGTCCCCCGGCCTCGGGGCAGGATCGGCAGGGCGGCCGGCTTGCGGCGTCGGAGCAAGGCCGCTGCGCTGGCCTGCCGGCGAACGGACAAAGCCTCTCCCCGTCCTCTCGACATTCGCACGACCGCCAGCGGTCGGCCGAAGCGGCCATGGGAGCCTCCCCCGCGGCAGCGTCGGGCGGCAAGGCAAAGGCGTCCCTTGCTCCCCGACTTCCCGCCGCAGCGCCGTCCCGCTGTCGAGGGCAGCGGTCGCCGTCTCCGGTTCCTGCGTTGGGGAATGCATTTTCGTTCCCGGCGCGCCAGATCGTCGATGGATCGCGCACGGCTTTCGCTCATCAGGTGCCGCGCGGGCTTCACAGCCGCGCGCTGGCTGCCCTGCGATCATGCACAGGCGTCACTCGGCCGGTGTCGGTGCCGGGGCGCTCTCACGATCGGGTTCCGCGGTGCGCTCGGCGACACCGAGGAGGAGGCGCATCAGCGGCGGGACGATGAGGAGCGTCAGCACCGCGGAGACGGCGAGGCCGCCCACCACAACCGAGCCGAGACCCCTGTAGAGTTCCGACCCCGCACCGGGGACCAGCACGAGCGGCAGCATCCCGCACACCGACGTCAGCGTCGACATGAAGATCGGCCGCACGCGGTTGCGCGTCGCCTCCAGGATCGCGGCGTCTCCGCTCATCCCCTCCTCCCGGAAGTGGTAGAGCGCCTGGTGCACGATCAGGATCGCGTTGTTGACGACGATCCCGACGAGGATGACGAACCCGAGCAGCGTCAGCATGTCGAGCGGCTGCGCCTGGAAGGTGTTGAGGACCGCGAGACCACCGACGCCGCCGGCCGCCGCGACGGGCACCGAGATCATGACCACGAGCGGCAGGACGAAGCTCTCGAACAGCACGGCCATGACGAGATAGACGATGACGAGCGCGAACAGGAGGTTGAGCTGGATCGCTCCCCACGTCTCCGTGAGCTGGTCGGCCGTGCCCGTCACGGAGAAGCGCACGCCTGACGGCAGCCCCTCGGCCTCCAGCGGCGCGATCACCTCCCGCTCCAGGATCTCGAGCGCGGCCTCCAGCGCCAGAGCGTTCGACGGGCGCACCTCGAGGGTGATGGTGCGCAGCCTCTCCCTGTGGCGGATCTCGGTGGGCCCCGCGGTCACCTCCACCTGCGCCAGCGCGGAGACCGGAAGGATGCGGCCCGTCGCGGTGACGACGGGCATTCGCTCGATGCTCTGCGTGCGGGTATCCTCGCCGTCCTGCACCTCGCCCATGAGGGTGAGGTCGATGATGTCGGCGCCGACGGTGATCTCGTCCACCCTGAGGCCGTCGTTGTAGACGTCGATGGTGCTCGCGAGCACGCCCGCGTCGACACCCGCGTCGGCGAGGCGGAGGCGGTCGGGAGAGACGCGCACCTCGGGCGATCCGAGCTCGAGCCCCGGCAGCGGCCGGAACTGGTGCCCCTCCTGCCGCGGCAGGACGCCGGCGATGATGGCGGCGGCGCGGCCGGCCACCTGGATGATCTCCTCGAGGTCCGGCCCCGAGACGTTGAGCTCGATGGCGCGGCCGCCGCCGATGCCGCGGCCGAAGATGGACGGCTGCGTCATGAAGCCGAACGTGCCGGGCTCGGAGAAGATTGGCCGCGAGAGGACCGGGATAAGGTCGCCGGCGCGCTCCTCGTCCTTGGCGCTCGCGCCGACGAAGGACGTGCCCGAGCGGGCGACGAAGAAGAAGGAATCGATGGCCGGCGGCTCGTCCGGTCCTGCCTCCTCCTTCTCCCACAGCGGCCGCGCGGCGCCCTCCACCCGCTCGGCGATGGTGAAGGTGGTGTCGAGGTTGTAGCCCGGCGGGGGGATCAGGACGCCGAAGACGAGGTTGCGGTTCCCCTCCGGCAGATACTCGAGCTTCGGCAGCGCGTTGTAGACGAACACCATCGCCGCCACGGTGATTCCCATGACCACGAACAGGCCGAACGCCTTGGACTGGTTCACCGACTTCACGTACTCCACCACCACCCAGCGGAAGCCGACGGCGAAGTGGTCGATACCGGGCAACCTGAGGCCGCCGCCCACCTTGCCGGTGAGGAGGCGGGAGGAGAGCGCCGGGATCACCGTGATGGCGACGAGCAGCGAGAGCATCACCGCGACGGAGATGGCGACCGCGATGTCGCGGAAGAGCTGCCCCGCCTCGAGCTCCATGGTGAGGATCGGGATGAACACCATGACGGTGGTGAGCGCCGAGACGAGGATCGCGCCCCACACCTGCTTGGCGCCCTTGTAGGCGGCCTCCCGCGGCGACAGCCCCTCCTGGCGCAGGCGATAGATGTTTTCGAGCACCACGATGGCCGCGTCCACCACCATGCCGACCGCGAACGCGATGCCCGCGAGGGAGATCACGTTGAGCGTGCGGCCGAGCGCGCTCATGGCCACGAACGAGGAGACGACGGAGATGGGGATCGCGATGGAGACGACGAGCGTCGCGCGCGGCGATCGCAGGAAGAGCATGAGGACGCCTGCCGCCAGCAGTCCGCCGAGCCAGATGTTCTGGATGACGAGGTCGATGGCGCCGTTGATGTAGATCGTCTCGTCGTAGACCTGGTCGAAGGTGAGGCCAGCGGTGGCGAGGGGGCCGGCCGCCAGCTCGTCGCGCACCTGGCGCACTGCCTCCATCGTCTCGATGACGTTGGCGCCGGTCTCGCGCACGATGTTGATGGCGATGGCCGGCTCGCCGCGATGGCGGATGATGGTGGTGGCTTCCTTGTAGCCGAAGCGCACCGTCGCGACGTCGGCGACGCTGACGCGGCCGAAGCCCTGCCCGTTGCCGCCCTCGAGGGACGAGCGCAGGACCACCTGCTCGATGGCGTCGATGGTGTTGAGCTCGCCCTCCGCCCGGACGACGTAACGCCGCTTGCCCTCGTCGATGTCGCCGGCGGAGATGGAGATGTTCTCCGCCCTCAGGCGCTGCACGATCTCGGGGATCGTCATGCGGTACTGGGCGAGGCGCTGGGGGTCGATGACGATCTGGAGCTCGCGCGAGACGCCGCCGAAGACGTTGGTGCCCGCGACGCCCTCCACCCGGTCGAACGCCTCGCGCACCACGTCCTCGGCGAAGTCGCCGTAGTGGGGCATCGGCGTGTCGTTGCCGGGGGCGCGCTTCAGGATGAACCAGGCGATGGCGTTGTCCTCGGAGCCCGAGGTGCCGAGGACCGGCTCGTCAGCCTCCGCCGGGTAGCCGGAGACGCGGCCGAGGCGGTTCGAGACGAGGAGGAGCGCGCGGTTCATGTCGGTCCCGACGGCGAACTCGAGCGTGATCTCCGCCTGCCCCGTCTGGGAGCGCGAGGTCATGGACTCGAGGCCCTCGAGGCCCTTGAGCTCGTCCTCCTGCTTGTTGACGATCTCCCGCTCCACCTCGACGGGCGCCGCGCCGGGCCAGTTGGTCTCCACCGTGATGACGGGCTTGCGCACGTCCGGCGTGAGCTGGATCGGGATCGAGATGAGGGCGAGGTAGCCGAAGAGGAGCGCCATCAGCACCGCCGCGACGACGGCGATGGGGCGGTCGATGGCGACGCGGATGAGGTCCATCAGTTGGTGGCCCGCTCACCGGTGGCCTGCGCCGCGTCGGACGCGACGGCCGCCGCTGGCGCCTCGTAGGCGATGTCCTGGCCCGGCCTCAGCCGCTCGTTGCCGCGCACCACCACGAGCTCGCCGGCCTCGAGGTCGCCCTGCACCTCGAAGCGCCCCCCCGCGGCGGCGCCGATGGTGACGCGCCTCGGGGTGGCCTTGCCGTCCTCGGCGACAAACACGATCCAGCCGCCGGACTGCTGGACGAGCGCGTCCTTGGCGACGGAGAGCGCCTCGCGCGGAGGGCCGACGGGCGCGCGCAGGATGACGCTCTGCCCCGCGGCGAGCGGCTTCGTCGTCCCCTCGACGTCGATGGTGAAGCGCACCGGCCGCGTGCGCGTCGCCGGGCTCTCCGACGGGACGACAGCGCGCACGATGGCGCGGGCGACGGTCCCGTCGTCGACGATGGCGCTCACGGCGTCGCCGGGGTCGAGGCCGGCGACGATCTCGGTCGGGACGTCCGCCTCCACCTCGAGGGTGAGGTCGTCGATGATGCGCAGGACCGGGCTGCCGGCCTGGAGGTAGTCGCCCGGCCCTGCGAGGCGGGCGACGACGACGCCGTCGAACGGGGCGCGGATGGTGGCGTTCTCCTCGCGGTAGCGCGCCGTTGCGACGCTGGTGCGGGCGACGGCGAGGGCGGCCTCGGCGCGGGCGAGCTCTGCGGTCGCCCGGGCGACCTCCGTCGCGAGATCCTCGAAGCGGCCCTGGCTGAAGGCCGCCGAGCCGCGCAGGCGCGTTGTGCGCTCGTAGACCTGCTCGGCGAGATCGACGTTGGCCTGGGCGGCGCCGAGGCCGGCTTCAGCCTGGAGGAGCATCGCCTCGGCGCCGCGCTGCTCGATGGCGAGGAGCTCGCGGTCGAGCTCGGCGATGGCGTCGCCCTTCGCGACGCGGTCGCCCACCTGCACGCTGACCTCGGAGACGATGCCCGGAATGCGGGTCGCGACAGTGCTCTCGTTGACGGCGACGAGGCGGGCGATGAGCGTCTGGGTCTCGGCCACCTCGACGAGCGTCACCGGATCGACGGCGACGGACGCTGGCCCTCCCTGGGCCGACGCATCACCGGGAAGGATCGCCGCGGCGAGGAGAAGACCCGCCGCCGCGCCGGCGGTGCGCCAAGATCGCATCATACGACAGTCCTCCATGACCCGCCCACTCTGCGGACATAAATCATCCGCCTGTGCCCGTCACGGGAAAGCCGGCTTCCCGGGCCATGCGCGCGCGAACGTGATCGACCGCCTCGGGAGTGGCCGGGCGCGTCCGGACCGCGCCCGATCCGGCTGAGCGGCCCGGTTACTGCGGCGACGGGGGCCGACGACATTCCGCGGGATGGCCTGCCGCGGGGGATGCGCAGGCGCGACACTATCGTCAAGGGCGCGGCATAATGCGTCGGGCCGTATGCGTCGGCCCATGCGTCGGCCCATGCGTCGACCCATGCTTCGACCCATGCGTCGACCCATGCGTCGGGCCGTCTTGGGCTGCGGGATCCTTCGCCGCGTCGCCTCAGTCCGTGCGCACACAGGGTCCGCCGACGGGCACCATGTGGCTCACCATGGCGACGCGCCTTGCGACGTCGGCCGCGCGATGGGCGCCGAGGCGCAGCATCACCGCCTCCCTGAGGGCGCAGGCGGACAGGACGTCGAGGCCATGGCAGAGCGCGAAGTCGGTCGTGCGCTGCCCGTGGTAGATGGCGACAGCCACCAGAGCCTCGTCGCGGGTGAGGCCGTAGACGTCGCACAGTACCTTGACGAGGACGCTTCCGCAGGTGGTCTCGCAGGCGAGGCAGAGGAGGGCGAGCCTTCCCATCGGCCCGTTCTGCGCTCCGTCGCACGCGATCGGCGAGACGGTGAGGAGGATGTCCCCGCCCGCGCCATAGTCGACGATGCGCAGGACGCCGCGCCGCGGGCCGCTGCCGGCCAGGAGTGCGCCGAGCCTGCGCTGCAGGGCGGGGATGCCCGTCCTCAGCCTGCCGAACACGTCGATGAAGAGGGTCGATTCGGCGATGATCACCGCGGCGGCGGCGTTGCAGGCGAAGACGCGGCCGTCGCCGTCGACGATGAGGGCCGCGCTCGGGAGGCTCTCCACGATGGCGCGGGCGCCAGCCGCCCAGTCCCCCGTCGCCTCGGCGTCAACGCCAACGTCAACGCCTGCGGGCTGCTCGGCGAAACCGTATTTGTGCCCAACCGGATTGCCCGAATACGTACCGAGCGACTCGTCCTGCACGCCAAGCCCTCGTCAGCCCTATACTGCACGATTGCGTTGCAAGTCTCACGCACGGCACCAAATGTCAACAACCGGAAAAGATCTCGTTGCTTCCGGATTGCACAACCCAAGGGGTTCATTGGATCTTTATTTTCCCATCCTCTGCCGTTCGGAGCTTCGGCGGAGGAGTTCCATCAGCGTCAGGAGGAGGATCGACAGGGCGACGAGGATGGAGGCGAGGGCGAGGATCGTCGGGCTGATCTCCTCCCTGAGGCTGCCGAACATGCGCACCGTCATGGGCGTCTGCTCGGGGCCTGCGAGGAAGAGGACGACCACCACCTCGTCGAGCGACGTGATGAAGGCGAAGAGGCCGCCGGCGATGATGCCCGGCAGGAGGAGGGGCATCACCACGCGGAAGAAGGTCGTGACCTGGTTGGCGCCGAGGGACTGCGAGGCGCGTATGAGCTGGTTGTCGAAGCCCGACAGCGCCGCGGTCACCGTGATGACCACGAACGGCGCACCGAGGACCACGTGGGAGAGGATGATGGACAGGTACGTCTGCGCGAGGTTGATGCGCGCGTAGAAGGAAAACAGCGCCGCCGCCGTGATGATGAGGGGTACGATCATCGGCGAGATGAGGAAGGCGGTGATCGCGGCGCGGTAGGGCATCTCGCGCCGCGACAGGCCGAGGGCGGCGAGCGTGCCGAGAGTGGTCGCGAGGACCGTCGACGAGATCGCGATGAAGAAGGAATTGCCGATGGCGCGCTTCCACTCCTGCGCGCCGGAGCTGTCGCCGAGAAGGGCGTCGTACCAGCGCAGCGAGTAGCCCGCCGGATCGAACGTCAGCATCTCCTCAGTGAAGGTGAAGTAGGGCTGCGCGTTGAACGACAGCGGGATGATCACGATGATCGGCGCGACCAGGAAGAAGAAAATCAGGCCGCAGATGACGAGATAGGTCTTGTGCCAGATCCGCTCGAGACGGCTTGCGTGCGCGGGAAGTGCCATGGCCTCACCCGAATTTCAGTCGCTCGACGCCGACGAGCTTGTTGAAGAGCCAGTAGAAGATGAGGACGCCGACGAGGAGCAGCGTCGAGAGTGCGAGTGCGAGGCGAAGCTGCGCCATCGACCCGGTCATGCGGTCGGCGATCATGTTGGAGATAAAGATCCCGCTCTCGCCGCCCACCAGCGCCGGAGTGATGTAGTAGCCGATGGCGAGGATGAAGACGAGGAGCACGCCCGCCGCCAGTCCCGGGACGGTGAGCGGGAAGTAGACCGTGAGATGCGCGTGGAGCGGCGTCGCGCCCATGGAGCGGGCCGCGCGCGTGAGGCTCGGCGGGATCGTCTTCATCACCGAGTAGAGCGGCAGGATCATGAACGGCAACAGGATGTGCGTCATCGCGACGATGGTGCCGATCCTGTTGTAGATCATCCGCACGCGCCCGTCCTCGTCGATGATGTTGAGAAGGACGAGGACGTCGTTGATGACGCCCTGCTGCTGCAGGAGCACGATCCATGCCGACGTCCTGACGAGGAGCGACGTCCAGAACGGCAGGAGGACGAGGATCATCAGGAGGTTCGCGGTCTTCAGCGGCAGCGTCGCGAGGAGGTGGGCGATCGGATAGCCGAGCATGATCGTGATCAGGGTGATCAGCGCGCTCATCCACGCCGTCTGCCAGAAGATGGAGCGGTAGACCTGAAGCTCCGGCGGCCGCTCGACGATGTTGTTGTCGAGGTCATACTCGAAGTCGAGGGCGCGCAGATAATAGGCCGGGGTGATGGTGCGTGTCTCGCGCTCGATGAGCCGCCAGAGGCGCGGCTCGCCCCACATGTCGCTCTTCGCGATGAGGGCGTCCGTGTAGGGCGCCTCGAGATCGGCAGCACCGCGCATGCCCCTCATGAAGGTGGAGCGCGCGCCGGGAAGCTCGGAGTTGAGGCGGGCGGCGACTCGACCGATCGTCTGCCGCTCGCCCGCGGCAAGATCGGCGACCATCGCGGCGAAGACGTCCTCCGGCGGCAGACCCTCCCCGTCCCAGGCCGAGATCGCCTCCGAGGTGTTGGGGAGGAACTGCGCGACCTCGGGGTTGAGGACGGACCGGCTCATCATCGTGACGATGGGGACGGTGTAGGTCACGAGAAGGAAGGCGAGGAGCGGCGCCACGAGGAAGAAGGCGTTGCGCCGCGCCCGCGCGTTCGCCGCGTTGATGGCCACCTTCAGAGGCTTTCCGTCCGCGGTGGTGAGGGGGGCGTTCCGCGCCGGCCCAGCCTCGTAGGCCGGAACGGCGGCGGCCGTGGCTGCCGTTGTCTCACTCATGCCGTGCCTCCCGAAGGCGCAATCCGGATCAGGAGTCCCGCATCGTGCCGTGCGAGCCTCCTTCCGGCGAGGATCTGCGCGGCCGGACGCTCACAGGCCCGGCCGCCCTCTGCGATGCGGCCCCGCTCGCAAGCGCCGGGCGCCCGTCCTCGCGGGGACGGCTGCGCGGTGCCCGGTCGTCGCGGCGGGCGCGACCGCCATGGAACCCGGCAGGCGGCGAGCCCGCCCGCCGGGTGTTGCGGGGAACGCCCTTACGAGGCGAGCCAGGCTGCGAAACGCTCCTCGATCGCGTCGCCGTAGTCAACCCAGAACTCGACGTCGAAGCGGATCGCATTCTCGAAGTTCTCGGGCGTCGTCGGCATGTGCGGCTTCATGTCGACGCCGGTCGCCTCATGGGTGGAGACCATCGGCGCGGACGAGTAGCGGGCCGGCGCATATGCGATGTACTTCGCCTGGTCGGCGAGGCGCTGCGTGTCGGTGGCGAAGTAGAGATAATCCTTGATGAGATCCATCTTGTCTTCGTTGCCGACCGGGACCACCCAGCCATCGACCTCGAACATCTGGCCGTCCCACATGATGTTGAACGGCTGGTTCTCGTTGACCTGGGCGTTGAAGATGCGGCCGTTGTAGGCGGAGGCGATGGTCACCTCACCGTCGGCGAGAAGCTGCGGCGGCTGTGCGCCGGCGTCCCACCAGATCACGTCGTCCTTGATTTCGTCGAGCTTGGCGAAGGCGCGGTCCTGGCCTTCCTGCGTCGCGAGGACGTCGTAGACCTCGTCCGGCGACACGCCGTCGGCGATGAGCGCCCACTCGAGGTTCTTCTGCGGGATCTTCTCGAGGGCGCGCGTGCCGGGGAAGCGCTCGAGATCCCAGATGTCGCCGATGGTCTGCGGGCCGCCCTCGGGGAACGCCTCGGTGTTGTAGGCGAAGAGCGTCGAGTAGAGAATCTGCGGGATGAAGCAGTCGCCGAGCGTGCCGGTGACGAAGTCTTCCGTCGGAGGCGTGCCGTCGGGCGCGTCGGCGAGCCACTCGTCGTGCGGGATCTCCTCGATGAGACCCTCGTCGCAGGCGCGCTGGGCGTCGGCCTGGAGCATGTCGACGACGTTCCAGACGACGTTCCCGGCCTCGACCTGGCTGCGGATGCCGGCCAGAGCCTGGTTGGACTTGTCCTCCTCGAGGATCGAGATGCCCGTCTTCTCCGCGTAAGGCTCGTGGTAGGCCTTGTTCTGGCTCATGGAGTAGGCGCCGCCCCAGGAGACGATGGTGAGGCTGTCCTGGGCCTGCGCCGCGCCGAGCGCGATCACGGACACGGCGGTGCCGAGTGCGATTTGCTTGATCAAGTGTCTCTCCCTCCAGAGATGATGGCCGGCGGTCGCCGGCTTGCCTGCGGCCCGGGATTTTCCCGGTGCCGAAACTCGTCGTGTCAGGCGGCGATGGGGTCGAGGGCGTGGCAGTCGGCCGTGCGCCAGCCCACAGTCACCGCGGCTCCCTCCTCGAGGCGGCTGCCGTCGCCCCGGTTCGGCACCTTCACGATGAACTGGTCGTTGCCCTCGACGTCGAGGCGCGCGCGGATCGTCTCGCCCATGTAGATGAGCTCCTCGATCCGCCCGGAGAGGGTGACGTCCGCGTCCGACGGGTTGATGACGACGCGCTCCGGGCGCAGCGACAGGGTCGTGCGCGAGCCGACGCCGTCGACGTTCACCGCCTCGGCGAGGACGTGCGTGCCCGTGTCGAGCGTGACCTCGCAGGTCCCGTTCTCGAGGCGCTCGACCCGGCCCGACAGCTTGTTGTTCTCGCCGATGAACTGGGCGACGAACGAGTTCCTCGGGTGCTCGTACAGCTCCTCCGGCGAGGAGAGCTGCTGGATCACGCCGTCGTTGAAGACCGCCACGCGGTCCGACATGGTGAGCGCCTCGGTCTGGTCGTGGGTGACGTAGACGACCGTCACGCCGAGGTTCTCGTGGATGTGCTTGATCTCGAACTGCATCTGCTCGCGCAGCTGCTTGTCGAGGGCGCCGAGCGGCTCGTCCATCAGGACGAGGTTCGGCTCGAACACGAGGCTGCGGGCGACGGCGACACGCTGCTGCTGGCCGCCGGAGAGCTGGCCGGGCTTGCGGTTGCCGAAGCCCGGAAGCTCCACCATGGCGAGCGCCCGCTCCACGCGCTCCCTGATCTCCGCCTTCGACTTGCCGCGCACGCGCAGGGGATAGGCGAGGTTCTCCGCCACCGTCATGTGCGGGAAGAGGGCGTAGTTCTGGAAGACCATCCCGATCCCGCGCTTGTGCGGCGGCAGCTGGCTGATGGCCCTGCCGTCGAGATAGATCTCGCCGTGCGTCGGCGGCTCGAAACCCGCCAGCATCATCAGACACGTGGTCTTCCCCGAACCCGAGGGTCCGAGCATCGTCAGGAACTCTCCCTCGGCGATGTCGAGGTTGAGGTCCTTCACGACGAGCGTCTCGCCGTCGTAGCTCTTTTGCACGCCGTCGAACTTCACGGCGGCACCGACGGACTGTCTGTTCGACTGCGTCAGGATCGGCTCCATCATCACGTCGCGCTATAGCGCACAGGCCGACACGCTGCGTCAACCCGCTACGGCGAAGGTTTCATGCAAGCGGGAGGCCACAAGCCCTGCCGCCGGTGCATGGCCGGGCTCCGGATGCGATGGAGCGGGCCGCGCGGGAGCGGGTCGCGAGGGGGCAAGCCGCCGCGCCACGGACGCCGAACCTCGCGGCGATCAGGCAGCGGCGACGAGGCTTCCCGCCTCGAGGACGTCGTCCGCACCCTCCACGGCGCCCGAGCAGAGCGCCGGGACCCCCGCGAGGAAGCCGTGGGCGAAATGCCGCGCGAGCGCCGCCCGGCGCGCGGCGAGGCCGTTGCCGCTCCTGAGGGCGGCGCGGCACAGGTGGGCGCCGCCAGCGGTCGTCCCGAGCGCGCGCAGGAACGGCGTCGCCCCGGCGAGCGCGCGCTCGCCGCCACCGTCGTCGAGCGAACGCCGGAGCGCGCCCGCCGCCGCCTCGACCGCGGCGATCGCCGCGTCGAGCCTGTCCGCCGCCGCGCCGAGGCGCAGGGCGTTCGCGCCGCGCGCCTCCGAGGCGACGGCGCGCAGCTCCGCGAGGAAAGCCGCCAGAACCTCGCCGTCCGCCGCGCCGATCTTGCGCCGCACGAGGTCGATGGCCTGGATGCCGTTGGTGCCCTCGTAGATCGGGTAGATGCGCGCGTCGCGATAGTGCTGCGCGGCGCCGGTCTCCTCCACGTAGCCCATGCCGCCGTGGACCTGGATGCCGAGGGAGGCCACCTCGACGCCGACGTCGGTGGCGAACGCCTTGGCGACGGGGGTGAGGAGATCGGCCCGCGCCTGCCAGAAGGCGGCGTCCGGCCGGCCAGGGCGCCCGCGGTCGATGGCGACGGCGCAAGCGTAGGCGACGGCGCGCGCAGCGTCCGTCGCGGCGCGCATGGTGGCGATCATGCGCCGGACGTCCGGGTGGTGGACGATGGGCGCCATCCCCTCCCCGCGCCACGAGGCCGCCCTCCCCTGCCGCCGATCGCGGGCGTAGGCGAGCGCGCGCTGCGTCGCCCTCTCGGCGACGGCGACCCCCTGGATCCCCACCTGGACGCGCGCGTTGTTCATCATCGTGAACATCGCCCTCAGCCCCTGGTGCGGCGCGCCGACGAGCCAGCCGACCGCACCGCGCCCCTCGGCCCCGTAGGCCATGGTGCAGGTGGGAGAGGCGTGCATGCCGAGCTTCCTCTCGATGCCGACGCAGGCGACGTCGTTGCGCTCTGCCGGAGAGCCGTCCTCCCCCGGCACGAACTTCGGCACGAGGAAGAGCGAGATGCCGCGCGTCCCCTCCGGCGCGTCCGGCAGGCGGGCGAGCACCATGTGGACGATGTTCTCCGCGAGGTCGTGCTCGCCGTAGGTGATGTAGATCTTGGCGCCGAAGAGGCGGTAGCGGCCACCGTCCGGCTCGGCGCGCGTCCTCAGCTGCGACAGGTCCGAGCCGGCGTGCGGCTCGGTGAGGTTCATCGTCCCCGTCCAGGTCCCGGCGTTGAGGTGCGGCAGGTAGAGCGCCTTCAGCGCATCCGTCCCGTGGAGCTGGAGGGCCTCCACGGCGCCCACCGACAGGAGCGGGTTGAGGGCGAATGCGGCGTTCGCCTGGTTCCAGATCTCGGTCGCGGCGATCTGCAGGGCCATCGGAAGGCCCTGCCCGCCGAACCCGGGATCGCCCGTGAGGGAGGACCAGCCGCCGGCGACCCAGGCGGCCCACGCCTCCTTCCAGCCGGGCGGCGTCGTCACCCTGCCGTCCTCGAAACGGGCGTGGTGGCGGTCGCCGACGGCGTCGAGCGGGGCGAGGCGCTCCTCGGCGAAGCGGCCCGCCTCCGACAGGATCGCCGTCACGTCCTCGGCCGAGAGATCGCCGACGGCGCCCGCCGCCCGCGCCTCGCCGAGCCCCGCGACCTCCTCGAGAACGAACGCCATCTCCTCGACGGGGGCGGTATACGACATGCCGATTCCCTCTTTATATCGGTGCCATGACATTAGGCCGAGCTGCCCACGAAAGCACCCCCGCGCCGCGCCGCACCCGCGGCATCCCCTCGGAGCCGCTGGCCGAGGCGGTGCGGGACGCCGCGGCGGTCCTGTCCGCCGGGGGGATCGCCGCGCTCCCGACGGAGACCGTCTACGGCCTTTGCGCCGATGCCCGGTCGCCCGCGGCTGTGGCGCGCGTCTACGCTGCGAAGGGGCGGCCCGCCTCCAACCCGCTCATCGTCCACCTTGCCGACACGGACGCGGCGCGGGCCGTCGCCGATCTCGGTCCCGCGGGCGAGGCGCTCGCCGCGCGCTTCTGGCCGGGCCCCCTCACGCTCGTCGCGCCGCGGCGGGCCGGGGCGGGAATCGCGGAGGCGGCGCTCGCGGGCGGCGAGACGGTCGCCGTGCGTGTCCCGGCCTCGCCGCTCCTCAGGGCCGTCGCCGCCGCCGTCGGCCCCCTCGTCGCGCCGTCCGCCAACCGCTCCGGCCGCGTCAGCGCCACCACGGCCGCAGCCGTCTTCGAGGAGCTCGAGGGGCGGATCGACCTCGTGGTGGACGGCGGCCCCTCGCCCATCGGCGTCGAATCGACCGTGGTGGACGTCACGGGCCCGCCGCGGATCCTGCGCCCGGGCGCCGTCCCGGCGGACGAGATCGCGGCCGTCGCAGGTCCCCTCGCCGAGCCGGAGCGCTCCCGCGGGCCGCTCCGCTCGCCGGGCCTCCTCGCATCGCACTACGCGCCGCGGGCGCGCCTGCGCCTCGACGTTCCGGCAGCCTCGGTCGCCCCGGCGGAGGCCTGGCTCGCCCTCGGGACGGAGACGTCCGCGGCGCCGCCGGAGCGCACCTTCCGCCTTTCCGAGACGCGCGACCTTGCGGAAGCCGCGCGGCGCCTCTACGCGGGCCTGAGGGCGCTCGACGCCACCGGCGCCGCCGTCATCGCGGTCTCGCCCATTCCCGCCGACGGCATCGGCGCCGCCATCCGCGACCGCCTCGCCCGCGCCGCGGCCCCCCGCCCCGAACCCGCGGACCCCGCATGACGACGATCCTCTACACAGACCCAGTCTTCGCCAGGCACGTGACGCCCAACGGGCACCCCGAGTGCATCGACCGCATCCTCGCGGTCCAGAAGGCGCTCTCGGCCCCGCGCTTCGCAAGCCTCGTGCGCCGCACGGCGGAGCCCGCACCGGAGGCCGCAATCACAGCGGTCCACCCGGAGAGCTACGTGCGCAAGCTCGACGAGGCGACGCCGTCGAGCGGCCTCGTCGCCATCGACGCCGACACGGCCCTCGGCCCCCACACCATGAAGGCCGCGCGCGTCGCCTCCGGATCGGCCATCGCCGCAGTGGACGCGGTGGTCTCCGGCGAGGCGAGAAACGCCTTCGTCGCCTGCCGCCCGCCGGGCCACCACGCCGAGCGTGCCGTCGCCATGGGCTTCTGCTTCCTCAACCACGTGGCGATCGCGGCCCGCCACGCCCGCGACGCCCACGGCATCGGCCGTGTCGCCATCGTCGACTTCGACGTCCACCACGGCAACGGCACGCAGGACATCTTCGAGCGCGACGGCAGCGTCTACTACGTGTCGACCCACCAGAGCCCCTGGTATCCGGGAACGGGCGCGGCCGGCGAGCGCGGCGTCGGCAACATCCTCAACGTGCCGCTCCCCTCGGGCACCACCGGGGCGGACTACCGCGCCGTGTTCGACGCCGCCGTGATGCCCGCCCTCGGCGCGTTCGAGCCCGAGTTCGTCATCCTCTCTGCCGGCTTCGACGCCCACGTGGACGACCCGCTCGGCGGCATGCTCCTCACCGAGGACGATTTCGTGTGGATCACCCGCCGGATGATGGAGCTTGCCGACCGCACGGCCGAGGGACGCCTTATCTCCTGCCTCGAGGGCGGCTACGATCTCGCGGCACTCGGCAGATCCGCCGCCGACCACGTCGCCACACTCGCCGGAGTCTGAGACATGACCGACGCGCCAACGCCCGACGCGGCGAGCCCCGTGGAGGAGCTCTCCTTCGAGGCCGCCATGAGCGAGCTCGAAGCCATCGTCGACCGCCTCGAGAAGGGCAACGTTCCCCTCGAGCAGTCCATCGCCCACTACGAGCGCGGCGAGGCGCTGAAGGAGCGCTGCGCGACCCTCCTCAAGAACGCCGAGATGCGCGTGGAGAAGGTGCGCCTCAAGGAGGGCGGCACCCCGTCCGGCACGGAGCCCCTCGACGGCGAGGACGACATCCCCTTCTGACGGCGCCGCCCGTTCCCTCCCCACCCGCTCCCGGCGGAACGGCGAGCCTCCCTCCGCCGTTCGCGCGGGACAACGGGAGGCGACGCCATGGAGAACGCCGCGAAGGACACGATCCGCGCGAGCCGCGTCTCGGGGACGGAGGTCTACGCCGACACGGGCGAGCACCTCGGCCACGTGGAGGATCTCGTCATCGGCAAGCGCGACGGGAGGGTCCGCCACGCCATCATGTCGTTCGGCGGCTTTCTCGGCATCGGCGCGGACTTCCACCCGATCCCCTGGTCGATGCTCCATTACGACACGGAACGCCGTGCCTACGTCGTCCCGGTGACGCGCGAGCAGCTCCTCGGCGCCCCGCGCTTCTCGAGCGCCGACGAGCCCGACTGGGAGGACGACGCCTACCACCGAAACGTCACCACCTACTACGGGGTGCCCCCCATCATCTGACCCGGAACAGCCGCCCGCTGGGCGTCTTGCGCTCCCGGCTCGCCGCCCCCATTTGCCCGCGGCGCCGGAGACGATGATCCTCCCGCCGAGCCCCTCGCAAGGCCCCGCGACTGCCTCGCGGGTGGAGGGTGCCGGGGGCGCGCGATCGCCCTCGACAGGCGGCCGCGGACGGCGTACCGCGCAAAGGACATTCGCGACACGACAGCGGCCCGAGGCCCCGGACGGTGACCATGGCGAGCCGATCGATCAGCCTCAGCGGCGCCCTCGCGCCGGTGGCCGCCCTCCTCATGGGGACGGCGCTCCTCTATCTCGGCTACGGCCTCCAGGCCGTCCTCGTGCCGCTGCGCGCGGACATGGAAGGCTTCTCCCGCATCGTCGTCGGCCTTCTCGGCTCCACCTACTATGCGGGCTTCGTCGCGGGGTGCCTCTTCGCGCCCTACCTCATCCTGCGCTCGGGGCACATCCGCGCCTTCGCGGCGATGGTCTCCTGCCTGTCGGCGGCCGCCCTCGCCTTCCCGCTCCTCCTCGGCGAGGCCGAATGGCTCCTCTTCCGCTTCGCCATCGGCTTCTGCTTCTCCGGCCTCCTCGTCATCGTCGAGAGCTGGCTCAACGAGCGCGCCACCAACGCGACCCGCGGCATCGTCATGAGCGCCTACGTCGTCATCACCTACGTGTGCATCTCCGTGGGCCAGCTCGGCGTCGCCGTGCAGCCGGTCATGGGGTTCACCCTCTTCGCGCTCTGCTCCATCGTGCTCTCGCTCGCCGCGGTCCCCGTGGCGCTCACGCGGGCGAACCAGCCAGCGCCCATTCCCGTGGTGCGCTTCAGGCCCTGGCGGCTCTTTCCCGTGGCGCCGGCCGCGTTCGCGGGCGTGTTCGTGAACGGCCTGATGGCGGGCTCGCTGTTCTCCCTCGGCGCCATCTACGCCATCGACATCGGCTTCTCGAAGGAGGAGGCGGCCATGTTCGTCTCCGCCGCGGTGCTCGGCGGCGCCATCGGGCAGTACCCGTTCGGCCGCGTGTCCGACTTCGTGGACCGCCGCCTCGTCCTCCTCGTGGCCGTCGTCGCCACCGCCGCCGTCTCCCTCGTCCTCGCGATGACGCCCGACGTGCCCCAGAGCCTCGTCCTCGCCCTCGGTCTCGCGGCCGGGCTCGTGATGCTGCCGAGCTACTCGCTCGCGGCCGCCCACGCCTTCGACTGGACCGAGCCCGACGGCATGGTGGAGACGAGCGCCTCCCTCATCCTCCTCTTCGGCGTCGGCTCCACCATCGGCCCCCTCCTCGCCTCCCTCGCCATGGAATGGGTGGGGCCGGGCGGGCTCTTCCTCGTGGTCGGCGTCTCGGCGGGGGCGCTCGCGGGCTTCATCGCCGTGCGCATCGGCGCCCGCGCGCGGCCGGCCGAGGAGATGCGCAGCGACTTCGACATCTTCTCCACCGCCCCCGTCGGCGGCGCGATCACGCCCGAGCCCATCTCCGAGAGCGATCCGCTCGTCGAGATGCCACAGGTTTATGCCGCGCCCGCGGAGCCGCCGGCGCAGGAGCAGGAGGAGCCCGCGGGCGCTGCGGCGCGCGGCGGAGAAGAGCCACCGGCACGGCCCGCCCTTCCCGCGACCGAGCCACCCCTTCACGACGCCCGCGAACGCGACGATATTCCGGCCTGAGCCGAGAGAGAGCGAGAGAGAGGGAGTGAACCGATGCGCGTTGTCCGTTATGTCCTGTGGGGCCTCGTCCTCGTCGTGACGGCGGTGACGGCAGGGGTCTACGTCGGCCGCACCCTGCTCGGCGAGCCGGCCATCGTCGCCGAGAGCTCCGTCGGCGCCGCCCTCGCACGCTCCCGCTACGCCGACGCGGGCGGTGACTTCACCCTGATCGACACCGACGGCAACACCGTCACCGAGGCGGACTTCGCAGGCCGGCCGAGGGCGATGTTCTTCGGCTTTACCCACTGCCCGGACGTGTGCCCCACCTCCATGGTGGACGCGAGCCAGTGGCTCGACGCCCTCGGCGAGGATGCCGACCGCCTCGCCGTCGTGTTCGTCAGCGTCGACCCGGAGCGCGACCGGCCCGAGAACCTGAAGCGCTACCTCGGGGCGTTCGACGAGCGCATCGTCGGCCTCACCGCCGACGACGACGCCACCATCAGGGAGGTCGCGGATCGCTACAGGATCCAGTATGAGAGGGTGCCGCTGTCGAACGGCGGCTACACGATGAACCACACCGCCGACACGCTCCTGTTCGACGGCGACGGCGAATTCGCGGGCTTCATCCCCTACACGCCCATCAACGTGCGGGCGGACGAGAGGACGGCGACGCTGTCGAAGGAGAGGGCGGTGGAACAGCTGAGGGAGCTCGTCGGGTCGTGAACCTCGCAATCCCAGTCTCCGTCGGCTCGGCCATGTTCCTCCTCGCGCTCGGCATCGTCCTGTGGATGGAGGCCGGGGACGCAGTGTTTCGCGCGCTGACCGAGTTCGGCACGCTCCTCTGCATGTGACCGGGATCAGGCTCGACCACTATCTCGTCGAGGCGGGCCTCTCGCCCACCCGCTCGCAGGCGCGCGAGGCGATCCTGCGCGGCGCCGTGACGGTGGACGGCGTCCCCGTCCGCCGGGCCGGGGTGCGCGTTCCGCCCGGCGCCGCGGTCGCCGCCGAGGCGGACGGCTACGTGAGCCGCGCCGCCCGCAAGCTCGCCGCGGCGCTCGACCACTATCGCATCGACCCGGCCGGGGCGTCCGCCCTCGACGTCGGCGCCTCCACCGGCGGCTTCACCGAGGTGCTCATGCTGCGGGGCGCGGCACGGGTGATCGCGCTCGACGTCGGGCACGGGCAGCTCGCCCCCGCCCTCGCAGCCGACCCCCGAGTCGTCGTGATGGAGGGCGTCAACGCCCGCCACCTCCAGCCGGGTGACCTTGCCTTCGCGCCCGACCTCGTGGTGGCGGACGTCTCGTTCATCTCGCTCACGCTCGCCCTGCCGCCCGCCCTCTCCCTCGCGGCGCCCGAGGCGAAGGTGGTGGCGCTGGTCAAGCCGCAGTTCGAGGTGGGGCCGGAGCGGGTCGGAAAGGGCGGGATCGTGCGGGACGACGGCGCGGCGCTCAGTGCCGTGGAGCGCGTCGCCGCGATGCTCTCGGCGGCCGGCTGGCGACCCTGCCCCGCCATCCCCTCGCCCATCGCCGGCGGGGACGGAAATCGCGAATGGCTGATCGCGGCAGAGCGCCCCTGAGCGCCGCCGCCGTGGAGGCGGGACGGGCGGTCTGCCCCCTCTTCGGCCGCTGCGGCGGATGCTCGACGCTCCACCTCCCGGACGAGGCCTATGCGGCCGCCAAGGTGGAGCGCGTCGTGCAGGCTTTCGCCGCCCGTGCGCTCGCGCCGCCGATGGCTCCCCTCCGCCGCGCGCCCCTCGCCTCCCGCCGCCGCGCCACCTTCACCGCCGTCTCCGGCGCGAAGGGGGGCGCGAGGGGCGTCGCCGTCGGCTACCAGGCGGCCCGCTCCCACGAGGTGGTGAACGTCGCGCACTGCCCGGCCCTCGCACCGCCCCTCGCTGCGGCACTGCCGGCGATCCGAGAGGTCGGTGCGGAAGCTGCGGCCGCCACCGGAAAGGCCCGCCTCGTCGCGACCCTCTGCCACAACGGCATCGACCTGTCCGTGACGCCTGAGCGCCCGCCCGCCCCGAAGGGCCGCGGCAGGCGCAGGAGGGCGCCGACACCACCGCTCGCCACGGCCGACCCCCGCATCATCCGCCTGTCCGTGGACGGCGAGACGATGCTCGAGCGCGCGCCGCCGGTGGTCAGGTTCGACGGCGTGGACGTTCCGTTCCCGCCGGGCGCCTTCCTCCAGGCGAGCCTTGAGGGGGAGGCGCACCTCCAGGCGATCGTCCTTCAGGCGGCGGCCGGCGCGAAGGATGCCCTCGACGCCTTCTGCGGCCTCGGGACCTTCGCGCTGCCCCTCACCCGCCTCGCGCGCGTCACGGCGGTCGAGGCGGACGGCGCCGCCCTTTCGGCCCTCGCCGCAGGACACGCCCGCACGAGCGGCCGCCGCGCGCTCGAGACGCTGCGGCGCGACCTCATGCGCCATCCACTGTCCCCGCAGGAGATCCGCCGTCACGACGTCGCCGTCCTCGATCCGCCGCGGGCGGGCGCAGAGGCGCTGTCCCGCGCGCTTGCCGCATCCGCGGTCCGGCGCATCGTCGCCGTCTCCTGCGAGCCCGTGACGCTCGCCCGCGACTGCGCCATCCTCGCAGCCGGCGGCTACACAATCACGCAGGCGACGCCGGTCGATCAGTTCGTGGGCAGCGACCACATGGAAGTGGTCGCCATCATGGAGAGAAACGGATGACACCGGTCGAACGGGCAGCCCTTCGCGCCGAATACAGCGTCAGACAGGCCGCGCGTGTCGGGTGGTACGCCGCGCAGAGCATGGCCGGAACGCGCGTTGCCCGCCGCGTCGGGCGCGACCTGCCGGCACCGCCCGCGATCCGCATCGAGGCGCCCGGCGGAATTCCCGATCGCCCGGTCCTTCTCGGTCACGTCCGCCGGCTTCTCGCCCGCGACCTCGCCAACGTGGAGGCCGGCATCTATCCGATGCCGGACGACGAGCCTGGCGGGCTCGCCGCCCTCATCGAGCGCCGCGCGCGCTACCTCGCCGACATTCCGAACATCGTGCGCCGCCGTGCCACCGGCACCCACCAGGAGGTGGACCGCACGGACGGCGGCAGGCCGCGCTACTACATGCAGAACTTCCACTTCCAGACCGACGGGTGGATGAGCGAGGAGTCCGCGGCGCTCTACGACACGCAGGTGGAGACGCTGTTCTTCGGCGCGGCGGCGGCGATGCGGCGGCAGGCCCTCGTGCCCATCGCCGAGATGGTGCGCGAGCGTGACCAGCGCGGCATGAGGATGCTCGACGTCGCGACCGGCTCGGGCGCCTTCCTGCGCGACGTGCGCAACGCCTTCCCGCGCCTGCCCGTGGTGGCGAGCGACCTGTCGGAGCCCTATCTCGCCCGCGCCTGCCGCGAGCTCGCGCCCCGGCCCGGCTCCGGCGCCGTGTGCGCCCCGGCCGAGGCGCTTCCGTTCGCGACCGGCTCCTTCGACGTGGTGACGAACATCTACCTCTTCCACGAGCTGCCGCCGAAGATCCGCCCGCTCGTCGCCGCGGAGATGGCGCGCATCGTCGCCCCGGGCGGACGGGTGGTGGTGGTGGACAGCCTCCAGACGGGCGACGTGCCGGAGCTCGACGGCCTTCTGGAACTCTTCCCGCAGCTTTTCCACGAGCCATACTATCGCTCGTACTTGAAGACCGACGTCGGCCGGCTATTTGGAAGCGCGGGTCTGGACCCTGTCGCGACGTGGCCGGCGTTTGTGTCAAAGGTTTTCGTGTTCCGGAAACCTGACGCGTCGTAAGGTCGCCAAGGGGTCCGGAAAGCATGCCAACGCTTGCCGGATCCTCGCAAGCACCGGACACGCCACATGAAGATCCTGGCTACGCAGGCCCGCAAGATCGTCTTCATGACGATTGCCGTGATCTGCCTCATCGTCGGTCTGGTGACCGCGCCGACGCCGCTGCCGACCGGGGTCCCCCTCATCGCCGTCGGCACGGTCATGCTGATCTCCGTCTCGGCGACGGCGCGGCGCCTCCTGAAGAAGGCGCGTCTCAGGTCGCGCCGCCTCGACAACGGCATCGCCTTCGTCGAGACGCGGACCCACCGCAAGATGTCGACCATGCTGAAGCGCACCCGCCCGCTTGCCCGCAAGATCGAGGCGAAGGCCGCCCTCGGCGCCGCCGCGGCCGCCCTGCGCAACGCCCGCACCCGCGGCGGGAGCGAGGAGAAGGGCTGACGGGCGTGGCCCGCGTACCGCCCCCGTCAAACCTGTGAAACCCGTGCGTTGATTCCCCCGCGGCTTTCGCCCACAACCGGGCGAAAATCTCTCGGAGGGAACACCGATGGCGGACTTCACAGGATTCGACACCCGCGCGATCCACGCAGGCGCGCAGCCAGACCCCACCACGGGCGCGCGGGCGACCCCCATCTACCAGTCCACCTCCTTCGTGTTCGAGGACGTGGACCACGCAGCGTCCCTCTTCGGACTCCAGGCCTTCGGGAACATCTACACCCGCATCGGCAACCCCACCTGCGCCGTGCTCGAGTCGCGGGTGGCGGCTCTCGAGGGCGGCACGGCGGCGCTCGCCGTGGCGTCGGGACACGCGGCGCAGGTGCTCACCCTCCACGCCATGATGACGCCAGGCGACGAGTTCATCGCCTCCAACAAGCTCTACGGCGGCTCCATCAACCAGTTCAACCACAGCTTCAAGAGCTTCGGCTGGAACGTGAAGTGGGCCGACGCCGACGATCCCTCCTCCTTCGCCGCCGCCGTCACCGACAGGACGAAGGCCATCTTCATCGAGTCCATCGCCAACCCCGGCGGCGTCATCATGGACATCGAGGCGATCTCGAAGGTTGCGAAGGACGCCAACGTGCCGCTCATCGTCGACAACACGATGGCGACCCCCTACCTCATCCGCCCCTTCGAGCACGGCGCGGACGTCATCATCCACTCGGCGACGAAGTTCCTCGGCGGGCACGGCAACTCCATCGCGGGCGTCATCGTCGACGGAGGCTCGTTCAACTGGGCGGGCGACCGGCGCTATCCCATGCTCTCGGCCCCGCGGCCCGAGTACCAGGGCATGGTGCTCGCCGAGACGTTCGGCAACTTCGCCTTCGCCATCGCCTGCCGCGTCCTCGGCCTCAGGGACCTCGGGCCGGCGCTTTCGCCGATGAACGCCTTCCTCGTGCTGACCGGCATCGAGACGCTGTCGCTCAGGATGCAGCGCCATTGCGAGAACGCCCTCGCCGTCGCGGAGTATCTGAGCGGGCACGACAAGGTGGGCTGGGTGTCCTACCCCGGCCTTTCCTCCGACCGGTACCACAACCTTGCCAAGAAGTACTGCCCGAACGGTGCGGGCGCCGTGTTCACCTTCGGCCTGAAGGGCGGCTACGACGCTGGCGTCGCGCTGGTGTCGAACCTCAAGATGTTCTCGCACCTTGCCAACATCGGCGACACGCGGAGCCTCGTGATCCACCCCGCGTCCACGACCCACCGCCAGCTCGCGGACGAGCAGAAGAAGTCGGCCGGCGCGGGACCGGACGTCGTGCGCGTCTCCATCGGCATCGAGGACAAGGCGGACATCATCGCCGATCTCGATCAGGCGCTCGCGGCGGCCTGACGGAAGACGCGGAAGGCGGCGCTTCGGCGCCGCCGACTATCCACTGCGAGACGGCGCTTCGGCGCCGCCGACCGTCCCCTGCGCGGCGGCGCTTCGTCGCCACCTCCGACGGTCTGCCGGGCGGCGGCGCTTCGGCGTCGCCTCAGGCTGTCTGTTCCGCGGCGGCCGGGAGGGCCGGAGCGGCGGCAAGGGCCTTCGCGTCCCGCGGCAGCACGAGCGTCGCGTGCGCCACGGCAACCCACAGGGTGATCGCCGCCGTCACCTGGTGGAGGCCGGCGAGGACTGGCGGCACCTGCCAGACCACCACGAGGATCCCGCTCACAGCCTGCCCGGCCACCAGGGCGAGGAGGACGAGCGCGCCCGTCCGGCCCGCGCCGGCCCTCAGCGCCATCGCGGCGTGGAGGAGCGCGATGAGAAGCACGAGGTAGCCCATGATGCGGTGATTGAACTGCACCGTCAGCGGGTTCTCGAAGGCGTTGAGCCAGGCCGGCGACAGGGCGGCGAGCCCGTCGGGTACCAGAGCACCGGCCATCAGCGGCCACGTGTCCGACGCGAGCCCGGCGTCTATCCCCGCCACCAGCGCGCCGAGGCCGATCTGCGCGAAGAGCACAACCGCAAGGAGCGCCGCGCCCCATCCGACCGCCGAAGGCGCCGCGACCGCCCCCGCACGGCCAGCAAGGCGCACCGTCAGCCACACCGTCAGCGCGAGGATGAAGCACGCGAGGAGGAGGTGGACAGCGAGGCGGTACTGGCTGACGTCCACCCGATCGACGAGGCCCGAGGAGACCATCCACCAGCCGACGAAGCCCTGGAGACCGCCGAGCGCGAGAAGGACGAGCGCCCAGGGCTTGAACCAGCCAGGCAGCATCCCCCGCACCCAGAAGACCACCAGGGGCAGGACGAAGACGAGGCCGATGGTGCGGGCGATCATGCGATGCCCCCACTCCCACCAGTAGATGACCTGGAACTCCTCCATCGACATGCCCCGGTTGACCAGCTGGTATTCCGGGATCTGCCGGTAGGCCTCGAGGGCGGCGAGCCAGGCCTCGTGCGTGAGCGGCGGGACGACGCCGAGGATGGGCGCCCATTCGACGATGGACAGCCCCGAGTCGGTGATGCGGGTGGCACCGCCCACGAGGAGCGTGGCGACCACCATGGCTGCGACGATGCGCAGCCACCAGATGATTGCGGGATGCGAGCTCATGGCGCACATCTAGGCGCGGGGCGGCGGAAAATCCAAACGCACGGTCCCGCGCATCCACGCGCCACGGTGTCGCTGCCGCCGCCCGGGTCGGCGGAGGCGATGCTGTTGGGCCTGGCGGCGCGACGGGAACAGGTTGCCGGGCCGCGTCCCGGGCGCAGCGGCTGGCGAGGGCTCATGAACATTCGCGTGAAGAAGCTGATCGGCACCATCGTGACGGTCGCCTTCCTGTTCGTCTACAGCCTCCTTGCGATGGTGCTCGCCGAGCGGTTGCTGCCGGGGACGAGCGGGCTCGTCCAGTTCACCTACTACGCGGTGGCGGGTCTGTTGTGGGTGATCCCGATCGGCGCCCTCATCTCGTGGATGCAGCGCCCCTGACGGAAGCGGCTCGTCCGAGGGAGGATTTCGTCCTCGGCGCCGCCGGGGCGCGGAGGATTTCGTCTCGGCGCCGCCCGGGCGGACCGCCTTTGCCGGCCGCGGCCTCAGGAGTGGCGCAGTGCGGCGGCGAGCGTGTCCTCGCGGGGACGCGGCGAGCGGCCGTGCCGCAGGAGTGTCCACGCGGCCCATCCGAGCCCGCCGACGACCGCGAGCGCCGCGACGAGGAGTGCGCGGCCGCCTGTCGTCTGTGCCGTGATCCTCAGCCTCTCGCGCATGCCGGCATCGACCAGTCCCGCGCGGACGGCGTCGGTGACGACGTGGGCCGCCTCGACGTCACGGGAGGCGAGGCGGATGCGGATCCTGTCGTCGCCGATCTGGCGGACCTCCACGGCGCGCAGGACGCGCTCGCCGGCGGGATCGGCAGCGATGGCGCTGCCTGCGGTCCTTCGAACCAGACCCGCCGCCCTCTCCTCACCGAGACCGGCGACGGCTTCGGACACGGCGGCCGAGACCTCGGGCGCCGAAAGGTCGACCCGGGGCGCCGCCCCGGCCGTGAAGACGTCCACCTGCGCGACCGGCGGCGCGCCGGATCCGGCCACCACCACCGCCGCCACCGCGAGCCCCAGGAGTCCTGCCCTTCCGCCGAGCCACCGTCCCATGCGCACCCCCAATGCTGGTTAACGGAGGATGGCGAACGAGGGTTAACCGAAGCTTACCGCCAAGTGCCTTGCGTCGGGTCCGCAAAGGCATTACTGACGGCACCGGCGGAGCGTAGCGCAGCCTGGTAGCGCACTTGACTGGGGGTCAAGGGGTCGTCGGTTCAAATCCGGCCGCTCCGACCAAGAAGCAAAAGGGGTTACGGCTCGGGCCGGCGATGACGAATAGGCTTTGAAAGCGACGCGGCACCAGTCCGTGCAACGCGGATGAGACGAGCCTCCCGTCGATCTTGCGGGGCCTCATCAATCCTCCTCCTGCTCAGTCTCGCAGTAGCGCCCATCCCGATCGTTCGGGCCCAGCCGACACGCCAAGAATTTCGAGATGACGTGGCGCCGGCGTGGTTTGGCGAGATTGATCGCTGGATTTCTCGCATGCGCTGCCGGAACACGCCTTGCCTCCGCCTGGCCGAGGGTGTCGTAGCACGAACGCCTCCCCGTTGAGCCCCCGCCGCGCCACGAGGTCCACGGCCTCGAGCCCGCGAGCATCCCCTCGATCCCGCGCATGTCAACCGCGGGAAGGGGCGCACCTGCATGCCGCGATGCGGGCGCATCTCTCATGCGGCCCTCCTCCCGGGAGCGGATCAGCGCCTCGCGCAGCGGCGGGAGGCCCTGCCGGTCCCTGCCGCGGGGCGGGGCTGCACGCGCCGATGATGCGCAGGGCGGAAAAAACCGCTAAGGCCGGCCCAGAGGGCATGCGAGCAAGGCCCGGTAGCACCGTCTTTCGAGCGGCGCGCCGGCGCTGCCGGGGACGCTGGACCATGAGCTACGTTCGTGCTGTGGAGGTCCTTCGGGGCGGCATCGTGGAGAGCCTTCACCACGGGGCGGCCGTCGTCAGCGATGCCGACGGCGGCATCGTCGCGCGGCTCGGCGACCCGGCAGCCGTCACGTTCCCGCGCTCGTCCCTGAAGGCGCTTCAGGCGCTCCCGCTGGTGGAGAGCGGCGCGGCGGACGCCTTCGGCCTCGCGCCGGAGCACATCGCCCTCGCCGCAGCATCCCACGCCGCCGAGCCGTTCCACGTCGCCCTCGTCAGCGAGTGGCTCGCGCGGATCGGCCTCGCGGACGATGCTCTCGCCTGCGGCCCCGCCTGGCCGCGCAACGAGGCCGACAGGGACGCCCTCCTCGCCCGCGGCGGGCGCCCGAAGCGCCGCTTCAACAACTGCTCGGGAAAGCACGCGGGGATGCTGACGGTGTGCGTCCACGGCGGCCTGCCGGTGGACGGCTACGCCCGCCTCTCCCACCCGCTCCAGCAGGAGATTCTCGGGATCGTCGGCGCCCTCGCCGGGCGGCCCCTCTCGGCCGCCGACGTCGGCGTCGACGGGTGCGACCTGCCCTCCATCGCGCTCTCCATGGCCGAGATGGCGCTCGCCATCGCCCGCTTCTCGGCCCGGCAAACCGACGTTCCCGGACGGGCCGAGGCGATGGCGCGGATCCTCGACGCCATGCGCCGCCATCCCGCCCACGTCTCCGGCACCGGGACGCCGACGGTCGCCATCGCGGAGGCGACGGAGGGCCGCGTCCTCGTGAAGACCGGGGCGGAGGGCTACGCCGTCGCCTTCCTGCCCGCGGAGGGTCTCGGCGTCGCGCTGAAGACTGCGGACGGCGCCGACCGGGCGCGCTGGGTGATCCTGATCGAGCTCCTCGACCGCGCCGGCCTCCTCTCGCGCGCTGAGGCGGAGCGGCTCGCATCGCTGCGCCATCCCGCGGTCCTCAACAGCGTCGGCCGGGAGGTGGGTGTCGTGAGGCCCGCGCTCGACGGCCTCGTCGTGGAGGAAGGCGGCGGCGGGGCGCCCCAAGCCCTGATCTAGCGCACCGAGAGGCCCGGCGCCCCCTTAAGGAGCGCGAAGAGGCCCATCATGTTCATCGCCACGGTGGCGGCGGCGAGCGCCGTCGTCTCGGCCACGTCGTAGGCCGGGGCGACCTCCACGATGTCCATTCCCACGAAGTCGATCCCGGCGAGGCCGCACAGGATGCGCTCGGCGGTGTTGGTGGAGGGGCCGCCGCAGACGGGCGTTCCCGTGCCCGGCGCATAGGCGGGGTCGAGGAAGTCGATGTCGAACGTGAGGTAGGCCGGCCCCTCTCCCACCACCTCGCGGATGCGCGACGCCACCTTTGCGGGCCCATGGTCCGCCACGTGGTCGGCGTCGAGGATGGTGAAGCCGTGGGTCTCCGGGTTGCCGGAGCGGATGCCGACCTGCACCGAGCGGGCGGCGTCGACTGTCCCCTCCTCCACGGCGCGGAAGAACATCGTGCCGTGGTCGATGCGGTTGCCCTCGTCGCGCCAAGTGTCGCTGTGGGAATCGAACTGCACCAGCGCGATCGGGCCGTGGCGGGCGGCGTAGGCCTTCAGGATCGGCCAGGTGGTGAAGTGGTCGCCGCCGAGGGCGAGGATCTTCGCCCCGCTCGCGATGATCGCCGCCGCGCGCGCCTCGAGCGCCGCGGCGAGGCCCATGGGGTCACCCGTGTCGTGGAAGAGGTCGCCCGTGTCGACCACGGCGAGGTGGGCGAACGGGTCCGCCGACCAGCGCCAGGGACCGCCCGGCCAGGAGATCATGGTGGACGCCTGGCGGATCGCGCGCGGGCCGAAGCGGGCGCCAGGCCTGTTGGTCACCGCCTGGTCGAACGGGACGCCGAGGACGGCGACGTCCGCCCCCGCCGGCTCGGCGGCATAGCGGCGGCGAAAGAGGCTCGTCGCGCCGGAGAACCAGTTCTCCTGCCCGAGGCCCGTGAGGCCGCCCGTGAAGGCGCGCTCGGGAGTCCAGTCGTTCATGTCACGGGCCCGTCGGACGGCGGGCGCGCAGCTTCGCCGTCAGCGTCGCGGTCATGACGCCGATGGTGACGAGCGCGATGAGGATGGTGGACGCGGCGTTGATCTCCGGCGTCACGCCGAGGCGGACCGAGGAGTAGATGCGCATCGGCAGCGTCGTCGAACCCGGCCCGGAGACGAAGCTCGCGATCACGAGGTCGTCGAGGGAGAGCGTGAAGGCGAGGAGCCATCCCGCGGCCACGGCGGGCGCGATGATCGGCAGCGTGACGAGGACGAACGCCTTCCAGGGCGGCGCGCCGAGGTCCTGCGCCGCCTCCTCGAGGCTGAGGTCGAAGGCGGAGAGGCGCGACTGCACCACCACGGCCACGAAGCAGAGCGCGAACGTCGTGTGCGCAATGGTGATCGTCACGAAGCCGCGGTCGAGGCCGATGGAGACGAACAGGAGGAGGAGCGAGAGGCCGGTGATGACCTCCGGCATCACGAGGGGGGCGTAGGTCATCGCGGTGAAGAGCGAGCGGCCGGGAAGCCGCGTCGCGCGCACGAGCGCCACCGCCGCCAGCGTGCCGAGGACTGTCGCGATGGTCGCCGTCGTGAGGGCGACCAGGAGGGAGATCTTCGCCGAATCGAGGAGCTGCTGGTTGCGGAAGAGCTCCACGTACCACTTCGTCGAGAAGCCGCCCCACACGGTGACGAGGCGCGACTCGTTGAAGGAGAAGATCACGAGGAGGAGGATCGGCAGGTAGAGGAACGCGAAGCCGAGGGTGAGCGAGACGGCGTTGAAGGGCGTGAAGCGGCGCATCGTCTCAGCCCGTAGTGCGCGACTGGGCGCGCTGGAAGAGGGTGATCGGCACCACGAGGACGAGGACGAGAAGGACCGCCACCGCAGAGGCGAGCGGCCAGTCGCGGTTGCCGAAGAACTCGTTCCAGAGGGTGCGGCCGATCATCAGCGTCTCCGACCCGCCGAGAAGGTCGGGGATCACGAACTCGCCGATGGCGGGAATGAAGACGAGGAGGCAGCCCGCGAAGACGCCCGGCAGCGACAGGCGCACGGTCACGAGCCAGAAGGCCTCCCAAGGCTTCGCCCCGAGGTCGGCGGCTGCCTCGAGCAGCGCCGGGTCCTGCCGCTCGAGCGCTGCATAGATCGGCAGGATCATGAACGGAAGATAGGCGTAGACGATGCCGATGAAGACGGCGAGCTCCGTGTTGAGGACCGCGAGCGGCGCGTCGATGACGCCGATCCAGGACAGGAAGCCGTTGAGGAGGCCGTCCCGCTTCAGGATGCCGATCCACGCGTAGACGCGGATGAGGAACGACGTCCAGAACGGCAGGATCACGAGCGCGATCAGCATCGGCCGCCACCTCTGCGGCGCCCGCGCCATGGCGTAGGCCATGGGGAAGCCGACGAGGAGCGCCACCACCGTGGAGATCGCGGCGATCCTGACGGACGAGAGGTAGGAGCGCCAGTAGAGCGAATCCTCCGCGAGGAAGGCATAGTTGAAGGTGGTGAACTCCCCGAACGCCGCGACGATGCCGGCGATCCCTTCCGACAGGTCGAAGGTCGGCGCGTAGGGGGGCTGCGCGATCACCGCCTCCGAGAAGGAGATCCTGAGGACGATCAGGAACGGCGCGAGGAAGAAGAGGAGGAGCCAGACGTAGGGCGGCAGCGCCGCGAGGAGGCCCGGCAGTCGCCGCGTGCGCTTGCCGCGGCGCTCCGCCGTGGCGCCGGTGACGATGGCGGTGGCTGGCGCCGCCGCGGGGTTGTTCGCCTCTGCCATGGCTCAGCGGTCGAGGAAGACCGCGTCCTCCGTGTCCCAGGAGAGGACCACGCGGTCCGGCCAGCGGATCGGGTCCTCCTCGATGCGGCGCACGTTGAAGCGGCTCATCTCGAGGATGCCGTGGGCTGTCTTCACGCGGAAGAGCGTGTAGTCGCCCATGTAGGCGAGGTCCTCGACCTCCCCGGCGAGGGCATTCGGTGTGCCGACGGGGCTGCCGTCGTGACGGCGCATCGTGACCTTCTCGGGGCGGACGGCGACGCAGGCGCGGGTGCCTGGGGCGGGCGCCGTCTCGGAGGGGACGATCATCGAAAGCCCTTCCGCCTCGAGGTGGACGAGGTGGCCGTCGACCGCGCGCACCGTCCCCTCGATGAGGTTCACGTTGCCGACGAAGTTCGCGACGTAGCGCGACCGCGGCGTCTCGTAGAGCCTGGCGGGCTGGTCCACCTGCTCGATCCTGCCGTCCCGCATGATGGCGATTCGGTCGGCGAGGACCATCGCCTCCTCCTGGTCGTGGGTGACGACGAAGAAGGTGATGCCGAGATCGTACTGCAGGTTCATGAGCTCGAACTGCGTCTCCTCCCGCAGCTTCCTGTCGAGCGCGGCGAGGGGCTCGTCGAGGAGGAGGACCTTCGGGCGCTTGGCGAGGGATCGGGCGAGGGCGACGCGCTGGCGCTGGCCGCCGGAGAGCTGGTGGGGCTTGCGGTCGGCCTGGGGGACGAGCTGGACGAGGCGCAGCATCTCGTCCACCCGCTCGGCGATCTCGCGGCGCGGCAGCCGGTCTCGGCGCAGGCCGAAGGCGATGTTGTCCCGCACGGACAGGTGCGGGAACAGTGCGTAGGACTGGAACATCATGTTGACGGGCCGCCTGTGGGGCGGGACCCCCGCGAGGCTCTCGCCAGCGAGGCGGACGTCCCCCTCGGTCGGCTCCTCGAAGCCCGCGAGCATTCTCATCAGCGTCGTCTTGCCGGAGCCCGAGGCGCCGAGCAGGGCGAAGAACTCGCGCGAGTAGATGGAGAGCGAGAGGCGGTCGACGGCCGTGAAGCCGCCGAACCTTTTCGTCACCTCGCGAAACTCGATGAGCGGTGTCTCCGCCGGATCGTTCCACGGCGCGAAGGAGGATCGCGCCGCTGGCTCGCGCAGGCGCGGCCGGTCCGCAACCTCGTTCATCTGGCAGCGTCCGGCCGCGGGCGCGTCACTGGCCGGTCTTCACCCGCGTCCACTCGCGCGTCGCGACGCGCTGGGCACGCGGGGGAAGCGCCGTCACCGTGAAGAGCGTCTCGGAGGCCTCCTCGGTGGGATAGATCGCGGGATCGCTCTTCACCGCCTCGTCGACGAACTCGAGCGCGGGGGCGTTGGCGTTGGCGAAGTTCACGTAGTTGGTGGCCTGCGCGATCACCTCCGGGCGCATGAGGAAGTCGATGAAGGCGTGCGCGTTCTCCTTGTTGGGAGCGTCCGCGGGGATCGCCATCATGTCGAACCACATCTGCGTGCCCTCGTTCGGGATCGAATACTTCACGGTGATCCCGTTGTCCGCCTCGGCCGCGCGGTCCCGCGCCTGGAGGACGTCGCCCGACCAGCCGACGGCGAGGCAGATGTCGCCGTTCGCGAGTGCGTTGATGTATTCGGAAGAGTGGAACTTCTGGATGTGCGGCCGGATCTCCATCAGAAGCTCGGCGCCCTTGCGGATGTCCTCCGGGTCGTGGGAGTTCGGATCGAGGCCGAGATAGTTCATCGCGATCGGCAGAAGCTCGGTCGGCGCGTCGAGGACGTGGATGCCGCAGTCGGCGAACTTCGAGACCACCTCGGGGTCGAGGATCATGTCCCAGGAATCGACCGGCGCGTCAGGCATGCGCTCGAGGATCATCTCCTCCACGTAGCCGATCCCCGTGGTGCCCCAGAGGTAGACAACGGCGTGCTCGGCGCCCGGGTCGTACTTGGCGACCCGCTCCATCACCTCGGGGTCGAGGTTCCCGATGTTGGAGAGCCTCGACTTGTCGAGCGGGTCGAAGACGCCCGCCTGGATCTGGCGCGCGAGGAAATGAGCCGATGGCACGACGACGTCGTAGCCGGTGGACCCCGCGAGCAGCTTCGCCTCGAGCAGCTCGTTGGAATCGAAGACGTCGTAGCGGACCTCGATGCCGATCTCCGCCGTGAAGTCCTCGAGGATCGAATCGTCGATGTAGTCGGACCAGTTGTAGACGTTGACAACGCCCTGCGCGGCGGCGGGGCCGGTCGCGAGCGCAAGGGCCGTGAGGCCCAGGATCCAGGCTTTCATCCCGTCTCTCCCATTGCGGCCTTCGGATCAGCAAGGAACGTGCCGGTTCCGTCGGTCGCCATGCCACATTTGCCTCTAGGTTCAGCAAGCCCGCGCCGCGGTCAAGTGACAATCACGACGGTTTCGGCCCCGGTCATGCCGCCATGGCGGCGGCGAGCGCGTCGAAGGTCGCCCGTGCCCGCGCGACCAGGATGTCGCACTCCTCCCGCGAGATGACGAGCGGCGGGGCGATCACCATCGTGTCGCCGACGGCGCGCATCACGAGGCCGTTCCTCACCGAGAGGTCGCGGCAGCGCACTCCGGCGGCGGCCTCTGGCGGGAAGCGGGTGAGGCTCGCCTTGTCGGCGACGAGCTCGGCCGCGCCGATGAGCCCGGTCATGCGCGTCTCGCCGATGATCGGGTGGTCGGCGAGCTCGGCCCAGCGCGCGGCGAGATAGGGGCCGACGTCGTCGGCGACGCGCTCGACGAGCCCCTCCCTGTGGAAGATCGCAAGGTTCGCGAGCCCCGCAGCGCACGCCGCGGGATGACCCGAATAGGTGTAGCCGTGGAAGATCTCGCCGGCGCCCTCCAGCGTCTGCGCCACGTGGTCCGACAACAGGACGCCGCCGGCGGGAATGTAGCCAGAGGTCATGGACTTCGCGATGGAGGCGATGTCCGGCGTGAAGCCGAAGGTCTCGCAGCCGAACCAGCGCCCGGTGCGCCCGAAGCCGCAGATCACCTCGTCCGACACGAGGAGGACGTCGCGCTCGCGGCAGATGCGCTCCACCTCCGGCCAGTAGGTGGAGGGCGGGATGACGACGCCGCCCGCGCCCTGGATCGGCTCGCCGATGAAGGCCGCCACCGTGCCCGCGCCGAGGCGGTCGATCTCCTCGCCGAGGCGGCGCGCCGCGAGGATGCCGTACTCCTCGGGGCTCATCCCGAGGAGGCGGCCCTCGCCGAACCAGTAGGGCTGGTCGATGTGGCTGATCCCCTCGATGGGAAGTCCCGACTGGCCGTGCATCGCCGCCATTCCGCCGAGCGACGCGCCGACCACGGTGGACCCGTGGTAGCCGTTGCGCCGGGCGATGAAGCGCTTCTTCGAGGGCTTGCCGCGCTGGTCCCAGTAGACGCGGGCGAGGCGGAAGACGGTGTCGTTGGATTCCGAGCCCGAGCCCGTGAAGAAGACGCGGTTCATGTGGGCCGGCGCGACGTCCGCGATCGCCGCGGCGAACTCTGTCGCCGCCGGATGGGTGCACTGGAAGAAGGTGTTGTAGTAGGAGAGCCGCCGCAGCTGGTCGGCGACGGCGTCCACGATCTCCTCCCGCCCGTAGCCGACGGCGACGTTCCACAGGCCCGACATCCCGTCGAGGATCTCGTTGCCGTCGCTGTCGGTCAGGAAGACGCCCTTCGCGCTCACGATCACGCGCGTGCCGCGGGCGTTGAGATCGGCGGTGTCGGTGAAGGGATGCCAGTGCGCGCGGGCGTCCATTGTCCGGTACTCGTCGGTGGATCGCAGCGGCACGATCATGGCGGGTCTCCTTTCGGCGGGGCGCGCCTCTTGCTAGCGGCAGAGGCGAGAACGGTCTACAGGCCTTCGCGCGACTGCAGGGAGATCGTGCCTTGATGCTGGGAGACGGCTGGCGAGCGGAGTTCGCCGAGGCTCTGGGGGCGTTCCGCGAGGCCCATCCGGACGTGCGCAGCGTCGACGTGTTCGCGGTCAACCTCAACGGAATCCCGCATGGCAAGCGCGTGCCCGTCGCCGCGCTCGAGACCCTCGCGCAGGGCGGCACGATGCCCTTCCAGATCTCCCTCGCCGGCCTCGACGTCTTCTGCCACGACGTCCCCGAGTCCGGGATCGCCATGGAGATCGGCGACCCCGACGGCGCCTTCGTCCCCCTCCCCCGGACGCTGCGCCTCGTGCCCTGGGGGGAGCGCCAGGTGGGCCAGCTCCAGGGCATGTTCGGAACGCGCGCGGCCGACGCCCTGATGCCGTTCGACCCGCGCGGCGTCCTCCTTCGCGTCCTCGAGCGGGCGGGCGCGCTCGGCTTCCGGCCGGTGGTCGCGCTCGAGCTCGAGTTCTACCTCATCGATCCCGCCGAGCCGGCGCCGCCCCGCGATCCGCGCACGGGGCAGCGGCTCGCCGGCGAGCAGATCCTCAACCTCGACGTCCTCCACACCTTCGAGCCGGTGCTGGAGGCGATCAGCGACGCGGCGGCGGCCCTCGGCGTCGAGACCGGGACGACGCTGTCGGAGTTCGGGCCGGGGCAGTTCGAGATCAACCTGCCCCACTGCGACGCCGCGCGGGCGTGCGACGAGATGGTGGCGCTGCGCCGCACCATCCGCGCCGTCGCCCGCCGGCACGGGCTCGACGCGACCTTCATGGCCAAGCCCTTCGGCGGGCAGTCGGGCTCGGGTCAGCACATCCACCTCAGCCTCGAGCGGGACGGGGCGAACGCCTTCGACGAGCCGGGGGAGCCCGTCGGGCCGCTCCTGTCCGGCGCGGTGGCGGGGCTCGCGGAGACGGCGGGCGACGTCTTCCTGATGCTCGCGCCGCACCTCAACTCCTACCGCCGCCACGTGCCGGGCTCCTACGCGCCGACCGGCGCCAACTGGGGGCTCGACAACCGCGGCGCCGCGATCCGCGTGCCGGCGACCCGCGGCGCCGGCGCCCGCATTGAGCACAGGATCGCCGGCGCGGACGCCAACGCCTACCTCCTCGCCGCGGCGGTGGTGGCGGGCGCTCTCCACGGCATCGCGGCAGGCCTCGAGCCTGCGCCGCCCACCACCAGCGAGGCCGGCAGCGACGCGCCCCGCTTCCCCACCCACTGGGACGAGGCCTGCGAGCGCTTCGCAGGCTCGCAGTTCGTCGCCGACTGGATGGGCCAGGAGTTCCGCCGTATCTTCGCCGCGATCAAGCGGCAGGAGCGCGCGAGCTTCCTGTCCCGCGTCACGGACGTCGAACTCGGAGCCTACCTGCGCACCCTCTAGGGCGCCTTCGGGCGAGGCGTGCGCCGTTCCCCGCCCCGGCGCGGCTGAAAGGAGCCGGAGCCTGTTCGGCGAGGGAAGTGCATCGAGCAGGGGCTAGGCGGTGCGGCGGCGGGCCTTCGTCGCGCGGGGGCGCACGCGGGGCGAGGGCGAACGGGCTGGCGAGCGTGAGGGCTTGGCGGCGGCCTTCAGAGCCTCCTCGGTGACCTCGGCGTCGTCGGCGGGCGGCCGCGCTGGGGCGATGCCGTGCTCCTGGAGGGCGCCGTGGTAGGCCTTCACGGCCTCCTGCGGGTCGAGGTTGCGCGCCACCACCTCCCGCATCAGCCGCACGATGTCGACCGGCGATTCGGCGAGGTGGATCTTGCGGCCGAAGAGCGCCACCCGCGCGCCGAAACGCTCGGCCTGCGACAGGAGCTCGAAGGTGTCCCGCGTCGTCCCGGCCGAGCCGCCCAGGATGCCGACCACGAGGTGGCCCGGATCGTAGGAGGCGAGCTCCTCCATGGCCGCGGGCCCGTTGTACTGGATCTTGAGGAAGAGCGGGAAGTCGCGCGACACGACGCCCGCGAGGGTCCTCACGATGTTGTCGTTGATGAAGGCGCCGAGGTCAGCGCCGCCCGACAGGCCGATGTCGAAGGCGGGGTTGAAGACCTCGAGGAAGTGGCGCATCCCGTGCCGCCCCGCCTCCTCACGGAAAACCGAGTAGGCCTCGGCGTTGATGGCGTCGATGTCCCTCTCGTTGGAGAAGGTGATGGAGTAGAGGCCGAGTGTGGTGAACGCGCGCGCCTGGTCGATCCGCGCCGTGCGGTGGTGGCGGGACGGCGCCTCGCGGTAGCGCGCGCCGCGGGCGGACCAGATGTCGGTGGTGTCGTTGAGGCGGATCGCCGGCGTCACGTCGCTGCCGTCGAACAGGCCCTCCAGCGAGAGGCGCTCGGCGGTGGAGGCGCTCATCAGCATGATGTCGACGAGGCCGGACCGCGTCATCTCGCGGATGGCGTCGAGATGGCTCCTGCGGTCGCGGAAGCGGCCGGGGCGCTCCGGGTCCGGCACGGGCGCCGCGCAGCCGAAGCCGATGTCGCCGTCCTTGGCGTCGGCGATGATGAAGTCGGCCGGCGTGTAGGTGCCGCGGCGGATGCTGGCGAGCTTGGCGTCGAGGGCGGGCATCGTGGACCTCATCGGGATTGGCTGGGGCGTAGGGCGTTGCGGGGGGAAGGCGCGCGGCTGGCGGCGAGGCACCGTCAGCAACCGGCGCGCCAACCCCATTCCTCGGCGAGGGCGAGGCATTCGCGCCAGGGGACGATGGCGCCTGTGGTGGTGATGTCGCGCAGGGATGCGGCGGCGACGGCGTGGGCGAGGCGCACCCGCTCGCCGAGCGACCACCCCTCGTGCCAGCCGTAGACGAAGCCGGTCGCGAAGGCGTCCCCCGCACCATTGGCCCCCAGCACAGCATCGTCCGGCACGTCGACGGACGCCATCGCGACCTCCTCGCCCGAGCGCGCCACGGCGACCGCGCCGCCCGGAAAGTGGACCGCGACCGCCTCCCCGACGCCCCACTCCAGCACCCGGAGCGCCGCCGCGCGGACGGCATCGACGTCCGTCTCGCCGCCGCGCACGGTGGCGACGTCGGCGATGCCGCCGATCTCGTGATCGTTCACGACGAGGAGGTCGAGATGCGGCAGGCAGGGGCGCACGAGCGGGGCGATGCGCCCGGCCTCGATGCTCGCAAGCTCCATGTTCGTCGCGAGCCCCGCCGCCCGCGCCTTCCCGAGGACGGTGACCCAGCCGTTCGGGTCGCCCCGCCACGGCGCGTCGAGTGTCGCGTGGATGCCCGGGATGCCGATGTGGGCGATGCGCGCGCTGCTCCCCGCGAAGTCGAAGTCGTCCGGCGTCATCGCGTGGGCGGCGTCAAAGCCGCTGATGTGGGTCCGCCTGCCACTGTCGCGGGAGGCGAAGGCGAGTGTGAAGTCCGTGCGCACGCCAGGCCGCCGCACGAGACGGTCCGTCACGATGCCGTGCGCGCGGGCGGCGGCGAGGAGGAACGCGCCGTCGTCGTCCTCCCCGGCGAGGCCGATGGTCTCGACAGGCATCGCCGGATCCAGCGCCTTGATGCCGGCGGCGAGGTTGTAGCTCGGGCCGCCACCCGAACGCCGCTCGTCGAGGATGTCGGTCCAGCCGTTCTCCTCGGGCCAGTTGGAGACGAGGAAGTTGCGGTCGAGGCACCACGTCCCGCCGGTGATGACGCCGCGCCGGCTCACCTGTCGGACGTTCCAGCGAGCCCGGACCGGACGGCGGCGTGCGCCCCCTCGCCGTCGTCAGCGCCACAGACCCGGTCGTTCATGCCCGGTCGTTCATGGTAGTGTCCTTCCGGGACCGGAGAGAGCGGCGCGCCCTTCGTGCCGCCGGACAGGTCCGGCGGGAGAGGGCCGGGGCATGGTGCGACCGATGGACCGGGCGGGCAAGCCCCATCTTCCGCAAGCCCCATCTTCCGGAAGAAGGCAGTCCCGGCGGCGGAGGGCTGACGGTCCTGTCGTGAAGGTGCCGACCCGACGGCGCGGACGCGTACCCGACGCTCGTCGATGGTCACGGGATGGTCGGGGCAGCTGGATTCGAACCAACGACCTCCTGCTCCCGAAGCAGGCGCGCTACCAGGCTGCGCTATGCCCCGCCGTGATCCGCGCCCAGTGGGAAGGATCACAGGCGTCGGAAAGAAGCACCGCTCGCGCAGGTCGCCGGAGCGAGCCTTGCGGGATCGCGGTGCCTCGCGTCTCCGACCAACGCCACATAGCCCTTGTCGGCGTGATGCTCAAGCCTCAAGCGAACGCGATTCGGAGAGGCTGCGCGCCCTGCCAGAGTGTGCGCGTGCCGAGCGCGTGGAGGTTCTCGAGCCCGCCGGTCAGCGTGAGGAAGTGGTTGCCCGCGAGCTGGCCCATCTTCGAGGCGAAGTGGACGCCGCCGTAGGCGAGCAGGATCTCCGTCTCGGAGATGCCGCCGGGGTAGAGAATCATCTGGCCGGGCGCCGGGAAGCTCGTGTGGTTCTCGTAGGTGACGCCGAAATCCCTGTCGCCGAGCGGCACCCACACGCCCTCGCCGCTCCAGCGCACGTGGACCACCTGGCTCTCGAACGGCATGGCGCGGCGGAACGCCTCGCACGTCTTCGGCGCCTTCTCCTCCTCGAGCACGGCGTCGAACTCGAACGGGCCGGCGGTCACCTTCACCTTCGTCACGGATCTCTCCTCGTCGGACAATCGCGGCGGACCATAGCGACAAACCGGCGCCAGGGAAGCCGCCGCGTCGGGGCGATGCGCGGCGCTTCGTCCGGGGGGCGGAACCGGATCGGCCCGGCGGCGCTGATCCGTCGCCCATCCATGTCCCCAAGGAGGACGCCATGCTCCCGAAGAAGCTCGCGACGCTCCTCGCCACCACGGCACTCGCCGCGACTCCGGCGCTCGCGCAGGACGCGACGCTCCCGGCAGACCCGATGCCCGGCGAGACGATGACAAGCGAGACGACGACAAGCGAGACCATGACCGGCGAGACGATGACCGGCGAGGCGATGACCGGCGCCGCGGCGGCCGGGTCGCCGATGGACGACCAGGCGATCGGCAAGACCTTCGAGGTCCTGCCCGAGGACCTCCCCAAGCCCTACGCCACAGAGGCCGTTCGCAACCCCGCGGTGGTCGTCGATCGCGACGGGAGAAAGCCGATCGTGCCCGAAGGCTTCGAGGTGACGCTGTTCGCGGAGGGTCTCGGCCCGCGCCAGATGCTGGTGCGCGACAACGGCGACGTGATCGTCGCGGAGCAGTACCAGAACGAGCTCGTCCTCCTGCGCGACGACGACGGCGACGGCGAGGCCGAGATCGTCTCCCACTTCGCGCAGGGCTTCGACGAGCCCTACGGCCTCGCCATGAACGGCGACGGACACCTCCTCGTCGCCGACGTGCGCGGGATCTGGCGCGTTCCCACCGGCGAGGGCGAGGTGCGCGCGTCGGGCAGCGAGATCTTCGCGGCGACGCCGGCGAGCGAGACGCCCGAATCGGAACGCCGCCCGCAGACGCCGATGGACCACTTCCCCTTGACGGAACAGGGCGTCTTCGGCGAGGCCACCGGCCACACCACGCGCTCCCTCTGGCGCGATCCCCAGACCGGCGAGCTCACCGTGGGCGTCGGCTCGGCGGGCAACATCTCCATCGAGCCGCCGATGCGCGCCTCCATCCAGCGCTTCGACGCCGACGGGACCAACCAGCGCACCATCGTTGAGGGCGTGCGCAACCCCATCGGGCTCGACGCCCATCCCGAGACCGGCGAGCTCTGGATGACCGTGCAGGAGCGCGACGGCCTCGGCGACGGGCTGGTGCCGGACTTCATGGCCCCCGTCGAGGACGGCGCGGACTACGGCTTCCCCCACGCCTACATCGGCTCGAACCCCCAGCCCGAGTTCGCCGAGCGCGATCCCTCCCGCGTCGAGGCGTCCATGACGCCGCCGGTCCTGTTCGAGGCCCACTCCGCGGCGATGTACTTCACCTTCTACGACGGCGACAGCTTCCCGCAGGAATATCACGGTGACGCGCTCGTGCCGCTGAAGGGCTCCTGGAACCGGTCCGATCCGACCGGCTACAAGGTGGTGCGGGTCCACTTCGAGGACGGCCGGCCGACCGGCACCTACGAGAACTTCGTGACCGGCTTCTGGGTCTCGGGCGAGGAGCGCGCCGAGGTGTGGGGCAGGCCCGCGGACGTCGACGTGATGCCCGACGGCTCCGTCCTGATCGCCGACGACACGGGAGGCACCATCTGGCGCGTCACCTATTCCGGCGAGCCGGGCGGCGACGCCGGCGAGGACGACGACCGCATCGACGACGACGGCAACGAGGACGAGAACTGATCGTGACGCGCGCCGGCTGACGCGCTATCGGCGTCGGGGCGCGCCCCGAAGCCCGGGGGGCGCCCCCATGGAGGCGCCCCTTGCTTTTCCGTCTCGCCATCGTCCTCGTCCTGCCGCTCGCCCTCGCCTCGTGCGGGATCAACGCGATCCCGACGCTGGAGGAGCAGGCCAAGGCGTCCTGGAGCGAGGTGCTGAACCAGTACCAGCGCCGCGCCGACCTCATCCCCAACCTCGTCGCCACCGTGGAGGGCTTCGCCGAGCAGGAGAGGACCGTCCTCACCGAGGTGGTCGAGGCGCGGGCTAGGGCGTCGGCCATAGACATCACCGCGGACGACCTCGAGGACCCGGCGCGCGTCCAGCGGTTCCAGGAGGCGCAGGCGGAGCTGTCGCGCTCCCTCGGCCGCCTCCTCGTGACGGTCGAGCGCTATCCCGACCTGAGGTCCAGCGAGAACTTCCTCACCCTCCAGGCCCAGCTCGAGGGGACGGAGAACAGGATCGCCATCGCCCGGCGCGACTACATCGAGGCCGTCCGCCGTTACAACACCGAGCTGAGGACGTTCCCGGGCCGCCTGTGGGCCGCGACGCTCTACGCCGGCCACGAGCCGATGGCGACCTTCGAGGTGGAGGCGGAGGCGACGCGGCCGCCGCAGGTCGACTTCGGCGCGGGCCGGAACGGCGCGCCGGCCGATGCACAGTAGCGTGCTGGCCGCGAGCGGGCGCGCGGCGCTCCTCCTCGCCGCCCTCCTCGCCCTCGCCGGCACCATCGCGCCGGGGGCGCAGGTCTTCCCCGAGCTCACCGGCCGCGTCGTCGACGGTGCGGGCGTGATCCCGCCTGAGGCGGAGGCGCGGCTCGCAGCCTCGCTCGAGGCCCACGAGGGCGCGACGCGCGACCAGGTGGTGGTGGTGACGCTCCCGAGCCTCCAGGGCTATCCCATCGAGGACTTCGGCTACCGGCTCGGCAGGCACTGGCGGATCGGGACGGAGGACGACGACGGCGTCCTCCTCGTCGTGGCGCCGACCGAGCGGCGGGTGCGCATCGAGGTGGGCTACGGCCTCGAGCCGACACTGACCGACGCCGCCTCCCGCGCGATCATCGACAACGCGATCCTGCCCGCCTTCCGCGACGGCGACCTCGCGCGCGGGATCGAGGCGGGAACGGCAGCGATCCTCGCCGTGCTCGAGACGGGGGAGGCGCCCGCGCCGCCCGCCGGGGCCGACGCGGACGCGCTGCACGCTGGCGTGCTGGCCGTCCTCGTGGCGCTCTTCTTCGCCTTCGTGATCTGGCGCCTGTCGGACGACGGCGGGGTGCCGGGGAAGCGGGGTGGCGTGTTCTATCCCGGAACGCCCTCGCGCGGTGCGGGCAGGCGGTCGGGCGGCTTCTCCGGGCGGGGCGGCTTCTCGGGCGGCGGCGGCTCGTTCGGCGGCGGAGGCGCGTCCGGCTCGTGGTGAGGCTCACGAACTCCGACCGCAAGCGCATCGAGGAGGCGATCGTCGCGGCGGAGGCGCGCACGGACGGCGAGATCTACTGCGTCGTCGCCCGGGAGAGCGACGACTACCGCGCCGTGGCGGCTCTGTGGGCGGTCCTCGCGGCGCTCCTCGCCGGCCCGCTCCTCCTCCCCGCCGGCCTGCCGCCTGCGACGCTCGTCCTCGTGCAGCTCGTGGCGGCGCTCCTCCTCGGGGCACTTTCCCAGTGGGAGCCAGTGCGCCACCGCCTCGTGCCGCGTGCGCTGAAGCGACGGCGCGCCCACAGGACCGCCGTCGAGATGTTCCTCGCCCACAACATCCACGCGACGCCGGAGCGCACGGGGCTCCTCCTCTTCGTGTCGCTCGCAGAGCGTCACGCCGAGGTGGTGGCAGACACGGGCATCTTCGGCGAGGTGGCGGACGAGGTGTGGCTGGAGCTCGTCGAGCGGCTGACGGCGCGCATCGGCGAGGGCGCCCTCGCTGCGGGCCTCGTGGAGGCGATCGGCACGGCGGGCGACATCCTCGCCGCCCACGTCCCGGAGACGGGCGCGCGCGTCAGGCCGCCGAACGCCCTGCCGAACGCCCTCGTGGAGATCTGAGGGCGCCTCCCGCCGCGCCGCCGTGTCAGACCGGCTGCCGCACGGTGGCGAGGAGGCCGCCGTCAACGACGATCTCGGTGCCTGTGACGTAGCGGGCGCGGTCGGAGGCGAGGAAGAGGGCGACGTCCGCGATGTCGAAGGCCTCGCCCATGCGGCCGAGGGGGACCTGCCTGTCGCGCGCTGCCCTCATGTCGGCGATCCCCGAGCCGCCGTAGGTGGCGGCGAGGGTGCGCGCGATTCGCGGCGTGTCGATGAGGCCGGCGACGATGGCGACCGCGCGCACGCCGAAAGGCCCGTTCTCCACGGCGAGGAGCCTGAGGAGCTGGTTGAGGCCGGCCTTCGTCGCACCGTAGGCGAGGTGCTGGTAGCCCGGATGGCGCAGCGCCGCGACGGTGGACGTGCCGAGGATGACGCCGGCCCCCTGCGCGCGCATCGCCGGCAGGGCCGCCTGCGCCGCGACGTGGACGGAGACGAGATTGGCCTCGGCGATGCGGCGGAAGTCGTCGGCCGAGGTGTCCGCCCCCTCCCCCGCCTTGCCGAGGCCGACGTTGCAGTGGAGGACGTCGAGCCTGCCCTTCTTGCCAGGAACGCGGCGCACGAGGGCGGCGAGCGCCGCCTCGTCGAGGACGTCCACCGCCGCGGGCTCGACGCGCCCCGCGACGCCGACGGCAGCGATGTCGTGCGCCGCCTCCTCGGCCGCCGCAAGCTCCCTGTCGGCGGCGACGACGGTGGCGCCGGCGGCGGCGAAGCGGCAGGCGACCGCCTTGCCGATCCCCCAGCCGGGGCCGACGGACCCCGCCCCGAGGACGAGCGCGACGCGGCCCGCAAGGTCCGCGGGAACGGGCTCGCGCGCCCGCGCGGCGGCAGGCGTCAAGACGCGCCGGCGATTGCGGCCCGCGCATCCCGCCGCATCCTCGCCTCCCGCGTCAGCCCCACCACCAGGGAGAAGATCGTGAGCGCGATGAACCCCCAGCAGATCCACGAGCGGAAGAACACCATCGGGTCCTCCGAGATAAGGAACGAGCGGCGCAGGTTGTCCTCGAACAAGGGCCCCAGGATGAAGCCGATGAGGAAGGGCGCCGCCGCCATCCCGATGCGCATCATGAGGTAGCCGACGACGCCGAACACCATCATGACGAGGACGTCGAACATCTGGTTCTGCACGGCGTAGGAGCCGAACACGCAGAACAGGAGGACGACGGGAAGGAGGATGCGCGGCGGCACGTCGGCGATCCGCGCGAACTGCCGGATGGCGAGGGACCCCGCCACGAACAGCACCGCCGATGAGAACAGGATCCCGATGAAGATCGCGTAGATGAGGTCGAGATTGTCCTGGAACAGCAGCGGCCCGGGGGTGAGGCCGTGGAGCATGAAGGCGCCGAGGATGACGGCGGTGACGACGTCGCCCGGGATGCCGAGGGAGAGGAGCGGGATGAGTGTCGCGCCCGCGACGCCGTTGTTGCCGGATTCGGCCGCCGCGATGCCCTCGATCTCCCCCTTGCCGAAGTTGGCGGCGTGGCGGGAGGTGCGCCGCGCCTCGCCGTAGGAGAGGAACGCCGCCGCGGTCGCCCCCGCGCCCGGGATCGCGCCGATGATGACGCCGATGACGCTGCCGCGCCCGATGGTGGGAAGGCAGCGGCGGAACTCGGGCCAGGTGACGCGGCTCTGGTCCGCCCCGCGGATCGTCATCGGCTTCGCCTTCTTGAGGTAGAAGTCGATCACCTCCGGCAGAGCGAACAGGCCGATCAGGAGCGGGATGTAGCTGACCCCGCTCATGAGGTTGAAGTTGTCGAAGGTGAAGCGCTGCGTTCCGTAGACGAGGTCGAGGCCCACAGTGGACACGAGGAGGCCGAGGAGCCCCGAGATCATTCCCTTGATGAGGGAGCTTCCCGAGATCGAGATGACCACCGTGAGCGAGAAGCAGATGAGCCAGAAATACTCCGGCGGCCCGAACTGGAGGGCGAAGCTCGCGATCACCCCGGCGAGGAAGATGAGCGCGAGGTTCGAGATGAAGTCCGCGCAGCAGGAGGCGTAGAGCGCCATCTTGAGCGCCTTGCCGGCCTCGCCGCGCTGGGCGAGCGGATAGCCGTCGAGGACGGTGCAGGCGGCGGCGGGGGTGCCGGGCGCGCGCACCAGGATCGCGGTGATGGACCCGCCGTAGACGCCGCCCTTGTAGATCCCGACGAGGAGCAGGATGCTCGTGATCGGCTCGAGCCCGAAGGTGAAGGGGAGCGCGAGGGCGACGGCCATGGTCGCCGTCAGCCCCGGAATCGCGCCGACGATCACCCCGACGGCGACGCCGACGGCGATGGCGACAAAGTTCTCGACGGAGAGGAAGAGGGAGAGCCCCGCGGCGACGGCGTCCATCATGGGGCGCTACTCGAAGAGCGTGCCGGCGGGAAGGGGCACGAGCGCCACCTCCGTGAAGAAGAGGAAGATCGCGACCGGGAGCAGGACGGCGACGCCTGCGATCACGAGGAGCCGCCGCTCCCCGCCGAGAACGAGAAGCCCAGCCGTCGCGATCACCGCCGTCGCGAGCATGCCGATCCTCTCCGGCAGGACGAGATAGGCGAGGAGGAGGGCACAGATTCCGGCAAGGCGCAGCGGCCAGAGCGGGTGCGCCGATTCGCCGGGCTCGACGTCGGCGATCTCCGGCGAGCGCAGCGCAAAGGCCGCGTGAACGATCCCGAACAGCGCCACGAGGCCCGCGAGGACGTAGGGCAGGAAGGTCGGGGAGAGAACGGGATTGCGCACCGTCGTGGGCGCCACGACGGCCTCCGGGATGACAATGGCCGCGAACGCGGCGGCGAGCGCGGCAGTGGCGATGCCGAAGACGGCCCGCCGCAGGGGGCCGGGGGCTGTCGGTGCGCGGCGCGGCGATGTCATCGGCAGGGCTCCTCGCAGGCGGGCGGATGGAAGGGCGGCAACGGCCGCCCTCCCCCGGGGTGGTCCTGAATTTCGTGAACCGGACCACCGGACAGACGGCGCAGTGGCCCGACGACCGGGGACGGACCGATACCAGCCGTCCCGTTCGGACCACCTGGCGGTCATTCGACGGAAACGCCTGCCTCGTCCACCACCTCTTTCCACTGCGCCAGCTCGTTCTCGATGAAGTCGGCGAACTCCTCGGGGCTGCCGCCTTCGATGGCCGCGCCGCGCCCCTGTGCGAAGGCGACGAAGTCGTCGGTGGCGAGGACGCGGTTGAGGCTCTCGGAGAGCGTCGCGACGATGGCCGGGTCCACGTCGTCCTGGACGAGGATGCCGAACCAGGCACGGGCCGAGAAGTCGTCCAGCGCCTCGATGCCGCTCTCGTCGAGGGTCGGCACGTCGGGCAGGGCCTCGGCGCGCTCGGGCGTCGTGACGGCGAGCGCCTTGAGGGCGCCCGACCGGATGTGCGGGATCGCCGACGGCAGGTTGTCGAACATGACGTCGACGTCGCCGGAGATCAGCGCCGGCACCGCCTCGCCGCTGCCGCGGAACGGCACGTGGGTCATGTCGAGGCCCGTGCGCGACTTGAACATCTCGCCCGACAGGTGGATGGAGCTTCCGACCCCCGAGGAGCCGAATGTCATGCCGCCCTCGCGCCCGAGCTCGAGGAACTCCTCGACGCTGTCGGCGGGGCTGTCCTTGTTCACCACCATCACGTTCGGGATCGAGATGAGGTTCGTGACGGGCGTGAAGTCGGCGACGGGGTCGTACTGGAGCGCCTTGTAGACCGCCGGCGCGATGCCGTGGGACGACACCTGGCCCATGAAGAGGGTGTAGCCGTCCGGCCGGGCGTTGGCGGCGAGCGTTGTGCCGAGTGTCGCGCCGGCGCCGGGCCTGTTCTCCACCACGACCGTCTCGCCGAGGTCCTGCTGCATGAGCTCGGCCACCTGGCGGGCGAGAACGTCCGTGGCCCCGCCGGGAGAATAGGGGACGAGGATGGTGATGCGCTTCGTCGGGTAGTCTTCCGCGGCGAAGGCCGGGACCGACAGGGCGAGCGCGGCCGCAAGGCCCGCGGCAGCCGTTGCGAGGGTGCGTCTCGTGATCATGGTGTCTCCTCCGTTCGGTTGTTCTGGAAGATGGTGCGGGACCTCGCCCCGCCCGGTGGCGGCGTCATCAGGCGTTACCCACGGTCATGCCGCCGCACACGTAGAGGACCTGGCCCGTCACGAAGCGGGCGCGGTCGGAGGCGAGGAAGGCGACCGCCTCGGCGACGTCCTCCGGCTCGCCCATGAAGCCGACGGGGATGCGCGCGACGATCTCCTTCGTGCGCGGCGCATCCGGCGGGTTGACCCGCTCGAACAGCGGCGTGCGGATGGGGCCGGGGCCGACCGCGTTGGCGGTGATCCCGTGACGGCCGAGCTCGAGCGCCCACGTCTTCGTCATGCCGTGGAGGCCCGCCTTGGTCGCGGCGTAGGCGGTGCGCAGCTCCTTGCCGAGGGCGGCGCGGCTCGAGATCGACACGATGCGCCCGATGCCGGCGGCCTTCATGGCCGGAAGCGTCGCCTTCACGCACTCGACGGCGGCGATGATGTTGACGCCGACCACCGTGTCGATGGCCTCGGGGGTGGTCTCCTCCACCGCCGCCGGCTCGACGGCGCCCGCGTTGTTGACGAGGCGCGTCACGGCGAGCCCGTCCGTCGCCTCGCGCAGGGCGCCGGCGAGGGCGGCCCTGTCGGCGAGGTCGGCCATCACGAAGCGGTCGACGGCCCCGTGGTCGGGCTCGCGCCGGTCGATCACGACGATGCCGAACCCGTCCCCGGCGAGCCGCCGGCAGATGGCCGCGCCGATCCCCGAGCCGCCGCCGGTCACGAGCGCGTGGTGCCGGGCGCTCACGGCGCGTAGGGGATCGCCTTGTCGACGACCTCCCAGATGTGGCGACCCGAGGGGCGCTCGCGCTCCTCCGCGATGTGGGCGACGAGGCCGGCGCAGCGGGAGATGACGGCGAACCCGCGCATGAGCTCCACGGGCAGCCCCATGTCCCCCATGAGGGCGCCCGTCGCCCCGGTGGCGTTGACGGTGACGTGGCGGCCAGCGGCCCCGTCCACCTCCTCCGCGAGGAGGGCGAGGGCGGCGACGTGCTCACCCGCGACGCCCGCCTCCCGTCCGATCTCGAGGAGGCGGACGGCGCGCGGGTCGTCCGGCCGGTGGAGGTGGTGGCCGAAGCCCGGAATGCGCACGCCCCGCGCCTTGTGGTCGGCGATGATGGCGCGGGCGGCCTCGCGCCGGGCGGCCTCGTCGGGGAGCGCCACGAGGCTCTGGAGAAGGCGCGCGGCGTTCTCGATGGTTCCGACGAACTGGCTGCCGACCGCGAGGAGCCCGGCCGCCACGGCCCCTTGCAGGTTCTCCGGCGCGCTCATGTAGACCGAGCGGGTCGCGATCGCGCTCGGCGTCAGGCCGTGCTCCATGATCGCGATCATCACGGCGTTCATGACGCGCCGTTCCCCCGGCGAGACGCTGCGGCCGAGGATGTGCTCCATGGCGACGTCGATGAAGTTGCGATCGCCGGTGAGGAGCTCGCCCACGAGGTCGCGGCCGCGGTAGCGCACGTGGGTGTCGTCGTAGTCGCAAAGGGCCGTGGTCGGCCCCGGTCTCTCAGCGCTCATGCCGCCCTCGTATCGTTGCGAACCTTCGCTGCCATCTCTGTGAGGGCGCCCTTCTGGAGCTTGCCGTAGGCGTTGCGGGGCAGCTCCTTCAGGAAGTGGATGCTCTTCGGCGCCTTCACGGGGCCGAGCCGCTCGCGGGCGAGGCGGACGAGCTCCTCCGCCTCCACCGAGGCGCCCGGCGCGAGCACCACGGCCGCCTCCACGGCCTCGCCCCATTTCTCGTCGGGAACGCCGAAGACGGCGCAGTCCGCGACCGCGGCATGGGCGCCGATCACCGGCTCCACCTCGCTCGGATAGACGTTGAAGCCGCCCGTGATGACGACGTCCCGCCGCCGACCGCGCAGCGTCAGGTAGCCGTCCTCGTCGAAGGCGCCGAGGTCGCCCGTCATCAGCCACCCGTTCCGGAAGGCCTCGGCGGTGCGCTCCGGCTCCCTCCAGAAGCCGGTCATGACGAGGTCGCCGCGGATCGCCACCTCTCCTGTCTCGCCGGGCGGCAGGATCTCGCCGTCGTCCGACAGCACCTCCACCTGCGTGAGGAGTGTCGGCCGGCCGACCGTGGCGCGCCTGTCCTCCCGGGCGAGCTCCGGGCCGGTGATGGCGGTCGCGATCTGCGGCGCCTCGGTCTGGCCGTAGGTGGAGGCGATCACGGGGCCGAAGAGGGCCTGGGCGCGGCCGATGGCGTCCGGCCGCATGGGGCCTGCGCCGTAGATGAGGTGGCGAAGGCGCGAGAAGTCGAGGCCGTCCGCCCCGCCCGCCCGCTCCATCATCATGTAGATGACCGTCGGCGGCACGAACGTCGCCGTGATGCGGCCCGACCCCAGCGCCTCGAGGGTGTCCTCCGGCCGCGGCTGGTCGACGATCTCGATCCTCGCGCCGACGGCGAGGAACGGCAGGAGATAGGTGGATGTGCCGTGGGTGATGGGCGCGCCGGCGAGGAAGGCGTCTTCGGGGCCGAGGCGCCAGGTGAGGATCTGCGTCGCGATGGCGGTGTTCCAGGCGCGAAGGGGCTGCATGACGCCCTTCGGCGTCCCCGTCGTGCCGCCGGTGAACTTGATCGCCTGCGTATCGGCAAGGTCGCGCACCACCCGCGCCGGTCCGCGCCCGTGGAAGGCGGCGGCCATCCCTCCGGTGGAGTCGGCGGCAAGGCTCGCAGCATCCGCGAGGACGATCCGCGCGCCGGCGCCCGCCACCTTCGCGCGCGTCTCCTCCTCGGCGATCACGACGGAGGCGCCCGTGAAGGCGACTGCGCGGGCGATCTCGTCCGCGGTGTTGCGGTGGAAGAGAGGCACCCACGTCTTGCCCGCGGCGAGCGTCGCGAGGAAGGCCGCGAGGTGCTCGAGCGAGTTGCGACAACAGATTCCGACGCGCGATCCGGGCTCGGGGTCAATCGCCTGGAGCCCTGCC
>Ga0076929_100234_pt1 | contig 85797 bp, 77 predicted proteins | sample HotLakConUCCSL28_FD_87104 | JGI IMG/M metagenome (GOLD analysis project Ga0076929, IMG submission 87104) | Hypersaline microbial mat communities from Hot Lake, Washington, USA - Hot Lake Consortium UCC-SL28 (version 3) (version 3) | ecosystem: Environmental > Aquatic > Thermal springs > Hot...
CCCCATCCCCGGAAAGACGACGCGCATCCTCGACACGCTCGACTGGGCCGGCGTGCGCGCGACCTTCCTCGTGGTCGGCACCATGGCGCGCTCCTATCCCCGGCTCGTGCGGGAGGTGGCGGCGCGCGGCCATACCATCGGCTCCCACACGGACCGCCACCCGAACCTCTCGCGCATGGCCCACGGCGCGGCGCTCGCGGAGATCGCGAAGGGCGAGAGGGCGATCGCCGCGGCGCTCTCGGGCTCGGGCCACGGGATGGCGCCGTTCTTCCGCTTCCCCTACCTCGCCGACACGCGGGCGCTCCGCTCGGCTCTCGCCGCGCGCGGGACGGTGGTGCTCGACGTCGACATCGATTCGAAGGACTATTTCCGCACCTCCTCGGCGAAGGTGCTGGAGCGCACGATGGCGCGCCTCAGGTCGCGCGGCCGCGGCGTCGTCCTCTTCCACGACATCCACGCCCGCACCGTCGCGATGCTGCCCGACTTCCTCGCGGCGCTCGGACGGGAGGGCTACAGGGTCGTCCACCTCGTGCCCGGCGGTGCCGGCGCCTGCCCCGCCCCCGCCTCCTGAGCGCAGGCGCGGGCGGCAGGAGCGGAACGCAAGGCGGCCGGCCCCACGGGAGGCGCACCTAGCACACGGGGCGCATCCGGCCGGAAGCGGACATTGCTTCGCATTCCGGCAGCCCGCCCCCGCGGCCGGCACCTTCCCACGGAGACCTTTCGCCCGCTCCCGGTCGCGCCACCCCGCGCGGCTCCGATCGTTGCCCGATTGACGCTTGCGCCACGAGAATTTCCGCCGGCGCGCGCAAAGTGGCGTCCTGCGATTGCCCCTTCGCGACGGGGGCAGCACACTGCGGCACCCACGAGGGAGAGAGGAGCGCGGAGCGCCATGAGGACATTGCTCGTCTGTGCCGTGATGCTGGCCCTGGCCGGCTGCCAGAGCGCCCGCTTCGGCAATCCCGTCGAGGGGCGCTGGGCGTCCGACGACGGGGTGTTCATCGCCAGCTTCGACAACGGCGCCTTCACCTCCCGCCTCACGGGGACGGGCGAGATGGTGGTCGCGGACGGCCGCTATGCGCGCCAGAGCGACGGGATCGTGCTCGAGTGGACGAGCATCGCCGCCGACGAGCGCCGCGCAGCCCGCTGCCGCTTCGTCGCGAGCAACCAGCTCGCCTGCATCCCGACCGTCGGCGGCCAGTTCACCATGACCCGCGTCGTCTGACGAAAGGCGCGCATCCTCGCCGGGCGGGAATGCCTGCCGCAGAGCGCCCCGTCCCGCGGCTTCGCCTCCGCCTCGTGTTCGGCGGAAGGGTCATGCTCGGGCCGGGCAAGGCGGACCTTCTGGAGCTCATCGGCGAGACGGGCTCCATCGCCGCCGCGGGCCGTCGCATGAAGATGAGCTACAAGCGCGCCTGGTCGCTGGTGGAGGCCATGAACGCCGCCTTCACGGAGCCGCTGGTCGATTCCTCGCGCGGCGGGCAGGGCGGCGGCGGCGCGCGGCTGACGCCGGCCGGAGAGGCCGTGCTCGCCCGCTACCGCCGGCTCGAGGCGAGCGCCGCGGAGGCCGGCGCGGAGGAGATCGCCGCCATCGCCGGGATGCTGAGGGATATGTCCGGCGGGAAATAGCGCTTGCCTCGCATCCCCTCGCAAGGCGATATTCCCGGTCGAACAGACCGCTCGTTCGGGAGTCCCGCCGTGCGCCTACCCCTCGCCGCCATCTTCGCCACCGCCCTCGCCTCCATCATCGCCGCCATCCTCGCAGCGTCGCCCGTCAGGGCCGGCCAGGTGACCGTCTTCGCGGCGGCGAGCCTCAAGAACGCGCTGGACGAGATCGTGCCGGCGTTTGCCGAGGCGACTGGACATTCGGCTGTGGTCTCCCTCGCCGGGAGCTCCGCACTCGCCCGGCAGATCCTTGCGGGCGCGCCGGCCGACGTCTTCATCTCCGCGAGCGTCGACTGGATGGACGCGGTGGAAGCGGACGGCCTGATCCGCCCGGAGACGCGGGTCGACCTCCTCGGCAACGCCATCGTCCTCATCGCGGCCGACCGGAACGCTGCGCCCGTCGAGATCGCGCCGGGGTTCGACCTTGCCGGCCTTCTCGGCGATGAGAGGCTCGCGATGGCGCTCGTCGAAGCCGTGCCGGCCGGCATCTACGGCAAGGCCGCCCTCGACAGCCTCGGCGTCTGGGACGCTGTGGCGCCGAAGGTGGCCCAGGCGGACAACGTGCGCGCCGCCCTGTCCCTCGTCGCCGCAGCGGAAGCGCCCTTCGGCATCGTCTACAGGACCGACGCCGCCGCCGAGGAGGCGGTGAAGGTGGTCGGCACCTTCCCCGCGGAGACCCATCCTCCCATCGTCTTCCCCGCCGCCGAGACGGCCGACGCCGGTCCAGCGGCGGCCGCCTTCATGGAGTTCCTTGAGGGTCCCGCAGCCCGCGCGGCCTTCGAGCGGCAGGGTTTTGAGGTTCTCGACTGAGCCTTGCGTGGATCGTCCCCGGCTCCGACGACGTCTTGCCCGCGGCGGCGGCTGCGGCGATGAGGTGCTGCGGCAGGGCGCCGGACCGGTGCCCGGCGAGTTCGCCCCCTTCCGGCGTGCGAGCCAGGCGCATGCAAAGAGCGTGAGGAGGAGAGCTGCGTGGATGTCCTCGGCCCCGCGGAGTGGGAGGCTGTGCGCCTGTCGCTTCGCGTCTCCTTCTGGGCGACCGTGGCGAGCCTTCCCCTCGGGATCCTCGTCGCCCTCGCCCTCGCCCGCGGCGACTTTCCGGGCAAGCAGATCCTCAACGGGCTCGTCCACCTGCCCCTCATCCTGCCGCCCGTGGTGACGGGCTATCTCCTCCTCCTCACCTTCGGCAGGCGCGCGCCCGTCGGCGCCTTCCTGGCGGAGAATTTCGGCATCGTCTTCGCCTTCCGCTGGACCGGCGCGGCGCTCGCGGCGGCCGTGATGGCGTTTCCGCTGATGGTGCGCGCGATCCGCCTCGCCATCGAGGCGGTGGACCCGAAGCTGGAGGCCGCCGCCGCCACCCTCGGCGCGCCCCGCGCGTGGGTCTTCCTCACCGTCACGCTGCCGCTCGTCATGCCCGGCATCGTGGCGGGCGCGATCCTCGCCTTCGCGAAGGCCATGGGCGAGTTCGGCGCCACCATCACCTTCGTCTCGAACATCCCCGGCGAGACGCAGACGCTGCCGACGGCGATCTACGCCTTCCTCCAGGTGCCTGGCGGCGAGGGCTCGGCGATGCGCCTCGTCCTCGTCTCCGTCGCCGTCGCCATGGTGGCGCTGATCGTCTCGGAGGTCGTGGCGCGGCGCGTGGCGCGGTGGGTGGCGGGCTCGTGAGCCTCTCCGTCGCGCTCCGCCACGACTTTGCGGGCTTCTCCCTCGACGCGGTGTTCGAGGCGCCCGAGGGAGTGACCGCCCTCTTCGGCCGCTCCGGCTCGGGCAAGACCACCGTCGTGAGCGCCGTCGCGGGGCTCCTTCGTCCGCACGCGGGACGCATCGTGGCGGGCGGCACCGTCCTCCTCGACATCGCGGGCCGCGTGTTCGTCCCGCCGCACAGGCGGCGGGTCGGCGTCGTCTTCCAGGAGGGGCGCCTCTTTCCCCACCTCACGGTGCGCCAGAACCTTTCCTACGGCGCCTGGTTCGCGCGGGAGAGGCCGGCGGAGGCCGAATTCTCACGCGTCGTCGAGCTTCTGGGCATCGGCCACCTCCTCGCGCGGCGGCCGGGGGCGCTGTCGGGCGGGGAGAAGCAGCGTGTCGCCATCGGCCGCGCGCTCCTGTCCTCGCCGCGCCTCCTCCTCATGGACGAGCCGCTCGCCTCCCTCGACGAGGCGCGCAAGGAGGAGATCCTGCCCTACCTCGAGCGGCTGCGGGACGAGACGGCGATTCCGATCCTCTACGTCAGCCACTCGGTCGTGGAGGTGGCGCGGCTCGCCACCACCATCGTCGCCATGGAGGCTGGGCGCGTGGTGCGCTCGGGGCCGGCGGAGGCGGTGCTGTCCGACCCGGAGGCTGTGCCCTCTCTCGGCGTGCGCGAGGCCGGGGCGGTGCTCGCGGGAGAAGTCCTCGCCCACCACGACGACGGTCTGACGGAGATCGCCGTCTCGGCGGGAAGCCTGTTCCTCCCCCGGATCGAGGCGGCCGTCGGCGCGCGCCTCAGGGTGAGGATCGCCGCGCAGGACGTGATGCTCTCGCGCGAGCGGCCTGTGGGGCTGTCGGCGCTCAACATCCTGCCCGCCGAGGTGGGCGCCGTGCGGCGCGGCGAGGGCGGCGGCGTGACGGTGCAGCTCCTCGCCGGCTCCGACAGGCTCCTGGCGCGCATCACGCGCCGCTCCGCCGACGCTCTCGGCATCGCGCCTGGGGTCGCGTGCTGGGGGATCGTGAAGTCCGTCTCTGTGGCGCGGGGGGACGTCGGCGGCGGAACGGCATTCCACTGAACGCGCCCCGGGCGCGGCGCGGACCGCCCCCGGCGTCGACAGCGCAAGGACCCGGCAGCGACTGACCAAACTTTGTGCGTGCCTCCCCGGCCGGCAGGAGTATGGTGCCGGGCGCAATGCCCGACGGGCGACCAATGGAGCACTTCCCATGCTCGAACGCGTGCAGCACAGACTTCGCGCCACACGGCAGAGCGACTACACGAGCGACGCCGTGTTCGCCGCCGAGCAGGCGGCCATCTTCGACGACGACTGGGTGATGGTCGGCCGCGCCGGCAACGTGCCCGAGCCCGGCGACTACATGGCCGTCCGCCTCGGCACGCGCCCCGTCGCGGTGGTGCGCCAGAAAGACGGATCGCTGAAGGCGTTCGCGAACTTCTGCCTCCACCGCTACGCCCGCCTCCTCGAGGGGACCGGCCGGTCGAGCCGCATCGTCTGCCCCTATCACGCGTGGACCTACGACCTCACCGGCCAGCTCATCGGCGTGCCGGACCGCGAGGGCTTCTGCAACGTTGCGACCCGCGAGCTCACCCTCGAGGAGCTCGCCTGCGAGACCGTGCTCGGCTTCGTCTTCGTCTCCCGCCGCAAGGCGATCGACTCCATCGGGGCGAGGCTGTCGCCGCTGGCCGGGATCGTCGAGCGCTACGGCATCGGCTCGTGGGAGGACAGGCACACCGTTCACGAGGAGATCTGGGACGGAAACTGGAAGTTCGTGATTGAGAACTTCATCGAGAGCTACCACACGACCTACGCCCACAAGGGCTCCATCGGCCCGACGAACCCGACTCACCTCGCCGAGCGGGGGCCGACCGGTCACGAGCACTTCAACATCCACTCCAATTCCTACCGGCCGGAGGACCTTCCCGAGATCCACAACCCGCGCCTGACGGAGGAGGACCGCAACAAGTTCCACGTGGTCGGCCTCTACCCGAACGGGCTCGCGGCGTTCGATCCGAACTTCATGTGGTGGATGGCGCTCGAGCCCGTCGCGCCGGGCAGGACCAACGCGCGCTGGGGCCTTTCCTTCGCGCCCGAGGCGATGGCGGGGATGGCCGATCCGGACGCGTTCGTGGCGGCGATCCGCAGGACCATCGAGATCGCCACCGTCGAGGACAAGGAGATGGTGGCGCGGGCGCAGGACGGCGCGGGCTTCTCCTCCGACGAGCCGGGCTACCTCCACGACTGGCTCGAGGTCTACGTCCACGAGTTCCAGTCCTGGGTCTCCCGCAAGCTCGAGGCGCACGAGGCCGCCTGACCGTCGCGGCCGGCCGCGCGGGGACGCCGCCCCGCGCACGACCTCGACCCCGCGCACGACCTCGACACGGGATCGGAGCATGCCCGCGCCGGCATCCTCCCGGAGATTCGACCGGTGGACCGGCTGCGGGCGTTCGCTCTCAGATGTAGGCGAGCATGCGCTCCCGCTCGCCCTCGTCCACCACGTAGAAGTCGCGCTCCCACTCCCTGACCTTCCAATCGAGATAGACGCGCCTCATCCCCTCGCCGAGGGCCTCGGCGCTGATCGGATCCGTCTCGAACGCCTCCAGCGCCTCGACGAGCGTGCGCGGCAGCCGCTCGACGCTGTTGCCGTTCCTCGCCGGCACGCGCGCCGATGCGGTGGCGCCTGAAAGCTCGAGGTAGAGGTTGTCGTTCATGGGCGCGCCGGGATCCGCCCGCCGCAGCACACCCTCCAGCCCCGCGGTGATCGACATGGCCGCGCCGAGGTGGAAGTTGCAGGAGATGTCGGGAGTGCGGTTCTCCACGCACGGGCGGTTCATGGGAAGGCGCAGCATCGCGGAGCGATTGTTCTTGCCGTAGGCGCGCAGCACCGGCGCCCAGCTCACGTCCACCATGCGCCCCTGGGCGAGGAGGCCCTTGTAGGAGTTGTGCGTCGGGTTGGTGACGGCCGTGATGGCGCCCGCGTGCTCCAGAAGGCCCGCCACGAAGTGGTAGCCGATGTCCGGGAAGGGGATGCCGTAGCGGGCGGCGAGATCGCCCGACGCGCCGGCGAAGAGATTGTCGCCTGTCGCGATGTCGTAGAGCGACATGTTGAAGTGGGCGCCCGAGCGGAAGTCGTTCGCGAAGGGCTTCGGCATGAAGCTCGCGAAGAGGCCCATCTCCTGGGCGATCGCCTTCGCCATGAAGCGGAAGAAGACGAGGCGGTCGGCCATGACGAGCGCGTCCGCGTAGGCGAAGTCGAACTCGTGCTGGCCGTGGCCGCCCTCGGCGTCGAACGAATAGACGTTCCAGCCGAGCGAATTCATCGCCTCCACCATGCGGTCGAGGTAGGGCATCGCCTGCATCGTCTGCGAGACGTCGTAGGCGGGGCACAGCCCCATGTGGCGCCGCTCGGCGAGGGGCTGCCGGCCGGCGGCGTCGCGGAAGACGTAGAACTCGGTCTCGACGCCGAGATTCATGCCGAAGCCCGCGGCGGCGGCCCTCGCGAGCGCCCGCTTCAGGATCACGCGGCTGCAGTTCTCGTAGGGCGCGCCGTGGTAGTGAAGGTCCCCCGCGAACCAGGCGAAGCGGCCGTCCCACGGCAGGACGACGCAGGTGTCGAGGTCGGGGATGACGGCGCACTCGTCCTTCTCCGGCCCGACGAGGCCCATCCCCTCCATGGCGCCGACTGTGAAGAGCTCCGAGCCGCCGCACATCTTCTCGAAGGAGGCGATCGGGACGGCCTTCGCCTTCGGGACGCCGTGGATGTCGACGTAGGTGGCGAGGCAGTAGGCGACGCCCTTCGCCTCGAGCTCGGCCTTCAAATCCTTCACCCGCGCGGGATCGTTCATCGTGCAAGTCCCTGTCGTTGCAGTCCCCTTGCCGGTGCAAGGTCGGGGCCAGCGCGCTGGCACGGGCGTTGCAGGAGGGGCTTCATCGAACGACGGAACAGCCTCACATGCCCCGATGGGACCTCATGACGAGCGACGAGATCGGCGCGATGATCGCGTCCGGACGCGACCTCGCCGTCATCCCCGTCGGCGCCACCGAGCAGCACGGCCCCCACCTCGCCGCGGGCTGCGACACCATCAGCGCCGCCACCCTCGCACAGCTCGCCTGCGAGCGCGCCGGCGTGCTCGTCCTGCCCGCCCTCCCCTACGGCTGCTCCCTCGGCCACACAGATCGCTGGCCCGGCACGCTCTCGCTCCACCCGACGACGCTCACCACCGTCGCCGTCGAGCTCGGCCGCTGGGCCGTCGCCAACGGGCTGGCGAAGCTCCTGTTCCTGTCGGGCCACGGCACGAACGACGCACCGCTCCGCAGCGCCATCCTCCAGCTGCGCTACGAGTTCCCAGCCGCGCGCTTCGCCACCATGGGCCTCTGGGACATCTCTGACCGCGTGGGCGCACTCTACTTCCGCGACGGCGCCGACATCCACGCGAACCAGGGCGAGACCTCCATTCTCCTGCATCTGCGGCCTGAGATGGTCCGCATGGAGCTCGCCCACGACGTGCCGGACGTGACGCCCGGCGCACGCTTCTCCTACGCGATGCCTGCGACGACCCCGACGGGCGTCGTCGGCTTCCCGACGCGCGCGAGCCGGGAGGACGGTAAGGCGATGGTCGAGACCATCGTCGATGACCTCGCCCGATGGCTGACGGGCGCGCTTGCCGAGGACTGGCCCGCGGTGCCGCCGGGCCCACCCACGACGATCGACACGAAAGGGATGAGATGAACCGCATCGCCATGGCGGCCGCAGCCGCCGTTCTCGCCGCCGCAGCGGCAACCCCCGCCCTCGCGCAGGACCGCACCTTCCGCGTCGGCTACAACATCTACGTCGGCTTCATGCCCTACGGCTGGATGGCCGAGAACGGCATCCTCGACAAGTGGGCGCAGAAGTACGGCGTCGACATCGAGGTCATCCAGGTCAACGACTACGTGGGCGGCATCAACCAGTTCGTCGCCCGCGACCTCGACGGGATGGCTGTCGCCTCCATGGACGGCCTCACCATCCCCGCGGCGGGCGGCGTCGACACCACCATCGCCATCGCCGGCGACTTCTCGAACGGCAACGACGGCATCGTGTCGAAGACAGCCTCGTCCGTCGCCGAGCTCGAGGGGGAGACGATCCACCTCTTCGAGCTGACGGTGTCGCACTACCTCCTCAGCCGCGCGCTCGAGGAGAACGGGCTGTCCCTGCGCGACGTCTCCACCGTCAACATCACCGACGCCGACATCGCCCCCGCCTACATCGGCTCATCGGACATCGCGCACGGCGTCGCGTGGAACCCCATGCTCCTCTCCATGGCGAACGGCGTCGAGGGGTCCGACATCATCTTCGATTCCTCTTCCACGCCGGAGGAGATCGTCGACGTGATGCTCTTCCACACCGACACCGTCGCCGAGCATCCGGACTTCGTGAAGGCCTTCGTCGGCGCGTGGTACGAGACGATGGAGATCATGTCCGGCGCACAGGGCGAGGAGGCGCGCGCCTCCATGATCGCCGACCTCGCCGACATGTCCGGCGGCACCGTCGAGGACTATCAGGCGCAGCTCGACTCCACCAAGATGTACTACGACCCGCAGGAGGCCTACGACCTCATGACCTCCGACCGGCACAAGGAGACGTGGGACTTCGTGCGCACGTTCTCCTTCGACGTCGGCCTCTTCGGCGAGATGGCCGAGAGCAAGGACTTCGTCGGCATCGAGTTCCCGGACGGGACCATCCTTGGCGACGCAGAGAACGTGAAGCTGAGGATCAACGCCGACTTCACGAAGATGGCGATCGACGGCGAGCTTTGAGCATGTGTCTCCGGGGCGGTCCTCGGCCGCTCCGGCCTGAAGGAGCGCGGGCATGAAGCGCGCCATCAACTACGTGCCGGGGCGGCCGGCGGGCCTCATGCTCGCCATGCTGCCCTTCGCGCTCGTCCTCCTGTTCTACTTCATCGGATCGGAGGCGCGGCTCGCGGAGAACCCGCAGGACAAGCTGATGCCGTCCTTCTCCGCGTTCGGCAGCGCCATGGAGCAGCTCGCCTTCACGGAGAACCGGCGCACGGGCGAATACGTCTTCTGGTCGGACACGGCGATCAGCCTCCAGCGCCTCCTGACGGGCCTCGGGATCTCGACGCTGATCTGCATCCTCGTCGGCATCCCCATCGGCTTCCTGCCATATCTCCGGTCCCTGTTCGGCCCGTTCGTCGCGGCGTTCTCGCTGATCCCGCCGCTCGCGGTGCTGCCGATCCTCTTCATCGTCTTCGGCCTCGGGGAGACGTCGAAGATCGTCCTCATCGTCTTCGGCGTCGCGCCGTTCCTCACCCGCGACGTGGCGCTCGCCGTCGCCGCAATCCCGCGCGAGCAGATCGTGAAGGCGCAGACCCTCGGCGCGTCCACCTGGGCGATGATGGTGCACGTGATCTTCCCGCAGGTCCTGCCGCGGCTCTTCGATTCGCTGCGCCTCTCCCTCGGCGCCGCCTGGCTCTTCCTCATCGCGGCCGAGGCGATCGCGTCGGAGGGCGGGCTCGGCTACCGCATCTTCCTCGTCCGCCGCTACCTCTCCATGGACGTGATCCTCCCTTATGTCGCCTGGATCACCCTCCTCGCCTTCCTGATGGACTGGCTCCTCGCGCAGGCCGCCAGGCTGACGTCGCCCTGGTACCAGATGGAGCGCGCGCGATGACACAGATCGCGATCGAGGGGCTGACCAAGGCCTACGGGGACACGGTCATCCTCGAGAACGTCAACGCGCACCTTCGGACGCACGAGTTCTGCGTCATCCTCGGCCCCTCGGGCGCGGGCAAGACGACGCTCCTGCGCATCCTCCTGTCGCAGGAGCAGCCGACGCGCGGCCGCGTCCTCATCGACGGCGTCCCCATCGACCCCGAGCCGCAGCCCGACCGCGGCGTCGTCTTCCAGCGCTACTCGGTGTTCCCGCACAAGACCGTCCTCGCCAACGTCATGATGGGGCCGCAGCTCCGCGCCGCGCCCGTCCTCGGCCGCCTCTTCGGCGCGCGGCGGCGCGCGCTTCGCGAGCGGGCGGTGATGCTCCTCGACGAGGTCGGCCTCGGCGAGCATCTGCACAAGTTTCCGGCACAGCTTTCCGGCGGGCAGCAGCAGAGGCTCGCCATCGCCCAGGCGCTCATCATGGAGCCGAAGGTGCTCCTCCTCGACGAGCCATTCGGCGCGCTCGACCAGTCCACCAAGAAGGCGATGCACCGCCTCATCCTCGACCTTTGGCAAAGGAACCGCATGACCATCGTCATGGTCACCCACGACATCGGCGAAGCGTTCACACTCGGCACCCGCATCCTGATGGTCGACAAGGCGCGCCGCGATCCCCATGCGCCGACGGCCTACGGCTCCACCATCACCGAGGACGTGCGCCTCGACCCTGCGAAGAAGCCGCAGCTGCGCGTCGTCGAGGAGGGCGAGGACGAGGCGACCACCATGCACGCCATCTTCGCCCAGTATCGCGAGAAGGCGCGCGACTGCGTGGTCGATCCCCACGAGGCGGCCCGGGCGAGCGCATGACACTTGCGGGCGTGAGGGCGATCGTCACCGGCGCGGCGGACGGGATCGGCCGCGCCATCGCCACGGAACTCACCGCGCGCGGCGCCGCGGTCGTGGGCCTCGACGTGCGCGAGGGCGAGGCGATCATCCGCTGCGACGTCTCCGACGAGGCCGAGGTGCTCGGCGCGATGGCGGCCGCCATCGCGCGCCTCGGCGGGCTCGACGTCGTGGTGAACAACGCCGGCATCGTGCTGGAAAGACCGCTCATCGAGACGACTGCGGCGGAGTTCGACCGCATCGTCGCCGTGAACCTTCGCGGCACGTTTCTCGTGGGGCGGGAGGCGGCGCGGCACTTTCTCGCAGTCCCGCGGGAGGGGCCGGGGCGGATCGTCAACATCGCGTCCGAGCTCGCCCACCTCGGCCGGGCGGAGTATTCGCCCTACTGCGCGTCGAAGGGCGGCGTCATCTCGCTGACCCGCTCGTGGGCGCGCGAGCTCGCGCCGCAGGTGCTCGTCAACGCCGTCGCGCCCGGGCCGACGGACACGGCGATGCTTCAGTCCGAGCGGCAATATGCCGAGCTGAAGGCGACCAGCGAGGGCATTCCCCTCGGCCGGCTCGGCGCGCCCGAGGACGTGGCGCGGGCCGTCGCATTTCTCGCCTCGGCGGACGCGGCGTTCATGACGGGCTCCGTGCTCGACGTGAACGGCGGGGCGGCGATGTACTGATGGGCGCCTTCGGTCTCACAGGCCGCCGCGTGCTCGTGACCGGCGCCTCCCGCGGCATCGGCCTCGCGGTCGCCCGCGCCTTCGCCGCCGAGGGTTGCGACGTGACCCTTCTCGCCGAGACGGACGAGGTGGTCCGCGCCGCGGAAGGGGTCGGCAGCGCCATCGTCTGCGACGTCACCGACCCCGCCGCCGTCGCCACCATCGACCCCGGCCCGCTCGACATCCTCGTCAACAACGCGGGCCTCGAGCGGGAGACGCGGCTGGACGATCCCGCGGCCGCCGACCTCTGCGCCCGCCTCGTGGACATCAACATCACGGGCATGTTTCGCGTGACGCAGCGCGTTCTGCCGCTCCTCGGCGAGGGCGCGGCGATCGTGAACACGGCCTCCGTCTGGGGACGCCTCGCGCCCGCCGGATTCTCCGCCTACGCGGCGACGAAGCACGCCGTCATCGGCCTCACCCGTTCGTGGTCGCGCGAGCTCGCGCCCCGGAAGATCCGCGTCAACGCCGTGTGTCCCGGCTGGGTCGCCACGGAGGCCGCGCTCGTGTCGCTCGCCACCATGGCCGGGCGGCGGGGCGTCTCCGAAGACGCCGTCCGCGCCGAGATCGAGGCGGCGCAGGACATTGCGGGCGTCATGGCCCCGCAGGACGTCGCCTCCCTCTACCTCTTCCTCGCGAGCGACCTTGCCGCCAACATCACAGGCCAGTCGGTCAACGTCGACCGCGGCGAGCACCAGGCGTGAGATGATGATGAATGACATCGCTGCCGGCCCCTTCTGGCCGACCCCGGAAGACCTCGCCTCCACAGGCAACCGCACGCTCGAGGGCGCGGTGTCGCCGGACGGGACGCCTGAGCCCGGCCGCCGCTACAGGCTCCCGGCCCGCCAGGGGCTCGCGCTCCGCGTGGCGAAGGGGCAGACCGTGACGGTGATCAACACCCACGGCTCGCAGGTGGTGGATTCCTGGGCCTTCAACGCGGCCGACCTCACAGAATTCATGTCCATGGAGCACCTGCGTGCCGCCGCGGGCCGCGTCATCCCTCGTCCCGGCGACGGGCTCGCCACCAACAAGCGCCGCCCGATCCTCACCTTCGTGGAGGACACCACCCCCGGCATCCACGACACCATCATCGCCGCCTGCGACATCTGGCGGTACAGGGGCCTCGGCTGCACCGCCTATCACGACAGCTGCACGGACAACCTGCGCCTCGCCCTCCGCGCCATCGGCGAGGAGGCGCCCGAGGTGCCCTCGCCGTTCAACCTCTTCATGAACATCCCCGTCCACGCCGACTGGTCCATCGGCTGGGAGCCGCCCATCTCCCTCCCGGGCGACAGCGTGACGTTCAGGGCCGAGATGGACTGCCTCTACGTCGTCTCCGCCTGCCCGCAGGACATGATCCCCATCAACGGCGCGGACATGACGCCGCGCGATGCCCACATCGAGGTGAACGGATGACAGTGCGCATGGCCGACATGACGTGGCCGGACTACGAGGCGAAGCTGAAGGACGGCGCCGTCGTCATGCTCCCGGTCGGCTCCATCGAGCAGCACAGCTACCACCTCCCGCTCGGAGTCGACCGCTACCTCCCGGCGGCCGTCGCCGAGGAGGCTGCGCTGGAGCTGAACGCCGTCGTGGCGGAGCCCATCGTCTACGGCGCGCGCAGCCAGATGAGGATGGGCGGCGGGCAGACCTATCCCGGCACCACGAGCCTTCGCCCTGACACCCTCATGATGGTCCTGCGCGACGTTCTGACGGCCTTCATCGAGCACGGCGCGCGAAAGCTCGTCCTGGTGGTCGGGCACTACGAGAACAAGATGTTCACCTACGAGGCGGCAGACCTCGCTCTTCGCGAGGCGCGGATCCAAGGCATCCACGACGTCAGGATCATGCGCTTCGAATACTGGGACTACATGACGAGTGAGACGATCGACACGCTCTTCCCCGACGGTCACCCGGGGATCGAGCTCGAGCACGCGGCGGTCATCGAGACCTCGCTGATGCTCCACTACTTCCCGCGGCTCGTCGACATGTCCCGCCTGCCGCATGAGGAGCCGGCGGACTTTCCCGTCTACGACCTCTTCCCCGCGAGCCGGGACGGTGTGCCGCCGTCGGGCGCCCTGTGCCCGCCGAACCGCGCGACGGCGGGGTTCGGCGCGCTGATCGCCAGGGACTGCGTCGCCGGCATCCGGCGGGACGTGAGAGACGTCTTCGGATGAGCGAGGCGATCCTTCCCGCCCGGCGCGAGGCGGCGTTTCCCTGGGGCCTCACCTCGGAGACCGGGCGGCTCACCCACGTCCTCCTCGGCGACCCGGCGCATTTCGAGTGGCGCCCCGTGTCGGCCGTCGCGCGGCAGACTCTCGCCGCCGGTCACGTCTTCGACAAGGCGGCCGCCCTCGCCCAGCATGCCGAGATGGTCGCCGCCTACCACGACGCCGGCGTGACGACCCACTTCCTGCCCGCGCACGAGGAGACCGCCTATTCCGTCTTCGCCCGCGACTCGAGCTTCATGACCCCGTGGGGCGCCGTGATCACCATGATCCAGACCCCCTACCGCCGCGGCGACTACGCCCTTGCGATCGAGTTCTACGAGCGCCACGGCATCCCCGTCTGGAAGATGGTGACGGCGGGCCACTTCGAGGGCGGAGACCTCCACGTGGTGAAGCCCGGCCTCGTCCTCTGCGGCTACGGCGGCGAGCGGTCCGAGAAGGCGGGCGCCGAGCAGGTCTGCCGCTGGTTCGAGGCGGAAGGCTGGGAGGCGCACGCAGTCCCCTTCCCGCCCTGGTTCGTCCACCTCGACGTCTCCTTCGGGATGGCGGCGCCCGGGCTCGCCGCGGTGTGCACCGACGCGCTGCCGGCATGGTTCCTCGACGTCCTCGAGCGCCACCAGATCCGCACCGTGCCGGTCCCCTATGCCGCGGCGCTGGAGCTCGGATGCAATATCGTGGCGCTGGGGAACGAGCGCGTCCTCTCCACCCGCCGCAACACCGAGTTGAACGGGCGCCTGAAGGCGGAGGGCCTCACCGTCTACGACCCCGACCTCACCTTCTACACTCTCGGCGGCGGCGGCCCCCACTGCCTGTGCCAGGCACTCCACCGCGAGGGATGACCGACGCCATCCCGACGGCAGCGTTCGGCGCGCTCGCGGCACTGTCGCTGGGGCTCGCCGACTTCCTCGCCCGCTTCGCCACCACCCGTCACGGCCCCCGGCGCACGGCCGCCGTCATGTACGGCGGCGGCGGCGTCCTCTTCGGCGCCGTCGCCCTCAGCCTCGGCGCGCCCTTCCCGGGGCTCGACCGGGCGGGCCTCTTCGCGCTCCTGTCGGGCCTAGCCGGCGGCGCGGGGATCCTCTGCTTCTACACGGCGATCTCCCGCGGCCAGCTCTCCTACGTGATCCCCATCGCGGCGACCTATCCGGTGTGGTCCGTGCTCTACGCGGCGCTCGTCCAGGGCTTCCCGTTCCAGCCCGCGCTCCTCGCCGCCATCGCCGTCACCATCGCCGGGGCCGCGGTGGTCGCCCGCTACGGCGTGCTCGATCCGGACGAGACGGGCGCCTCCCGCGGGCCGGTCGTCCTCCTCGCCCTCGCGGCAGCGATCCTCTTCGTCGCCTCGCTGTACCTCGCCGGCCCGGCGGTCGCCGGGTCAAGCGCCCTCGGCGCGCTCGCGGTGGCGCGGATCGCGGGATGCCTCCTCATGATCGCCACGCTGCGCCACGGTGAGCGCACGCGCCGCGGGGTTCCGGTCGCCCTCGCCATGGCCGCGCTCGACGGCCTCGCGACGCTGCTCATCCTCATGGTCATCGGCCGGGCGGAAAGCGCGCTCGCCATCGTGGTCTCGGGTGCCTTCGGCGTCGTGACGGTGCTCCTCGGCCGCATCGTCCTCGGCGAGCGCGTGGTGCCGCTCCAGTGGGCCGGAATCCTGATGGCGATCGGCGGCGCGATCACCGTGAGCGCCATCGGCGCGTGAGGAGGCACCATGAAGAACGGCTCGACCCTCCACGACCGGCAGACGCGCCGGAGGCGCCACGCGATGCTGCCGAAGATGGCAGGGATCATGCGCGACGAGGCGATGGGAGCGACTGCACCGACGCTCTCGCCGGCACCACGCCCGGCGAGAAGATCACCGGCTGGCGCGAAGGGCGGCCGTGACGTCGGCCGCTGCGGCGATCCAGCCGAAGAGGTGCCCCTCGCTCGCGATGATGGCAAGCACCGCCTCGTGGAGCGAGGCGTCCTCGGTCGCGCAGGCGTCGGCGACCGTGAGGCAGGCAAATCCCCTGTCCACGGCCTCCCGCAGCGTCGAGTGAACGCAGCACTGCGTCGTCACGCCCGTCAGGAGAAGGTGCGTCACCCGCCGCGCGCGGAGCCTTTCCTCGAGGTCGGTGGCGAAGAATGCGCCGAAGCCCGGCTTGTCGATCACCGCCTCGCCTGGCGCAGGCGCGAGCTGGGGGACAATGTCGTGCCCCGCCTCGCCACGCACGAAGCGGCGGCCGAGCGGCCCCGGCTCGCCCACCGGAATGCCCGACGCCGCGTACTGCTCCCGCTTCGTCGGCGAGAGGTCGGAAAGGTCCGGGCGGTGCCCCTCCCGCGTGTGGACCACCATGAGGCCGGCCGACCGCGCAGCATCGAGCACCCCCCGCACGGTGGGCACGATGGCGGCGAGACGGGCGGTGTCGACGCCCGCGAGCCCGCTCGCCCCCTGCGGATCGAGGAAGTCGCGCTGCATGTCGATGACGAGAAGCGCTGTCGCGGCCGGATCGGCGCTGAAGGTGCGTCCGTGACGGCAGGGGATGGACAGAAGGGTGCTCACCACGCGAGCCTATGAGCGGCGGATCGTCCTCCGCAACCCCCACGCGAGCGAAAAGGGCGCTCGGGGGCGCGAAAATCCCCTTGCGGCACGAAACTTGCAGATGACGCGGCAAAGCTAGCGGCTAGGGTTCCGGCCTCCCAAAGGCGTCTGGTCCGAGAGCCGCCGCCTGCCCGTCAGCCACGGGGCAGGTACACGGCGGGACAAAAGCCCGGGAGGTCGATTGGTGCGGATCGCATCGGAGACCTCCGTTCGCCTTCCGCACGCACACCGAACGGAAGGACGAGCGATGCAATTCTCCCCCGAAGTCATCGAGGCCGCCAAGGCGCGCTACGCGGAGCTGAAGGCCGCCGGCCAGGCGGAAGGCGCCTTCGAGGCACGGCGCGACGCGACACCGGCGCCCGGAGCCATCCCGCAGGCGAGCGTCCTCGCCGCAGACACCATCCCCGGCGGCTGGTACTGGCACGGCATCGTGCGCGCCGGCGAGATGCTCTCGGTCGACAACACCAGCGGCAACGAGGGCGTCCCGCTCCTCCTTTGGAACGCGCACGACCCGTCCGAGCGCCTCAACCCGGCGGACACGGTGAAGGTCCAGTGGACCGCCGCCATCGGCCGCGGCCGCGTCCTCCTCTCCGACATGGGCCGCGCCATGGCCTCCGTCGTCGGCGGGCCGGAGGGGATGATCGACTGCCTCTCGGGCGTGTCGACGCCCCATTCGAACGCGCTGAAATACGGCGACGGAACGCTGCCCGCCGCCTCCGTCCACTTCCTGCGCGCGGGCGCCAAGCACGGGCTCGGCAAGCGCGACGTCGGCCCCGCGATCACCCTCTTCGCGCCCGTGCGCGTCGGCCCGGACGGGGCGCTCGGCTGGGACGGGGAGACGCGCCTTTCTGCCCGCATCGACCTTCGCGCCGAGATGGACCTCATCGCCGCCCTCTCCAACACGCCGCATCCGCTGTCGCCGTCGGCCTCCTTCGCCCCGCAGCCCGTGACGGTCACCGTCTGGCGCGCCGACCCGCCGGGCATCGACGACCTGTGCCGCACGGCCACTCCCGAGGCCGCGCGCGCCTTCGACAACACCGCCGCCATGCGCACCGGAGGCGCCCGATGAGCCCGCGCGATCCCGCCGGCGCAACGCGCCACCACGTCGCCGCCACCACGGGCTGGTCGGGGCTGATCCGCAAGGGCGGCGCCATCCGCATCGTGGACCTTCAGGGCCGGCAGGCGGTGGACACCCTCTTCTACAGCGCCGCCGACACTGCCGAGCGCTACAGCGCGCAGGACACCCTCCAGGCGGCCCGCCACGCCTACGTCGGCCCCGGCACGCGCCTTCTCTCCAACGACGGCAACCTGATGCTCACCGTCACCCACGACACGGTGGGCCGGCACGACACCTCGGCGGGCGCCTGCTCGGTGGAATCGAACACCGTGCGCTTCGGCCACGAGACGCGCCACCTCCACGCCTGCCGCGAGAACTTCGTCTCGGAGGGGGCGCGCTGGGGCCTCATGAAGCGGGACATCGTCGCCAACATCAACTTCTTCATGAACGTGCCCATCGAGCCGGACGGCAAGCTCGCCATCGTCGACGGCCTGTCCGAGCCCGGCCACTTCGTGGAGCTCGAGGCGGCGATGGACGTGATCTGCCTCATCTCCAACTGCCCGCAGATCAACAACCCCTGCAACGGTTTCGACCCCACCCCGGTGGAAGTCCTCGTCTGGGAGCCGTGATGCGGACCGTCCTCGTCGCGAACCGGGGCGAGATCGCCTGCCGCATCATCCGCACGCTGCGCCGCATGGGGCTCCGCTCGGTCGCCGTCCACTCGGACGCGGACCGTCATGCCGCGCACGTCGCGATGGCGGACGCGGCGGTCCGGCTCGGCCCCCCACCCGCCGCCGAGAGCTATCTCGACGTCGATGCCATCCTCGCCGCGTGCGCCGCGGAAGGCGTCGACGCCGTCCATCCCGGCTACGGCTTCCTGTCGGAAAACGCCGCCTTCGCCGAGCGCCTCGCGGCGGCCGGCATCGCCTTCGTCGGCCCGCGGCCAGAGCACATCCGCCTCTTCGGCGAGAAGCACTCGGCGCGGGAGGCGGCGCGCGCGGCGGGGGTCCCGCTCCTGCCAGGAAGCGGCCTCGTCGAGACGCTGGACGCCGCGCGCGCCGAGGCCGACCGCATCGGCTATCCCGTCATGCTGAAGTCGACGGCAGGCGGCGGAGGCATCGGCCTCCAGCTCTGCCGCACGGCGGAGGAGCTGCCCGATCTCTACGAGCGCGTGCGCCGCTCGGGCGAGGCGAGCTTCGGGGACGGCCGCCTCTTCCTTGAGCGCTTCGTGGAGCGCGCCCGCCACGTGGAGGTGCAGATCTTCGGCGACGGGCGCGAGGTGGTCGCCATCGGCGAGCGGGACTGCTCCCTCCAGCGGCGCAACCAGAAGGTCTTCGAGGAGACGCCAGCGCCCCGCCTCCCCGAGACGACCCGCGCGGCGCTCCTCGAGGCCGCCGCAGCCCTCGGCCGCTCCGTCGGCTACGTCTCGGCCGGAACGGTCGAGTTCATCCACGACCCGGACGCGGACGCCTTCTCGTTCCTCGAGGTCAACACGCGCCTCCAGGTGGAGCACCCCGTCACCGAGGCCGTCACAGGCATCGACCTCGTCGAGTGGATGATCCGCGCCGCCGCCGGCACGCTCGACCTGTCCGCCGAGCGGATCGAGGCGCGCGGCCACGCCATCGAGGCCCGCGTCTACGCCGAGGACCCGGCGCAGGGCTTCCGCCCCTCCTCCGGTCGCATCACCGGCGTCACGTGGCCGGAGGGCGCGCGCATCGACGGCTGGGTGGCGCCGGGGACGGACGTGCCGCCGCACTACGACCCCCTCCTTGCGAAGGTGATCGTCCACCGCGAGACACGCGAGGAGGCGGTGGCCGCCCTCGCACAGGCGCTCTCGACGGCCCGCATCCACGGCATCGCCACCAACCTCGACTACCTCGCCGAGGTCGCCGCCTCGCCGGCCTTCGCCTGCGGCGACGTCTCCACCCGCGCCCTCGCGACCTTCACCCACCACCCGCGCACTGTGGAGGTGGTCGCGCCGGGGATGCAGTCAACGCTCCAGGACTGGCCGGGCCGCCTGGGCCTCTGGCACGTGGGCGTCCCCCCCTCCGGGCCGATGGACGCCTTCTCCCACCGCCTCGCCAACGCCGTCGTCGGCAACGCGCCGGACGCGGCCGCCCTCGAGATGACCCTCTCCGGGCCGACGCTCCGCTTCCGCACGCCCGCCGTGGTGGCCCTTGCCGGCGCCGACATGGGGGCGACGCTGGACGGGGTGCCGCTGCCCCTCCTCACGCCCGTGGAGGTCGCCGCCGGCGCGACGCTCGCCGTCGGAACCGCGAAGCGCGGCCTGAGGGGCTATCTCGCGGTGCGCGGCGGGTTCGACGCGCCGGTGATCCTCGGCAGCCGCTCCACCTTCACGCTCGGCGGCTTCGGAGGGCACGCGGTCGGGGCGCTCCGAGCGGGCGACGTCCTGCGCCTCGCCCACGCCCCGGCGCCCCGCGCGCCGAAAGCCGCCCCCGAGGCCGCGCCGCAGATCGGGAGCCACTGGACCCTCGGCGTCCTCGCCGGCCCCCACGGCGCGCCGGACTTCTTCACGCCCGAGGACATCGCGATGCTCCTCGCCGAGCCCTACACGGTGGGCGTCAACAGCGCGCGCACCGGCGTCCGCCTCGAGGGGCCGAGGCCCCGCTTCGCGCGGGCGGACGGAGGCGAGGCGGGCCTCCACCCGTCCAACATCCACGACAACGCCTACGCCGTCGGCGCGGTGGACTTCACCGGCGATATGCCGATCCTCCTCGGCCCGGACGGCCCGAGTCTGGGCGGCTTCGTCTGCCCCTTCGTCGTGGCGCGGGCGGAGATGTGGAAGCTCGGCCAGCTTCGCCCCGGCGACACAGTGCGCTTCGCCCTCGTCGACCTTGCCGAGGCCGAGGCGCGCCACGAGGCCGCCGAGGCCGCCATCGCCACCCTGTCGCGGCTCGAGGCGCCGGCCGTCGCCCGCCCGGCGGCGCGGGAGGACGCCATCCGCCTCGCCCGCCCCGACAGGCCGATCCCCGTCACCTACCGCCGGCAGGGCGAGGACAGCCTCCTCGTGGAGTTCGGCGAGAACGTCCTCGACCTTGACCTTCGCGTGCGGGTCCACGCGCTGATGGAGCGGATCGCCGCAGAGCGCATCCCGGCGCTCGTCGATCTCACGCCGGGCATCCGCTCCCTCCAGCTCCACTACGACGGCACAGCCCTTCCCGAGCCGCGCCTTCTTGCGATGGTGGATGCCATGGAGCGCGATCTGCCCGCGCCGGAGGAGACGCGCGTCCCCTCCCGCATCGTCCACCTGCCGCTCGCGTGGGACGACGGCGAGACGCGGCTCGCGACGGAGCGCTACAGGGCGAACGTGCGGCCCGATGCGCCGTGGTGCCCTTGGAACATCGAGTTCATCCGCCGCATCAACGGCCTCGACAGCGTGGAGGACGTGCAAAGGATCGTCTTCGGCGCGGACTATCTCGTCTACGGCCTCGGCGACGTCTACCTCGGCGCGCCAGTCGCGACGCCGCTCGACCCGCGCCACCGCCTCGTGACGACGAAGTACAACCCCGCGCGGACATGGACGCCGGAAAACGCCGTCGGCATCGGCGGGGCGTATCTGTGCATCTACGGCATGGAGGGGCCGGGCGGCTACCAGTTCGTCGGCCGCACGCTCCAGGTGTGGAACACGTTCCGCCAGACGAGCGCGTTCCGGGACGGCGTCCCCTGGCTCCTGCGCTATTTCGACCGCATCCGCTTCCTTCCCGTCTGCGAGGCGGAGCTCCTCGAGATGCGCGAGGGCTTTCCGTTCGGCGCCGTCGACATCGCCATCGAGGACGGGATCCTCGACGTCGGCGCCGAGCATCGGCGTCTCGCCGCGGCGGCGGGCGAGATCGCAGCGTTCCGCGCCCGCCGTGAGGCCGCCTTCGCCGAGGAGCGGGCGCGGTGGGAGGCGGCCGGCCTCGACCTTCCCGCCGATCCGCCGCCCGCAGCCTCTCCCGCCGCCGTGCCCGACGGGGTGCGCACTGTCGATGCGACGGTCTCCGGCGTCGTCTGGACGGTGCGCGTGGCGCCGGGGGACCTGGTGGCGCCCGGCGACGTCCTCGTGGTCCTGGAGGCGATGAAGATGGAGATCGCCGTGGAGGCGAGCGTCGGGGGCCGGGTGGGCGAGATCCTCGTCGGCCCTCGCGACACCGTGGGCGCCGGCGACCCTCTCCTCACCCTTCTGGACGACGGGGTCGCGGCGGAAGCGCGTGCCCGGGCTGGTCAGTCGTAGCGGACCTCCACGGTGCCGATCCCGCCGAAGGAGACGACGATCGGCACCGCCCGCCGCCCCTTCAGGAGGCCGCAATAGGACCCTGTCGTCATGAACTGGCCCGCCCTCACGCCGGGGCCGAGCCGCAGGACGTTCGCAAGCTCCACGGCCGGCGCGAAGGGATCGTTGCGCGGATGGCCGCCGACGCCCTCGGCGAGGACCTCCTCGCCCGCGCTCACCCTGACGGGAAGGTCGACGAGATCCCTTTCCCGCCAGTCCTCGATCGGGCTTCCGGCAACGAAGCCGCCGTTCGCCATGAAGTCGGCCGCCTGGTCGAGGCGAGGCACCTCCGGATAGGAGGCGAAGCGGCTGTCGACGAGCTCGATCGCGGGGAAGGCCGTGCAGGCGGCGGCCACCTCGTCCGGCGTGTAGTCATCGTCCCGCGGCGGCAGGTCGGCGTGGAAGCGGAACGCGATCTCCGGCTCGACGCCGAGAAAGGGCACGCGCGCGGCCGGCACCGAAGCGGGCGAATCGAAGACGCGGCTCGCGAAGATGGCGGCGCGCAACAGCGTGCCCTCGCTCCAGGCGCCGACCTTGTAGCCCGCCACGGTCTCGCCGAGGGCGGCGAGAGCCGCGTCCTGGATCGCGAGCGCCTCGGCGGCGTCGCGCGGACGGCAGCGCTCCGGCAGACCGCCGAGCCGCTCTCCCGCGCGATGCGCCGTTACCAGAAGATCGACAGCTTCCTGCCGCGCCGTCTCGTCCATCGGGGGCTCCCTTCCTCGCCGTTGCGCCGATGTAGCACGGGAGAGCGACGGCGTGTCGGATCGAGGCCGTCCGCGGCATCGCCGTGCTGCATCCTCGATGCGGATTCGCCTATAAGCCTTGCGGGCGGCGAAAGGGGCGGGAATGGCGACTGAGGGCGGCGTCGGCGGGCGGGAGGCCGGGATCCCGAGGCGGTCCGCAAGGGGCAGATCCCTGGCCTGCGCGTTCCACCGTCGCCTCTGCGCTACCGACGCCGCGGCACGCCCGGTCCCTTCCGCCGCGGCGGTGTCCACGCGCACCCTCGCCGACCACGGGGCGACGCTCGCCCTCACCGACCACGGGGCGACGCTCGCCCTCGCGCGCGAGAAAGGGCGCTCCGCCACGGGCCGCTGCGGTGGCACCTCGCAGGCGAGGCGGACGGTCGACGAGGGCATCTCCGGCGCCTTCCCGCGGGGCCTCGCCGGCATCCTCGATCTCCGCGTGGAGGAATGCCGCGCGATGGAGGGGGCTGGATGAGCGCAATCCAAAGCCACGAGCGCATCGTCCGCCGCCCCCTCGCCGAGGATCTTGCCGTGCGCCTTCGCGAGCTCATCGCGAGCGGCGAGATGGCGCCGGGCGAGCGCATCTCGGAGCGCGCCCTGTGCGAGCGCTACGGCGTCTCCCGCACGCCACTGCGCGAGGCGCTCAAGATCCTCGCCCACGAGGGGCTGGTGACGCTGTCGCCGAACCGCGGCGCCACCGTCTCGAAGATCACGCTCGAGGACGTGGAAGAGGCCTTCCCCGTCGTCGCCGCCCTCGAGGCGCTGACGGGAGAGCTCGCGGCGCGCCTTGCGACCGGGGACGAGATCGCCGAGGCCCGCGCCCTCCACGAGAGGATGGCCGAGACGCTCGCCACCGGCGACCACGCGCGCTACTGGGCGCTCAACGACGCCTTCCACGCGCTCCTGTCGCAGGCGGCCCGCAATCGCGCGCTCGCCGAGACGAAGGCGCCGCTGGCGATGCGCCTCGCCCGCGCCCGCCGCCATGCGAGCCTCGACGAGGCGCGATGGCATGCCGCCGTCGCCGAGCACGGCGCGATCGTCGCCGCCCTCGAGGCCCGCGACGCCGCCCGCCTCGCATCCCTCCTGCGCGCCCACATCGACAACAAGCTCGCCGCCCTGCGCACGATGCTCGGCCGCTAGCTGGCGCCGGAACCTCGCGTCGTGCCGGCCGAAGCATGCCGGGCCGAAGGCGCGAGTTGCCAGCCCGTGAACGGGGTGCGCGCACTCCAACGGAGGCGCCCGCCGCCGAGGCCTCAGGCGAGGCCCTCCCGCTCGATCCGCTCGGCGAGGGCGATCACGGCGCCGACGTCCGCGATGCGCGTGCGGCCGGTGCCGAGGATGCGGCCGAGGGCGATGGCGCGCCGCTCGGCCTCGGCCCGCCGCGCCTCGTCGGCGATGGTCTCGAGGTCCTCCACGTGGGCGAGGCCCAGGATGCGGCGATGCATCTCCACGGCGCAGAAGCCGAGCGCGTCCACCCAGACGTCGCGCAGGAGCGCCTGCAGCGCAGCCTCCGACCCCAGGGGATCGCCCTGCCCCTCGTAGAGGCTCTGCGCGTAGAGGATGCCCCGCCGCTCCGTCCGCCAGAGCGCGGAGAACTCGGCCACGAAGGTCTCCCACGTCTCGCGCAGCGTCCCGAGGAGGAACGCGCGGTAGCCGTCGCGCTCGCCCGGCGCCGCCTCGTGGCCGGACTGGGCGAAGTAGCCGAGGAGATAGTTGGCGACGAGCATCCCGACGTCGAAGCCGAACGGGCCGTAGACGGCGAACTCGGGGTCGATCACCTGCGTGTCGTCGGCCGTCACCATGATGGAGCCGGAGTGGAGGTCGCCGTGCAGCATCGTCTCGGCCTTCGAGACGAACAGGTGCTTCATCTGCTGCGCGGCGATCCGCATCTCGCGGTCCGCCCTCAGCCGCGCGACGTCAGCCTCGAGCCCCGGCGTGTGCCGGTTCAGGGGCGCGTCGAAGTAGGGGTCGGTGAAGACGAGTGTCTCGGTGATGTCGGCGAGGGCGACGTTGCCGCAGAAGAGGGCGAGGTCGCGCCGCGCGTCGGGCGCGGGCATCGAGAGGTGCGATCCGCGGAACAGCGTGCGGGCGAGGAAGTGGCCCATGTGACGCCCGAGCCGCGGGTGGATGGTGCCGGCCACGATGCTGCGGCGCAGGATGACGTGGGGCGACAGGTAGCGCATCACGATGAGCGCCTGGTCCCGGTCGAAGTGGTAGACCTCGGGCACGCGGCCCGGATCGCGCTCGGCCTGGCGCACGAGGGCGTTGTGCTCGAAGAAGGCGCGCTCGAGCGGCAGCGGCCAGCTCTCGCCCACGAGGCGCACGTAGGGAAGCGCCTGCTTCACGACGACCGCACCCGCCGCAGAGGTCACGACGAAGACGAGGTTGAGGTTGCCGTCGCCCACCTCCTTCACCTGCCATGCGCCCGTGTCCGCGCCGAGGCGGGAGGTGAGCGCCGGGAGCCTTCCGAGCCGCTCGCGCAGCGTCTGCGGCGTCAGCGGGGTGTAGGCGGGGTGCGGCGTGTCGGCCATGGGGTTCGTCGCTTGCGGTCCGTGCCGGGAAGGCGCGCGCGGAGCGTGGCCTTTCGGCGCCTCCCCCGTTCCTCCCCGGCGCTCTCGTGTCGTCGGCGCCTGTCGTTCGACCGCCATCAGGCCGCAGACGGGCGGCGCTTGTCAAACCTGTGGGGACGGGGAAGCTGGAAGGCAGGTGGAGCGGGTGAAGGGAATCGAACCCTCGTCGTCAGCTTGGAAGGCTGCTGCTCTACCATTGAGCTACACCCGCGCGCCGACCCACACATACGCGCGAGGGGGCCGGCCGTCCAGACGGGCGTGGCGCTACTCGGCAGCGTCCGCCAGCGCCTCGGCGGAGATGAAGCCGCCCGACTGGTGGGACCACAGGCGCGCGTAGAGCCCGCCCGCCTCCACCAGCGCCACGTGGTTGCCCTCCTCGACGATCTGCCCCCGGTCGAGCACCACGAGGCGGTCGAGGGAGGCGATGGTGGACAGGCGGTGCGCGATGGCGATCACGGTCTTGCCCTCCATCAGCGCGAAGAGGCTCTCCTGGATCGCCGCCTCCACCTCAGAGTCCAGCGCGCTCGTCGCCTCGTCGAGGACGAGGATCGGCGCATTCTTCAGGAAGACGCGGGCGATGGCGATCCTCTGCCGCTGCCCGCCGGACAGCTTCACCCCCCGCTCGCCCACGTGCGCGTCGAAGCCCGTGCGGCCGTGAAGGTCGGAGAGGGTCTCGATGAACTCGAGTGCGTTCGCCCGCCGCGCCGCCTCCCGCACCTCCTCGTCCGTGGCGGACGGCCGCCCGTAGGCGATGTTGTCCCTGATCGAGCGGTGGAGGAGCGCGGGCTCCTGCGTGACGACGCCGATGGAGGCGCGCAGCGAATCCTGCGTGACGGCCGCGATGTCCTGACCGTCGATGAGGATCCGCCCCGCCTCGATGTCGTGGAGGCGAAGGAGGAGGTTCATGAGCGTCGTCTTGCCCGCACCCGACGGGCCGACGAGGCCGATCTTCTCCCCCGGCCGCACTGTGAGGTCGAGATGGTCGATCACCCCCGCGGCCTTGCCGTAGTGGAAGCGCACGCCCTCGTAGCGGATCTCGCCGCGGGTGACGACGAGCTCCTTCGCGTCCCGATCGTCCGTCACGGTCGGCGGCCTCGAGAGCATCTCCTTGCCGTCCTCGATGGTGCCGATGGCCTCGAACAGCATGGTCATCTCCCACATGACCCAGTGGGAGAGGCCGTTGAGGCGCAGGACGAGCGTGATGGAGATGGCGAGCGCGCCGAGGGTGATCGTCCCGCCGAGCCAGAAGGAGATGCCGAGGAAGCCGATGGAGAACAGCAGGAGCGCGTTGAGGACGTAGTTCACCACGTTGAACATCGTGATGAGCCGCATCTGCCGGTAGACCGTGCCGAGGAACTCGTCCATCGCGATGCGCGCATAGTCCCTCTCCCGCTTCGCGTGGGAGAAAAGCTTCACCGTCTGGATGTTGGTGTAGCTGTCGACGATGCGGCCCGTCATGGTGGAGCGCGCGTGCGCCTGCTCCTCGGCGATCCTGCCGAGCCGTGGGACGAAGTAGGCGAGCGAGGCTCCGTAGGCCGCGGCCCACACGAGCATCGGCACCATGAGGCGCCAGTCCGCCTGCGCGGCCACCATCACGGTGCCGACGAAGAAGGCGGTCACGTAGGCGAACACGTCGAAGAAGCGGATCACCATGTCGCGCACGGCGATGGAGGTCTGCATGACCTTCGTCGCGATGCGGCCGGCGAACTCGTCGGCGAAGAAGCTCATGGGCTGACGCAGGAGGTGCCTGTGCGTCATCCAGCGCACGAGCATCGCATGGTTGCCAGCGATGGTCTGGTGCAGGACCGTCGACTGGAAGAGGACGAGCGTCGGCAGGCCGACGAGGATCGCGAGGCCGACGAGGACGAGCGTCGTCCATTCCTCCTCGAGGAAGGTCGACGGGTCGCGCTCCGCGAGCCAGTCCACCAGAGTCCCGAGGAAGCCGTAGAGGAGCGCCTCGCCGAGGCCGATCGCGACGGAGAGAAGCCCCATGAGGAGGACGAACGGCCACACGTCGCGCGTGTAGTGCCACACGAAGCCCGTGAAGCCGCGCGGCGGCGTCTGTGGCTCGCGGACCGGATAGGGGTCCACGAGACGCTCGAATCGTCTCAGCATCTGCGCTCCTCGCTGACGCGGTCCCGGGGGGCGATGCCACGCCCCGGACACGTCCGCACGTTGTCGCGGCGAGCCGCCCCGCCCGGACAGAGGGCCTTGCCGGCTCGAACCCTTGCTTCGGATCACGGGACGCCGACGAGCGGCGCGGAGGCGTGCATATAACGCTGCACGGGGCGGAAGGCGAATGAAGCTTTCGTGGCGCACCGGCGGCCTTACGCCGCCGCGGGCATCCCTGCCATCCGCCTCGAGGCGGCCCTATGCCGCCGCGGGCATCCCTGCCATCCGTCTCGAGGCGGCCCTATGCCGCCGCGGGCATCCCTGCCGTGCGCCTCGAGGCGGCCCTATGCCGCCGCGGGCATCCCTGCCATGCGCCTTGCGACCGTCTCCAGGGGCGCGCCCGCCACGACGTCCGCCACGTCCCGGCCGGAGAGGGCGCCGAACTTGAAGCCGTGGCCCGAGCAGGCCGACACGGCGAGGCCCCGCCCGAAGGCGCCGAGGACGAACCTCTGGTCCGGCGCGAGGGTCCAGTAGTTGGCCTGTCCCCAGCGGATGGCGAAGCGGTCGATGGCGCGGAAGCGGCCGGCGTAGAGGGCGAGGACGCTGCGCATCTCCTCGTCGGTGATGGTGCGGCGCGCTGCCGTCTCGTCGATCTCGCCGAGGTGGCCCGCGCCGAACTTCGCAGGCAGCCCCTTCACCGGCGCGACGCCCCACAGCTCCTTGCCGCCGCCGAGCTCCGTCCAGGAGGGTGCGCCCGCCCACGCCTCGGCAAGGTCTTCGGGCGGCTCCGCGTAGACGATGAGCGAGCGGTTCGGGACGAGCGTGCCGTGCAGGTCCGGCACGAGGCGCGCCGTCTCGACGCCGGCGGCCACGACGAGCCGCTCGCCCGCGAGCGTGCGCCCGTCGCGCAGCCGCACCGTCCCCGCCTCGAGATCCAGCGCGTCCACGCGCGCGTGCTCGACGATGACGACGCCGGCCGTGCGCAGGACGTCCGCAAGGTCGGCCATGATGCGGTTCGCCATCAGCGCGCCGCCCTCGGACAGCAGCGCATAGGCGACGTTCGCCGCCTCCACGAACGGAAAGCGCCGGGCGATGGCGGCGATCCCGTCGATCCGCTCGAACGGGACGCCGTGCCGCTCCATCGTGATGCGGGAGCGGTCCGTCCAGTCGCCCGCCTCCTGGCTGAGAGCGAGGATGCCCGTGGCGGCGTAGTAGCGGTCCTCGCCGCCCGGAAGGTCCGCCCACATGGTGCGCCAGGCCTCGTAGGCCTCCCGGATCCTGAGGGTGTAGCCGTCGCTGTCACCGTAGGTGACGCGGATGAGGCGGTGATGGTCGCAGGAGGATGCGAGCGGGTTCGGCACCGGGCCGCGCTCCACCACCGTCACGCTCACCCCGGCCTTTGCGAGGAAGTAGGCGGTGGAGAGGCCGACGATGCCGCCGCCGACGATGAGAACGTCGCCCCGCCCCTGCGATGCCACTGCCGCCGACCTTGTCGCCGCCATGCGCGCCTCCCTGCCAGAGCGTCCGACGGTAGCCGGACGGGGGGCAGGCAGGCAACGCCATCCCCGTCGTGCGCCGCGAGGCGGCGGGGGACGACGGCCCCCTCGCCTACTCGGCCGCGAGGAGCCAGGGCTCCCTTTCCAGTGCCTCCTTCTCGCGCCCGTCGTCCTCGGGGGCGCCGGTGCGGCGGGCCGCGATCTGCGCGAGCTGGGCGAGGAGAGCGGCACGCCGCCGCGCCGCGGCCTCCCGGTTCGCGTCCTTCACCGGCCCGTAGCCGCGCACTGTGGAGGGCGTGCGCGCGATCTCGCACAGGAGGCCGTAGGGCGCGCGCCCCACCTCGGCAGCGACGCGCACGAGATCGGCCAGCGTCTCCTCCACGAGCGCCCTCTCCGCCCGCCTCTCGGCGGTGCGGCCGAACGGGTCCGCCCAGGTTCCCCTGAGGCGCTTCATCCGCGCGAGGAGGCGGAAGGCGGTGAAGATCCACGGGCCGAACGCCCGCTTCTTGGGCCGCCCCGTGGCGGGGTCGATCCGCGAGATCATCGGCGGCGCCAGCATCACGCGGATCCGCGAAGGATCCTCGAACGTCGCCCTCAGGGCCCGCTCGTAGCCGGGGTCGGCGTAGAGGCGCGCCACCTCGTACTCGTCCTTGTAGGCCATCACGCGGTAGAGGCTTTCGGCCGCGAGGCGGGTCAGGCGCAGCCCCTCCTGCCCGCGCGCCTCGTCCGCCCGGCGCACCTCCGCGATGGCCTCGCGGAAGCGGTCGGCATAGGCGGCGTCCTGGTAGGCCTCGAGCTCTGCGGCGAGGAAGTCGATCCGCTCGCCGAGCGGCATCTCCCGCACGCGCCGTCGCTCGCCGACGGCCTCGGTCACGGCCTCGGGCCGCACCGCGAGGACGCGGCCCGCACGGAATGCTGCGAGGTTCTTCTCCGTCGCGGCGCCGTTGAGGCGGATCGCGGTCTCGATGGCCTCCGCCGAGAGCGGCAGCCCGCCCGACTGGAACGCGACACCCACGAGAAGCATGTTCATGAAGATCTGGTCGCCGAACAGCCGCTCGGCGACGTGCGCGGCGTCCACCGGGACCAGCCGCGCAGCCCCCTCGGCGAGGGTCCTCCTCATGCGCCCCTCGTCGAAGGACTGGACGCGCTTCATGACGAACTCGGCCGTCGGCTGGACCTTGGTGTTGACGATGCCGAGCGTTCGGGCGGGCGAGAGCATGGCGAGGCTCTCGGCATTGCAGGCGACCAGCATGTCCGAGGCGATCAGCGTGTCGAGCGAGCCCGTCGGCACGCGCGGGCCGCAGATCTCACCATCGGCCGCTGCGAAGCGCACGTGGCTCGTCACGGGACCGTTCTTCTGGGCCAGCCCCGTCATGTCGAGGGTCGACGCGGTGATCCCGTCGACGTGGCCCGCCATCGCGAGGATCGCGCCGACGGTCGTGACGCCGAAGCCGCCGATGCCGGTGATGAGGACGTTGCGGGTCGTCTCGAGGGAGGGGCGCTCGGGCGCGGGAAGCTCCGCCACGAGGCGGTCCACGTCGAAGGCGACGGCGTCCGCCTTCCTGAGGGCGCCCCCCTCCACCCACGCGAAGGACGGGCAGAACCCCTTCACGCAGGAATAGTCCTTGTTGCAGGTGGACTGGTTGATGACGCGCTTCTCGCCGAACTCGGTCGCGAGCGGCTCCACGGAGATGCAGTTGGACTGGACCGAGCAGTCGCCGCAGCCCTCGCACACGCGCTCGTTGATGAAGAGGCGCTTCGGGGGATCCTCGAAGGCGCCCTTCTTGCGGCGGCGGCGCTTCTCGGCGGCGCAGGTCTGGTCGTAGACGATGGCGGACACGCCCGGGAAGGCGGAAAGCTCTTCCTGGATGCCCGGCAGGTGGTCCCGGTGATGGACCGGCACGCCCGGCGCCACGTCCCGCCGGCCCTCGTAGAGCTCGGGCCGCTCGGTGACGACGACGATGCGCTCCACCCCCTCCGACGCGAGCTGGCGGGTGATGGCGGGCACCGTCACAGGCCCCTCGAGGGGCTGGCCGCCTGTCATCGCGACGGCGTCGTTGAACAGGATCTTGTAGGTGATCGGCACCTTCGCGGCGACCGCCTGGCGGATCGCGAGGATGCCGGAGTGATGGTAGGTCCCGTCACCGAGGTTGACGAAGACGTGGGCGTCGCGGCTGAAGGGCGCCTGGCCGACCCACGGCACCCCCTCACCGCCCATGGCGATCTGCCCGTCGGTGGTGTTGCCGTTGATCTCCGTCATGGCGTGGCAGCCGATGCCGGGCATGGCGCGCGCCCCCTCAGGCACCTTCGTGGAGGTGGAGTGGGGGCAGCCCGAGCAGAAGTAGGCCGTGCGCTGGCCGCCCTCGGCGTGTCCGCCCGCCCAGGCCGCGCGCTCCACCATCGCGCGGGCGACGGCCTGCATCGCCTCGTCCTCATCCGCGCCGGGGAGGACCTGAAGGAGCGCCTGGACGATGTCCATCGGCTTCAGTTCGAGGACGTCGTGGAGGAAGGCCTCGCCGTCCGGCCGGCGCTTGCCCCACACCTGCGGCCGCTGCCCGTCGGGAAGCGCGTAGAGGGCGTCCCTGATCTGCGGCTCCAGGAAGGCGCGCTTGTGCTCCACCACGACGATGCGCTCGCGCCCGCGGGCGAAGCGGCGCAGCGACACCTCGTCGAGCGGCCAGGGCATCGCCACCTTGTAGACGGCGATGCCGAGCGCGCGCGCCCGCGCATCGTCGATGCCGAGAAGGTCGAGCGCCTGGAGAAGGTCGTGATGGGCCTTGCCCGTCGTGACGAAGCCGAAGCGGGCGCGCTCGGACCCGAAGCGCACGCCGTCGAGGCCGTTGGCGCGCGCGTAGGCCTTGGCGGCCGGCAGGCGCACCGTGCGCAGGAGCCTCTCCGTCTCGAGACGGTTGCCGAGGAGGAGGACGCGGTTCAGGTCGTGCTCGCGGCGCGGATCGTCCGCCTCGGGCAGGACGAAGGAGAGGCGGGCGGGGTCGACGCTCACGAGGCCCGACGCGTCCATGGTGTCGGCGACGCAGACGATGCCCGTCCAGTTGCCGGCAAAGCGCGACAGGGCGATCCCGTGGAGACCGTAGTCCAGCACCTCCTGGAGGTCCGCCGGGTGGAGGAACGGCATCTCGAAGTGCTGGAGGGCGAACTCGGACGTGGCGGGCAGGATGGAGGACTTGCCGAGCGGATCGTCGCCGCACAGGGCGAGCGCGCCGCCGTGGCGGGCCGTGCCCGAGGCGTTCGCCTGCCTCAGCACGTCTCCTGCCCGGTCGACGCCCGGCGCCTTGCCGTACCAGATGCCGACGACACCGTCATAGTCGGAGCCCTTGCCGTGGAGGCCGACCTTCTGCGTGCCCCAGACGGCGGTGGCGCCGAGCTCCTCGTTCACCCCGGCCCGGAAGTGGATGTCGAGGGGGCCGAGGCGCCGTGCGTTGCGCACGAGCTCCTGGTCGAGCCCGCCGAGGGGCGAGCCGCGATAGCCCGAGAAGAAGGCGGCCGTCTTCAGCCCTGCGGCCTCGTCCATCCGCCGCTGGTCGATGGCGATGCGCACGAGCGCCTGGATGCCGGTCATGTAGACCCGGCCCCGATCGAGCTCGTACCTGTCGCTCAGCGAGACGTTGCGAGTCATGGTGCCGGCCCTCCGCCTCTGGGTGGACTGGTGGTGCTGCTCAGGTGAGGAAAATGTCGCGAATTGCGCGCACTTTCCATGCTATTTTTGGCCAATCGACGCGAATGTGAGCGAGATCACACTCCCATGCCGGCGGATAGCGAAAAAAATACCCTCGACACGACCGACCTCAGAATCCTGGCGGAAATGCAGGAGGACGCCTCACGGTCGGTCGCCGACATCGCGGCGGCCGTCGGCCTCAGCCAGACGCCCTGCTGGCGCCGCATCAGGAGGATGCGCGAGCAAGGCGTGATCCGGCGCGTGACGGCCCTCGTCGACCGCGAGGCCGTCGGGCTCACGTTCACGTCCTACGCCTTCGTGAAGCTTGCGATGCCGAGCCGGGCGAACATGGAGCGCTTCGACCGCCTCGTCGGCATCTGGCCCGAGGTGGTGACGTGCGAGCGCGTCACCGGCGCCGTCGACTACCTCATCAAGGTGGTCGCCGCCGACATCCGCGAGTACGATGCGTTCCTGCGCGAGAAGCTCCTCGACTGCGACCTCGTGAGCGACGTGCAGTCGCGCATCGTCGTGTCCACGGTGAAGGACACGACGGCGCTTCCCCTCGGGTGATGACGGGCGGCCCGGGCGCTGCCGGGCGCCCGCAGGCTCACCCGGTCAGTCGATCTCGTCGATCACCGCCTCGAGGGTGGAGAACATTTCGTCCACCTGCTCCTCGCTGACGATGAGCGGCGGCGACAGGGCGATGATGTCGCCCGTGACGCGCACCATCAGCCCCTTGTCGAAGGCGCGCCAGATGGCCTCGTAGCCGCGCGCCCCCGGCGCACCCTCCCGCGGCGCGAGCTCGACGGCGCCGACGAGGCCGAGATTGCGGATGTCGACGACGTTGCGGCGCTCGCGCAGGCGATGGATGCGCTCCTCCCACGCCGGCGCGAGGGCGGCGGTGCGGGCGAACAGCCCCTCCTCCTCGTAGGTCTCCAGCGTCGCGAGCGCCGCGGCGCAGGCGAGCGGATGGCCAGAGTAGGTGTAGCCGTGGAAGAACTCGATGAGCGGGCCGCCGTTGTCCGTCACCGTGCGGTAGATCTCGTCGGACACCACGGCGGCGCCCATGGGAACGGTGGCGTTGGTGATCCCCTTGGCAAGCGTCATGATGTCGGGCGTCACGCCGAAGAACTCGGCCCCCGAGGGCGCGCCGAGGCGGCCGAACGCGGTGATCACCTCGTCGAAGATGAGGAGGATTCCGTGGCGGTCGCAGATGCTGCGCAGGCGCTCAAGGTAGCCCTGCGGCGGGAGGAGGACGCCGGTCGATCCCGCCATCGGCTCGACGATCACCGCCGCGATGGTGGACGCGTCGTGGAGGGCGACGAGACGCTCCAGATCGTCCGCGAGCTCGGCGCCGTGGGCCGGGCAGCCGCGGGAGAAGCGGTTCTCGGGGAGGTGGGTGTGGCGGATGTGGTCGACCGGGTGGACCTGTGCGCCGAACGCCGCGCGGTTCTTCACGATTCCGCCGACGGCCGTCCCCCCGAAGCCCGACCCGTGATAGCCCCGCTCGCGACCGATGAGCCGGACGCGCTGCCCCTCACCGCGGGCGCGATGGTAGGCGAGCGCGATCTTGAGCGCCGAATCCACCGCCTCGGAGCCGGAGTTCGCGAAGAAGACGTGGTCGAGCCCGGCCGGCATCATCTGCGCGATGCGCGACGCGAGGGTGAAGGCCTTCGGGTGGCCGAACTGGAAGCTCGGCGCGAAGTCGAGCTCGGCCACCTGCCGCTGCACGGCCTCCACGATGCGCGGGCGCGCGTGGCCGGCGTTGACGCACCAGAGTGCCGCGGTCCCGTCGAGGATCAGCCGCCCGTCGTCGGCGACATAGTGCATGTCCTTCGCAGACACGCACATGCGCGGCCGCTCCCGGAACGCCTTGTTGGCCGTGTAGGGCATCCAGAAGCCTGACAGGTCGTTCGGACGGGTGACGCGGGCATCCATGGCTGGCCTCCGGAGGGCTCGAAATGGCGGCGGCGGGGCGCCGATCCGCCGTGATAGCATCATGAGGCGCCCCCGTCAGCGCCGCGGCGACGGCGGGCGCCGGAGGTGGCGCGGGGCGTCAGGCGGGGACGAGGGCCGGGCCGCCTGCGAGCAGCGCGCGCGTCTCCCCGGCGGTCAGCGCGGCGCGCTTCTCCTCGGGGGTCGCCACCAGCGCGGCGGCCGCGGCGGCAGCGTAGGGGGCGGCCTCGGCGACCGTGTCGCCGGCCGCGAGCCTCACCGCGAGCGCGCCGCAGAAGGCGTCCCCCGCACCGTGGGCCGACACGACGGCGACATTGTGGGCGGGCAGGGCGTGGACGACGCCGCCCTCGGCGAGGGCAAGACCCGCCGCCCCGGCCGTCACCACCACCGCCGGCGCGCGCGGGGCGAGGACGCGGGCCGCCTCGACGGCGCTTTCAAGGTCGCTCACCGGAGCCGCGCCGAAACCCTCCGCCTCGACGGCGTTCACCACGAGGACGTCCGTCAGGGCGAGAAGCGCCTCGTCCACGGGAGCGACGGGCGCGGCGTTCCACACGACCTTCGCGCCTCCCCGTCGCGCCACTTCCGCAGCGGCCCGGTTCGCCTCCGCAGGTACCTCGTTCTGGAGCGCGAGCACTGCCGCGCCAGCCACCATCCCGGCAGCCACGCCCGCAATGGAGGCCGCGTCCATGGCGGCGTTGGCGGCCGGCACGAAGACGCCCCGATAGTCCCCGTCCGCCTCCAGAAGGGCGACGGTGACGCCCGTGCGCGCGCCGACCCGCATCACGGCGGAGGCGTCGACGCCGCGGGCGAGGAGGTTCTCCACCAGAGCGTCGCCGAAGACGTCCCGGCCGACGGCGCCGACCATGGCGACGGCGGCGCCGTGGCGGGCGGCCTCGATGGCCTGGTTGCCGCCCTTCCCGCCGCACTTGGGCGCCCAGTCCGCTGCGGGCGCCGTCTCGCCCTGCCGCGGCACCCGCGCGCCCTCGATGAGGATGTCGTAGTTGAGGCTGCCCACGACGGCGATGGTGGCGCGGGCGGGGGTCGATGCGTCGCTCATGGCGCGATCATTCGCCCGCGGCCGGCGGGCCGTCAACGCTCGCTGACGGATGCGACCCGTGCTCCCCCCTCGGGGAGTTGCAAGGGTTCCGGAATTGCCGGTCCAGCACGTGCGCCGGAAGCCCTTCGGCGGGGCGCCCTTGTAGGCGCATGGTTCTCCATGGCGCGCCTCGGGAAGGCCGGTCGTCCGCAGGGACGATCCGCTCGATCTGGAGGAGATCACGCGAGCGTCGGGCAGGCCCCCGCAGCGGGCGCGGCAAAGCGCGCGCGAACCAGGCGGCGCCGGAGGCGTTTCCTGCCCGATGACCGCCAGGACGTCGCCCGTGAAGGACCCGCCACCGACGACGGCACCCGAACGCCTTTCCCTCGGCGACACACTCGCCTTCGGATGGCGCGTCTTCCTGCCGACGTTCGCCAAGGGGCTGATGATCCGGCGGCCGCGCGTCGTGTCGTACGTGGCGCGGCACGATCTCGACGGGCGGGCGGTGAGGGAGATGGCGCGTCTCGCCGCGGCGTACGGCGGCAGGCCGGTGCGCCTCGCGATCCCGTTCCGCACGCAAGTCCTCGTCCTGTCGGCTGACGACGTTGCCCGTGTCCTCGCGGACGCGCCAGACCCCTTCTCGCCGGCGACGCGGGAGAAGGCGGCCGCCCTCGGCCACTTCGAGCCGGCCGCCTCGCTGATCTCGACCGGCGAGGCGCGCACCGTCCGCCGCCGCTTCAGCGACGACGTCCTCGAGAGCGACCGGACGAGGCACTCCATGGCGGAGCCATTCCTGAGGGTCGTGCGCGAGGAGGCCGCGGCGCTCGCGGCGCCGGACGGTTTCGGCTGGCACGCCTATCGCGAGGCCTGGGCGCGGGCGGTGCGCCGCATCGTCCTCGGCGACGGAGCGCGGCACGACGAGAGGCTGACGGAGGATCTCGACTCCCTGAGACGCGCGGGCAACTGGCTCTACCTCCATCCCCCCCGCCGCAGGCTCCTTCGCCGGATGCTGGAGCGGCTCGAGGCGCACCTGGCGCGTGCGGAGCCCGGAAGCCTCGCCGCGCGCGTCGCCGCCCGCAAGCCCGTGCCCGGCGAGGCGACGGCGCAACAGGTCACGCACTGGCTTTTCGCGTTCGATGCGGCCGCCATCGCCGGCATCCGCGCACTCGCCCTTCTCGCGACGCATCCCGCGGCGCTCGCAAGCGCGCGCGCCGAGGCCGCCCCCTCGGGCCCCGGCCCCTTCCTGCGCGGCGCCATCCTGGAGGCCCTCCGCCTCTACCCGACGACGCCCCTCATCCTGCGCGAGACGACGCGTGAGGCGACGCTTTCCGGCGCCACCCTCCCCGCCCGCGCCGGCGTTATCATCTACGCCCCCTTCGTCCACCGCGACGACGCCCTTCCGGAGGCCCATGTGTTCGCGCCGCAGATCTGGCTTCCGGGCGGCGTTGCGCGGGTGCGGCCGTTCGTTCCCTTCGGCGGCGGGCCGGCGCTTTGCCCGGCGCGCCATCTCGTGCCGATGCTCGCGGCGGACATGGTGCGCGAGGTGATCGCCTCGCGTGTGGAGCTCGTGGCGGGGGACGTGCCGGGTCCCGGGCGGCCCCTTCCGGCGACGCTCGACCACGGCGCCCTGCGCTTCCGCCTCTCTCCGCGTCCCCCCGCCGCCGCTGTGCGACAGGCGCTCCTTCCGCAGGCGGGGAGCTGACGGTCAGGAGCGCCCGCATCAGGTAGGTGTGGAGCCGAGAGAGCCCTCGACGCGGCAGGCGGCGCCGAGCTTCGTGCAGGCCGTCCGGTCCACCTCCGTCACGAGAGGCTCGCCGACGAAGGCGGGAGACGATCCCGATCCGCACCGGGAAGGCCCGCGGGCATGCGCCTTGCGCCGCGCGGAGAAGCGACGTCCCGGCCTCGCGCCCGAAGTGGCCGCAAAGGGGGCGGCGGCATTACCTCCGCTGCCCGTGCGAGAGGGCGTCGAGAAGGTCGAGCACCTCGGTCTCGCCCGCGACGTTCTCCTCGAGGAGGCGCGACTTCTCGGTCTCGATGGCCACCGTGAAGATCTCCTCGACGTCCATGGGTCCGAGGATCCCCTTCTCGACGAGGTTCACGATCAGGGACTGCACGAGGAGGAGCGCGGCCCTTCCTTCGAGGTCGCCGTCAGGCCGGCGGTCGGGAGAGGTCGCTGCCATCGCATCCTGTCCTGGCGCATCGCGGGCGGGACCGGGCGCGAGCCCGCTCCCGTCTCCCCGTCACTTCGTCGCGGCGATCCCCGCGCGGTCGATCGCGCCTCACGCGACGCTGGCGACGAGGTAGGGCCGTGCCGGCGCGGCCCGTTCGGGCTCGTGGCGCGGAAGGGGCACCGGGGGTGCGTAGTGCACGAGCGCGGCGAGGGCCTCCCGGTCGGGGATGGTGATCGTCCTGTGGCGCCGCTCGAGCCGTCCGTCCCGCGCGAGCTGCATGAGGATGCGGTTCACGTGGACGATGGACAGGCCCAGGGCCTCCGCGAGCACCTGCTGGCTGAGCGGCATGTGAAAGGAGTTCATGCTCGCCCGGCCCACCTCGACGAGGCGGTCGTAGAGCTCGAGGAGGAGGAGCGCGATCCGCTCGTAGGCCGACTGGCGGCCGAGGCGGGCGACGCCCGTGTAGACGAAGGAGTCCGTGACCGCGGCCGCCACGTCGAGCGCCTCCGCGAGGCGCTGCGAGCGCCACTCGGACCGCGGCGGGATGCCGACGAGCCTGGCCTGGGTCAGGCAGTCGATGTTCCAGAGCGCGATGGGCTGCGGATGGTGGCACCAGTGGACGACGTCGCCCGGCAGAAGGAAGCCGAGGATCTGGCGCCGGCCGTCCGGCAGGAGGCGGGACTGGGCGAGCCAGCCGTCCGCCACGGCGACCGCCCGGGTGATCGTTGCGCCCTCGAAGACCACGGTCCGACCGGCATCGAATCGCTCCGCCTTCGCGTGAAGGCTGTCGACGGCCTCGAGCTGCTCGCCATCGAGGTCGCAGAAGGCTCGCAGGCGGCGGACGAGTGGGCTCGGTGTAGCGGCCATGGAAGCTCCTCAGGTGCCAGAAAACAACATGCCCGGACGTGACTGCAATCAGCGGTGAAACCGCTTTGCAAATGACGTTGAAGTCAAGTTATAGCGATCCGCACAGCCAGCAACATCATTTGCGACTGAAATCCTATCGAATCCTGCGCAAATCCGAACCGAATCACCAACTTTTGAATTATAACCAGATCATATCGATCATGAAACCTTAGCTCCTGCACCACATCCAGACGCATATGACGCGCCTGACCGGAAAATCATGTCTCTAATGGAGATTCCGATGTCAAATTCATGGCAAGGACTGTCGACTTTTACCACTGCCATACCTTCGGCGGAATGCGTGCCTCATCTCGCGTCATGTCAGGAGGCACCCTCTCCTTCCCGACGCACGCGAGGCTTTCGCTCGAGCGCGTCCGGAGCGGGATGCTCTCCTCTCCTTGGATGAGCGCCCCCGTGACGATCCACCATACATCGGGGACAAGGCGCAGTCGTGGCCTCGAAGCGACCTTTTCCGAGCACATCAAGGCCGCCGAAAGAGCCGGCACGGCGGTGGCGGAAGATTTCACCCTCCTCTCGGAAGTCGCGGCACGCGCCATGCGCCTCGGCAGCAAGATCCCGCTGTCCGGCGACGGCGGCGGCGCAGCGGACCTGCAGCACACCGCGAGCGAGCACACTGCGCGCATGGAGCGGGCCAGCGCCTCCCTCCCGGCGCTTTGCCCTCTTGACGCTCCTCGAGGCGCTCGCGGGGCGCGGCGCGCTCCGGCCCCGTCCGCCGCCGTCCCCGTCACCCAAACGAAGAACATCCACCCTTCGCCGCGCCTGCGACGGCCGCGAGCCCGCACCGCGCCCCCACCCGAGGGCCGCGAGACCCGCCCTGTGGTTGCCGAACCGGGCATGCCGGCCGTCGGACTGACGGTGGATGTCGAGCGTGTCTTTGGAAATGTCGATGCCGATGGTATCCTGCATTGCCTTTCGTCTCCTGCGCTTGTCGTACGGGGCAATGCGTGCAGCACCCCCACCTATCCGTTCAGGACATGCGAAAGGCGGGGGCGATCCAACTTCTGACCGGTCCTTGGGAACCTCCATCCTTTCGACCCGTCCCCCGCCGCTCTCCGGCATGTGTGAGGTGCCGGAGAGCGGCTCCCGTATCGCACAGGAGCCAGGGCCGATCTTAAGACAATCCTTCCATGCTCCAGTTATAGGCGGGCCAAGGAAAACAGGCGGTATCCCGGATGGGGGATGGAACGCCGAAAGGCGGACACGACGACGAACCGACCCTCCTCGCGCATCGCGCCGAGGTGGGCAGCACACAGATGCGGATCCGCGTGGCCGAAGGATCGGAAGCGCCCGAGAACGAACCGGCTGCTTTGCCGGCCGCCCTGTCGCAGGCCCTGCGCCTCGCGCTCGACGCTCCCGTGCCCGCGGCCGTCTGGCTCGGCGCCGACGGAAGGCAGCTCTACAACGACGCCTTCGCCGCCCTCCTCGGCAAGCGCCACCCGTCGGTTCTCGGCCGGCCGGCGGTCGAGGCCTTCCCGGAGATCCGCGAGGACATCGCCGCCATCCTGCGCCGCTTCGCCGAAGGCAAGGGCGGCTTCCACGAGGCGCGGATGAGGATTCCCCTCGTCCGGCGCGGCTTTGTCGAAGAGGCCTGGTTCGCTGCAACGTTCAGCCCAGTCAGGGGCGCCGACGGCAACGTGGACGGCATCTTCATGACGCTTGTCGAGGCCACCGCACAGGTGCTCGCCGAACGGCGCTCGGCGATCCTCTCGGCGGCTCGCGAGGCGGTGGACGCGCCTGATCGCGGCGGGGGCGATGCGTTCGCCGCCGCGCTCGGCGCCTTCGGGACGGAGATCCGGTTCGCCCTCCTCCACCGCGCCGGGGATGGCGGCGCGCGCCTCGAAGGCGCGGCCGCGAGCGCGCCGGGATCACGGCTCGCGCCCGTTCCGGCGAACTGCGCCCCCTCGCAGCTGGCGGACGCCCTCGCGGGGCGCACGCGGTTCCGGCCCGGCGCGCCGGCTGACGCCACGGCACAAGGGGCTGCCACCGCAGAGGAAGCGGCGACGGGGCCTGTGGCAACACTCCCTCTGGCGGGGCCGGACGGTCGCGTCACGGGCGTCCTCGTCCTGGGGCTTCCGGCGGCACGCCCGCTCGATGCCGCCCACCGCGCGTTTCTCCGCAGCCTCGCGCAGGTCGCAACGCTCGCCCTTGCGCAGGGCACCGCGCACCGGCGGCGCGCCCCTGCAGGGCCCTCGCGAGGGCCGCAGCCGCCCCTGTGGCCTCGGGACACCCGCAACACCGGCGGCGGGCACAAGGGGCCGGCGATGGGCGAGGACGGTGCCGCAGACGTTCTGGCGGCGGTCATGGTCCACGCGCCGGTCGGCATCGGCATCCTCGATCCGGACGGACAGTGGCGCCTGCGCAACCGGATGCTCGAGGACCTCGCCGCGGACGACGTCGCCCTTGCGGCGCCGGAAGACGACCCTCGCCCCGGCACCTGCGCCGGACGCGATCCTCCCGCGGACACCATCGGACGGGCGGGAACGCGGGCGCTCGGGGGCGAAACGGTCGCCCCGGGGCACGAGGTTGCCGTCGACGTTGCGGGAGTGCGGCGCTGGATCAGGGTCGCGGCCGTGCCGGTCCCCGGCCGCGGACCCCGGCCGGACGGCGCGGTCGTCATCGTGGAGGACGTGACGGCCGAGCGCGACTGGGGCGCGCGCCTCAGGGTCAGCGAGGCGAGGCTCTCCCTCGCCCAGGAGGTCGCCGGCGTCGGAACGTTCGAGTGGGACATCGTGCGCGACGCGACCCGCTGGAGCCCCGAGATCGAGCGGCTCCACGGGATCGAGCCCGGCACCTTCGCGGGTCGCTTCGAGGACTGGCTCGCGATCGTCCATCCCGAGGACCGTGAACGGGCGGCCGGCGAGGTGCAGAGCGCCCTGCGCACCGGCAGGCTCGACGCGGAATGGCGCGTTGTCCGTCCGGGCGGCGAGATCGTCGCCGTCATGGCGCGCGGCATCGTGGAGAAGGCGCCCGGTGGCCAGCCGCTGCGGCTGGTGGGGGCCAACGTCGACATGTCCAGCCGGATGCGCGCGGAGCGGCTGGTCCGGGAGGCCGCGGGCCGCCGCGCCTTCCTCCTCGCCCTCAGCGACGCCCTCGGCGGCGCGACAGACCCTGCCGAGTGCCAGGCCATCTCGACCCGCATGACGGGGACGCATCTTGCCGTGGCGCGCGCGACCTTCGCGGAGGTCTCCGCCGACGGGTCGATGGCGGTGGCGGCCGATCATGCGGACGGCCTGCCCTCCCTCGCGGGCGTCCACGGGCGGGGGGCGGGGATCGTCCAGTCCCTCCTCGCCAACATGGGCCGGGGCGGCGTCTTCGCCTCGCCGGACGTCGCGGCGGACCGGCGGCTGTGCGAGGCGGACCGGCAGGCCGTCGCGGCAGACGGCGTCGTCGCGCTTCTCGCGACCGGGCTGTGGCGAAGGGGCCGGTGCGTCGCGCTCTATCTTGTCCACTGCACGGCGCGCCGGGACTGGACCGCTGGGGAGAGGCGCATCCTCCAGGACGCCGCCCAGCGCACCCACGACGCGGTGGAGCGCGCGCGCTTGCAGAAGACCCTCCGCGACGCCCTCGACGAGAGCCGCGTCCTTGCAGGGGCGCTCTCGGTGGAGCGCGGCCGGCTGGCGGCCGTGGTGCGCCATCTGCCGGTGGCCGTCTGGATCGTCGGCACCGACGGCAGGGCGGCCGAGGCCAACGCCGAGGCGACGCGCATCACCGGCGGCCCCTGTCCCTGCGCGCGGGAGGAGGACGGGCGCGTCCGCCTTCTCGACCCGCGAAGCGGTGAGCCGCTCCCGCCGGGGGACGATCCGGTCGGCCGCGCCATGCGCACGCGCGAGACCGAGGGACCCGTCGAGCTGGACGTGCGGGCGCGGGACGGAGACGGCGGCACGGTCCTCTTCTCCGCCGCGCCCGTGCTCGACGATGAGGGCGTCTTCCGCGGCGTCGTAGGGATCGGGCTCGACATCACCGAGCACGCCCGTCTCGACGCGGCGCTGAGGGAGAGCGAGGCGCGCTTCCGCACCCTCGTCGACGTCGTCCCCGTCCTCCTGTGGCGGGCGGATGCGTCCGGCGCGCAGGTCCAGCTCAACTCGCGCTGGCGCCACTATACCGGCCAGCCCGTCGAGGAGAGCCAAGGCGCCGGCTGGCTCGACGCGATCCACCCCGACGACCGCGACGGGACGCGGCGCCTCCTCGCGGCTGCCGTCGAGGCCGGGACTGCCGCCGAGGTGGAGTACCGGCTGCGCGGAGCGGACGGAAGCTATCGCTGGTTCCTTGCCCGCCAGGTGCCCCTCACCGACGAGGCGGGGCGGCTCGTGTCCTGGTTCGGCGCCGCAGTCGACGTCCACGACCGCCACGTCGCCACCGAGGCGCTGCGTGCGAGCGAGGAGCGCTTCCGCCAGTTCGCCGAGGCCTCCCACGACGTCCTGTGGATCCGCGACGCGAGGACGCTCGACTACGAATATCTCAGCCCCGCCTACGAGGCTGTCCACGGGACGAGCATCGAGCAGGCGACGGCAAGGGGGAGCGGCGGGCGCGTCGTCGACGTCGTCGTGCCGCAGGACAGGGCGGCTGTGCGCGAGGCCCTGTCCTGCGCGCGCTCGGGCGAGCACGTCACGCTGGAGTTCCGCATCCGCCGCGAGCCGGACGGCGAGAGCCGCTGGCTTCGCAGCACGATCTTCCCACTCTTCGACGCTTCGGGCAGGGTCCGCCGCGTCGGCGGGATCGCGCGGGACGTCACCGAGGCGCAGCGCCACGCCGCGCATCTGGAGCTGATGGTGGCCGAGCTTCGCCACCGCACCCGCAACCTCGTGGCGGTCACCCGCTCCATCTCGGAGCGCACGCTGCGCGAGAGCTCGTCCCTCGAGGAGTATTCGCAAGCCTTCCGCACCCGCCTCGGTGCGCTCGCGAGGGTCCAGTCGCTCCTCTCGCGCCTCGCCGGGGACGAGAGGGTCACCTTCGACGAGATCCTGCGCTGCGAGCTTCGAGCCCTCGGGCTCGACGGCGACGCGCGGGTCGACCTCGACGGGCCGGACGGTGTGCTCCTGCGCTCCGGCGGCCTCCAGATCCTCGTCCTCGCGCTCCACGAGCTGATGACCAACACGGTGAGGCGCGGCGCGCTCTCGGTGGACTGTGGCGCCCTCGGCGTCCGCTGGCGGCTCCTCGATGGCGACGACGCGCAGCGCCTCCTCGTCGAGTGGATGGAGCACGGTGCGGATCCTTCCGCGCTGCGCCGCCCGGGCTACTGCACGGAGCTCGTCGAGAAGGCCCTGCCGCACCAGCTCGGCGCCACCACCACCTTCATGCGCGAGGCGGACGGGGCGCGTTGGACCATCGACCTTCCAGTGTCCTCGCGCATGGGCGGGAGGCCGTCATGATCGAGTTTCTGCGGGGGCGGCGCATCCTCGTCGTGGAGGACGAGTTCCTCCTCGCCGACGACCTGCAGTCGGCACTGGAAAGGGCCGGAGCGGAGGTGCTGGGTCCCTCGTCCAGCGTGCGGCAGGCGCTCGCGATCCTGCGCGCCGAGGGCGATCCCGACGGCGCTGTCCTCGACGTGAACCTTGCCGGCGACAGGGTCTGGCCGGTGGCCCTCGCGCTGAGGGAGCGGGGCGTCCCGTTCGTGTTCGCGACCGGCTACGACGCGCCTTCCATCGACCCGGAATTCTCCGCGGTGCCACGGCTCGTGAAGCCGGTGGAGGCGGAGGATATCGTGGCCCGCCTCTTCGGGCCGGAGGAGCCGCCGGGGGACGGGGGCCGCCGCTCCTGAGCGGGCCGCGCCGGCCTCATCGCGCCATGCCGACCTTCGCCACGGGAAGGCGCAGCGTGCAGCGCACGCCGCCCGGCTCGAACACGAGCACGGTCGTCGCAGAGAGCTCGTAGGGAAGCGCGCGCTCCACGAGCTCGCCGCCGAAGCCGTTCCTCTCCCGCGTCACCCTGCCCGGAACGCCGCGCTCGATCCATTCGATGACCAGGGCTCCCCCGTCGCGCCCCTCCTCGATCCGCCACGCGACGCGGAGGTGTCCGGTGTCGCAGGCGAGGGCGCCGAACTTCACGGCGTTCGTCGCGAGCTCGTGGATCGCGAGGCCGATCTTCTCGGCCGGGCGGAAGGCGAGGCGGAACGGCGGCCCCTCGATGACGACGGCGTCCCCCTCGTGGGCGCCGACCGACTGGAGCTCTTCCGCCACGATGGCAGCGATGTCGATCCCGTCGCCCGCCACCGCCACCGCGAGTTGGACCCGCGCAATCGCCTCGATGCGACCGAGGAGATGGTTGGCGTAGTCCTCGACATCCTCGCCAAGAGGCGCGCTGCGCGCGACGATCGAACGCAGGAGCGCCAGGGTGTTGCGGGTCCGCTGCTCCACCTCGGGGTGGCGGTGCGGCCCGCGCGCGCCCAGCGGAACGGCCTGCACGAACACGACGTCGAGCGGATCGACGCGCGTGCGCACGGGCGCATAGGTGAGAAAGGCCAGGTTCGGCACGGTGTCGAAGGTCAGCCCCTCGCCCGCCCGCGCCCGCTCGAGGGCGTCCGCGCAAGGCCATTCCCGCGGCCACACGTCCCGCGCGCTGCGGCCGAGGCAGAGCTGCCCCGAAAGGCCGGGAAGCGCCTCCGCGGCGCCGTTGAAGAGCTGGACGAGCTCCTTGCCCCAGAGACCCACCATGGGCATCGGGGAGGACAGGATATGATCGACGAGGGCGCGGCGCCCGTCCTGCCACGTCTCCATCGGACCGAGCGGCGTCCTCGCCCAGTCGTGGGCGATCACCCGCTCGGACAGCCGCAGGGGTCCCGGCACGCTCCGCTCGTCCGCGCGCTCCTGGATGAACGGGATCACGTTTCCGCCGGTATCGTCGCGCCAGGTCAATCGTCACAATCCATCTTGGTCGGGGCCGATCGCCCTCCCGCCGCGGGCGACAACCCCATGCCCGCCGGGAAGCCGACATGGCGCAGGTCCACAAGGCCTTGACTCGTCTCGCTGTCTAGCCCGGCTCCACCGTTGCGACAATACGATACGAAAGGTGAGCCGCATTACCCATCGGCATAGGCACGAGATTCATTGCGGCGATCAGAGCGCACCTGCGACGCTCTCCTTTGCCCCTTTCCTCAACGCATGGAGACCACCGTATGGGACGGTGGCAAATGCAGGGAAACAGATGTATTTTCTTCCGGCCATCCGCAGTGGCTCATCGACGCGGAGCCTGTCACAGGATGGCGCTGTTCTGACCGAAGCGTGGATCGTTGGCATGACACTCGAGGACCTGCGCGCAAGCGCCCCCGCTCACCGCGTGCGCCGGGTCCTCGTCGTGGAGGACGAGTACTTCCTGGCGGACGATCTCGACCGCGCCTTCAGGGCGATCGGCGCCCACGTGGTCGGTCCGGTCGCGACCGTCGACGATGCGCTCTCGGCGCTCGCGTGCCAGCACGTGGACGTGGCGCTGGTCGACCTCAATCTCCAGGGCGAGATCGGCTTCGCCGTGCTCGCGGCGCTCCTCGAGCGCCGGGTCAGGGTGGCCGTCGCGACCGGCTACGGGGTAGAGACACTGCCGGAGCGCTACCGCGATCTTCCCTACTTCCAGAAGCCGTTCGACCCGGACGACCTCGCCCGCACGCTGACGGACCTCGACTGGCCCGATCGGCCGCCTCCTTCGCGGACCTGGCATCCCCCGGGCTCGTCATGAGAGAATGAGGGAGATGGCGGGCCGCTCCCCGCCCGCCTGACGGCTGATGCGGGGGACGAACGCGGCCTCCGTCCCCCCTCGATCCCGACCATGGCCCGCCACCCGTGACCGTCACATGACCCGCCCAGCACCGCATTTCCCGTCCCTCGTCTTCCCCCAGCTCGAGGGTGTGGCGCTGCCGCAGTTCCGGCGCGTCACCGTGGAGCCGCCGCCGGGGCCGCCGCCCGTCGAGGACGTGGAGGCGGCGGTCGCGGCCGAGATCGCCCGGAGCGGCGCGCTCGACCGCCTCGCGGCCGGGGCGAGCGTCGCCATCGCCGTCGGCAGCCGCGGCATCGCTGAGATCCCGCGCCTCGCCCGCGCGACCGTCGCCGCCTGCCGCGCGCGCGGGCTCGAGCCGTTCATCGTGCCCGGCATGGGAAGCCACGGCGGGGCAAAGGCCGAGGGCCAGGTCGCCCTCCTTGCCCACCTCGGCGTCACCGAAGAGGCGTGCGGCGCGCCCGTCCGCTCCTCCATGGAGGTGGTCGAGCTCGGCCGCACCGACGACGGGATCCCCGCCTGGTTCGACGCCAACGCCGCCGCCGCCGACGGCGTCATCGCCATCAACCGCGTGAAGGCCCACACGAGCTTCGACAGGGCAAACGAGAGCGGGATCGTGAAGATGCTCGCAGTCGGCCTCGGCAAGCACAGGGGCGCGGTCACGGTCCACACGCTCGGCCCCCGCGGCCTCGCCGAGACGCTGCCGAAGCTCGCCGCCATCATCCTCGGGAAGGCCCCGATCCTCGCCGGGATCGCGGTGGTGGAGGACGGGAAGAAGCGCGTCTGCCACGTGGAGGCCGTGCCGCCCGAGGCGTTCTTCGAGAGGGATGCCGCGCTCCTGAAGCTCGCCAAGAGCCTCCACGCGAAACTCCCCTTCGAGGCGTTCGACGCGCTGATCGTCCAGGAGATCGGCAAGGACGTCTCCGGCGCGGGGATGGACCTTGCCGTGTGCGGCCGGGCCGACATCCGCGGCATCCCCAACCCGCCGCCGCTCATCCGCAAGATCGGCGTCCTCGGGCTGACGGAGGCGACTGCGGGCAACGCGGTCGGGCTCGGCGTCGCGGACTTCTCCACGGTCGACGTCGTCTCGCGGGTGGACCTCTTCGCCACCTACACCAACGCTCTGACGGCGGGCACGATGGAGCGGGTGAGGATGCCGGTGATCCTGCCGTCCGACCTCGACGTCTTCCGCGCCTGCGCGAAGACCTCGTGGCGGCCGACGCCGGAGGAGTCGCGCATGGTGGTGATCCGCTCGACGCTCCACGTCGCCGACATCGCCGTGTCCGTGCCGCTCCTCGAGGAGACGATGGAGCGCCTCACCCTCGCCGGGGAGCCCGTGCCCTGGGCGCCGGAATTCGACTCGGACGGGCGCTTCACGAACCGGCTCTGACCGCCGCCGCCTCCACCGCGTGGAGGATCTTCACGGCCGCTGCCGCGGCGCCGAAGCCGTTGGCGATGTTGACGGTGACGACGCCGGGCGCGCAGGTGGAGAGGGCCGAGGAGAGCGCCGCCTCACCGCCCGCCGAGACGCCGTAGCCGACGGGGCTCGGCACGGCGATGACGGGCGCGGCGACGAGCCCGCCGAGGACGCTGAAGAGCGCCCCCTCCATCCCCGCGACGGCGATCACGACAGGGAAGCGGCGGATCTCCTCGATGCGCTCCATGAGGCGCCAGATCCCCGCGACGCCGACGTCCGCCACCACCGGCGCACGGTAGCCGCAGAAGTGGAGCGTGCGCGCCGCCTCCATGGCGACGGGAAGGTCCGAGGTGCCGGCGCACACCACGACGGCGCCGTCCCGCTCAGGCGGCGGGACCGCGCCGTGGAAGGCGGTGCGCGAGACGGGGCAGTGGTCGAGCCTGCCGGCGATCGCGGCGGGAAGCGCCGCCAGCGTCTCCTCGCCGAGGCGGGTGAGGAGGACGCGCCGCTCGCCCGCCTCGGCGAGGACGGCGGCGATCTGGTCCGCGCGCTTGCCCTCGCACAGGATGGCCTCGGCAAAGCCCGTCCGCCGCTCCCTCTCCCAGTCGAACCGCGTCTCGACAGTCCCCGCGCCCGTCATGGGTCCTCGTGCAGGAAGGCCGAGCCGCGGCGGTAGGGCCGGACGCCCGCGAAGGCGCGCCCGTCGCCCGCGGCGAGATCGCCGAGCCTGTGCGCGACCGTCTCGATGAGGGGGCCGTCAGGCAGCGGGGCGATCTCCGCGACGACGCCCGCGCGGGTGACGCGGCAGCGCACGGAGGACGCGCCGGGGACGAGCGCGCCGATCGCCGCCTCGGCCCGCTCGATGAAGCCGAGCGTCGCGGCGTCGACTGGGATCCCCGTCTCGATGCGGCTCGCAAGGCACGGCTGGGCGGGTAGCGCGGCGAGATCGTCGAGCCCACGCGCTGCGGCCATCGCGTAGATCGCCGCCTTGCCGATGCCGGCCTCCACGAACGGGTGGACGACGCCGGCGTGGCGGGCCGCGTCGAGGCCGGGGCGATAGTCGCCGAGGTCGTCGAGGTTGGCGCCGGAGGCGATGGCAAGGTCCGTGGCGGCGCGGATGCGGGCGTAGAGGTTCTCCTTGCAGAAGAAGCAGCGGTTCACCGGGTTCTGCGCGTAGCGCGGGTCGGCGAGCTCGCCGGCGTCGAGGAGGCGGAGCGTCCAGCCCGCGCGGGCGGCGTGGCGGCGGACGCGGGCCGTCGCCTCCTCCGGCACGGCGGGCGACACGGCGTGCATGGCGACGGTTCCGGCCGCAAGGCCGTGCGCCGCGTGCATGAGGAGCATGGAGTCCACCCCGCCGCTGACGGCGACCGCGAGCGGACCGTGACGGGCGAGCGCCGCGGCGAGGCGGGCCTCGGCCGTCACCGCCGTGTCTTGCGGCCCGATGGTCATTCCCCCTCCCCTGCGGCGCGCGCGAGGGCGCGGCGGGCGGCGAGCGTCGCCGTTCCGGCGAGATCGTCGCTCGCCGCCTTCGCGGTCACGCTGCCGTCGGGGCGGACGGCGCGCTTGCGCGACAGGCCCGCGGAGACATCCTCCCGGCGCGGCAGGACGAGGCGCCTCTCCCGCGCGATGCGCAGGCCGAGCGTGGACGTCTCGAGAAGGCAGAGCCGGCCGACGGCGTCCTCCTCGCCGGGGCGGGCGAGGATGCGGAACTCGGTCGCCGGCCGCCCCTTCTTTCCAGAGCGCGCGGCGAGCGTCACGTCGAGGACGCCCGGCGACGCGCGCAGCCTGTCGGCGGCGACGGCGATCTCCTCGCCGGTCATGTCGTCGACGTCGAAGGTGAGGACGGCCACCTCGTCGCCACCGGGCGCCCCGGCGCGCGCGAAGACGAGGGCGCGCAGGACGTTGGCCATCCCGGGAAGCTCCCGCGTCCCCGCCCCCTGCCCCACCGCCTTCAGCGTGCCGCCGGGCCGGGCGGAACCGGCGAGGTGGGCGAGGATCGCAGCGCCCGTCGGCGTCACGCGCTCCCCCGCAACGCCGTCGTCGCGGAACCTGAAGCCGGCGAGGAGGCGGGCCGTCGCGGGCGCCGGAACGGGAAGGAGACCGTGCGCCGTCCTCACCAGGCCGCCGCCGAGGGGAAGATCCGACACGCTCCACGTCGCCCCCTCGAGGGCGGCCGCGATGCTGCCTGCCGCGACGACGTCCATCAGCGAGTCCCAGTCCGCGAGCTCGTGGAAGTGGACGCGCTCGACCGGGATGGCGTGGACCTCCGCCTCCGCCTCGGCGAGGCGGGTCAGGATCGCGCCGGCCGCCTCGGCCGTCCCCGGAGACAGCGGCGCGCCCGCGATGCGCGCGGCGAGCGCCGTGTAGTCCGTGCGGTGCGCGGGCGTCGGTGCGCCCTCCAGCGAGAGGCGCGTTGCGGCGATTCCACCGCTCGTGCCGGTCTCGAGGCGTGGCGCGCATCCCTCCGGCAGCGCCGCCTTCGCGTCGCCGAGGACGCGGGCCGAGAGCGCCGGCAGCGCCGAGAGCATCGCCGCGACGAACATGTCGCCGGCGCACCCTCCCGCAGCGTCGAGGTGGATGTGAAGCCCGCCGCCCTCGGTCCTGTCGTCCATGCCGTCTCCGCCCGTCCCTTCGCCATCGCTCCGGGCGCTCAACGGTACATCATCCCGGGAAGCCACAGCACGATGATCGGAAACGCGAGGATGAGCGCGATCCGCACGACGTCCGCCACGAGGAACGGAAGGATCCCGCGCACGATGGTCGCCTGCCGCACGTCACCCGCGGCGCCCTGGATCACGAAGAGGTTCATGCCGACGGGCGGCGTGATGAGTCCGATCTCCGCCACCGACACGATGAGGATGCCGAACCACACAGGGTCCACCCCGAGCGCTTCGACCATCGGGAAGACGAACGGGATCGTGAGGAGGACCATCGAGAGCGCATCCATCACGCAGCCGAGGAGGAGATAGAAGACGACGACGATGACGAGGACCGTGAACTCGGAGAGGCCGGACGCCTCGATGAGGCCGACGAGGGCGCGCGGCAGCCCGGTGGTCTCGATGAAGTAGTTGAAGAGCGCGGCGCCGACGAGGATGAGGAAGATCATCCCAGTCGTCTCCATGGTCTGCCAGCAGCCTTCCAGAAAGCTTCGCCCCGTCATGCGGCCGGAGGCGAGCGCCATGACGAAGGCGCCGAGCGCACCGACTGCGGCGGCCTCGGTGGGCGAGAACCAGCCCAGATACATGCCGCCGATCACGAGGAGGAAGAGGCCGAGAACGCTCCACACCCGGCCGAGGACGGCGCCCCTCTCGCCCCACGAGTGGCGCGCGCTCGGCGGCCCGAGCTCTGGCCGCAAGCGCACCGCGACGGCGATGGCGGCTATGTAGAGGAGCGTCGCGAGAAGGCCCGGCACCAGCGCCGCGATGAAGAGCTGGCCGATGGAGGTCTCCGTCAGGAGCCCGTAGAGGACGAGGATCACCGACGGGGGGATGAGGACGCCGAGCGTTCCCCCGGCGGCGATGGCGGCCGTGGCGAGGCGGTCGTCGTAGCCATGCCGCCGCATCTCGGGGAGCGCCACCTTGCACATGGTGGCCGACGTCGCGAGGGAGGAGCCGCAGATGGCGCCGAAGAGGGCGCACGCGCCGATGGTCGCCATGGCGAGGCCGCCGCGGGCGTGGCCCGTGAAGGCGTTCACCGCATCGTAGAGGCTGCGCGACAGCCCCGCCTGCGCCGCGAAGACGCCCATGAGGATGAAGAGCGGGACGACGGAGAGGCTGTAGGGGAAGACCGCCTCGAAGGGCGCGGCGCCGAGGATGAACTCCGTCCCGCGCCAGCCGTTGAGGATGGTGAAGCCCGCAACGCCGACGGCCCCCATCGCCACCGCCACCGGGACGCGCAGGAGGATGAGGGCGACGGTGAGAACGAAGCCGAGGAGGCCGAGGACGGGATCGCTCATCCGCGCGCCGGTCCCTCCCGGCCCGCGCGGTGGCCGCGCACCAGGAGCGCGCGCAGGGCGGCGCCGGCCGCGAGGAGGCAGGCGAGGACGGAAAGCGCCGAGCCCGCCAGCAGCGGCGCCCAGTACCAGATCATCGGCACGCGGATGTTCTGGCTGACGTCGCCGAACATCATCTGCATCTGCGCCGACTTCCACCCGTAGACCAGGATCAGCCCCATCAGGGCGAGCGCCATGAGCGCCGTCGCGAGCGACAGGAGCGCCTGCGCGCGGGGCGGGAAGGCGGCCGTCAGGAGGTCCACCGCGACGTGGCCGTCCCGGAAGAAGGCGAACGGGATGGCGGCGAACACGGCCGCCATCATGAAGAGCTGGACGAGGTCGACGACGCCCGGCACAGCACCGCCGAACGCGCGCAGGACGATGTCCGCCACGGTGACGAGGCCGGCGGCGAGGAGCGCCGCCATGCCGAAGAGGCCCGTCGCGCTGAAGACCGCGCCGACGAGCTGGCCGAGCCGGGCGAGCCGGGCCGTCCTCGCCCCGCCGTCACTCGGCGGAGAAGCGGGCGACATGGTCCTGCGCGGCCTCGTAGATCCGTCGCGCGTCGTCGACGCCCTCGTCCTCCAGCGAGGCGAGGTAGTCCTCGATCATCGGTGAAAGAGCCTCCCGCCAGCGCGCGCGCTCCTCGTCCGAGAGCTCCGTGATCTCGGCGCCCTTCGCCCGTGCGGCGGCGAGCCCCGGCGCGTCCCACGCGTCCCACCAGTCGCCGAAGCGGGCGACGAGTGCGTCCCCCGAAAGGCTGTCCACGCAGTCCCTCACGTCGTCGGGGAGGTTGTCGTAGGTGCGCCCGTTCATGACGAAGAAGAACGAGACGGTATAGACGCCGGCGTCGAGGTGGTGGTTCAGCACCTCGGCGAGCTTGAAGGAGGCGACCGGATCCCACGGGAAGACCGTCCCGTCGATGACGCCCTTCTGGAGGTTCTCGTAGACCTGGCCGGGCGGCATGCCCTGGGGGACGGCGCCGAGCGCCTCCAGCATCGCCGACACCGCCGGGCTCGGCGTGCGGATCCTGAGGCCCCGCAGGTCCTCCATGGTGGCGACCTTCGTGTCGGCGGTGTGGATGAGGCCGCCGTTGTGGGCGTGGAGGGCGAGCACCTTCATGCCCTCGTACTCGTTCGCGAGATGCTCGGGCAAGAGCGCCCAGAGGGTCCGGGTCGCGACGCCCGCGTCCTGCGTCAGGAAGGGGACGTCGATGACAGAGGTGCGCGGGAAGCGGCCGCGCGGGATGCCGTGGAGGCCGTGGGCGATGTCGACGACGCCGGCGAGCACCTGCTCCTGCTGGCGCGCCACGTTGCCGAGCTGGGTGCCGCCGGGGAAGATCTCCACGGCGACCCTGCCGTCCGTGCAGGCCTCGAGGTCGGCCGCCCAGGGGGCGATGAAGTCGGTGTGGATGCCGTGGACCGCCGGCAGGAAGTGGGAGAGGCGCAGGGTGATGTCCTGCGCCGAGGCGGGTAGCGCCGCAAGCAAGGCCGCTGCGGCGAGCGCCATTCCGGCGCCTGTGCGTGTCGGGTTCATCGTGTCTCCTCCCTCTCGTTTCTCATGTCAGAGCGCGAGCTTCACGCTGCCCTTCGCGCGCGAGACGCAGGCCATCATCCGCCCGCCCTCCCGCCGCTCGGCATCGCCGAGGACGCGGTCGCGGTGGTCGATGTCGCCCTCGAGGACGCCGACCTCGCAGGTGCCGCACAGCCCCTCCTCGCAGTCGCTCGCGACGTCGATGCCGGCTGCCCGCAGCGCCTGAAGCAGCGTCTCGCCCGCGCCGACGGGAACCGAGAGCCCCGAATCGGCGAGCTCGGCCGTGAACGGCTCCTCCCGCGCAGGATCGAGCACGGCGCCGCCGGCGGTGAAGTATTCCATGTGGACCGACCCGTCCGGCCAGCCGGCGCAGTGGGCGGTGACGGCCGAGAGGAGACGGTCCGGCCCGCAGGCATAGACGCTGCGACCCGCTGTCGGAGTGCCGAGGACGGCGGCGAGGTCCATCCGCCGGCCGTCGTCGCCGGGGTAGAGTGCGAGGGCGTCCCCGTGGTCCCTGGCGAGGCGGTCGAGGAAGGCCATCCGCGCGCGCGACCGGCCCGCGTAATGGAGGCGGTAGCGCTTGCCGAGCCGCTTCAGCCGGTCCGCGATGGCGAGGATCGGGGTGATCCCGATGCCGCCGGCGAGGAGGACGTAGTCATCCGCCCGCTCGTCGAGGGCGAAATGGTTCTTCGGGCCGCGGAAGGCGACGCCGGTGCCCGGCGCGAGGTTCTCGTGGAGCCAGACAGAGCCGCCGCGGCTCTCCGCCTCGCGCAGGACCGCGATCTCGAGACGGTCCGTCGCGTCAGGGTCGCCGCACAGCGAATACTTCCGCTCGAACCCGCCGAACAGGAGGTCGATGTGGCCGCCGGCGCTCCAGCGGGGGAGCGGGCGCCCCTGCGGATCGGCAAGGACGAGACGCACGATCCCCTCCGCAAGATCGTCCCGCGAGAGCACCACGGCCGGGCGGGCGAGCTTCCGCGACGCCGGCGCGCCGATGGCGAACGACGCCCGCGGCGTGCGCGCCGCCGCAGGGTCGTGCCGCTCCGGGTTCTTCGCGGGGTCCCAGCGGACCCGCACGTGCTCCGGCCCGCGGAAGGACGTGTTGGGCAGGAAGGTGAAGGTCTGCGGGACGAGCTCCATGTGCGGCAGGCGGCGCGCCATCTCCTCGAGGAAGATGCGCATCTCCATCCGCGCGATGTTCTTGCCGAGGCACTGGTGGGAGCCGTAGCCGAAGGTGAGGTGGTCCGTGGTGTTGTCGCGGTAGAGGTCGATCTCGTCGGGGTTCTCGAAGTGGCGCGGGTCGTGGTTGGCGGACGCCGTGACCATCAGGATCTTCGCCCCCTCCGGAAGCTCGACCCCGCCCACCGTCGCCGGCCGCGTCGTGATGCGCCGCCAGGCGACGACCGATCCCGTGTGGCGCAGGCACTCCTCCACGGCGTTCGGGATGAGATCCGGCCGCGCGCACACCTCCTCCCAGAGCTCGCGCCGTTCCAGCAGGCGGCGGAACATGGAGGCTGACGCGTGCGCGGTCGTCTCGTGGGCCGCCACGATGATCGCCATCATCATGGAGTGGAGGTAGGAGTCCGTGACGACGTCCGGCAGCTCGCGCTGCCTCGCGATGGCGAATGGCATCCAGCCCGGCATGTCCGGGTTCGCGCGCATCTTCTCGAGCACCGTCCCGGCGTAGGTCCAGAACTTGCCCACGGCGTCGGCGACGGCGACCTGCTGGTCGGGCGTCGGGCGGCCCCAGGTGTTCACGGTGTGGGCGACGGAGAACTCGCGGAGCTTGCCCATGTCCTCCTCGGGCACGCCGAGGAAATGGAGCGCGACCGTGAGCGGCACCTCCCACAGCATCGCGTCGACGAGATCGGCCTCTCCACTGTCCACCAGTCGGTCGACGGCCTCGCAGGTGAGGCGGCGCACCATCGGCTCGTGGCTCGCCACTTGTTCGGGGGTGAAGTGGTCCATCAGCGCGCGGCGGCGGGCGGTGTGCTGCGGCTCGTCCTCGTTCACGAGGGTGCGGTTCATGGCGTAGCCGTACCCCTTCAGGACGGCCACCGCCTCATCGGAGGGCGGCGTGATCTTCTCGAGCGCGATGGCGGGGGAGAAGGTGATGTTGTCCCGGAAGATCGCCTTGATGTCGTCGTAGCGCGAGACGACCCAGTAGCCGATGGAGGGGGCGAAGAAGACGGGCTCCTCCTCCCGCGACCAGCGCAGCGCCTCCGCGGGGTCGCTCTGGTACCGCGGCCCGAAGGGGTCGAAGGCCTCGGCGCGGGCCGAAACCGGGCAGCCGGCCGCGCCGGCCCTTGCAGTGCTCTGCACGGGCTTCCTCCTCCGGCGGGATCCGCCTGTCGGCCGCGCTCCCGCCCGACGCTGGTTCGCCGGGCGATAATGCACGCGGGCGGCGCCCCCGTCCATGCGGGGTCCCGCGGCGCCGGGAGGTCAGGCCGGGGCGGCGGCGGGCGCGGCGAGGGTGGCGGCGAAGCGGTCCACATCCTCCTCGCGGGTGCGGAAGCTCGCGACGAAGCGGGCCATGGTCCACGCCGGGTCGGGCGGCGGCGGCAGGCGGCGGGTGTGGGGGAGCCAGGTGCGCACCGGATAGCCCGCCGCCTCGAGCCGGCGCGCCGCGGCGGGCGAAAGCCAGGCGAACACCTCGTTCGACTGCGTCGGCAGGACGAGGGCGGCGTCGGGCGCAGCCGCCACCGCCTCGGCGAGGCGATGGCCCATGGCGTTGGCGTGGGCCGCGAGGGTGAGTGCGTGACCGTCCTCGAGGAGGGCGATCACCTGCGCGGCGGCGAAGCGGTTCTTGGAGAAGAGCTGCGCGGCCTGCTTGTGGCGGTAGGCAACGTCCTCGGCGACGGCCGGGTCGAAGAACACCGCCACCTCGGCGCACCAGCCGCCCGTCTTGGTGAGGCCGAGGGAGACAGCATCGACGCCGGCGCGCCATGTGAGGTCCGCCGGGGTGGCGCCCGTGAAGGCGAGCGCGTTGGAGAAGCGCGCCCCGTCGAGGTGGACGCGCAGCCCCCGCCGCTTCGCGACGTCCGCCACGGCGGCCGTCTCGTCCGGCGTGTAGCACTGGCCGAACTCGTTGACGTTGGTGAGGCTGACCGCCGTCGCCTGGCCGTGATGGACGACGCCGGGGGGATAGTAGCAAAGCGCCTCGGAAAGCTCCTCCGGGCCGATCCGCCCGTCCGGCCCCTCCACCGCGTGGAAGGTGGTGCCCGGCGCAAGGAGAAACGGCGCCGCCGCCTCGTCCCGGGCGATGTGCGCGTCCATCGCCCCGAAGACGACGCCGGCGGGGCGCGAGAAGGCCGAGAGGCAGAGCGCGTTCGCGGCGCTTCCCGTCGCGACGAAGAAGGCCGCCACCTCGTGCTCGAAGGTGTCCGCGAGGAGCGCCTTCGCGCGAGCGGTGAAGGCGTCGCCCCCGTAGGCGGGAGCGTCGCCGGCGCTGGCGTTGCCGAGCGCCTCCATCACGCGGGTGGAGGCGCCCGCCCAGTTGTCCGACGCGAAGGTCAACGGCGGACCCGTCCGCGGCCGAGGAAGGCGTCGAGGGAGATCGGCCCCGGCCCCTTGAGGACGAGGACGACGAGGAGGAAGACCCAGAGGGAGCGCTGGTCGGCGATGGGGGCCGTGGCGACGTTGTCGAACCAGTGCCCGATGGTCGCCGCGTCCACCCCGTGTGCGGTGATGTCGACGTAGGTCATGACTGCGATGAAGCCGATCATGCCGACGGATGCAAGACGCGTGAGGAAGCCGGCGACGACGAGGACCGGCAGGATCACCTCGCCGTAGCTTCCGGCATAGACGATGACGTGCTCGAGGGTGGAGAGCCGGGACGGGTCGAAGCTCACGGCCTCCATGCGCTTCGGCAGGATCTGCGCGTAGGCGCCGACCGAGACCTCCGGGAACGCACCGCGGAACTTGGTCATGGCCGAGTTGAGGAAGTACACGAGGAGGACGCCCGCGAAGACGAGGCGGGCGAGCGTGCCGATGAGCCAGTCCTCGAAGACGCGCTGGATGGAGCCGAACGTGGCTGTGTAAAGGCGCACGAGCATGGAAAGGCCTCTCGCGATTGACCAGAAGACGGGCGGGAAGTGCCCAGGGATGAGGCAGGGCGCTAGGTCGATCCGGCCAAGGGGGACGCGCGGAACGCTCCGGCCGTGAGGAGCGCGCCGAGGACGGGGGCGAGGTCGAGATCCTCCACGGCAGCGGCCTCGCCGAGGGGGCGGCCGTCGAGGAGAGCCGCGGCGAAGGTGGCCGCCGGGGCAGTGAGCGGCGTCACCATCACCTCGAGACGCGGGCGGGTGACGAGCGCCGCCGCCGCCTCGACGGGGGCGAGCGGCGGGTCCTGGTTGCGCCGCCACGCCGACAGACCGCCAGCGGGCGCCGCGACGAGACGGGTCGCGGGATGCGGCGCGAGGACTGCGGCGGGCAGCGCCTCAAGGGGAAGACGCGCGAGGGCATCCGCCGGAAGCGGCCCGGCGTCGGCGGCGTGGTAGGCCTGGAGCCGGGCGAACTCGATCCGCGCCGCCTCGGGCACGAAGGGATAGGGCGCGACCCCCGGCAGGCGGGCGAGATGGTCCGCGAAGGTGGCGCCGTAGCGGAAGAGGAGCGGCGAGGCTGGCTTTTCCTCCTCGACATAGGCGACGGCCGCGGCGCGGAAGAACGCCTCGCCGAGAAGCCGCCGCGTGGCGGGGAAGGCTGCCTCCAGCGCCTCCGCGAGCGAGACCACGACGTTGTTGCGATAGACGCGGAAGCGGTCCGCGGCCGCCCGTCCCCGCCCGTCCGTCAGTCCCGCGACGTTCGTGCCCGGCCGGCCGAGAGCGGCCGCGAAGGCGGACCTGTCGGCGGCCGGCACCGCTGGAGCCTCGCGTTCAGGCGGCATCGGTTCGCGCCGCCTCAGGGCGCCCGGCGGAAAGAGCCTCCGCCATGATGCGGTCGGCCTTCTGCGCCTCCGCGGCGAGCGCGGCGAACTCCGGCACGTCGTTGTCCCACTCGACGAGTGTCGGCACCGGGCGGCCGATGCGGCGGATCACCGCCGCGTAGAGCGACCACACGTCCGGCCCGACGGCGCGGTCGTGGGCGTCGATCAGAAGGCGCTCGCCCGCGCCGTCATGGTCCTCGGCATGGCCCGCGACGTGGATCTCCCCCACCGCCTCCAGCGGGAAGGCGTCGATGTAGTCCTGCGGCGGGAAGCCGAGGTTGGCGGCCGAGACGACGACGTTGTTGACGTCGAGGATGAGGCCGCATCCGCTCGCCTCGCACACGCGGCGGATGAAGGCGATCTCGTCCATGGTGGACGCCTCGAAGGCGGCGTAGCTGGACGGGTTCTCGAGCAGCATCGTCCGCCCGAGAGCGTCCTGCACCGTCGCGATGTGCTCCACCACGCGGGCGAGAGTGTCCTCTGTGTAAGGGAGCGGCAGAAGGTCGTTGAAGTAGGCGCCATCGTGGCTGGACCAGGCGAGGTGCTCCGACACGAGGCCAGGCTCGCAGCGCCGCGCCACCTCCACCAGGCGGGCGAGATGGGCTGCATCGAGCGGCCCCTCGGCGCCGATGGAAAGGCCGACCCCGTGGAGCGAGACGGGAAGCGCCTCCCGCACCGCCTCCAGCGCAGGGTGCGGCGCCCCGCCCTCCCCCATGAAGTTCTCGGCATGGATCTCCACGAAGCCGATGCGCGCGGGGTCCGCGAGGATCGCCTCCGTATGGGCGAGCTTGAAGCCGACGCCAGCGCGGGCTGGAACGGCGGAAGAGGTCGAGAAGGCGGTCATGGCGGGCCTCCCGTGGCTGGGGCGGTGAGGCGGCGGCCTCCAGGGCCGCCGCATGACGCGTGCCGCCGCTCCGGGGCGGCGGGTGGCCCGGCTCAGGCGGAGGGGATGTCCCTGTCGATCTCCTCGAGCGAGCCGTGCCGGGCCGTTCCGTCGGCCATGGCGGGAAGCCTGAACTTCTCGTCCGTCGCGTCGGACGAATACTCGGTGCAGGTGCCGGCGGGGACGAGCGTCCACGCGTTGCCCTGGTAGTCCACCGTCGAGGTTCCGGCGCAGGTGGTGCCCGGCCCGGCGGCGCAGTCGTTCTGCCCGGCGAGCGAGATGCCGAAGCACTTCTCGTTGGCGGCCTCGGCGGGCGTGCCGGCGAGGGCGGCCGCGGCGGTGACGGCGCCTGCGAGGGCGGCCATGGTGAGGGTCTTGTTCATCATAGAGCTCCGGTCTTGCGGCGTTTTCCGCACGCCGAAGCTGGGAACTGTTTCCCTCACGCCATAATAAAGAACGCGCGACTGGCCGATGACGTCCTTTCAGCGTCGCGTGACCGTCAGTCGATTCCGGGCGGGCTCGGCAGGGGGATGTCCTCGAGGCCGATGCCGGACGTCACGAGGGCATAGAAGATCGCGAAGAAGACGACGGAGAGCACCGTCGTCACGACGAGCTTGCGCCTCATGCCGGGACGGGCGGGAGCGCCCATGTCGGCGCCGTGGACGCGGCTCTCCTCGGGATCGGGATCGCGGTTGCCCCAGGGGAGCACCACGAACAGCGTGAGCCACCAGATGATGAAGAAGATGGCGATGGCGCTGGTGAGGGCCATCAGACCTCCTCGAGCTCGGTGAGGACGCCGCCCATGTCCTTCGGATGGAGGAAGAGGACGGGCTTGCCGTGGGCGCCCGTCTTCGGCTCGCCGTCCCCGAGGATGCGGGCGCCGGCGGCCTGAAGGCGGGTCGCGGCCGCACGGATGTCCTCCACCTCGTAGCACACGTGGTGCATTCCGCCCGCCGGGTTCTTGGCGAGGAAGCTCGCGATGGGGGAATTCTCGCCGAGCGGCTCCAGGAGCTCGACCTTGGTGTTCGGCAGCGTCACGAAGACGACGCGCACGCCGTGCTCGGGCAGGTCCTGCGGGGCGGAGACCTCCGCCCCGAGGGCGCCGCGGTAGATCTGCGAGGCGGCCGCGACGTCCGGCGTCGCGATGGCGACGTGGTTGAGGCGGCCGATCATGGGGCTGGCCGCCCCTGTTCCGTCAGGGTCATGGCGATCTTCCGGTTGCCGGGTCGGATCCCGCGCCGCGGCGGGCGCGGGCCGTCTCGATAGCGCGGCGGCGCGCGGGAAGGCAATGGCCGATGCCTCTTCCCGGCCGGCGTCAGAGGCCGCTGCAGCCCCTCCCCGTCCGCCGTCCCCCGACAGCCTCGGCCCACATCAGGGGCTCCCGACGGCCCGCCGACGAGCCCGCGAGACGCAGACGCCGCGCGCCTCGTCCACGCGCCTCGACCGCGCCCTCGTTCGCGCTTGGGCGACGACCCAGTGCGGGAGCGTCAGTCGATCGTCACGACGAAAACGTGTGTGACCGGCTTCTTGCCCCAGCGCTGCGCCATGTGGGCGCGGATGGCGCGGCGGGCGGCCTTCGCCACGACGTCGCGGTCGCGGCGACGGTGGCGAGGGATCGATTCCACGGCGCTCGCCACCTCGTCGATGAGGGCCTCCCGGAAGGTCTCGCCGTCGTCGTCGCGCGTCGGGATGCCGATGAGGACGACGTCCGGATCGTCGTCGAGGGCGAAGCGGTCGTCGAGGGTGATGACCGCGGTCACGATGCCCGCGAAGGCGAGCGCGCGCCGTTCGCGCACGTTGGCGGCCTCGGGCGAGCGCAGGAGGCGGCCGTCCATGAGGAGGACGTCGTGGGGCACCTCGTCGATGACCTGCGCCGGGTCGGGGGCGAGACGCACCATCTTGCCGTTCTCGGTGACGACCACCTCGGGGATGCCGGCGTCGCGGGCGAGCTGGGCGTGGGCCATGAGATGGACGGGCTCCCCGTGGACGGGGACGAGGATCCGCGGCTTCAGCCAGCGGTACATGTCGACGAGTTCGTCCCGCCGCGGGTGGCCTGAGGTGTGGACGAGGTCCGACCCGTCCGTCACCACCTCGATGCCCTGGAGGGCGAGGCCGTTCAGGATCTGGTTCACAGCCTTCTCGTTGCCCGGGATGGTGCGGGAGGAGAAGATCACGCGGTCGCCGACCGAGAGCGCCACGCGGGGGTGCTCGTCGCTCGCGATGCGGGCAAGCGCCGCGCGGTCCTCGCCCTGGCTGCCGGTGAGGAGAAGGAGCACCTTCTCCCGCGGGAGGTGGCCGTAATCGTCCTCCGACAGGAAGCGCGGCAGCCCCTCCATGAAGCCGCAGTCGGTGGCGACCTCGATGACGCGGCGCATGGCGCGGCCCATGACGACGACGTGCCTGTCCGCCGCCACCGCCGCCTCGTAGATGGCGCGGATGCGGGCGACGTTGGAGGAGAAGGCCGTGACGGCGACCCGCTGGGGGGCGCCGGCCACGATCTCCTTCAGCCGCTCCGCGACGTCATGCTCCGAAGGCGAGCGGCCAGCGCGCGTCGCGTTGGTGGAATCGCAGATGAGGGCGAGGATGCCCTCCTCGCCGAGGCGGCGGAAGCGCTCGGTGTCGATCGCCTCGCCGACGCCCGGCACGGGGTCGATCTTCCAGTCGCCCGAGTGGACCACGAGCCCGCGCGGCGTGGTGATGGCGAGGGCGTTCGGCTCGGGGATCGAGTGGGAGACGCGGATCAGCTCCACCTCGAAGGGGGAGAGGTCGAGCGTTGCCCCCTGCTCCACCACGGTGACGTCCGGCGTCTCGCGGTGACCGTTCTCGATGGCCTTCGCCTTGAGGAGGCCCGCGGTGAACTGCGTGGCGAAGACGGGCGCCCTGAGGCGCGGCCACAGGTCGAGGAGGGCGCCGTAATGGTCTTCGTGGGCGTGGGTGATGACGATGCCGACGAGGTCCGCCCTCTCCTCCTCGATGAAGGAGATGTCCGGCAGGATGAGGTCCACCCCCGGCGCGGTGCGGAAGTCGGCGAAGGTGACGCCGCAGTCGACCATCAGCCACTTCTTCGCGTGTGGCGGGCCGTAGCCGTAGAGCGAGAGGTTCATGCCGATCTCGCCGACGCCGCCGAGGGGGAGGTAGACGAGTTCTTCTCCGTGATGGCTCATGGGGTCTCCGCACGCAGGAACACGTCGCCGGCGGTGACGGGGGTCACGGTGCCGTCGCTCTCCTGCAGCATAAGGCGCCCGCTGTCGTCGAGGTCCATGAAAATGCCCTCGCGCACGGCGGCGTCGAAACGGACGGTCACAGGTGCGCCGATGCCGATCGCAGCCTCCCGCCAGCGGGCCGCGAGCGCGGGGACGCCGCCCGGCGCGCCGAGCCGCGCGAGGACGGCTGCGAGCGCTGGGCGCAGGGCCTCGAACAGGGCGCCGGCCGTGGCGTCGGGCCGGTGGTCGAGGAGGCGCGCCGCGGCGACGTCTCCCGGCGCGTGGGCGACGTTGACGCCGAAGCCGATCACGGCCCTCCGGGCGCCCGTGGAGCCGCCCGCCTCGCTCTCGACGAGGATCCCGGCGACCTTGCGGCCGCCGATGAGAGCGTCGTTCGGCCACTTGAGGGCGGGCGCGAGGCCCGTGGCGGCGGCGATGGCGTCGCGCAGGGCGACCGCGGCCGCGAGCGGCAGGAAGGCGAAGGCATCGGCGGGCATGACGACGGGGAACGCGAAGGAGGCGTAGAGGTTGCCGGGCTCGGACACCCAGGGCCGCCCACGCCGACCCCGCCCGCCGGTCTGGCGCTCGGCGACCACCCAGACCGGTGCGCCGGCAGAGCGCAGGCGCGCCATCGCCTCGTCGTTGGTGGAGCCCACCGCGCCGAGGCGCACGATCGCCGCGGCGTCGTCCCGCGCTCTCAAAACAGGCTCTGCGCGGCCGTCGTCGCTGCGGAGAGGATCGGCGTCCACACGAAGAAGAACAGGATGGTGAACGCTCCCGACAGGGCGAGGACGACGCGCAGCTCCCCTGCCATGGGCTCGAACCGGTCCCTCGGCTCGTCGAACATCATCACCTTGATGATGCGCAGGTAGTAGAAGGCCGCCACCGCCGAGGCGAGGACGCCGATGACGGCGAGCGGCACGAGGTCCGCCTCCACCGCGGCGAGGAAGACGTAGAACTTGGCGAAGAAGCCCACCAGCGGGGGGATGCCGGCCAGCGAGAAGAGGAGGAGCGTGAACGCCGCCGCCATCCAGGGTTTCGTGCGGATGAGGCCCGCGAGATCGGAAATCTCCTCCACCATCCCCTCGTCCGCGCGGCGCATGGCGAGGACGCAGGCGAACGCGCCGAGGGTCATGGCGATGTAGATCGTCATGTAGATGACGACGCCGATGATTCCCTCTTCGGTGCCCGCCGCGAGGCCGATGAGCGCGTAGCCCACGTGGCCGATGGAGGAGTAGGCCATCAGGCGCTTGATGTTGGTCTGCCCGATGGCGGCGAACGCGCCGAGGAGCATCGACATCACCGAGAGGAAGACGACGATCTGCTGCCACTCGAGGAAGGCGGGGCCGAACGCCTCCATGACGGTGCGCACGAGGAGCGCCATGGCGGCGACCTTGGGCGCTGCGGCGAGGAACGCGGTGACCGGGCTCGGCGCGCCCTCGTAGACGTCGGGCGTCCACATGTGGAACGGGACTGCCGACACCTTGAAGGCGAGGCCCGCGAGGATGAACACGAGGCCGAAGATGACGCCGAGGCTCGCCCCGTCCTGGACGGTGATGGCGGCCGCGATGGCGTCGAACTGCGTCGCCCCGGTGAAGCCGTAGACGAGGCTGATGCCGTAGAGGAGCATTCCCGACGACAGGGCGCCGAGGATGAAGTACTTGAGGCCCGCCTCTGTGGAGCGCACGGAGTCGCGGTTGATGGCGACCACCACGTAGATCGACAGGGACTGCAGCTCGAGCGCGAGATACAGCGTGATCATGTCGTTCGCCGAGATCATCAGCATCATGCCGACGGTGGCGGTGAGGATCAGCACCGGGTACTCGAAGCGCGGGAAGCTCTGGTGGCGGGCGTAGGCCATGGTCATGAGGACGACCACCGCGGCGCCAGCGAGGGCGAGGACCTTCAGGTAGCGGGCGAATGCGTCGTAGACGAACGCGCCGCGAAAGGTCTCCGTCCCTGCCGGCACGAGGAGGAGCGCCACGATCGCGCCCGCCATGGCGAAGACGGTGAGGAGGTTGATCGTCTGCGGCGCCTCCTCGCTCCTCGCGAACACGCCGCCCATGAGGAGGCCGACGGCGCACAGGGCGAGGATGATCTCCGGGATGACCGGGACGAGGTTGGGGAAGGCGTGGATGTCCATCATTCGCTCGCGCCGTTGTGCGCCGGCCCGTCGCCGCCGACAGCCTCCCCGCCGTGGCCGCCCGCGTCCTGCGGGGCGATGCCGAGCGCCTCGAGGCCGCGGGCGACGGCGTCGGCCGCCGAGCCCATGCCCGCGGCGAACACCGATGCGTCCACCTGCGGCCCGTCGACAGGTTGCCCCGTCGCCTCGGCCACCTGACCCACGAGGGCGTTCACGGACGCGTCGGTCACGTTGAGGACCGGGTTCGGGTAGACGCCGAAGACGATGACGAGGACGACGAGGGGGACGAGGATCACCTTCTCGCGCGTGTCGAGGTCCACCATGCGGCGCATGGATTCCTTCTCGAGCGGCCCCAGCACCACCTGCCGGTAGAGGTAGAGCGCGTAGGCGGCCGACAGGATGACGCCGGTGGTCGCGATGACCGCGATCACGGTGTTGACCTTGTAGGTGCCGACGAGGGCGAGGAACTCGCCCACGAAGCCCGACGTGCCCGGCAGGCCGACGTTCGCCATGGTAAAGACGAGGAAGGCCGTCGCGTACCAGGGCATCCTGCGGATGAGGCCGCCGTAGGCCGCGATGTCGCGCGTGTGGGCGCGGTCGTAGACGACGCCGACGCACAGGAAGAGCGCCGCCGAAACGAGGCCGTGGGAGAGCATCAGGTAGACCGCGCCCTGGATGCCCTGAACGTTCATGGCGAAGATGCCCATGGTCACGAAGCCCATGTGGGCGACGGACGAGTAGGCGATGAGCTTCTTCATGTCCTGCTGCGCGAGCGCGGTCAGCGAGGTGACGACGATGGCGATGGCCGACAGGGTGAGGACGAGCCAGGCAAGGTCCGCCGAGGCGTCGGGGAACATGGGCAGGGAGAAGCGCAGGAACCCGTAGCCGCCCATCTTGAGGAGGATGCCGGCGAGGAGCACCGAGCCCGCCGTCGGCGCCTCAACGTGCGCATCGGGCAGCCAGGTGTGGACCGGCCACATGGGCATCTTCACCGCGAAGGCGGCGAAGAAGGCGAGCCAGAGCCAGACCTGCATGTCCGCCGGGAACTGGTGGACGAGGAGCTGGGGGATCTGCGTCGTCCCCGCCTCCCAGTACATGGCGATGATCGCTACCAGCATCAGCAGGGATCCGACCAGCGTGTAGAGGAAGAACTTGAACGTCGCGTAGATGCGCCGCGCGCCGCCCCACACGCCGATGATGAGGAACATCGGGATGAGGCCGCCCTCGAAGAACAGGTAGAAGAGCACGATGTCGAGCGCGCAGAAAACGCCGATCATCAGCGTCTCGAGGACGAGGAACGCGATCATGTACTCGCGCACCCGGTCGGTGATCGACTTCCAGCTCGCCAGGATGCAGAACGGCATCAGGAACGTCGTCAGGATGACGAACAGCATCGAGATGCCGTCGACGCCGAGGTGGTAGCTGACGAGGCCGGGGATCCAGTCCCGCTTCTCCACGAACTGGAAGCCCGACTCGCCGGTGTCGAAGCCGAGCCAGAGCCACAGCGACAGGACGAAGTTGAACGTCGTCGTGATGAGCGCGACGCGGCGGATGTTCTCCACCGCCGCCTCGTCATTCCCCCTGACCGCGAGGATGAAGGCGACGCCGACGAGCGGCAGGAAGATGAGGATCGACAGGATCGGCCAGTCGGTCATCGGCCGGCCTCCTGTCGCTCGCCGGGCAGCGCGGGAGGCCGCATCACAGGAAGCCCCTGTAGAAGGCGATCATCACGGTCACGAACACGGCGATCCCGGTCAGCATCACGAAGGCGTAGTGGTAGAGGTAGCCTGACTGGAAGTGGTGGGCGAGGGCGGCGATGTCCCGCACCCGCGCGGCGATCCCGTCGGGCCCCACCCCGTCGATGACGCGGCGGTCGCTCGCCCAGAAGAGGCGGCCGAGCGCGCGCGCGGGGCGGACGAAGAGCACGTCGTAGAGCTCGTCGATGTACCACTTGTTGAGGAAGAAGCGGTGCACCGCGGGCATCGCCTGGACGAAGCGCTGCGGAAGGTCCGGCCGCAGCACGTAGGCGAGGACGGCGATCAGGAAGCCCACAGCCATGGCGATGGACGGCGAGAGCACAACCCACCGGGCGACGTTCTCGATGTCCTCGAGGATGGCGTTGCCGGCGCCGGCATAGAGTGCGCCGCCCCAGAAGCCGGCCGTCGGAGCGCTCTTGAAGGCGTAGTAGAAGACCGCGCCCGCCGCGAGCGAACCCACCGTGAGGAGCGCCATCGGGAGGAGCATCGTCCACGGCGATTCGTGGGCGCGCTTATAGGTCTCGGCCGAGGCGAGGGTCTGGCCGTGGAAGGTCATGAAGACGAGGCGCCACGAGTAGAAGGAGGTGAGGAGTGCCGCGATCACGGTCATGACGAAGGCGTAGCCCGCGAAGGCGTTCTGCCCCACGTAGGCCGCCTCCACCACGAGGTCCTTCGAGTAGTAGCCGGCGGTGAAGGGAAAGCCCGTGAGCGCCAGGGTGCCGACGAGCATGCCGACGTAGGTGAGCGGGATCTTGCGCCAGAGGCCGCCCATGCGGCGCATGTCCTGCTCGTCGTGGAGGGCGTGGATGACCGAGCCCGCGCCGAGGAAGAGAAGCGCCTTGAAGAAGGCGTGGGTAAAGAGGTGGAAGACGGCGATCCCGTAGGCCCCCACCCCCAGCGCCACGAACATGTAGCCGAGCTGCGAGCACGTCGAGTAGGCGATGACGCGCTTGATGTCGTTCTGCGCGCACCCGACCGTGGCGGCGAAGAAGGCTGTCGTCGCGCCGACGAGGGTGACGATGGCGAGCGCTGTCGGGGCGAACTCGTAAAGCGGCGACATGCGTGCCACCATGAAGACGCCAGCCGTCACCATGGTCGCGGCGTGGATCAGCGCCGAGACCGGAGTCGGCCCCTCCATGGCGTCCGGGAGCCAGGTGTGCAGGAGGAACTGCGCGCTCTTGCCCATGGCGCCGATGAAGAGGAGGACGCACGCGAGCTCGAGCGCGTTCACGTCCAGCCCGAGGAACGGGAACGTGATCTCCGCGATCGCCGGCGCCGACGCGAAGACGGCGTCGAGCCCCACCGCCCCCGTCAGGGCGAACAGCGTGAAGATGCCGAGGAGGAAGCCGAAGTCGCCGACGCGGTTGACGACGAAGGCCTTTATGGCCGCGGCGTTGGCGGACGGGCGGTCGGACCAGAAGCCGATGAGGAGGTAGGACGCGAGGCCGACACCCTCCCAGCCGAAGAACATCTGGACGAGGTTGTCCGCCGTGACCAGCATCAGCATGGCGAAGGTGAAGAGCGACAGGTACGCGAAGAACTTCGCCTTCGCGTCGTCGTGGGCCATGTAGCCGAAGGAATAGAGGTGGACGAGGGCGCTGACGGTGTTCACCACCACCAGCATCACCGCCGTGAGGGTATCGACCCGGAGCGCCCACGCGATCTCGAGGTCGCCGGAGACGATCCACTCGGCGACGACGATCCGCTCCGTCTCGGCGCCGCCGAAGCCCCAGGCGAGGAAGACCACCCACGAGAGCGCCGCCGACACCATGACGAGGCCCGTGGTCGCCACCTGCGCGGCCGTCGCCCCGACCTGGCGGCCGAACAGGAAGGCGAACAGGAAGCCGATCAGCGGCAGGAAGACGATGAACTGGACCACGGGTCAGCCTTTCAGCGTGTCGATGTCCTGGACCGCGATGGAGCCGCGGTTGCGGAAGAAGGCGACGAGGATGGCAAGCCCGATGGCCGCCTCCGCCGCAGCCACCGTCAGGACGAAGAGGGCGAACACCTGCCCCACGAGGTCGTTCAGCGCCGCGGAGAAGGCGACGAAGTTGATGTTCACCGCGAGCAGGATCAGCTCGATGGACATCAGGATCACGATCACGTTCTTCCGGTTGAGGAAGATGCCGAAGACGCCGATGACGAGCAGGATCGCCGACACCGTCAGATAGTGGGAGACGCCGATCACTGCTGCAGACCCCGTCCGCTGACGACCTTGCGGATCTCCACCGCCTCCTCCTTGGTGCGCCGGCTCTGCCGCGCCGCGTCCTGCCGCTTGGCGCGCTCGTTCTGGCGCAGCGTCAGCACGATGGCGCCCACCATGGCGACCAGCAGGATGAGCCCGCAGATCTGGAAGAAGAAGGCGTACTTGGTGTAGAGCACCTGGCCGAGCGCCTCGGTATTGGTGACCTCCTCGGGCGGCGGGATCGGCAGGGTCGGCGCCGCGAGGAGCTCCGGCGACAGCGTGTAGGCCCCCACGACGAAGATGAGCTCGATGGCGAGCACGATGCCGACGAGGGTGCCCACCGGCAGGTACTGCATGAACCCCTGCCTCAGCGCCCCGAAGTCGACGTCGAGCATCATCACGACGAACAGGAAGAGGACGAGCACCGCTCCCACGTAGACGACCACGAGGACGAGGGCGAGGAACTCCGCCCCCGTCAGCATGAAGAGGCCAGCGCCGTTCAGGAAGCAGACGATGAGGTAGAGCACGGAGTGGACGGGATTGCGCGAGGCGATCACCATCAGCGCCGACGCGAGCAGCACCACCGCGAAGAGGTAGAAGAAAAACGCAACGATTGTCATCGTGTCCTTCTCGAACGCGGGACAGGCAGGAGGGTCGTGGAAACGGCCTCGCGGCGCGGCATCGCCCTCTTAGCGGACGCACAATGGCGCGTCCACCGCCGAGAAGGGCCGCGCCGGTCACCCGTGCCGCCCTCGCTTGCCCGGGGCTTGCGGGACCGCGCGCTCACCCCTCGGCGCCCAGCGTGACGTCCACATCCACGCGCTCGCCGCCGCGGATCACCGTGAGGCGCACGGTCTCCCCGGGCCGCCGCCGGTCGAGGAGCCTGCGCAGGTCGCGGGCGCTCTCCACGGCCTCGCCGCCGAAGGCGACGATCACGTCGCCGGGAACGATCGTCCCGTCGGCCCGCGTGCGTGTCGCCCTCAGGCCGGCCCGCGCCGCCGGCGAGCCTGGCGCGACGTCGAGAACGAGCGCCCCCGACACGCCGATGCGCTCGAGCAGCCTGTCTGCGCGCGCGTCGACGCTCACCCCGAGGGACGGCGGACGTTCCCGCCCGCGCGAGATCAGACGGGGCACGACGCGATTGACGGTGTCGACCGAGACCGCGAAGCCGATCCCCGCGTTCGAGCCGGACGGGGAATAGATGGCCGTGTTGACGCCGATCAGCCGCCCGGCGCTGTCGACGAGAGGGCCGCCGGAGTTGCCGGGATTGATGGCGGCGTCCGTCTGGATGAGGTCGGCGATGAGGCCGCCCGTCCCGCTCGGGATCTCGCGGCCGAGCGCCGAGATGATTCCGCTCGTCATCGTCCAGTCGAGGCCGAAGGGATTGCCGATGGCGAACACCGACTGCCCCACCTCGAGGGTGGCGCTCTCCCCGACCGCGATGGGCGGCAGCTCGGCGGGGCGCACGCCGATCCTCAGCACGGCGAGATCGTGGGACCGGTCGATCCCGACGAGCGATGCGCCGTAGGCGCGCCCGTCTGCGAGCCGCACGATCGCCCGCGAGGCGCCCGCCACCACGTGGGCGTTGGTGAGGATGTGGCCGAGCTCGTCCCAGACGATGCCGGACCCGTTGCCCCGGGGAATGTCGTAGACGTTGCGGGTGAAGCGGTCCACCACCCGCTCGGCCGTGGTGATGGACACAACGCTGTCCCGCGTCTGCCTGAAGAGCTCGACGGTCGCCCGCTCGACGGCGCCGAGTTCGCCGCGCGCGGCCACGGGCCGCGGATCGCCGCCTCCGCCGAAGAGGGCGACGCTCACGAGCGGCAGCGCCTGCCATGCGAACCCGACGAGGACGATCGCGAGCACGATGAGAAGCGCCCTCAGGATGAAGCCCTGTTGTGCGATGATCAGCTCCCGTCACACCAGCGGCCGGGCAGCGGTCCCGTCCGCCAACGCCAAGATGTGCGGCTGAACCGGCAAGACAACACCCGGCACTGCCGCACCCCTCAGGGCCGCCCGCCGTCCCGCTCCCTGTCCCCCTCCGCTTCCCGCACCCGTTCGCTCGAGAGCGCCGACGCGACGAGCCCCGTCGGCACGGCGATGATGCCGAGCGCGATGAGGAGCATCACCCCGGTGAAGATCCGCCCGCCCGCGGTGACTGGATAGGCGTCGCCGTAGCCGACCGTCGTCAACGTCACCACCGCCCACCACATGGAGTGGGGGATGGACGCGAAGACCTCCGGCTGGGCCTCGTTCTCGAACCAGTAGATGGCGCTCGCGCACAGGAAGAGGACGATGGAGGCGAGCCCGGCGAACACCACGAGCTCGGCGAGGACGGAGCGGAAGGCGCGGGCGAGACGCTCGAACGCCTTCACGTAGCGCACGAGCTTGAAGAGGCGCAGCACGCGCACGAGGCGCAGGGCCCGAAGCGCATGGAGATCGTAGCCGACGAGGAGGAGTGTCGGCAGGATCGACAACAGGTCGACGACGCCGAACACGCTGAACACGTAGCGCAGCCTGTTCGGCGCCGACCACACCCGCGCCACGTACTCCACCGTGAAGATCGACACGACGACGAGCTCGAACCCGAGGAGCCCGCGGTCGAGCCAGAGAGGATTGTCGGGGAGCGTCTCGATGGCGATGGCGACGCAGGAGAGGACGATGATCGTCTGGATCGCGACGGCGAACGTGCGGCCCCACGAGGGGTCGTCGCCGTCGAGGATCGCGTGCATCCGCACCCGGGTCATCGGTGTCTCCGCAGGGTTTTCGCCATCAGTCCACCGGCACGGTGACGGTGGTGACGACGCTGCCGCCGACCCTCACCGTCGTGTCGTCTCTGACGCATCCTGCGGCGCCGAGGATGAGCAACGGGGCGAGCGGGAGGGCGAGCGGGAGGACGCTCCGGGATGCCGGACCGCGCCGTTGCCGCGGGCGGTGAATGCGGGTCGTCATGGTCGCCTCCGTCGCGCCCGAGGGGGCCGGGAGCGTTCGAGCTAGAGCGAACGCGCCCCGGTCGGCAAGCGCGCGCCGCGACGAGGCAGCGGGCACCTTGACGCTCTGCCACCGGACAGGGGCTGCGGGAGCACATTTCCTCTTCCGCGCCGCGCATCTGCAACCCATATGCAGGAGCGACAACGCCCACGTCATGCAAGGGACACCATGCGCCTCTTTCACCGCTTCAGGGCCATCCTGGCCGTCCTGACCCTGGCGGCGAGCTTCTCGCTGGTCGCCGTCGACTTCGCCGAGGCCCGGCGCGGAGGCTCGTTCGGCAGCCGCGGCGGCCGCACCTTCGACGCGCCTGCCGCGACACGCACCGCACCCAACCAGGCAGCGCCCGTCGACCGCTCGATGACGCCGCGCCAGCAGACGACGCAGCCCGGCGCGCAGCAGCAGGGCGCCCGCGCCGGCCAGCCCGCGACCCAGCAGAACCGCGGCATGTTCGGCGGCATGATGGGCGGCATCCTCGGCGGCCTCATGCTCGGCGGCCTCATCGGCCTCCTCATGGGCGGCGGCCTCGGCGGTCTCGCCGGCTTCTTCGGCCTCCTCCTGCAGGTCGCCCTCATCGTCGGCGTCATCTGGCTCGTCATGCGCCTCGTGCGCGGCCGGCGTCAGGCGCAACCCGCCTTCGCCGGCGGCCCCGCCCCGCGGGACGACGAGACGCGGTTCGACGCCGGCCGCAACCCCTACGAGGCGACGGCCCAGACGGGCGGCCGCGCAGCTCCCGTCGCTGCGGCCGCCGAGTACGACGCGGCGCCCGCCGCAGACGGCCCCGCAGGCGGCCAGGACGATATCGGCCTCACCGCGGACGACTTCGACGCCTTCGAGCAGCTCCTCCACGAGGTGCAGGCCGCCTTCACCCGCGAGGACTACGCCGCGCTCCGCCAGCGCTGCACCCCGGAGATCGTCTCCTACCTCTCCGAGGAGCTCAGCCAGAACGCCGTCAACGGCGTGCGCAACGACGTGCTCGACGTGAAGCTCCTCCAGGGCGACCTGTCGGAGGCCTGGCGGGAGGGCGATCGCGAGTACGCCACGGTCGCCATGCTCTACGAGAGCGTCGACGTGATGCGCGACCGCCAGTCCGGCGAGGTGGTGGAGGGCTCCGAAAGCCCGACGGAAACCACCGAGATCTGGACCTTCGCGCGACCCGTCGGTGGCCGCTGGCAGCTCTCGGCCATCCAGCAGGCCTGACGGTCCCAGCCGGCAACCAATCGAGGCGGCGCCCAGGCGCCGCCTCTCTGTCGTCCGCAATCCGGCGAACCGGGACGGCAACGCCCCGCCACGGTCGAGCCGCAGGATCGCTGCCCCCCGTCGCGAGGTCCGCCCGCCCGCGCGATCCGTCCTTCCCCCGGCCCCTGTGCGCGCACCGAAGCCGATTGACGTGATCTCATATTCGGGAAATCATCCCGAATATGAGCGAAGCCCTCGCCCCCGATCCCGCCATCGACCAGCGCATCGCAAGCCGTGTCAGGGCGCTGCGGGCGGAACGCGGCCTGTCGCTCGAGGCGCTCGCCGCGAGAAGCGGGGTGAGCCGCGCGACGCTCTCGCGCATCGAGAACGCCGAGACGAGCGCCACCGCCGCGGTCCTCGGCCGCCTCGCCGCCGCCTTCGGACTCTCGGTCTCGCGCCTCATGCACCTTGCGGAGGATGCGTTCGCGCCCCTCGTCCCCGCCGCCGCGCAGCCCTTCTGGACCGATCCTGCCACGGGCTGGGTCCGCCGCCAGATCTCACCGCCGGCGGCGGCCCTCTCCGGCGAGGTCGTGGAGGGCTGCCTCGCCCCCGGAACGCGCATCGCCTACGACGCACCGCCGCGCGAGGGGCTCGAGCACCACCTCGTCCTCCTCGCCGGACGCCTCGCGGTCACCCTCGACGGGGAGACCCACGCCCTCGCGCCCGGCGACTGCCTGCGCTACCGCTTCCACGGCACGAGCGCCTTCGAGACGCCTCCCGACGCCGCCGCCCGCTACCTCCTCTTCACGGTCTGAGCCGATGCCGGTCTCTCCTCCCCGCCCCGAGGGACCCTTGCCGCCAGACGCACCCCTCGTCGACGTCCTCGCGCCGGACGCTGTGGAGGCGCACGTGCCCGCCCTCGGCGCCCTCCTCCACGCCTGCGTCCTCGCCGGCGCCAGCGTGAACTTCGTCCTGCCCTTCACGATCGGTGAGGCCGAGGCGTTCTGGCGGGACAGGATCGTCGGTCCGGCACGGCAGGGCGGGCGGATCGTCCTCGCCGCCCGCGCCGGCGGCCGCATCGTGGGCACCGTGACGCTCGCCGTCGACACTCCGCCGAACCAGCCCCACCGCGCGGAGGTGACGAAGCTCCTCGTCCACCCGCAGGCGCGGCGCCGCGGCATCGCCCGCGCGCTGATGGCGGCGCTCGAGGAGGAGGCGCGCCGCCGCGGACGCACCCTCGTCACCCTCGACACCCGCACCGGCGACGCGGCCGAACCGCTCTACGCCTCGCTCGGCTACGTGACGGCCGGCGTCATCCCGGATTTCTGCCGCGCCACCGACTGCGACCGACTCGATTCCACGACCATCATGTACAGGCGCCTCTGATACCCCGCGCCTTTCGATTGAGGCAATGAGCGGCGGCAAGGCCCTCGCGGCGCCCGAGCCAAGCCCGCGCGCGACAGATCGACGATCTGGCGCGCCGGCATGAGGGCGGCGGCTCAGGGCAGAAGCTTTTCCAGGGAGGGCAGGAACTTGTTCTCGAACCAGGTTCGATAGGAGATCATCGAGCGCTTGGAGATGCCCTCGGGCAGCCCGCGGTCGACGAGGGCCTGAGCGTCCATCTGCGCGGCCTTCGCGAGGGGGCCGAGGTTCTGGATGTGGCCCCAGGCGGGCGCCGTCATCCGGGGCACCTTGTAGGTCTCGATCCTGCCCGACTCGCCCTTCGCGTCGCGCAGGAGCTTCGCGAAGCGCTTGTCGCCGGGCACGAAGTCCGCCGCGTACTCGTTCAGGATCGCGACGCGGCGGGCGTCGGGGTACTCCTCGGCGAAGGCGGCGAGGTTGCGCAGCCCGGTCTCGAGCGCCGCGTTGTTCATGGTGAGGACGGCGCAAAGCACCACGTCGGTGCGCTCGAGGAGCGTGCCGCTCCCCCCGTTGCGCGACCACTGGAGGAAGACGCCGGTGAGGTTCGCGCCGAGACAGACGATGTTGTAGGGCCGCTCCCCCGTCGCCTCGGCGAGCTCGTCGAAGCGCTGGAAGATGACGTCCGGCTTCTCGTAGAGCTCTTCCGCGGAGACGGCGGGCGCGGGGATGTAGCGCGTCTCCTCGTAGAGGGGCTGGAGGCGCGGCTCGCTCTCCACCTCGATGATCTGGAAGGACATGGCGCGGCGCTGCATGAGGGTCGCGAGGCCCTCGGCGACGAGATCCTTGCCGACCCCGCCCTTGTCGTTGCCGATGATGACCGTCCAGCTCCGGCTTTTCGCCATCGTCCCGCCTCCCGCTGTGAGGGCCGCGTGCGTCCTGACCCGCTTCGGCGAGATGGGCTAGCAGCGGCGTGACACAGGTTGATGAAAGCGCGGGCGAAGCGACGTCCTGTCACCGCGCCGGGCCGAGCGCCATGGTGGTGAGTGGCGCCATCGAGGCCCGGACCGCGCGGCTCCTTCGCAGGAGCCGTGCCTGCCGAGCCCGCCCGAACAGCCTTCCGCCCGAGGTCGACGCGGAGCGGCGGCGGCCGGCAGAAGCGCCACGAAGCGCCCGGGCGGCAGGGCCTCGAAGCGGTCCGCCCATGCGATCCGTCCGAAGCAGGCCGATGCCTCGGCGAGGCGGCAGAGCGCCTCCTCCCCGGCGGGCAGCGGCTCAGGGAAGGTCGTCGCACACCCTGTGGCATGGCCGACATGGTTCCGCCGATTTCACCACCGGAGCGTCTTCATCCGGAACAATAAGCGCACGAGGTGCGTTTTGTTATTGTCGGCGGGCGCACCGCGTGCGTATCATCGAGGTTCGGCCGTCAGGGCCCGCCGGTTTGACGACGGTCACGGCGCCGGCGCTCGGGTTCCGGATCGAACGGCGTGCCGCGCCGCAGGAGATACCACCGAGGCACCCCCGGTCGGGTGCGACAGACAAGGCAAGGGAGGCGACCAATGACGAACCGTTTCATGGAGCTGTTCCGCTGCAATGCCAGGATGGCCCATCACGACACGGTGGCCCCGGACTTCGACACGCTTCGCCGCGCGAACTACGAGCGCGACGACGCCGAGCGGGCGGCCGGCATCGACTTTGCGAGCATCTTTCGCAAGCCCTTCCGGGTGATCGGCTCGCGGACCATGCCGACGGGCGCCTTCGCCGACCGCGAGGATCGCGGCTGAGGGGAGCCGCCCCGCCGGGTCCCCGCGGTCATGTGGAGGGACGGGCGCGGGCGATCACCTCCGCCGCGGCGTCGAGGCCGCCCTTTCCGAACGGGATGCCGCAGGCGGAAAGCCCCGCCTGCGCCGCCGCGAGCGCACCGAGGAGCATCGGCGGGTTGAGCCAGCCCATGTGGCCGATGCGAAACGCCCGCCCGTCGAACGGTCCGAGACCGACGCCGAGGACAAGGCCGAGCTCACTGTGGCAGTAGGCCCTGAAGCCGTCCACGTCTGCACCGGGCGCGAGGATCGTCGTCACGCTGTCGGACCGCTCGGACGGCGCGCTGGCGAGGAACTCGAGCGGCCCCTGCGCGGCCCAGGCGCCGACGGCCGCCCGCGTCGCGTCGGCAAGCACGCGATGGCGCGCCCAGGCGGCCTCGAGCCCCTCCTCGAGGAGCATGTCGAGCGCCTTGCGCAGCGCGAACAGGAGGTGGACCGGGGGCGTCCCGCAATACTTCTTGTAGTGCGGCGGCATCTGCCGCTCGGTCCAGTCCCAGTACTGCGTGCGAAGGTCAGCCGACCGGTGCGCCTCGAGCGCCCTGGGGCCCGCCCAGGTGAAGGCGAGGCCCGGAGGCGTCATCAGGCCCTTCTGCGCGCCGCCGACGGTCACGTCGACGCCCCAGGCGTCCATCTCGTAGGCCATGCAGCCCTGGGAAGCGATGACGTCCACCATCAGGAGCGCCGGGTGGCCTGCGGCGTCGATGGCGGCGCGGATGGCCGGAACGTCGTTCAGGATGCCGGTCGCCGTGTCCACCTGCACGGCGAGGACGGCCTTGATGGTGTGGGAGGTGTCGGCGCGCAGGCGCTCCTCCACGGCGCCGGGATCGATGGCGCGGCGGGGCGCGGCGGTCATCACCTCGGCCTCGAGCCCCATCTGCCGCGCCATCTCGGCCCAGCCGAGCGCGAAGCGGCCCGAATCGAGGGCGATCACAGCGTCGCCGCGCGACAGGGTGTTGGCGAGGGCGGCCTCCCACGCGCCGTGACCGTTGGCGATGTAGATGAAGGGCAGCCCCTCAGTGCGGGCGACCTTGCGAAGGTCGACGAGGGCGCTCTCCGTGATCTCCTCGAGCTCGCCTTCATAGATGTTGACGGCGGGCCGCGCCATCGCCTGGATCACCGGGTCCGGGATGACCGAGGGTCCGGGGATGGCGAGGAACTCGCGGCCATGGGCGAGGGACATTCGAGAACCTCCGGACGGTTGGCGACCGGGGCGTGTTAGCCGAACTTTCCCGCCGCCGCCACGGCGTGCGCCGATCGGTCCTCAGCGCGGCGGCGGCGCGGCAGAGGCCTCCCCCTCCCCCGGCGACAGGCGCCGGAGCGCAAGCTCCCGCGCGAGCTTGATGGTGGGCTTCACCGCGAAGAGGATGGAGCCGACGAGGAAGAGCCAGGTGCCGAGAAGCGTGGTCTCGGCCGTGAAGTAGAAGAGGGAGCCGACGACGAAGCAGAGCGCCGCGAGAAAATCCACGACCGTGCGCGCGAGCTCGTAGCGCGCGTAGAGGGAACGATGGCGCTCGCTTCTGACGGCGTTCTCGGGGTGGAAGAGTGGCATTTCTCGCCTCGTCGGGCTCGGGGTGTCTCGCGGGGGCCGCCGACGATGGCCCAAACCGCGGCGGGGCGGAAGCCGGCCGCCTGCGCGGACGCGCCATGCCTCGCGTCCTTGCGCCGCGCCCCGCCGGTCCCGACCCGCACCGCGAGAGGCGCCGCGGATGAAATGGCAGCGACGGCGCGCAAGCCGTCCCGCCGCACCTCGCCGGTCCCGTGGCCGCTCGCAGTCAGACCGAGGGGCCGAAGACGCGGGCGAAGATGGTGTCCACGTGGCGCATGTGGGCGGCCTCGTCGAAGGCGTCGGCGAGGGCCTCGGGGGAGAGGCGGGCGGTGATGTCCGGGTCGGCCTCGACGAGGTCGCGGAAACGCCCCTCCCCCTCGTGGGCACGCATCGCGTTGCGCTGCACGAGGGAATAGGCCTCCTCCCGCGAGACGCCCGCGACCGTGAGCGCGAGAAGCACCTGCTGGGAGTGGACGAGGCCGCCCAGCAGCGCAAGGTTCGCCGCCATGCGCTCAGGCTTGACGACGAGCTTCTCGACGACGCCGGTGAGCCGCGCGAGGGCGAAGTCGAGGGTCACCGTGGCGTCGGGGGCGATCATCCGCTCCACGGAGGAGTGGGAGATGTCCCGCTCGTGCCACAGGGCGACGTTCTCGAGCGCCGGGGTGACATAGGCCCGCACCATCCGGGCGAGGCCGGTGAGGTTCTCGGTGAGGACGGGGTTCTTCTTGTGGGGCATCGCGGATGAGCCCTTCTGCCCCGCGCCGAAGGCCTCCTCGGCCTCGCCGACCTCGGTGCGCTGCAGGTGGCGGATCTCGGTCGAGAGGCGCTCCACCGAGGAGGCGACGACGCCGAGCGTCGCGAAGTAGGCGGCGTGGCGGTCGCGCGGGATCACCTGCGTCGAGACAGGCTCCACCTCGAGGCCCATCTTCTGCGCCACGTGCGCCTCCACGCGGGGGTCGATGTGGGCGAACGTGCCGACGGCGCCGGAGATGGCGCAGGTGGCGATCTCCGCCCGCGCCGCGATCAGCCGCCGCCGCGCCCTGTCGAACTCGGCGTAGGCCTGGGCGAGCTTCAGCCCGAAGGTGGTGGGCTCGGCGTGGATGCCGTGGCTGCGGCCGATGGTGGGGGTGAGCCTGTGCTCCTCGGCGCGCCGGCGAAGGGCGATGAGAAGCTCCTCCACGTCGGTGATGAGGATGTCGCTCGCGCGGGCGAGCTGGACGGCGAGCGTGGTGTCGAGGACGTCCGAGGAGGTCATCCCCTGGTGGACGAAGCGCGCCTGCGGGCCGACGATCTCCGCAAGGTGGGTGAGGAAGGCGATGACGTCGTGCCGCGTCTCGCGCTCGATTTCGTCGATGCGCTCCACGTCGAACACGGCCGCCCCGCCCTTCTCGCGGATGGCGCGGGCCGCGTCCGCCGGGATCTGCCCGAGCCCGGCCATCGCCTCCGCCGCGTGCGCCTCGATCTCGAACCAGATCCGGAACTTTGTCTCCGGGCTCCAGATGTTCGCCATCTCGGGGCGGGAGTAGCGGGGGATCATGGCGGCACACTCCGGCGCGAGGAATCGTGACCGCCCTTCTGCATGGCCCCTTCAGGCGACGCAATCGGCAAGAACCCGCCGCGCCCGCCGCGCCCGATACGGCGCGGCTCGAGGCGGCCGGGCGGCGCGGGCGTGCGGCGGTGGTTTTTCCCGTGACGGCGCCTCAATCGGCGCGGCGGCGGCTTCCGGCGGCTCCCCCGGCGGGCGCGGCGCGCGCCGCACCGTTCCCGCCGTCCCCTCCGTCGCCTCCGAGCCGCCGTCCGATCGGGGTGAGCAGGAGGGGAAAGGAGAAGATGGGGAGCTGGCTGAGGGCGAAGAACAGCCAGATCGTGCCCGTGACGTTGGTGGCGCCGACGGCGGCCACGATCAGCCCCGCGTTCCGACTCGCCGCCGAGTAGGCGATGGCGACGGCGTCCGTCCCGACGAAGGGGCGGAAGAGGGCGTAGGTGAGCGCCATCTGGGCAAGGCCGAAGGCGAACGCGCCGGCGGCGGCAAGGGTCGTGAAGAGCGTGTCGTCGACGAGCCAGCCCCCCACCTCGTCCATGGCGCCGACGGCGAAGAGGACGGCGATGGTGACGCCGACTGTGTCGAACACGGGCCTTGCCGCAGTGATCCGCCGGCCGCCGAGGAGCCGGTGCAGGACGACGGCGGTCGCGAAGGACGCCGCGACGAGGCCCGCGAGGCGAAATGCGAGATCGAGCGGCTCGATGGGAAAGGTGTCCGGCACGAAGATCGCGGCGACCGCCGGCGCGGTCAGCGGCATCAGCGTGGTGGCGATCAGGAGGATGGCGAGGACGAGCGCCCCGTCGAGCCCCATCAGGAAGGCGAACGCCGCCGAGGAGACGATGGGCGGCGGCGCTGTGAAGAGGTAGAGGATCGCGAGCACCACCGGGTCCGACAGGGGCGGCCCGAAGAGGGTCGCCGCCGACAGGATCGCGAGCGGCAGGACGAGCGTGATCCACGCGGACGCCGCCAGCGCCGGCAGCGGGCGGCGCACCCGCGCCGCCAGCGCGCAGAAGTCCGTCCGCAGGATGGAGACTGTGAGCATGACGAAGACGAAGTCGCCGAGATAGGGACGCAGGACGGACGCGAGCGGCTGGGCGAGGATCCCGATCACCGCGCCGAGGGCGATGATCTTCGTGCCGTGCCGGCTGATGATCCGGAAGAGCTCCATCAGGGTCCTTCGTTCGCTCCGCTGGCGCCATCGGGGGCCGCCCGCCGCGCCCTGCCCGCGCGCCCTGCCATGGTGGCGGCGCGGCCCGCCATCCCCTAACACGGCGCCAGCGCAGAACCGTTGAGGAGTGACGAGATGGCAGTCATGACCGAGCGGCACGGGCGGACCGGCCTCGTCGTCGTCGACAACCCGCCGGTGAACGCTCTTTCGCGCGAGGTGCGCGCCGGATTGGTGGAGGCTGTGGGCGCGCTCGACGCCGATCCCGCGGTGGACGTCGTCGCCATCGTCTGCGAGGGCCGCACCTTCATCGCCGGCGCAGACATCCGCGAGTTCTCCGAGCCGGCGCGCGATCCGGCGCTTCCCGAGGTGGTCGCGGCCATCGAGGGCTCGGCGACGCCGGTGGTGGCGGTGATTCACGGCACGGCGCTCGGCGGAGGGTTCGAGGTGGCGCTTGCAGCTCACGCCCGCGTCGCGCTCGCCGGCGCGAAGGTGGGGCTTCCAGAGATCGGCCTCGGCGTCATCCCGGGCTCTGGCGGCACGCAGCGGGTGCCGCGGCTCGCTGGCGTCGAGGCGACGGTGGACCTCGTCCTCTCCGCGCGGCCGATCGCTTTGGAAAAGGCGCTGGAGCTCGGCCTCGTCGACCGCATCGAGGGCGGCGCGCCGCGCGACGTGGCGCTCCGCGCGGCCGAGGCGGTCCGCTCTGGCGCGCTCGGGACGCGCCGCACGGGCGCCCTTCCGCCCGCCGAGCCGCGGCCGGACGTCCTCGCCGCGCGGCGGGCCGAGCTCGGCGAGAGGCCCGGGACGCTCGCAGCGCGCGCCGCCCTCGACGCCATCGAGGCATCGGCCCTTCCGATCGCCGAGGGGATGGAGAGGGAGCGCGCCCTCTTCGAGCGGTGCCGCGCGTCGGAGGAACGGGCAGCCCTCATCCACGTCTTCTTCGCCGAGCGCGCGGCGCCGAAGGTGGCCGAGCTCGATGAGGCCGCGCCGCGCACCGTGCGCACGGTGGGCATCGTCGGCGGCGGCACCATGGGCGCCGGAATCGCCGCCGCCGCGCTCATGAGCGGCTTCGACGTCCTGATGGTGGAGCGGGACGAGGCGGGGGCCATCAGGGGGCGCGACGGCGTGTCGGGCATCCTCGACGGTGCCGAGCGCCGCGGCCGCCTCTCCCCGGAGGCACGCGCCGCCCGCCGGTTCGAGGCGGGAACCGGCTACGAGGCGCTCGGCGAGGCCGACCTCGTGGTGGAGGCGGCCTTCGAGGACATGGGCGTCAAGAAGGACATCTTCGCCCGGCTCGACCGCGTGGCGCGGGAGGGCGCGATCCTCGCCACCAACACCTCGTACCTCGACGTCGACGAGATCGCCCGCGCCACCGGGCGGCCCGGGGACGTCGTCGGCCTCCACTTCTTCTCGCCCGCCTACGTGATGCGCCTCCTCGAGGTGGTGATCGGCAGGGCGACGGCGGCGGACGTGGTCGCGACGGCGTTCACCTTCGGCAAGGCCCTCGGCAAGGTGTGCGTCCCCGCGGGCGTCGCCGACGGCTTCATCGGCAACCGCATCTTCCTCGCCTACCGCCGCTCTGCGGACATCATGATGGAGGACGGCGCATCGCCCTACGAGATCGACGAGGCGCTCGTGGCGTGGGGTTTTCCCATGGGCCCCTACCAGGCGGGCGACTTCGCCGGGCAGGACATCGGCTGGGCGACCCGCAAGCGGCGGGCCGCGACGCGCGATCCCGCCGAGCGCTACGTACGCATCCCCGACCTCGTGTGCGAGCGCGGCTGGTTCGGCCGCAAGACCGGTCGCGGCTTCTACCGCTACCCGGAGGGATCGCGGGCGGGCGAGCCCGACGAGGAAGTCCTGGCGCTGATCGCACAGGAGCGCGCGCGCAGGGGGGTGACGCCGCGCACCTTCACGCGGGAGGAGATCGTGCGCCGAATCCTGTGCACGATGGTGAACGAGGGCGCACGCGCAATGGACGACGGCACCGCGCGCAAGGCGTCGGATATCGACGTGGTGATGATTAACGGGTACGGTTTCCCCAGGTTTCGCGGAGGACCCATGAAGGCAGCCGACCTTGCCGGCTTGCCGCAGACCCTCGAGGACCTCAGGCGCCTTGCACGGGAGGATCCCACGGCCTTCGAGCCCGCAAGGCTTCTGGTGGACCACGTGGCAAGAGGAGTAGCGCTGGTCTAGCGCGGCTTGACCGGTTGGTCTATGGTCGAATGATGCATCGAATAGCGATGCGTGAAATCGCTCCAGGAACGGTGATGGAAGCCTTGATTGATGCCACCGCAGCGCGGGGTGACCGAAAGCCGGCAGTGACCGACTGGCGGACACGCCTGCGCGGTTGTCTTGCCCAGAGCGGGAAGACGCGGGCCCAGGTCTGCAGCGAGGCGGGCCTCAACCCCGCATATCTCACGCAGATCCTCGAGCAGAAGGGCGCGACCCCGCGGATCGACAACCTCCAGAAGCTCGCGAACGTGCTCGACACGTCGGTCACGTACCTGATCGACGGGATCGATCTCGACAAGAACACGCGGGAGATCCTCGCCCTCTTCACCGCGTTGTCGGAGGACAGGAAGGCGACGGCGCTCGTCGTGCTTCAGGACATGGCCGTCGCGTCAAGGGAATGAGGGGCTGCGCGCCCCGCCGTTGACAGCGCCGCCGCACCGCGCCAGCGTTCGCACCACGTGGCGGCGCGGCCGCCGGGGCGAGGCGGAGCCATGAGCGTACACACCTTCGTGACGGCGGGCGGCGTGACGGTGTCGCGCACCGACGAGGCGGAAGACCACGACGGCGCCCTCGCGCGGTGGATCGCAAGGCTCGACCACGAGCGCGGCTGCGCCTTCTCCTCCAGCTACGAGTTCCCCGGCAGGTATACCCGGTGGGACTTCGCCATCGTCGATCCGCCTCTGGCGGTGGAGGCGCGCGGGCGGACGGTGACCTCGACCGCCCTCAACGCGCGCGGCGATGCGCTGCTCGGCGCCTGCGCCGCCGCCTTCCGCGCCGCCGGGCTCGCCCCTCAGCGGGACGGCGGGCGCGTGGTCGTGACCGTGCCGGAGCCGGACGACACGGCGCTGACCGAGGAGGACAGGAGCCGCCGCCCGTCCGCCTTCACGGCGCTGAGGGCTCTGCGGGACTTCTTCGCGACGGAGGCCGACGGCAATCTCGGCCTTGCCGGCGCGTTCGGCTACGACCTCGCCTTCCAGTTCGATCCCGTCCCGCTCCGCCTGGAACGCCCCGCGAGCCAGCGCGACTTCGTCCTCTACCTTCCCGACCGCATCCTCGCGGTCGACCACTACGCTCGCCGCGCCACCGTCTCCTCCTACGACTTCGCGTTCGACGGCCTCTCGACAGTGGGGCTGCCGCGCGCGCCGCAGCCGCGCCCCCTCCCCGTCTCGCGCAACGCCGCCGAGGACGACCATCGTCCCGGCGAGTACGCCGGGACCGTGCGCCGCGCATTCGGCCACTTCGCGCGCGGCGAGCTGTTCGAGGTGGTGCCGAGCCAGGTGTTCCGCGATCCGGTGTCCGACGCGCCGTCCGCCATCATGCGGCGCCTCTCGGCCATCAACCCGAGCCCCTACGGCTTCTTCATCAACCTCGGGAACGACGAGTTCCTGGTGGGCGCCTCGCCCGAGATGTTCGTGCGCGTCACCGGCCGCAGGGTCGAGACCTGCCCCATCTCCGGCACCATCGCCCGCGGGCGGGACGCCATCGAGGACGAGCGGCAGGTTCGCGCCCTCCTCAACAGCCGCAAGGACGAGACGGAGCTCACCATGTGCTCCGACGTCGACCGCAACGACAAGAGCCGCGTGTGCGAGCCCGAATCGGTGCGCGTCCTCGGCAGGCGGCAGATCGAGATGTATTCGCGGCTGATCCACACCGTCGACCACATCGAGGGCACCCTCCTGCCCGGCCGCGACGCGCTCGACGCCTTCCTCTCCCACGCCTGGGCGGTGACCGTAACCGGCGCGCCGAAGCGGCGGGCGATGATGTTCATCGAGGAGAACGAGAGGAGCCCGCGCGCCTGGTATGGCGGCGCCGTGGGCCTCGTCCTCTTCAACGGCGACCTCAACACGGGGCTGACCCTGCGCACCGTCCACATCCGGGACGGCATCGCGGAGGTGCGGGCGGGCGCGACGGTCCTCGCCGATTCCGATCCCGACGAGGAGGAGCGCGAGACGGTCCTCAAGGCCTCCGCCATGCGCGCCGCCATCCGCGGCAGCGTGTCGGTGGCCGAGAGCGAGCGGCCGAAGCGGCGGCCGGGGGCGGGACGCAAGGCGCTCCTCGTCGACCACGACGATTCCTTCGTCCACACCCTCGGCGGCTACCTGCGCCGCACGGGGCTCGAGGTGGTCACGGTCCGCGCCCCGGTGGACGCGGCAGTCCTCGACCGCTTCGAACCCGATCTCGTGGTGATGTCCCCCGGCCCCGGCAGCCCCTCCGACTTCGGCTGCACGGGGACGATCAGGCTCGCCGAGGCGCGCGGCCTTCCGCTCTTCGGCGTCTGCCTCGGCCTTCAGGCCATCGCCGAGGCCCATGGCGGCCGGCTCGCCCAGCTCGAGACGCCGATGCACGGCAAGCCCTCGACGCTGACGGTGGAGCCCCACTCGGTCCTCTTCGCCGGGATCGAGGGGCCGCTGACCGTGGGCCGCTACCACTCCCTCGTCGCCGATCCCGCCCACCTTCCGCCGGTCCTGAAGGTGACGGCGCGCAGCGAGGACGGCGCCATCATGGCGGTGGAGCACACCCGCGCGCCCATCCTCGCCGTCCAGTTCCACCCCGAGAGCATCATGTCCCTCGGCGGCGGGGTCGGGATGGCGATCGTGGAGAACGCCGTCGAGAGCCTCATCGCGCGCCGCTCGGCCGCCGAGGCCGCCGCTTGAAGCGCGGCGTCCGTCCTGCCGGGCCGGGCGAGATCACCTATGCAAGCTATCTCTGCCTCGGCGACATCCTGTCGGCGCAGAAGCCGGAGAGCGCGCGGCTCGGCGTCGACGCGCACGACGAGATGCTGTTCATCGTCGTCCACCAGACCTACGAGCTCTGGTTCAAGCAGATCCTCCACGAGCTCGGCCGCGTCCAGGACGACCTTTCCCGCGATCCCGTGGAGGATTGGCGCCTCGCGAGAATCGTCCGCGCGCTGCAGCGCATCCGGGAGATCCTGAAGCTCGGGATCGCCCAGATCGACGTCCTCGAGACGATGACCCCGCAGGACTTCCTCGACTTTCGCGGCCTCCTGTCCACCTCCTCCGGCTTCCAGTCCCTCCAGTTCCGCCTGATCGAGACCCGCCTCGGCCTCGAGAGCTCCCGCCGCCTCCTGTTCGACGGCAAGCCCGTCGACGCCGATTTCAGCGAGCCCGAGAAGGCGGCGCTCAGGGAGGCGGACGCGCGGCCCTCCGTGCGCGAGGAGCTCGAGGCCTGGCTCATGCGCACGCCCTTCGTCACCGGCGAGGCCTACACCTTCCGCGAGGCGTACAGGGAGGCGGTGGTCGCGATGCTGAGGCGCGACCGTCGGACCGCAGAGGCGCAAGGGGAAGCGGACGAGGCCGCCGCCATCGCCGATGCCGCCCGCGAGTTCGCCGCGATCTTCGATCCCGGCGCGGAGGGCGGATGGACGATGCCGGCAAAGGCGGTGGAGGCGGCGCTCTTCATCACGGTCTACAGCGACCGCCCCGCCTGCCACATGGCCCACGCGCTCCTCGAGGCGCTGATGGACATCGACACGGCGATGGCCCTGTGGCGCAACCGTCACGCCCTCCTCGTGGAGCGCACCATAGGACTGCGGTCCGGCACCGGCGGATCCCCGGGGCACGACTATCTGGCGAAGACCGCGCGCCGGCACCGCGTCTTCTGCGACCTCTTCCGCCTCTCCACCTACCTCATCCCGCGCGACTCCCTCCCGCCGATCCCGCCCGCGATCGAGCGCCGCATGGGCTTCGTCTACGCCGAGGAGCCGTGCGCCGGCTGATACCGGCGCGCCGGATCGTCGGTCCGGCACACGCGGGGTCCGCCGA